>Ga0326728_10017542_pt1 | contig 14307 bp, 15 predicted proteins | sample MB3enrmetagenome_FD_207602 | JGI IMG/M metagenome (GOLD analysis project Ga0326728, IMG submission 207602) | Lab enriched peat soil microbial communities from McLean, Ithaca, NY, United States - MB31MN | ecosystem: Environmental > Terrestrial > Soil > Wetlands > Peat | place: USA: New York...
TTTCCTTGTGGAAGGGGCAAAGGCCCTGGTAGTTCTGCGCGCCGGATTTGCGCAGGCGGATGTAGCCCTCGACGATCTTGACGATGTCGGCCTGCTGCTTGACGGTTTGGGCGAAGTCGGACACGGGACTGTATAGAGGATAAGGCAGGAGGGGAAGAGGCGGTGTGGAAGGCGTGGAATGCGGAGTTGATTACACATCTCCTTGATCTTTCGAAAATATGACTCTATTGTAGTGAGAATACAGCGGTAGTACGCTCCGCTTTGGAGGATTGGCCTATGAGACGATCCGCATTTTTGATGTTGATCGGATTGATGAGCATTCAACAAAGCCATGCCCAGTCAGCTCTCCCCCAGAATCCCGTCGAAGCCATCGTGAAGCTCTTCGATACACACCGCATCGTGATGTTAGGTGAAGTCCAGCACGGATGCCGGCAGCAATGGGAACTGATACAGGAATTGGTAGCTGCGCCTGGATTTTCCGAACGCGTGAACGACATTGTGATGGAATTCGGCAATGCCCGTTATCAGGATGTGGTGGATCGGTATATAGCCGGAGAAAACGTACCAATCGAGCAGGTAGAGGGAGCATGGCTGGACACTGTCGGAGCCTTCGGCCCAGTCTCACCGGTTTACGGAAAGTTTTACGCGACGGTGCGGGCGGTGAATAAGAAGCTACCCAAACAACGACGCCTCCGCATAGTTTTAGGCGATCCACCAATCGACTGGAAACAGGTGCAGACACGCGCGGATATTGCCCTTTTCCTGCCTTTTCGAGAGGAATTCTATGCCAGCACCGTTCGTTTGCAGGTACTGGCGAAGAAGCATAAAGCACTGCTTATCATGGGTGCGGGACACTTTCGACGCTCCGCGGGGCGACCCGGCTTCATAGAAAACCAGTTACTAATGGCTTTAGTACAACCTTATGTCATTATGCCCGGCAGCAATATGGTGGCCGGTTATGACGATCTCGATCCTCGATTCGACCAGCTGTCGGCGCCGTCGTTCATCGAGATGAATGGAAGCTGGATTGGCAGCATTCCGGCGCAGAATCCTCGAGGTGTACAACCCGGTACTTTAGGACAAACGGCTGACGCCTATTTATATCTCGGACCGAGGGACAAACTGACGGTGATCGCATACAGAAGATCGGAATTGGAGGGAACCCCTTACGGTAAAGAAATCGAACGCCGGTTGACAATCATCTTCAATAAGGCTCCGGATTTCCTGCCTCAGCCTGATTACCTGGCGGAGCGTCCGGCATTCTCGCGTACCTCACCCCCTCCTCCGCCGTTGCCGCCAATGCAGAAGCCGCAACCGTAGGCGGAAGCGGTTGTAGATCGGTCCCAGGCAACCGAAGCAGTGGAGGAACTGGCGGACGGCATGAACAAGGTTCATCACGTGACGGACGAGTAAGGACGCAAGGTCGCGGTGCAAATCGATCTTCGCGAGCACGCGGAGTTGTTGGAGGAGTTCGAGGATGTGCTGGTCTCGGAATCGCGCTGGAACGAGGATGATATTCCGCTAGAAGAGGTCAAAGAAGAACTTGTTCGGAGAGGCAAACTTTAACAGCGGATCAGATTGAAAAAGCATCCCTCAGGGGCTAAAGCCCATGTTTTTATTGATGCATTTACGGCACGACTGAAGTCACCCCAGCGAACAAATATCATTCGCTGGGGACCCCGGCGAAGTCGTGCCCTGACGCTTCTTGCTCCACCATATTCTGTAAAGTCCTGAATCTGCAATTTATAAAAGTTTGAGACCGGACTGACCCGCCACCCCCGCGTATGCTGCCGTGACAGCCAAGGGGACAAGTGAGTAGAATTCCAACCTGACGATAAAATTCAGAGCCGGATGCCGTGAAGCGGCTTAACGAGCGGGTGAAAGATGGCGCCCGCGCCTTCAGGCCGGTCAGGGTACTATCGCCGAACCTGGGAGGAATGTATGCGAATCGTAGCTTTGTTTTTGACTGTAATTCTGGCTGGGGCAACGGCGCTGGCGCAACAGGCGGTGCCGCCGCCGCCGCAACCGGCCCCTGACATGCCCGCAGCGCAAAACCTGCCCACGGCTAATGCGCCCACGGCAGTTCAGCCTGCCGTTAACCCGACGGCCACCAACGGGCCGACGCTGGAAGTGACTTTGAAATTTATTCAGGACAAGGTGAACGAACAGGGAAAGATTGTCTATGTGGAAACCGTCAGCAACTCGCTGACCGGGGAGAGGGTCGATGAGGGCTCTTCCGCCGGATTTGCGCACCGGTCGGCTTCCGCCAAAGCGGCCGGCCCGTCCCTTGCCCGCGGTACGATGAAAAAGGGCTATTCAAACGCGGCCGGTCCTTCACCGGAGCAATACGCGGATACAGAAGTTGAGGCCGTCAATCCTGTTGGGATTTTATCCGTCAAGGAAACGGGAACGAAGACGGAAGCGCCGCGGTCGGCGTGGGTTGTGGCGGCGGGTACGGAGGATTGGACAAAGGTCTGGCCGGTAAATTTCAAGAACGTGGGAAAGCTGGAGGTGATCAGCTCGGCGGACTACAAGCATCGCATGAATCCAGCGATGACGTACCAGGATGATCCGGCGTACTTTGAGCTGGTTATTCACATGGCCGCCGGAAAACCAGCGACACAACATATTCAGACGGTACCCAGCAACCGGCACGCCAGAAGTACGGAGACGGACGAAAGCATCCAGGAATTTGCACTTCATTTCCGGGATGAAGACGCGGCCAACCGCGTGGCCAAGGCGATGATTCACGCGATTGAGCTATGCGGCGGAGGCATTGCGCCGGAGCCGTTCTGAACGCAACGAAGATGGGAGTTGCGCATCCAATCCTTTGTAAGGCAAAGGAGCTTCCCCATGTCGCTTCGTCCCGTGAAGCAGATTTTTGAAACCAAACCAACCGTGGAGGGCGCCGGCGTGAAATTACAGCGCGCCTTCGGATTTGGAAAGACTACGGAGTTCGATCCATTTCTGCTGCTGGATGATTTCCGCAGCGACAATCCGGCGGATTATGTGGCTGGATTTCCCTGGCATCCGCACCGGGGAATTGAAACCATCACGTATGTGTTAGCCGGCGAGGTGGCGCACGGCGACAGTCTGGGCAACAAAGGCCGCATGACCACGGGCGACGTGCAATGGATGACGGCGGGCAGCGGGATATTACATCAAGAAATGCCCAAGGGCGATGCCAAGGGCCGGATGCACGGATTTCAGCTGTGGGCCAATCTGCCCGCGGCACTGAAAATGACTGCGCCGCGATATCAGGACATACCGGCTGCCGCCATACCGGAGGTGACCGAGGATGACGGGACACGAGCGCGGGTGATTTGCGGCGAGTTCTGGGGCAGTAAAGGGCCGGTGGAAGGAGTTGCCGCCGAGCCGCGTTATGTGGACATCTCTATTCCACCGGGCAAACGCAAGCGCATCCTGATAGAGACGACGCGCAATGCCTTTGCGTACGTCTTTGCAGGAGCGGGGAGCTTCCGCGACGCGTCGGAGCCGCAGGCGGTGTTGACTGAGTCGGCCGTGGATCCTAATGCGAAGCCTGTTTACGATGCCAAAAACCATTCGCTGGTTTTGTTTGATCGTGGCGATGAGATTTTGGTACAGGCCGGCCCTGAAGGCATCCGCTTTTTGCTGGTCTCAGGCAAGCCATTGGAAGAACCGGTGGCGTGGTACGGTCCGATTGTGATGAATACAGAGGATGAGTTACGTCAGGCCATGAGCGAATTGCAAAATGGCAGTTTTATCCGGCATGGGTAAGATGCGCCCCCGGCTTATTTCGAGGCGTCAAGGCTCGCTAACGGCAGGAGGATAATCTCAGGAAATGTAATCGATTCCGCTCACGTTTCCATGGGCAACGCGCCGGAGAGAATCTGCTCTGGAGTGAATCCGCGCAGGCGCAGTGCGCGCAGGCTGAGCGCGTCGTGGCGCTTGGCCAGGCGGCGGCCGCTCGAGTCCGCGACCAGGCGGCAGTGGAACCAGGCGGGCGGCGTGAGCGAGAGTGCGCGGTAGAGGAGGATTTGCCGCGCGGTGGATTTGAGCAGGTCCTCGCCGCGCACGACTTCGGTAATGCGCATGGCGGCATCATCGGCCACGCAGGCAAGCTGATAACTGGGGACGCCGTCGCGCCGCCAGACGACAAAATCGCCGAAATCCGTGCCGGCGACAAAACGCTGCGGACCGAGATTCAAGTCTACGAATTCGATAACTTCGCCCGCGGGGACGCGGAATCGCCAGTTGAAACAACCGGGCTCGGCGATGTTACACGCGGGGGAATTGGGCGACAGCGGAAAGTTGTTCTCAGAGCGGCGGCACGTGCCGGGATAGATGGGTTCGTCGTCGAGCGGCTCCTGCTCTCCGTTGCCTGGCTCGTTGTGACCTTGCGCCTCGACCGTGCCGGGCGAAATGCTCTCATGCGGGGCGTTGAGCGCGGCTTCAAGATCTTTGCGCGAGCAGCGGCAGGGGAAGAGAAAGCCGCCCTTTTGCAGTTTGCTCCAGGCGTCGAGATAGAAGGCCATGCGGCGGCTTTGCTCGTAGGGAGCGTAAGGGCCGCCATGATCCGGACTCGACAAGTCTGGACTCGACAAGTCCGGGCCTTCCTGCCAGTGAATTCCCAGCCAGCGCAGGTCATTCAATGCGGCATCGGCGTACTCGGCGCGGCTGCGGTCGGGGTCCAGGTCTTCCATGCGCATAACGAGAGTGCCGGCGGCGGCGATTGCTCGTTGGCAGGCCGTCCAGAAGGTGCGCGCGTGGCCGATGTGCAAATAGCCGGTGGGCGAGGGAGCGAGACGGCCGCGATAGTCTGATGGCGGCAATGAAGAGTTGCGACTCATGCTAGTAATTAGTGTAGCCAGCAGAGCTGATTGAAGTTTGTTGTTTCCCAGGTCCCAGAAGCGGGACCTGGGGCACCCGATCACACGAGAAGAGTTTCGTTGTGCATCGGTTATTAATCCGAAATGCTCTCATCAGTTGCGCTCTCGCGGGGGTGATGTTCGTAATTTCCGAGCTGCTTGTTCAGTTGATCGGGATTGACCGAGAGTTGCACCACGTCGAGTTCATGACCGTCGAGATTCACGATGAACATGCCCATCCGGTTTCCCTCGGGATGCACGAAGATCAGGGTTTGCTCGTTGCCCCGGCGGCTAGTCTCGCGAATGATCCGTTCCCAGCCCGCGCCCAGCTTCTGCTCGACCATGCGATTCAGTTCGTCGCCATCCATTGGCCCGGCAAAGTTTTCAAACTCCGCAACGTGCATGTTGCCGACGCCATTCTGCGTGGCGGTACGCGCGATAGCGCTGACGAGGCCCATGAAGGGAATGCGCGTGGCCTGCACATGATAGCGGCTCTCGATGGAGCTTACGACGCCGTCAAATCCGCCGCTGCCGCTGGCCAGCACGGCAACCGGAACCAGCAAGGCCGCAAATACGATGGGAACAATGAATAGCCGCCTCATTGGTCGCCGCCTTTCTTGCTCTTGTCCTTCTGCTTTTCTTTTTCCGTAATAATCTTATCCACGCCGTCCCCCTTGAGCGCGCCATGAACGGCAACGCCCATCACCTTGTGCAAATCCTGCATATGAACGGGCCCCAGGATCAGCACGATGCTGATTTCCTTCGGCTCGACATCGAGAATAAACAAACCGTGGGGCTCTCCATTCACCAGTTTGGCCATTACTTCGCTGGACTCGCCGGTCTTGCGATCGTGGTCGCGCACTATCGGCGACCATTCGTTGGTCTCGTAATAGGCGCGCAATTGCTCGACCTGCTCGGCGGTGAACTGGCCTTCCTTATCGAACTCGTAATCGCGGACGTAGATGCCGTCAAGTCCCTCGATAAGCTGGCGGGTGGCGTCACTTTTGTCCTTGCCATCCATGAAATTGGCCGCGAAGGACAACATTTTCTTGTCCAGCGTAACCTCGCTGACGTCGGAGGCGCGGGCGGCCAGCTCCTTTTCGATGGGCGAGGGCGCGGGCAACTGCGCGGTTTGCGCGAGCGCGGGCGCGAGGAGCGCGGTGGCGGCAAAGATGAATGCGATGATGCGATTTTTCATGAGTCTCTCTCCTTAATTCTCTCTGGATTCCTGCCGGACGCGGTGGTGAGCCGCGAGTTGCTGATTCATGTGGTTGAGCGCGTGATTGGTGATGCGCAGAGCGGTCATAACCTGCTGACGGACATCCTCGGCTTTGCGGCGTTGCTCCGCCTGCCGCTGTTCATAGCCGCCATAGATTGCCAGCGCTGCCAGAATGCACAGCGATAACGAAGCGAAGGAAGCCGCCAGGCGATTCCAGGCAAAGAGAGGGAAGGATGGCCGCGGCGCGACTATGCGCCGGCGCTGCAAAATCCGGTTTTTCAAGCCGGGTGGCGCGGGCTGCCGCTTGAATGCCTGGCGCAGCTCCTGCTCAAACTCGTCCATCGGTTCAAACTCCACGCGCGTACTCCTTTTCGCGAACGAACTCCTTCAAATGGATTGCGGCCTTGGCGCGAAGCAGCTTCAGGCCGCGCTGCAGGTTGCTCTTGACCGTGGCCAAAGGCGCATTGAGCGTGGCCGCAATCTCCTCAGGCGTCAGGTCCTCCTGGTAGCGAAGAACCAATGCTGCGCGCTGCGACTCGGGCAAGGTGGCCAGCAGGGCTTCCAGACGCCCACCCAACGGAGATGTTCTGGGCTCAAGCTGAAGGCCGTGATGCTCATTTATCTTGACCCACAGGTGCAAGCCGCGCACCTTGCGCCGCCGGAGCGCATCCGCCGAGCGGCTCATAGCCACGCGACGCAACCAGAAGCAGGCATGCGCTGGGGATTCGATCTTGCCCAGATGACGGTCCAGCTCGAGAAAAACATCCTGGGCAATCTCCTCGGCCAGCCCGCGGTCGCTGGTCATGCGCAGGGCGAGCGAAAAGACCATCGACTGGTGATTATCCACGAGTTGTTCAAAGTCCGGTTGCCAGTCGCGGGCCATGGGTTTCGCTTCTACTCTCTTATCCGCAAGAATGCGGCTGTGGGGATGCAGAGAGTACGTTATGAGGCGAAAAAAGTTCGTTTGGCAAGGGCGCTGGAGGCTTCTAGAAGAGTTCTGGAATGGTGTGGAAGGAGATGCGCGTGGGTGCGGCGCGGAAGGCGGTGAGCATGGATGCGGGGGCGAGGGTGCTGAGGCCGTACTTGTGATTGAGCGCGTCCATGGCGGCGACGAGGCGGGCGCGGTTCTGCTCGCGCTCCGAGTTGTCGAAAAGGTTGAGGGTGTGCAGATGGTCGGGGACCAGGCCGTTGAGATGCACGCCGATGAAGTAGGGCTTCTGGTAGGCGGCTCCCGCGGGGCGCGAGGCCCACAGACGGCTGAGGGCGGCGATCAGCGTGAGGTTGTCCTGGCACTCGGTCAGGCGGATCTCGCCATTCCATCCGCGGGTGGGCATGCCGAAGCGGCTCATGGGTTTCTTTTCACTGCGCGGAACGGCAAAGCCGATGACCAGTCCGATGCTGCTGGCCCACAAGTTGCCCGCGCGCAGGCGCATGGCCGCCTTGTGCAGCAGCTTGTGAGCCACCGCCCAGGCTTTTTCCGGAGTGCGCATTTCGGGCGCGAGAACGTGCTGGTGGCTCATGGATTTGGGGTGTTCGGTCTCGTCTATGTCGAAGTCCTCGCCGCGGAGCCAGTGGCCCAGCCGCTCGCCCAGCACCGAGCCCCACACATTGCCGGCCTGATCGCAGTCGAGCGCCAGCAGTTGGTCCATGGTGCGGATGCCCTGCTCGTTGAGCCGAACCTCCATACGCGAGCCGATGCCGGGCAGGTCGCGCAGCTTGAGCTGGCGCAAGGCTTCAGGGAGAATGTCGAGCGGGAGAGCCACCAGGCCGTCGGGCTTCTCCATGTCGCTGGCCACCTTGGCCAGGTAACGGTTGGTGGCCAGGCCGACGGAGCTGCGCATCATGGGGCCGACCTGCTCAAGGATGCTCCGCTTGACCTTGCGGCCCAGCTCCATGGCCGCCAGCAGGGGGCGCTCCCGACCCATCAGGCGGCAGGCCATCTCGTCTACCGACATGACCGCCGTTACCGGCAGGCAGCTTTCCACGGCCTCGACGATGCGGTGATGGTATTGGACATAGAGCTCGTGGCGAGCCTCGATCAGCACCAGGCCGGGGCAGAGCAGCTTGGCGTCGGAGACGGCAATGCCGGTTTTGACGCCGAAGGCCTTGGCCTCGTAACTTGCAGCAAGACAACAGGTTGTGTCGGCCATCATGGGCACAATGGCCACCGGGAGGCCACGCAGCTCGGGGCGCGTGTCCTGCTCGACCGAGGCAAAATAGGAGTTCATATCGACGAAGAGCCAGTTGAGCAACTGGCCGTCTGCCGGGCTGGCTTCCGTTTTTTGCGCTGGCTCGGGCTTCAGGGGGTGAGGCTCCCCCGGCCACTCCTTAGTAATGGTGGCCAGCACCGGATTGGGAGGCAGTACCATGGAGATTTAGTATTCGCTTTTTATTCGCCTATGGCAAGTGGAAATCGGAAAATAATTGACGATAATGCTATTGGAGCGCCTGAACTCCGACCACCAAAATGCGTCAAAACAGGTGAGCCGTTGGGGCTATACAACGGCATAGTTTCTGGAGTAAGTTGTAGTTGGAGAATGACGATGGAGAGCGTGGCTAGCTGGTTCACGGACTATGAAAACGCCGTCGCTGTTCTGGTCACGGTGGGCGTGGCCCTGCTGCTGGTCTGCTGCCTGGAGTGCGTGACTTCTCCCCCTCGTGATAAGGACGACATCTTCAACCGGCACGCGATGTAGGGGCGCAGAGCAGTGGCCTTCATCTGCCTGGCGTGCTCATTGAACGACCGGTTTCAGATACTCCTCAAAATGCGCCAGGATGCGGTTGAATAGATGTTGGCGGACATCCGGACCGGCGATGGAGTGGGTTTTGCGCGGATAGATCTGCAGATCGTAGGGAATGCCAGCTTCGATCAGCTTCTGCACAAACTGCACTGAGTTCTCCATGTGGACGTTGTCGTCGCCGGTTCCATGCGCCAGGAGCAAATGTCCCTTCAAGTTGGCCGCCGAGTTGAGCACGGAAAACTCCTTGTAGACATCGGGAAACTCCGCGGGCAGGCCCATGGTGCGCTCGGTATAGATGGAGTCGTAATCACGGAAATCCGTCACCGGGGCCACGGCGACCCCGGCGCGGAAGCGGTCGGAATGGGTCATGGCGTAGAGGGTAAAGGTTCCGCCCCAGCTCCATCCCCACCAGCCGAGACGCTTGGGGTCGAGTTGCGGATAGCGGGCGAGCGCCGCGTCCAGCACGGTGAGTTGATCTTCTAACTGCACGGCGCCGGAGTTATGCCAGGCGGCTTGCAGAAAGGCGCGTCCCCGACCGGCCATGCCGCGATTGTCGGCGTGCAGCACCGCAAAGCCGTGCTGGGCGAGCAGCTCGTCGAAGAGCAGATCGCTGCTCCAGCGATTGACCACCTCTTGCACGCCCGGGCCGCCGTAGGGATTCACGATCAGCGGGACACTGGCTGGAATTACAGCGCCCTCAGGCAACAGCAGCGTGGCGTAGAGTGTTGTTCCGTCGTGGGCCTTGACCTCGAGCGACTCGGGCGCGCGCAGATGGTAAGGCTCCAGAGCGTGTGTCGCCCAGAGGAGATTGCAATTCCTGGCTTCCGCGCAGATGCGCAGCGTGGGCGGCTCCATGCGCGAGGATTGACGCTCCATCAACGCGCTGCCCACAGGCGCGAAGTTGCCCACATGCGTGCCCGCGCCCGTGCTCAACTGCTTGCGCTCGCCGGCAAAATTGACCTGCCACAACTGCTGATCGAGCTGGCTGCCCTCGTTCGAGGCATAGTCAATCAGCTTGCCCGGCAGATCAACGCGATAGACGTCGTCCACCTCGAAGTTGCCCTGCGTCAGTTGCCGGACCAGCTTCGCAGTAGCGTGGGCTGGATCGCTCTGGCTATAGCTGTAGAGATACAGATGATTGTGCCCGTCTGCCCAATCTGTCAGCACGATGCTTCCGCTGCCCACCCAAACGTCGTACTTGTCGTTGATGAACTTATCGTCGGAAAATTGCAGCGCTACGTGCGATTGGCCGGTCTCGGCGTCGGCGAAGTAGAGGTCGCGATGCTTATGGTCACGGGTCAGGGTTTCGATCCACACGGTTTTTGCATCCGCCCAGCCAAAGCGGGGAATGTAATCCTGCCCGGCGCGAATGGGCAGGCTGATCCAGACTGTTTTGCCGCCTGCTGCGCTGACTACGCCGACGCGGACCGCCGGGTTGGGATCGCCCGGCTGCGGATAGCGCTGCACCTCGACGGTTGCGTGGGTTGGAATCCAGTCGGTGATGGGATACTCAGGCACATCGGCCTCGTTCATCTCCAGATAGGCCAGTTTTTTCGAATCCGGCGACCAGAAATAATTGCTGCGCACATCCAGTTCTTCCTCGTAGACCCAATCCACCTCGCCGTTGAGGGTGGTCTTGTTGGGCGCGGGAGCGAGCAAGGTCATCGGAGTTCCCGGCTCCTTGAGCCGCACCACCGCCAATCCGTGCTCGCGGATGAAGGAGATCGAATCGCCGTCGGGCGAGAACTTGGGATCGTCGCCCGAGGCCGCGCCCGACGAACCTACCTCCACGCCCACGCGGGTGCGCAGATCGTAGAGCCATAGATGGCCGCTCATGTCGAAGAGCAGGCGAGCGGAGTCTGGCGCCCAAAGATAGCTGGCCATCTTGTAACGCTCGCGATGGTCGCGGTCCTGCTCCGATTCCTTGGCCCCCGTGAATGAAGCGAATTTGTCTCGATTCACGATGACATTCGTATTGCCGGAGCCAGGCTCCATCTCTGACAGCTCGCCGGCCACAATGAATGTGAGGTGCTTACCGTCCGGCGACCAGGCCAGCCCCTCTGGCTGCGTACCGATCAGCGGGCCGTGCGCGTAGATCGCCTCGACAGTGAGCGGCTTGGCCGGGGCCTGAGCGGAGAGCGGAAAAGTTGCGAGCGAAAGAGTGGCAATAGCTGGGAGCAAAAGGACGGTTGTGCGGGTCAAGACGAATCCTCCGGGAGAAGAGCACGGCATAGCGCAAGAGCGATCCGCCGATTAAGGCCATTTAATAGGCCTTAATAACTATAACGCCGTGCTCCACTCCTCGATGACGCGCGAGGAATGAACTTACCGCATAGCCGCCGCGCGCTTGCGATAGACGTTAAGGCTCATCCGCCCGATGCCCCAGAGCAATTGCATCACGTTAATGGCGCAGAGCACCAATAGACTCAGGTGGATAGATATGTTGATCGAGTTCAGAGCCACGCCATAGCGCAACGCATCCAGCTCGGGATGCTTGAGCGTGATGTAAGCATGATCTCCGATGCTCAACAACAGCCCCAGGGGAATCAGTCCCAGGGCCGCAACCGCCGTGCGCTCCGCGTTCCGATGCTGTTGCCATTTTCCGAGATACAGGGCAATGCAACGCCAGATTAGTTGAAACACGGTCAACGCTACGATCCACCAATAAACCGTGTGCCACACCGGCATCCATTGAAAGGGCACAGAGAAATGACCCGAGTCGTCGAGGTGGAAAATCCCTGGGCCTATCAACAAATGCGGATACTTTGGCACCAGCAGCAGCCAGCTCACAATCAGAAAACTGAAGATCACTTCCGCAACGGCATGGGCGCGGCTGCGCGGCTTCTCTCCGCGCGCAGCTTCTTTCCCCACCGGGGGCAGTGCGCTGGGCGACCAGTCGCTGGGGAAAGCTGTGAGCGCCGGCCATCTCCCTGGATAACGCGCGGCCAGGAACTCGATCACGGCGAAAATGAGAGTAACCGACGCGGCAGTCGTCAGGAGAACCTCCGGCACATGAAGCAATCCTTCAAACACGGCTGCCCAGCTTGGGGTTCGCACGGCAACCTGCACCGCGACTCCGATCGAATAGGCGATCATGACCCAGAAGGCTGCTGTACGCAGCACGAACCAATAGGTAGGGAAGAGGACAGGCCCGATCAGATATTGCTGCGGCTGATAGCGCGCGGCCACTTGCCTTGGCGGTCCGATTTGCCGGAGCCAATCTTCCGATTCGCCCATGGTAAGCGGCCGGCCAAGCTCGGCCTCTTTGTCTTCAAGCTGAGCTTCGAGGTTGGCCCGGAGTTCGGCGAGGATGTCGTCCTGCCGCTGCCAGGGCAGGTGCTTTTTAACGGCTTGCAGATAACGATCAAGTAGGTCCATGGGGTTTTCCTTTGCACTTTACAGAATGTTGTCAATGGATGCGTTGATGGTTTGCCACTCCTTGAGCAACTGGACGAAGAGCCCTTGGCCGTCGCCGGAGAGGCGGTAAAACCGCTTGTTGCGCTTGTCTTCCTCGCGCCATTCACTAGTCAGCAGCCCCTGGGCTTCCAGGCGGCGCAGCAGCGGATAGAGTGTGCTTTCGTCGATTTCCAGGCCGCGCTCGGCCAGAGCCTTGCGCAGCGTGTAGCCGTAGTGCTCCTGGCGAAGTTGCGCCAGGACTGCCAGAGTCAGGCAGCCACGCCGCAGTTCCAGGCGAAGGTTTTCGAAGAGGTTTTCTGAGAGGGTCATGCTGTACCTCATACACTGTACTATATACACTGTATAACATACAGTATTTAATGTCAAGTACTTTTTCAATAATTTTTCCGGAGGCAAGAAGGTTTGGCTAAGATCGCTGCTTGCTTTCGTAGAGGGTGTAGGGCGATGGGGGTGGAAGCGGAGTCATCGTCAGGCAATACAAGGACTTGCACGGCATGGCCCCAAGGTGTATCTTGCGGGTCATGCATTGGACAACTCCACAGGAACGGCGCAATCTAGGCCAGGCGCGGCGCAAGCAGGTGGGCCGCCAGGAACATAGCGAGTTGAAAGCGAAGGCGCGGCAGAATTCGGCGCTGGAGTTGGTGGCTCGCTCTATGCGCGGGCGCGTGCCCGCGCTCATTCAGCTCAAGTACCAACTGATGGCCGAGTCGCCCTTCGGCTACTTTCGCGGCGCTGTGCCGGTGATGGCCGCGGATTTGAGCGTGTTGCCCTCGACCGGCATTGTCTGTCAGCTCTGCGGCGACGCGCACGTGCGCAATTTGGGCGCCTTTGCCGCGCCCGACGGGCGGCTCACTTTCGACATCAACGATTTTGACGAGACGATTCGCGGGCCATTTGAATGGGACCTAAAACGCATGGCCGCATCGCTGGTGCTGGCCGGGCGCGCCTCAAGCCACAAAGAAGGCTCGACGCGACAGGCCGTGGAAAAATTCGTACTTCGCTACGCCGCCCAGATGCGCGCCTTTGCCAAGATGCCCTTGCTCGAAGCAGCGCATTTTCAGGTTCATCGCATGGACGCGGCTGCGCCGGTGCACGAGGCGCTGATGAAGGCCGAGCGTGCCACGCCGCTGCACACGCTGGAGAAGTTGACGGAGCTTGCACACTCCCACCCATTTCACAATTTTTCTTCGAAAAAACGTGAAATGGATGGGGCACGGAGCATTTCTGACCGGAGATTCATTGAGTCGCCGCCCATGCTGACGCGCGTGACCGGACGGCAGGCCAAGGCGGTGCTGGCGGCGCTGGGGCCTTATAAAGAAATGCTGGAGCCGCAGCGGCAACATCTGCTGTCTCTTTATCGCCCGGTGGACGTGGCCTTCAAGGTGGTCGGGACAGGCTCGGTGGGGTTGCGCGATTACTGCGTTTACTTTGAGGGCAACGGCGAGAAGGATCCGCTGTTTTTGCAGATCAAGGAGGAGCCGGCCTCTGCATATGCGCCCTATCTGACGGACGCCGCGCCGCCGCATCATAACGGCCAGCGCGTAGCGGAAGGGCAGAAGGCGATGCAGGTGCAGTCCGACCCGTTCCTCGGATGGATGCACTTTGCCGGGCGCGATTATTTAGTGAGACAACTCAACGACCACAAGGGTTCCATCGATTTAGAGGACCTGGAAGGCGGCGGCCTGGAGGCTTACGGCGAGGTCTGCGGCGAGCTGCTGGCACGCGGCCACGCACGAAGCGGCGATCCGCTGATTCTGGCTGGCTACATTGGGTCTGGCGGCGGATTTGCGGAGGCTCTGGCGAAGTTCGGCGCGGCCTATGCGGACCAGACGGAGAAGGATTGGGACGAGCTGAAGCGATCAGGCAAGGCGGGGAAGCAGGAGAACTGATCCATGTTCTCTGCCTTTATGCTGGGTACACCATCCATCGCGAACTTTGTGAAGGGTGAGAATCAGAATTTCGCTCCGGCTGTTCCTACCTACTGCATGTTGCCTGAGATAGGTTAATGGTCTCCCACCCTTATCACAAAGGACGTGAAAAGGATGAGGAACCCGCCGATTTGAAGGTCAAATTGTAAGAT
>Ga0326728_10017546_pt1 | contig 14305 bp, 11 predicted proteins | sample MB3enrmetagenome_FD_207602 | JGI IMG/M metagenome (GOLD analysis project Ga0326728, IMG submission 207602) | Lab enriched peat soil microbial communities from McLean, Ithaca, NY, United States - MB31MN | ecosystem: Environmental > Terrestrial > Soil > Wetlands > Peat | place: USA: New York...
CGGTCCGCGAACTCCGCGTACCGGGGATCGTGCGTCACCATACAGATGGTCGACCCCGCCTGGTGCAGTTCGCGCAGCAGGTTCATCACGGCTTCGCCGTTGGCCGAATCCAGGTTTCCGGTCGGCTCATCCGCCAGCAGGATCAGGGGATCGCCGCTCAACGCGCGCGCCACGGCCACGCGCTGCTGCTGGCCGCCCGAGAGTTGCGAGGGGTAATGCTTCATGCGGTGCGACATTCCCACCCGCTCGAGGGCTTCCTGTACGCGCCGTTTGCGTTCGGCGGAGGGCATGCCCCGATAGGTCAACGGCAATTCCACGTTTTCGTAGACGGTAAGATCGCCGATTAAGTTGAACGCCTGGAAGATGAATCCGATTTCCCGGTTGCGGATGCGCGCGCGCTCCGAAAGCTTCAGGCCGGTCACGGGCTTGCCGTTCAAATAATAGGTGCCGTCGCTCGGCGTGTCCAATAAGCCCAGAATGGCGAGCAGTGTCGATTTTCCGCAGCCCGACGGGCCGGCAATCGACAGGTACTCTCCCTTCTTGACATCGAAATGGACCGCGGAAAGCGCGTGCGTCTCCACCTCGTCGGTCACGAAAACCTTACTCACGTTCTCTAATCGAATCAGCGGTTGTGAACCGTTTTCCATGGTCATTTACCCTTTCTACGAGAGCCGCCGGGATTTAGTTCAACTTAATTCGGTCGTAATTATCGTACGCGGACATGTCCGAAAGGATCACCCGGTCTCCTACCTGAAGTCCGTCCTTGACCTCGATCGTGTTCACCGAACTGCGGCCGAAGGTCACCTTCACCTTGTTGGCGTACTTGCCGTCGGGATCGATCTTGAAAAGCTGCACCGTGCTGTCCTGCTGTCCGAACACCGGGCGGCCCACATATACCACGTCGTCCAGTTTCTCCAACTGGATGGTTCCGTCAACACTGAGGTCGGGCCGCAGCACCGGCGGCAGATTCCCACTCAAAGCTACGTCAACCGTCACCGTTCCGTTCAAAATGGAAGGATCGATGCGCGCCACTTTGCCGTCGATCAATCCGTTCCAGCCGCTGCCCGCCAGCCGCGTGTCGATGACCGCCGGCTGCCCGATGGCGATGTCCCGGACCTGCGTCTCGGCGATCTTCAACTCGGCCTTCAAATGCGAGGGCTGGGCCACCTTGCCCAGCGGCGAGCCGGCCTGCATGTTCTGCCCTTCTTCCACCTGCGTCAACGGCGGAGGCAGCGCCTGCAGCATGCCATCGAATCCGGCCCGCACGTTCAACTGGTCCACCTGGCTCTTCAAGAGCTCATAGTCGGCGGTAAGCTGATCGATCTTCACCTGCTGGGCCGCCAGTTGCGCCTCTTCGGTCTTTGAGTAGGTAGCCAGGCGCTGCTTCTCGATACCCACGCGTTCTACCAACTGCTTGGCCTTTACTTCGGAAATCTGCGCTTCCACGAGTCCGAGCAGGTTTTCCTTGGCCAGCGACATGTCGCGGTCGGCCTCCAGCTTCGCCGTGTTGGAGTCCGCATTTACCTGGGCCGCCACCGCCTGCATGTCGAGCAGCGATTTCTCCAGCGTTACCTTGAGATTGTCGTAGTCGGCCTTGGCTGCCTTCACGGCAAACTCGGCGGAGACCAGCTTGGCCTCGAGCTCCGGACTGGTTAACACCATCACCACGGAGTCGGCTTTTACCGGAGTGCCGGGCCGGATCAGGATGCGCTTAATCCGCCCGTCGGTGCGCGCCGTGATCAGCATGGTATCCACCGGAACCAGGGTTCCCAGGCCGCGCACCTCGCGCAGCATCGGACCGCGTTTCACCTGGTCGGGCCAAAGGGTGGACATTTCCACGCCCGGGGCAGCGGGCTTGAGCCTGTTGAGTCCCACCGAGATTCCAATACCGGCCACTGCTAATACCACGATGGTCACGGTCCAGCGGATGAATTTTCTTTTGCCCGCACCCTTGCGTTGGATGTCCATTTTGAGTTCCGGAGTCTCTATGGGGCACGGAACCTGCCAATTCGCTATCAGGCTAACGCTATGACGTTGCAGCGGGACGAATGGTTGGGGTGAATTTCGAGTGTTCGCTTGTGGGACACCCTGTTACGTTGGTGGCACGCGGTTTCGAGTCACCGGACAAACCATCCCGGCCCCACGATGAGATGGTGGCTGATGGAATCGGGAACTACCAGAAGGAGCAGGAAACCGACCGTCCCGTGGGCCAGCCCCAGGAAATATAAATTATTGTATCGCCTATAGATACGGACACTCGCATAGCCCGCCAGAAAGGTCACCGCCATGAGGAACAGGTTGGGCAGGTGCACGCCCGAAAAGAGCGCCGCCGAGATCATCGGCGCGCTTCTGCGAGAGAGCGCCGAATCGAAGCGGTTGAGGAAGTAGCCGTTCAGGACATACTGCTGAAACAGTCCCCAGGGCAGGTAACCGGCCAGCGCCCAAAAAGCCTGGTCCGAGCGCATGGGGCGCGTGGTCTGCAGCAGGATTCCGCAGGCCACCAGGACCAGCGCCAGGAAAACCAAAGGCGGGGCGAGCTCTTCGAGGCAGCCGCGGAGGTTGCGGCGGCGGAATCCCAGCGCTTCGGCGCGCTCTCCACGCAGCCGGTGGGACAGCAGCATCAATCCCAGGATGCCGAGCCAGGCGCCGCGGTGGCTGTAGCGGAGTTCCCAGATGTAGGCCATGATCAGGGCGAAAACCGCGAGCGGCTCGGCCAGGGCGATTTTGCGTGAAGTGGTTGCGGACATCACCGACCCCTCAAAAGAAAAAGTGCTTCGTCCAATCTACCAGGGTGTGCAGCGCGGCCGAAGAAACCACCGACGATGCCATCTCAAAGACCTTTCCATAGGCAATTCCCGCTACAGTCGCCAGAATCATATATCGCCAGTTGGGGAGCGGCTGAGGCCCGTTGTCCAGGTGGGCGCATCCGAAGATGAAGCTGGCCAGCAGCAGGATTCGGAAATTTGTGCCGAAGCGGAGCATGAGTAAGTTCTGGATCAGGGAGCGGAACAGGATCTCCTCAGGCACGGCCGTGCCGGCAAAAATCAGACCGGCTGCCCCGGCCATGCGCCCGGCGGATTGCACCGGGAGGTGCGGCGGCGGAATGAAGCCAATCGCGATTCCCAGGCCGATCAGCACCGGCGCGGTCACGACGAAGGCTGCGCAGGGAAGCCAAAAATCCCGCTTGGCCTGCGGCAGCCGGTATTTCATTCCGGGGAACTGGCGGAAGCCCAGGAACAGAACGAGGCCCAGCAGGATCGCAATCCCGTATGCCACGCTGTGCAGAAATCCCTGGGCCGGCCGGGGCACCAGCGACTGCCCGGCGGCGAATTCGAGCGGCAGCCAGAGCAGCAGAATGGCTACGAAGTCCAGCGCATGCGGCGTTTTCGCACCCGTGCCGAGCCGGAAAACGCATGTCACGGGAGCCGCCGTGTATAGCAAGACGAGGCCGGCCAGGGCAGCGCTGAAAACGCCGGCCACCAGAGATCCGGCCATGAAAACGGCCGTGAGCAGAATGGGCGCGCCCCATATGAGCGCGGGCCGGGCGTGCAGCAGACCTTGCAGCCAGATCTGCGGCGGACCGAGGAGCAGACCGAGAACCGCAGCTAACAGCACCGCTAGAAATAGCGTTGGCATCCCGCCGGTCACCCCTTCATCACAGTGTACAGCGAACCGGCCGTTGGCGCTCCGGCCAGGTCAATCACCGTGGTGCGTGAGAGTACGCGACGAATCCTTACTTGACCACGATTCCGCGCTCGTCGAGCAGTTCGCCGGTCTGGGTAAGCAGGTTCAGGAGACTGGTGCGCACGGAAATCTGGTTGTTCACCACCGCCAGTTCGGCCTGCGCCAGCGCCTGTTGGGCGAAAATCACGTTCTGGTTGATATCCGTGCCAAGCTGGTACTTCAGGTTTTCGGCGTCCAGGTTTTTCTGCGCGTAATCCTGTTGCACCTTGGCCAGTTGCAACTGCTCCTTGGCGCCTTCGAGCGCGACAACGGCCTTGAGGACGTTCAGCCGGGTGTTCTGCTGGGCGTTGCGCAGGTTGAGCGCGTCGGTCTTCTTCTGGACCACGGCAATGGCCATGTTCGCGGAGGCCGTGCGCGACCGGATCGGCAAAGTCAAGGTGAGGCCGGCCTGGTAGGTCGGATACCCGAAGCCGAACATCTGGTCGACCGCATCCGCGAATCCGCCCGGAATCGGTTCAACCGGGCCGCCGCCTCCGACCAGGGTGTTGCTGCTGGGGTAGTAAATGCCGCCGCGGCCGCTGGTGGTGTACTGGACATTGAGCGAGAGATTCGGCAGCAAGCCGTTCCTGGCGGTTTGGATGCCCAGGTCGTCCACATCCAGTCTCTGGACGGCGGACAAGACGTTGGGATTGATGGCCAGCGCCTTGGCCACCTTCTGCTCCTTATCCACTTCCAGGGAATCGGCGGGCCCGATATCCAGCGCCTCGGTGAGCACGATCGGGAGCTTGCGGACCTCCGGGTCGAGGTCGACTCCAAGCTGGTGCCGCAGGGTATCTTCGGCCGTCATCAGAGCGAATTTCGCCTGCGACACCGACAAGTCGGCGCCCGCCAGGGTCTGTTCCGGGTTGTAGATATCCAGCGGCGAGATGGCGCCCAGATCCAACTGCTTCTGCATGTACTTCAGGTATTCGTTGGCGGTGTCCCGGTTCTTTTGCTGCACGCGCAGGTTTTCGCGCGCCGATACCACGTTCCAATAGGCGGTCTCCGCGGTGTTGACCAGAGTCAGGAGTTGGGCCCGCAAAGCGTATTCCGATACCTTATAATTGCTCTGCGCGGTCATCAGGGGGAGCTTGTTCAAGTAGAGCCCGCGGTTCTTGATCAAAGGCTGGGTCACGCTGAGATTCAGGTTGGAGGTCATCGCGGGGTTGTAATTGGCAATGGAGTTGGTCGCCGAGGTCTTCTGCCCCGAGTAGGTAACCGCATATTGGGTTCCCGATTCCAGCGTCTGCGAGTAGCTCAAGCTGTACGGCTGGGTCAGCGACTTCGTCTCGCTGCCGGCATTCACGGCCTGGAGGGCGCTGGTTGGCAGCCCGGTTTGTCGTGTAGTCGAGAAAGAGCCCCTGGCCGTGGGATCCCACAACCCGTAAACCGACATAATGTTGTACTTGGGGATTTCCAGGCTGATCAACTGAAGCTGAATGTCGGTGTTGTTGGCCATCGCCAGCTCCAGGAAATGCTTGAGCGAAAGCTCCAGCTTGCCGTCCACCACGAAGTCCTTGAGCCTGACCGGGTCCCTCAACTCCACCTTGGTCGGGGCCGGTCCAAACGTCTCGCGAAAATAACTCGGCTTGGGGAACGACGACAATTGCGCAAACGCGCCGGCCGTCAGAAGAATGCCTGTAAGGAAAGTTCGAAACCACATAGCTCTACTCGTAACGAATCGCCTCGATCGGATCGAGTTTCGCGGCCTGCACGGCCGGATAGATTCCAAACAACAATCCGATAAACACGGAAACACCGAACGCCACGGCGATCGACGACGTGGTCACCAGGGTCGACCAGCCGGCGGCGGAAGCGATGATCTTCGACAACGTCACGCCAAATACGATGCCGATCAAGCCGCCGGCGATGGAGATCAGGACGGCCTCCGTCAGGAACTGACGCACGATATCGGCCTGCCGTGCACCGATGGCGCGGCGGATGCCGATTTCCCGCGTGCGCTCGAGCACCGTGGCCAGCATGATGTTCATGATGCCGATGCCGCCCACCAGCAGCGAGATGCCGGCGATGCAGATCATCACGATGTTGAAGATCATCTGTGTCTGCTTGCGCTGCTCCAGCAACCCGGCGGGCACGATTACGGTGAAATCTCCGGCATCTTTATGGGTCGCCGTCAGGATCGCACGCACCACGTTGGAGGTCTCGATGGAATCGACATTCTGCCCCACCTTCATGTAAATGCCGTCGATTTCATCCTTCAGATAGCTGGTGTTGTCCTCGAAGCGCCGCATCACCGTGTTCAGCGGCGCGATCACCAGGTTGTTGCGGTTGGCCGCCTGCGCGCCTTCCACGTCGGAATCGCCGGTGGCCTGCGGGGTCAGCACGCCGATCACCTGCAGCCAGGTGTCGTTGATCTTGACGTACTTGCCGACCGCCGGATCGTAGCCCAGCAGGTTCACCTTAGTGGATTCCCCCAGCACGCAGACCGGCGCCGAACTCTGGTTCTCTTCCTCGGTGAAGAAGCGGCCTTCGGTCAGCTTGAGGCTGTTGATCTCCATGTAATTGGGCAGCACACCGATCAGTTGCGGCGGTTCGTTGGCCGTCTTGGGGAGCAGTTTCTGGGGCTTGAACCGCTTGCGCGGGGTGATGGCCACCAGCCCGGAAACGTTCTCGGAAATCGCCCGGAAGTCGCGGAAGCTGAGGCCCGGCGAGATGGCCCGCACGGTCTGCAGTTCGTTGCGGTCCAGGGCTTCGTGAGCTTCCACGATGATGTTGTTGACCCCCAGTTGGTCGATGAAGCTCATCATCTCTTTCTGCGCGCCGGCGGTAATGGAAAGCATGGCCACCACGGCTCCCACGCCGAAAATCATGCCGAGCATGGTAAGCAGGCTGCGCAGTTTGTGCGCGAAGAGGCTGGCCAGCCCCATCTTTAATTCGGGAAGAATGTGTGAGCCGATCATAACTATTTCCCCGCCGGCATGCCGGTCATGGCGCCGCCCCCGGCCTTCTTCTCCCCGGCTCCACCCTTCTTACCGCTTCGATCCGCGGTGGGATCGGTAAGCGCGACGATCTCGCCCGGCTGGACTCCCGAGGAGAGCACCATCAACGACTCGCTCTGTTTCATCAACTGCACTTCGCGCGGCGCGTACTTGCCGTTCTTCTGCAAAACGAACACCGTCGGCTTGCCATTCTTCTGGAAAACAGCCTGGGCGGGAATGTGCAGCGCATTGGGGATCTTCTCGACCACGATCTCCACATCCGCCAGCAGGCCCGGCCGCAGCAGCGTCTGCACCTGCGAGTCCTGGTCGGGAGGCAGGGGCAGCTTGGCGTTTTTGCGGTCTTCTTCGCTGAATCCCCCGCTGCTGTTGCGCAGGAGGCCGAGCGGATTGGCCGCCGGCGTGCCGCGGCCGGCGCCGGATCCCGATGCAATTCCTCCGGTTTTGGCGATCAGTGCCTGGATCTGATCCTGGATCTTAACCAGTTCTTCGGGGCTGGCCGACTCCATCTTCAGTTGCAGATCGCGCAATTTCTTGCGGTCGTCCGCGGACGTGCCGCTGAGGCTTTGGCCACTCGCACCGCGTCCGCCCGCTCCCCCGCGTCCGCCGGGTGCTCGTTCGCCGCGTCCGCCGCCTGCGCCGCGGCGCCCGCCGCCCGCGTCCGGATTCCCGCCTTGCATGCCGTTCCCGCCTGGCATGCCGTTCCCGCCTTGCATGCCGCCCACGCCACCCGGCGCTCCCGGCATGCCCTGCATTCCCTGCCCGCTTTGGCCGCCCGCCTGCAGAGCGCTCGGCATGGCGGCTTGCAGGTCGGCGAAGAACGAACTAGCCGTGTTCACCACGTTCTTCTTGGAATTGGCCTCGGCCGTGGCCATGATGCGGTCCACGTCGGCCGGCTTCATGCCCAGCCCGCTCAGCAACTGGCGCATATCGACGGAGAAGATCACGTCGAACTTCTTGGAAGGATCGCCCGAGAAGACATCCGATGCCGCCGTTCCGCTCATGGCCTTGATCTTGCCCCGAAACTGCTTTTCGGGAATGGCATCCAACTGGAGCACGGCCTCCTGCCCCTCTTTCAAATTCGCGCGATCCAGCTCGCCGACCTTGGTCCACACGTCCAACTCCGACAGGTCGAGCACGTCGGCCACCGGCATGCCGGGCTGCAAGGTGTCGCCTTCGCGGATATCCGGCATCTGTTGGCCGAAACTGAAAAAGCCGGCGCGGTTCTGGCGGATCGCCACTAGCCCCGTAATGGGCGCCAGGGACTTGGTCTGGGCGATCCGGTCCAGTTCCTGCGCCACGTAGATCAGGCTTCGGTTGCGCTGTTCGGCGTATACCGCCAGCACCGAATCCGCCTGATCCTGACGCGCCTGGACATCCGCCTCGAGTTGCTCCAGTGCGCGTTTGCTCTGATCCAGGTTCAGGATGTTCTTTTTGCCGTCAATGGCGTCGATCACCGGGTTGCGCTGCACCTGCAGTTCCGCCCGGCGGACATCGTACCCGGTCTTCAGCAGCGTTACCGCATCCTCGCTTTGTGTGGTCGCCAGGTTGGCCTTCACCTGCTTGATCTGCTCGTCCACGATTTCCACCTGGAGTTGAGCTTCCTCGAGGGCCGCCAGCCGCTCGGAATCGTCGTAGTCGATGATGAGGTCTTTCTCATGAGCCAGCGCGCCCATGGGGGCCAGCGCCGCGACTTGCACGGTGCCGTTCAGGTTGGGAGCAATGAGGGTGACCGACCGGACGGCATGCAATTCGCCCCGGGTGAAGGCACGGATGACCACGTCGCTGCGCTGCACCTTGGTGTTGGGAATCGATTCCTGGCGCCCCTCAAAGGTTTTGTAGTAGCGGTACCCGTACCAGCCGGCTGCCGCCAGAAGCGCCAGGCCGAGTAAACGATAAAGTGCCTTTTTCATGTGCTACAACTTCTTCCTGGCCCTCTTGGCCGCATCCGCCGGGCTCTCCAGGGTCACGATCTCGCCTTCCTTCAAACCGGCCGTCACGATGATGTCGTCGTCGTTGCGCCGTCCCACCTGGATCGGCCGCACCACGAAATTCTTCCCGATCTGGACGTATACCGCAGGCTTCCCGTCTTTGCTGAAGCTGGACCGCGCCGGTATCAGCAGCATGTTGGGCTGCCGCTCGATGATGATTTCCGCCGAGGAGCTCATGCCCGGGCGCAGCCGGTCGTCCATGTTCTTCAGCGTCGCCCGCGCGGGGAAAGTCTTCTCGGGGGTCGATCCGCCCTTATAAATCAGGTTGGCGATGGGGCTGATGAAGTCGATCTCTCCCAGGAACTCCTTGTCCGGAATGGCATCCACTCTTACGTGCACCACCTGCCCCATCTGCAATTTGCCGCGATCCACCTCTTCCAGGTTGAGGTTGATATACATTTGCGATAAGTCCGGGATCTCCACGATTTCCGCGCCCGTCCACACGTTATCGCCCTCTTTGAACGGCGGCGTGGATTGCCCGAACATTCCCTGCGAGCGGAAGTTCGGCAGCACGTTGACCAACCCGTCGCTGGGCGCCCGAAGCCGCATCATCTCCAGGTAGCTCTCCGCCAGCTTGAGGTCTTTCACGGCCTTGTCCTTGCGCTGCCCGAGGCGGGCGTCGTCAGCCTCGTTTCCAACCTGATGCGCGTTTATGACCGCCCTTACTTGTTGCAGCGAGCCCTCCGACACGCCCACCGCGATGCGGTCTTTTTCGCCGTCGACCGCCGAGAGGACTTCGGCTTTGCTCGCCTCAAGCTTGGCCGATTCCACACCATAGCTCGAGATCATCTCGTTCAACACGTCGGAGTCTTCGGTCATCACCTGGTTGGCGTGCGTCTGCTCGATGTCGCCATCGGCCGCCCGCACGGCTGCCGTTCGCGAAATGACGTTGGATTCCTGCTGCGCGGCATCGAACTCCACTACCAGTTCGCCCTTTTTGATCGGCCGCCCGTTATCCGCCAGGTGAACAATGCGCAAACCGGGTACCGAGGGCGCTTTCAGAATCGTGGAGCGCGTGCTGCGGATGTCGCCGCGGGTGCGCACGCTGATCACGAAATCGGCCCGTCTTACGCGCGCCACCGCCACTTCCACCTCGGTGCTCCCGGCATAGCGATAGGCCGCGTACAAGCCGCCACCGCACAACGTGAGCGCGACGATCCAGGTGATGATTTTGACCCGGCGGGGATGGGATTTTCCCAAACGAGTCTTCGGCTTTAAGTCCTTAGATGGCATAGCAATTACCTGTAGTTAGGGACCGGGCCTCCGCCGAGCGGAGCGAACTATATGGGTTTCTGTAGCGCAATCACATCCCCGGCCTGCAATCCGGAACGGATCGACACCATGGTGAAACTGGCGAGCCCGAGTTCCACTTTCTTCCTGGTCCAGCCTTCCGGGCCCTGCACAAAAACGAAAGAGCCATCGTTTTCCGCGAAGACCGCCTCGCGCGGCGCCACAATAGTGCCATTTTCCGTATTCAGCACGATTTCAGCGCTGCCCGTGAGATCGGGAATCAGGCGCGAGTCGGATTTTTCAATCTTGAGCCGGACGGGGATTTCGCCCACGTAGCTGGCGCGAAACGAGCTCGTCTTGGACATTGCTCCAATGCCGATCAGCGTTCCCGGCAACTCTACTCCGGGATAAGCGTCCAGCCGGATATTGGCTTTCATTCCCAACCGCAGGCGCTCCGCATCCACCTGGTTGACGGTCGCGTTCAGCACCATGGAACGCGGATCCACGATCGTGATGAAGGGTTGCCCGGGATTCACCTGGTCCCCCTCCCGGATCTGCCCGAACTCGCCGTTGCGCACGATGCTGGCCATCACCACGATCCCATCCATCGGCGACTTGATGGTCATTCTCTGAACATTGGTTTGGGCGCGCTGCAATTCAATTTCGGACTGCCGTTGATTCAGCGCGGAGGCGCGGATGGCCGCACGCTGCGATTCTTCGATCAGCGCCGACTCGAAGTCCAACTGCTTGTACGTGGCATCCGTCTGTTCGGCCATTAGCTTGTAATTTTCGGCGTCGATGGCGGAGCGGATGGGCGCGGTCTGCAGATCGAGGAGCGCCTGCTGCCAGGCGGCTTTGGCGGCGCGAACCGATTGATCGTGGGCTTCCTTGTTCGCCGCCAGGTTCGCCACCAGCTTCTTGATGTTGTTCTCCAGTTGAACGACCGTATCCTTGTAATCGTCGTACCGCTGCAACTGGAATTGCGGATCGAATTCGGCCACCACGTCGCCCGCTTTTACCTGAATTCCGGCCTTCGCTAAGTGCAATAAAATCAAGGTAAAATCGCCGCCCATGCCGCCGCCGGCGCCGGCCACCGCGCCGCCGAAATTGGCGTCCGTGCCGCCGCGATTCATCCCTGTGCGACTGCCCGTGATGCGGGGCGCCAGCAGTGACGCGAAGTTTTGCGCCGCCACCGTGCCGCTGACCCTGGCCGTCGCGGTAACATTACCCACCGACACCGCGATGGTGGGGACGGTGATCACCGGGCCGGCGGCGGCCTTGGATGCCCGCCAGTAATTCACATATAACGCGGTGCCCGCCGCTAGTACTAAAACTAATAAAACCAAACCCCACAGGCCGATCCGGCGCCGCTTTGCCGGTTCCCTGGGCGGCACCGCCGCGGGTCGCGGCGCAGGGGCTACAGGTGCGATTTTCACTCCGTCGCCGGGCGAAGGAGCGCCACTCGGATATGCCATTTTCACCCTTCCAGGCCAGGAGGCCCGGCCAATTTCCAACCCGTTTCAACGAGAAGACGCCACTGCGGCCGGAAAAGTTATCCCTCCAGCCGCGGAGTTCCAAAACTTTTTGGCCTTCGGATTTTCAGATTTGTTGTTTTTTGAAGCAATTCCATCGGCCAGCGAAATAAATCAGTCACCATTCAAAAGTATACTATCAGGTCCTCCTACCTCGCAGCGCCCTAACCTGTGACTCCCGGTCAAGCCCTTTATTTTCAACATCGGTTCTCGACCGAGGACCACCCAGCCCCCCGTCCCCGGCGAGCGGGGGGTACCCGCTGCTGTTGCGGTCAGCCACATAACCCTGGCCCCCGGCCCCCGGCCCCCGGCCCCCGGCCCCAAGTCACAGGCTGTTCAATCCGGCGCCCGCCGGTGGCAGGAGCTAATCCCCATCGAAATTCAGGAAACTCCCGCCACATCCACCAGGTCGCTGAACACTCCGTAGGCGGTCTGCTCGACTCCCGGCTGGATAGACACCGTCCCAAATGTGCCCATCAGGTCCGTGTGGAACAGGATCAGGTTGGACGTTCCCGGCGTCGCGGCCAGAATATCGTCGCGATTCAGCACCTCCGCGCGCACCCGCAGCGACACGCCTGCGCCGGAGCGCCGCCCACGGCTCACCAGGCGTACGGTTTTCCCCTGATGCATAATCTCTTTCAGGCGCTTGGGCGTGAGCCGGCCGATGCCCCGCGTCGAGACCTGCAAGGGAGTGGTGCGCGCATCCATGAGGACGTTGGCCAGGGTGGCGGTCTTGGCGGCCGAGTCCCAGCCGTCCACGTCGTAAGCTCCGTCGCCCTCGGTGATCCCCAGTTGCCGCGCGGTGGCCAGGCCGAATTCGAACGAGCCGCCCTGCTCCATGGTTTCGACGACTACCTTCGAGGTGGAGTTCAGAACGCCGGTAAAGCCCAGCACCTTGACTCCCGGCATATTGTGCCGCCAGAGGTTGAACACTGGAGCGCCATCCATTACCGCCGACTCGAAACGGAAGCCGGCGCCGGCGCGAGCAGCTTCATCGCGCAGCGCGGCATAGGCGTGGGCGATGGGGCCTTTGTTGGCGGTGACCACGTGCATGCCGCGCGCGAATGCCGCGCGAATGTGCGAGATGGCGGGCTCGCCCGTGGAAGGATCGAGGGTGGTCAGTTCGACCGCGATGCGGGCGCACGCCGCATCGAGAAAGGCCTCGATGGAGTCGAGCCGGGCGCCGAACGGCGGGTCGTCGGGCAGACCCGCGCGGTCTATCGCCGTGCCGTGACGCAGCGTGTGAATGCCAGTGACAACGAAGGGAAACTCCTGCCGCTTTTGCCGGAGCAGGCGAGCCAGGGCGCGGCCGACATTCCCGTAACCGATGAGCGCGAGTTTCAAACGTCGATTGTAGCGTGCGCGGCGGTGCGGGAAAACGGTCGGCCGCGCTCTTGCCTACACTGGTATTGTGCCGCTAATTCGCGGGTCGTTCCGTGCGCTGCTCCTTTACGACGTTGCCGAGGAGTTCGATCTCGACGAGCTTCGCAGGCTCCTCGGCCAGGAGACTGCCGTCCGCGCGCCGGGCTTCAAATTGCCCGCCCCCGTCTATGTGCGCTTCGAACGCCCGCCGGTGGTCGAGGCCGGCGAGCCTGTCCAACTGGCCAGCGGGGAATCCGCCAACGTGGTCTTCAGCTATTTCGACTATGGGGTGGTCAGCATCGAAGTCGAGACGCGATTCCATACGGACTGGCCCGGGCTGATCGCGCTTTCCAATCGTTGGATTGAAAGCGGCGAGGTAGAGCGGCGTGGTCTGAAGAGGGTGCGGGACCGCCTCGATCGGCTGGCGCCCGCGCTGCGCAAGCCCTATGCGGAGTGGCTCGACGAAGTCTACTACGTGGTCCAATTGAGCGAGGCGTGCGGCGAGGACGGGGCCCCGCTGACCGCCCCTCAACTGCTGGCGGAATTTGGCCGCCAAGTCAGCCAGGTGATCCGTGGCGAGACCCAAGCTCTTTCGGCAAGCGAACAGAAGGAGGTGCTGGCATCCAGCCTCTCCTACTATCCCACCGACCTGCTGGTGGTCGGCTGGCTGGCCGCCATCGTCTACGACACACCCGAGGGCGCGGCGCCGCTGGTGCAATTGCTGGAGTATGCCAACACGCAGCTTCTCGAATACCGGCGCTACGACGAGATTCTCACCGCCCTTTTGAAAGACGCATACGCGGCGCTGGAGCGGCGCGGCGGCCTCTTTTCCCGCTGGCGCCTGGCGCGCGACGCCGAACGGCTGAACCGCCTTCGCCTGGATGTCACCGAGTTGACCGAACGAACGGACAATGCCATCAAGTTCCTCAGCGACATGTTCTACGCGCGGGCCTATCGCCTGGCCGCCGCCAAAGTCGGCGCCGGCGATTACCGCAGCCTGGTCGAGCAGAAGCTGCGCATCGCCGGCGAGCTCTACGAGTTCATGGTCAACGAATTCCGCGAGGCCCGCGGCTTCTTCCTGGAGCTGTTGGTCATCGTCATCCTGATCATCGAGATCGTGCCCATACTCCGCGGGAAATAGACCCCCGCCCGGAATTCGGCACCGTCGCCGAAAAGGCCATACTCCATACTGGTATCGGATATGGTACGTTGAGGCGTCATGGAAACGGTGCGCAAGATCACCGTCGAGGTGCCGCCGGATCTTCTCGAAAAGGCACAACGAGCCAGCGGTAGCGGCATCACCCAAACCGTTCGCACCGGTCTCCAGTTGGTTGCGGCGTCGCATGCCTATGCGCAGCCGCGCCAACTACGGGGCAAGGTTCGTTTTACGCGCACTTTGGCTGAGTTGAAAGCCGACCGATGATCGCGGTCGACACCAGCACCTGGATCGGGTTCCTGCAGGGAGATGGCGGCGAGGACGCGGCACTACTCGACCGGGCGCTCCAGGACC
>Ga0326728_10017547_pt1 | contig 14304 bp, 15 predicted proteins | sample MB3enrmetagenome_FD_207602 | JGI IMG/M metagenome (GOLD analysis project Ga0326728, IMG submission 207602) | Lab enriched peat soil microbial communities from McLean, Ithaca, NY, United States - MB31MN | ecosystem: Environmental > Terrestrial > Soil > Wetlands > Peat | place: USA: New York...
TCCCTATTCCCTGTCGTTCACTTTCCCGCGTAGGGGTCGTTGACCGGCTTGCCGCTCTCGATCCAGGCGGTGTAGATCATGTCGCGCAACATGCTGGCCCCGGCAGCCAGGCGCTCGGCGGTGAAATCGCGCGACTCGGCCGAGCCCGCACCCACAAATCCACCCGCCTTCTCCAATTGGTAGACCTTTTCGACGTAGGTAGAAGAATGTCTTAGATAACCTACGTAGGAGTCGAATATGTCGCCGTCGATGGCCTTGGGGGCGGTCATTTTGGCCTTGACCTCGGCATCGTGCAGATTGGCTCCCACAAACGGCCCCTCGAACTGCCAGTGGATCTTGTGCTCGGTGGTGTAGCCGTTGGGATTGGGTCCGGTCCAGCCGTTGTATTGGACGGTGACGTGCAGCGGCTGCGAGCCGTCGCCCACATAATGGCCCAGCCAGCCGGCGTAGAAGATGATCGCCTGCTCCACCGGCGCGGTATCCTGCTTGGCGACCTGCAGATGGCGGTATTCGCGCAGGGCGGCCTTGAGCCGCTGCCAGACCTCGGTGGTCTCCCAGGGCTGCAAGCCGATCTTCTCCGGGCGCTGATTGGCAGCAAAGACCTTGGCCTCGAAATCCAGGCGCTTGCGCGGCAGTGGACCCAGTGCGTCAGCCAATTCCATGTCGATGAAGTGCTCGGGGGCCTGCGCGGCTGAGAGTTCCGGCTCGGCGGGCGAGCGCCAGCGGTCCGGCTCCGGGCCGAGATACTCGATCTCGTTGATTGCCGCCTGCGAACGCAGGAAGGCGGGCACATCGGCGGGCAGCGCCGCGGTCGCCAGCCGGTTGATCAGGCGATGGCCTTCATTGCCCCAGGCATAAGCCGCGGGCGGCTGAAGGACCACACTCAACAACCCCGCCACAAGCAGGGCCGCACAGGCAAGACGCGATGAAAAAGACAGGCGTACCATGCCGCCAGTATACGGTGGCCCGCCGCCAGCGGTCTTGATTGTGCCTGACAGCCCCTCCCCATTAACTGCCTTGCTTCCCCGACCCCCGGCTGGCGCTCGATCGCCTGCCAGCCTTGCAGGTCGGCGCATATACTACGAGTGTCCGCGAGCGGCGCGGCAAGACGAGCACATGGGGACGGAGTGACTCGTTTGCCAAGCAGACATTGTGCTGGCGGCGACGCCGCGCAGGCTGACCTAAAAGGCCGTTTGCACAGGGGAAACCATGCTGGATGCAACGAACACGGACACGAAATCTCCCCAAGGCGCCTCCGCGCCGGGCGAGGATTCCCCTCTTCAGGATCTGCTCGACTCGGTCGCCGACGGCATCTGCGCCATCGACCGCGAGGGACGGGTCAGCTTTGCCAACCCCGCCGCCACCCGTCTGCTCGGCTTACCCACCGCCACGCTGGCCGGCAAGCCGTTGCACGAGTTGCTGCACGGCCCTGCCGGCGCCGCCCCGCTCTGCGCCGGCGAATGCCCCCTGCACCGCGCCCTGCACAACCACATCGCCTTCAGCGGCGAAGAGACATTCCTGCGCGTGGGCGGCCCAGCTTTCCCCGCCGAGTGCTGTCTGACCCCCATCCTCGGCCACGGACGCTTCTCCGGCTCGGTGCTCAGCTTTCGCGACATCAGCCAGCGCCATGCCCTGGACAAGCTCAAGGACGAGTTCATCTCCACCGTCAGCCACGAGTTGCGCACCCCGCTGACCTCCATCCGCGGCGCTCTCGGCCTGCTCTCTTCGGGCATGTTGGGCGAACTCGACGGCAAGGCCGCCAATCTGCTGCGCATCGCCCTGAGCAACTCGGACCGCTTGGTGAGGCTGATCAACGACATCCTCGATCTGGAGCGCATTCAGAGCGGTCGTGAGCCGCTGGCCTTTCGCCCGGTGCGGCTGGCGGAGCTCATCCGCCAAGCCATTGACGGCATGATGCCGGTGGCCGACGCCGCCCACGTGCAGTTGATCCACGACACCAGCCAGGTCGAGATCGCCGCCGACCCCGACCGCATCCTGCAGGTGCTCACCAACCTCCTCTCCAACGCCATCAAGTTTTCCTCGATGGGGGCGATCGTCTCGGTGAAGGTGCGCAGCACCGCCGGCGGCGTAACCCTCTCGGTCATCGACCAGGGCCGGGGCATTCCCGCCGACAAGCTGGAATCCATCTTCGGCCGCTTTCAGCAGGTCGACGCCGCCGACTCCCGCCAGAAGGGCGGCAGCGGCCTGGGCCTGACCATCTGCCGCACCATCGTCCACCAGCACGGTGGGCGCATCTGGGCGGAGTGCAACCCCGTCCGCGGCGCTACCTTCAACGTCTTTCTTCCCACCCAGCATGTGCAAGTCGCCCCACGCTCCGGTCGCCTGGACGCGCTGGCGGCGCAAGGCACGGTGCTCCTGGCCGATGCCCACGGCGCCACCCGACCCATGATCGCCGCGCAACTGGGCCGCCACGGCTACCGCGTCATCGAGACCTCGACGGTTGAACAGACCCTCGCCGCCGCTCGCAAGGGCGTGCAGGCCATCCTTCTCGATACCTCGCTGGACGGCATGAACGGCTGGGAGATTCTGCCCCTGCTGCGCAAGCTGGACCCCGAGGCCCGCACCCCGGTGGTCCTGCTCAGCCTCAACGATCAGCCCAACCCCCTGGTTCTGCCCACCAGCGCCGCCGGCTGGGTCACCAAGCCCCTGGAAGAAGAGGCCCTGCTGAACGAGCTGGCGCGCGTCCTCTGCGGCCCCGGCGAGAAGGCCCGCATCCTGGTCATCGAGGACGATGAGGATCTGGCCCGCGTCATCGGCGCCGTCTTCACCCGCGATTCCATCGAGGTCGAACTGGCGCATAGCCGCCAGTCCGCCCTGGACGCCGTCTTCGCCTTCCAGCCCCACCTGCTGGTGCTGGACATCGGCCTGCCCGACGGCGACGGCTTCAATGTCGTCGATTGGCTGCGCCAGCACGAAGGACTGGCCCGCCTGCCCTTGGTAGTCTATTCAGCACGCGAGTTTGCCCCCGCCGAGCGCCGCCAACTCACCCTGGGGCCGACGCACTTCCTTACCAAGGCCCGCGTGCAGCCGCAGCAACTGGAAGCGCTGGTGCTGACCATGCTACGTAGTTCCCGCCAGGTGGCCGAAGCCCTTGCCGCCCTGCCCGCCGCCGGAAAACTCTGAGAAGCCGGAGAAATCCCGCAAGTGCCACCCTTCTAGGCAAAGCTTGGCGGGGGCAACGATCCTCGCGGTTTTCGTCCCAGGCCTCTCATGAAGGGTCCTTCATGAGAAACACAGGCCACTCATTTTCCTGCCAGCTAACCTTTATCCCAGCGCCGCAGTATTGACAAGTGTAAATTTACGTTTTACAGTCGGACGATGATCGAAAGCTTCAAAAACAAGGGCCTGCGGAGCTTGTTTGAAGAGGACGACGCTCGCAAGGTGAGCGCCGATCATGTCGACCGTCTGCGGTTGATCCTTTCGGCTCTCGATCAGGCCGGGGATGTGCAGGATATGAACCAGCCGTTGTTTCGTTTGCATCCCTTGAAGGGCAGCCGTAAAGGCGTGCGGACCGTGACCGTGAGGGCCAACTGGCGGTTGACCTTCCGCTTCGAGGGAGGCGACGCCTACGACGTAGCTTTGGAAGATTACCATTAGGAGGGGAGACGCAATGCCGATGAAGAACCCCGTTCACCCAGGCACACTCGCCAAGGCGAACCTTGACGAACTTAACCTGAGCGTGGCCCAGGCAGCCAAGGCAATCAAGATCACGCGCCAACAGCTACACAACGTAGTACAGGGCAGAAGCGCTGTTACTCCTCAAATGGCGTTGCGTTTTGAGAAGGCTTTTGGCGGAAGTGCCGATATGTGGCTACGCATGCAGGCGGCTTACGATCTTGCCCAGGCACGAAAGCGCGAAGGGGAGATGGATATCCCGCGCCTCGTCGAGCAAGCGTCGCTTTGATCCGTACATTTCAGCACAAAGCATCCTTTACGATCTTGCACAATGCCGCCGCGCCGTCTCAAAAAGGTTAGGTTATGAGACGCCGGCACGCAGATAGAGAATCCTACCGCACAACTTAATCGTTCGCATGAGTGAACCGCCGTTCGCTCCTCGCATAGCATCGACAGTGTACGGCCACCTTCTCCCGGAGGGAGGAGGCGAGAATAGCCCAGGGTGAAACCCTGGGGACGCATTCCCATTGAAGGCATCCGCCCCGTCGGGGCGGAACGAAGGAAATTCTGGCCTCCGAAAATCTGCTGTACGATGGTGTGCGTATGCCCCACACCTATTGTTCCTCGCTCTATCATTGCGTCTTCTCCACCAAGGAGCGGCGCAAGATCATCGCGCCGGATCTTCAGGGACGGCTTTGGGCCTACATGGGAGGAATCGCGCGCGGACATGAAATCCAGGCCATCGAAGTGGGAGGCATGGACGACCATGCGCACCTCCTGCTCTCTCTGCCGTCCACCATGGCGGTCGCCACGGCCATGCGCGGGATCAAGAGTTCCTCGTCACATTGGATGCACGAAAATTGCTCTTTGCCGGAGTTCGCCTGGCAGGAGGGCTATGGCGCTTTCTCCATCGGAAGCGCGCAGATCAATGCCACCGCTGCCTACATCGCCAATCAGGCTGAACACCATCGCAAACGGGATTTCCAGTCGGAGTTCCTGGCCATGTTGAGGAAGCAGGGAATTGCCTACGATCCGCGATTTATTTGGGGATAGGTTTGAGCTGGGCGCATTCATGTCCTCCCGGAGGGAGGAGGCGAGACTAGCCCAGGGTGAAACCCTGGGAACGCATTTTTTGAAACTCTCCGCCCCGTCGGGGCGGAGAGAGCGAGAATGCGAGGCAGGCAGCCATCCAACGACAAGCCGCCTATCTATCCGCCCCTACAGGGCGGAATCCTTCGCCACACCTCTTACCCAGGGTTTCACCCTGGGCTATTCTCTGCGGCTCCCTACGGGAGCAAACCTGCGATGCAATTCTGATAGAATGTGGCGCATGAAAAGGAAGATTGCTATTCTTGCTGTTTGCCTAATGGGCTTTGTCTGCCCGAACGCGAAGACGCAGACCGTTGATACCGCCGAAGCACAGACAAGAGCGAAGCGTTTTTGGGACAGCGTTCTTACAAGATGTGGTCAATCCTATTTCACCCAAGTTGATGTGCCGGGCAACTCATATGTTTTCGAATTCACGGGAGTAACTTTCCGTGTGGTGCCCGAAGCACTCTCAGATGCCGACAGGAAGAATGGCACGAAGTGGTTAGGAAGGGCATCTTTGAGGGCGTCCACCTACCGTCAATTTGACAGGAAAAGCGGAACGTGGGGTTTATGGGAAAACGGAAAGTTTGATCGCAATGGGAATCGTATTTACTACAAGCATGAAGGAATGGACTCAATGTCCCCTGAAGAAACGGACGACCTAGCCAGAGGAAAAGAGCAGGTTGAAGGCTATGGCGGCTATATATCTTTCTCGATCATTCAAACCGACACCGGATGGTCTGACATCGTGAACAAAGAGAATATCTCGGGAGGCCTACGGAAACCTGCTGAATCCTCCTGCGCGGCTCTAGCTAGGCCAAGTCGCATCGTGGCAGATGAAAAGTCAGAGCACGATTCATACACCGACGAACTGCAGAAAGAAACAGAGCGCATGAAGAGAGAGCTTGGCGTACCCTCCGCACAAGCGCCCAAGGGGCCATAATACGAGCATAAGTCCTATCAGCTTTTACTCGTCGTCTCGCAAAGGGTGGGGCTTGAGGCGTTTCTCCCGTGATGAAAACAAATAGATTGCGCGTCTCAAGAAGCGGTCTCAGATGATGCCGCGAAATGCTCTCGACAGACGTCTTTAGAGTGAATCGAGAGCCGCTGCCCCCAGGCGGCGGGATTTGACGTCACGCATGGGCGGCTGGCCGAAGAGGCGGCTGTACTCGCGGTTGAATTGGCTGGCGCTCTCGTAGCCCACCGCGAAGGCGGCGCTGGCGGCGTCCAGGCCGTTGCTGAGCATGGATACACGCGCCGCGTGCAGGCGCAGCCGCTTCTGATATTGCAGCGGGCTCATCGCCGTCAGAGAGCGGAAGTGATGGTGCAGCGTGGAAACGCCCATCTGTGCGATGGAGGCCAGTTCCTCCACGCGCAGCGGCTTGGCGTAGTTCTCCTTTAACCAGCCCACTGCCTTGGCCGTGCGGTTGCTCTGTTCCCCCAGGGTGGCGATGGCGCGCAGATGCCGGCCCAACGGCGACCTCAGCAGCCGGTAAAGAATCTCGCGCTGCAACAGGCTACCGAGAAATGGAATATCCTGGGGTGCGTCAAGCAGATCGAGCAATCGGGAACAAGCTCTCAGCAATTCGATCGAGGTCTTGCCCACCGCCATGCCGCGCACCCCGAAGGCCACCTCTCCGGTCAGGAACTCGTCCTGGCTGAGAATCTCGCGCACCAGCGGCATCTCCAGTTTGAGCACCAGGGCCAGGTACGGCTCGCTCTCCGAAGCCTTGACGATCTGGCTCTCCACAGGCAGATCGACCGCGGTCAGCAGGAAGCTGGAGCCGTCGCAAATGTGGGTTGTGCCGCCCACGACAACGCGTTTTTCTCCTTGCGCAAAGACCACCAGCTCGGGCTCGTAGGTGGTGCAGAAGCACTCCGAGGGCGTCGTTCTGCGGGAGAGGCGCAGGCCATCCACGGCGGTATCCACCGGGCCTTCCCCCTGGATGTGAGCGGCAATCCGGCGTGCCAACCCGGCCCGCTGCTCCTCGATCTCTCCTCCAGAAACCAATTTTTCCGCCATATGCCCTTCCATTCCTTCAACAATTCCAGCCTATCGCCGATCCAGCCCACGGCGAATAATAAATCGCCATTCGACAGAATCAGGCAATCAATGGGAAGGATCGAGATACCGCCAAAAGAACCCCATGGCATATTCTCTGGTTGACAAGGAGTGCAGTTCACCGCGCCCTGCAAAGATCCACCGACAAGCCCAGAGGTGTTCCCCATGTACAACGCCAAAGCCTATTCCGTAGCCAGCGCAACGTCGCCGTTTGCCTCTACCACCATCGCGCGGCGCGATCCCAGCGAAACCGACATTCAGATTGAGATCCTCTTCTGCGGCGTCTGCCACTCCGACCTGCACACCGCGCGCAACGAGTGGGCCAGCATTATGCCCACCGTCTATCCCTGCGTTCCGGGCCACGAGATTGTGGGCCGCGTGACCAAAATCGGCTCCGCTGTAGCCAAGTTCAAGGTCGGCGACCTGGTCGGCGTCGGCTGTCTGGTTGACTCCGAGGGCGAGTGCCCCGCCTGCAAGGCATTGGAAGAGCAGTTCTGCCCCGGCGCAACCTTTACCTACAACTCGCCCGACAAGCATCTGGGCGGCGTGACCTACGGCGGATACTCGGACAGCGTGGTAGTCGATCAGCGCTTTGTGCTGCGCGTTCCCGAAAATCTCGATCTTGCCGGCGCCGCCCCACTGCTCTGCGCCGGCATCACCACCTGGTCCCCGCTGCGCCGCGCGCAAGCCGGCCCCGGCAAGAAGGTCGGCATTGTCGGACTGGGCGGCCTGGGCCACATGGGCGTAAAGCTGTCTCATGCTCTGGGCGCGCACACCGTGGTCTTTACCACCTCGCCCAAGAAGAAGGAAGACGCACTGCGCCTGGGCGCCGACGAGGTGGTTCTCTCCACCGACTCCGCAGCCATGCAGAAACACGCCTCCAGCTTCGACTTCATCCTCGACGCTGTCTCCGCGCAGCACGACATCAACGCCTATCTCAATCTGCTGCGCCTGGACGGTAAAATCACCCTGGTTGGCGCCCCCGAACAGCCCCTTCCGGTCAGCGCCTTCGCCCTGCTCTTCGGACGCCGCAGCCTCTCCGGCTCGCTCATCGGCGGCATTGCCGAAACCCAGGAGATGCTCGACTTCTGCGGACAGCACAACATCACCTCGGATGTGGAAGTGATCCCCATCCAGAAGCTCAACGAAGCCTACGAACGGCTGGCCCGCTCCGATGTGAAGTATCGCTTCTCCATCGACATGGCCTCGCTCAAATCCGAATAACTACCGGAAACGATCCTGTACGCGCAAGAAGGAGAGCCATGAAAACCTGGATGTTAGGTCTGTTTCTATCCACACTGATTGCGCCATCGTCCTACGCACAGCAACCGCCGCCGCCGCCATCGGAAACGATTCACACAGCCGCAACTCAAACACCCCAGCAACAAGAACTCATCAACCTCTCCACCATGAAATGGGATTGGATGGCAGACAAGAAGGTCGAGTCCTTGGAGACACTTCTTGATGACAAAGCCATGTTCACGCACATGGGAGGAACCTGGGGAAAAACCCAGGAACTGGCGACCATCAAGAGCGGCGGCATCTGGTACAAAAAGGCTGTTGTTTACGCAGTGGACGCCCGCATCTTTGGCAGCACAGCCATCCTGCTGGAGGACATCGATTTGCAGGCAGCAGTAGGGGAGCACGAAGTCACCAATCCCTTTATGGTGACCGAGGTTTATATCAAGGAGAACGGCAAGTGGAAGCTTGCCCAACTCACCTTCTCGCATCTGCTCAGGCCGGTCAAAATGACTTCCAACAAGAATTAGCCGCCGAAGGCAAAAATGCCAAGCTACGCGCAAGGACAAAGCGGCAAGGGGAATGAAAGCTGGCTCGGAAGCATCGCCAGGCTGAAGTGAAACCTCCTCAAACGCCGTAAGGAAGGTAAGAATCATGCAAAAGCGCAAACTCGGAAACAGCAATCTGGAAGTATCGGCCATCGGCCACGGCTGCATGAGGATGAGCGAAGGCCACGGGCCGGTGGCGGGCACGAAAGAAGAGATGATCGCCGTCCTGCGGGGAGCCGTCGAGCGGGGCATCACCTTCTTCGACACGGCGCAGGTGTACGGCCCCTTCGTCAATGAAGAGCTGGTTGGCGAAGGGCTGGCGCCCGTGCGGGAGCGGGTGGTGATCGCCACCAAGTTCGGCTTCGCCTTGAACGCACACGGCAAATCTTCCCCGGGGTTGGATAGCCGCCCCGCGACCATCAAGGCCAGCGTCGAGGGTTCGCTGCAGCGGCTGCGCGTCGAGACGATCGACTTGCTCTATCAGCACCGCGTCGATCCCGACGTGCCCATCGAAGATGTGGCCGGAGCCGTGAAAGACCTCATCCAGGCGGGCAAGGTGAGGCACTTCGGCTTATCGGAAGCCAGCGCCCAGACCATTCGCCGCGCCCACGCCGTGCAGCCGGTAACCGCGCTGCAGAGCGAGTACTCGCTGTGGTGGAAGCGCCCCGAAGATGAGATTCTGCCCACCCTGGAGGAACTCGGCATCGGCTTGGTTGCCTTCAGCCCGCTGGGCCGGGGTTTTCTGGCCGGATCGATCACCGAAAAAACGCAATTCCACAAGGAAGACAACCGCGGCTACATCCCTCGCTTTGCCCCCGAGGCGTTGAAAGCGAATCTGGCCTTGCTCGATCTGCTTTCCGCCTTCGCCGCGCGCAAGCAGGCGACTCCGGCGCAGATCGCGCTGGCCTGGCTTCTCCATCAGAAGCCCTGGATCGTTCCCATTCCCGGCACCACCAAATTGCAGCGCGTCGAGGAGAACATCGGCGCCGTTGCTTTGGAACTTACTCCAGACGAAATCCGCGAACTCGATAGCCTCACCTCGCAAGTTACGGTGCAAGGCGGCCGCTACCCCGAAGAAGTCGAGCGCATGACCAATCGCTAAATCGCAAGCAACACGCAAAGAACCAGCAACGATCTTGCAAAGGGAGAGAAAATGCAAAAGCGCAAACTTGGAAACAGTAATCTGGAAGTATCCGCCCTCGGCTTGGGCTGCATGGGGATGAGCTTTTCCTATGGAGCCCCCAAGGACAAGCAGGAGATGATTGCCCTGCTCCACGCCGCCGTGGAGCGCGGCGTCACCTTCTTCGACACCGCCGAGGTCTACGGCCCCTACACCAATGAAGAACTGCTCGGCGAGGCCCTCTCGCCCTTCCGCGGCAAGGTGGTCATCGCCACCAAGTTCGGCTTCAATCTCGATCCCCAAAGCGATCCCCGCGGGATGAAGGGCGCGCCATCGCTGAACAGCCGCCCGGAGCGGATCAAGCAGGTTGCCGAGGAGTCGCTGAAGCGCCTGAAGATCGAGGCCATCGACCTCTTCTATCAGCACCGCGTCGATCTGGATGTGCCCATCGAAGACGTAGCCGGAGCGGTGAAGGATTTGATTCAGGAGGGCAAGGTGAAGCACTTCGGCTTGTCTGAAGCTGCGGCTAAAACCATTCGCCGCGCCCACGCCGTGCAGCCGGTGACCGCCGTGCAGAGCGAGTATTCGCTGTGGACCCGCGGCCCGGAGGCGGAGGTGCTGCCCACACTGGAAGAACTCGGCATCGGCTTCGTTCCCTATAGCCCGCTGGGCAAGGGGTATTTGACGGGCAAGATGGACGAGAAGACCACCTTCGCCAGCAACGACTTCCGCAGCACCCTGCCGCGCTTTACCCCCCATGCACTGAAGGCGAATCAGGCTCTCGTCGATCTGCTGGGCGCCATTGCCGCGCAGAAGCGGGCCACCACGGCGCAGATCGCGCTGGCCTGGCTGCTGGCGCAGAAGCCCTGGATCGTTCCCATCCCCGGCACCACTAAGCTGCATCGCCTGGAGGAGAACATCGGCGCCGCCTCCATCGAGCTGACCGCCGAAGATCTGGGTCAGATCGAAAGCGCAGCGGCGAAGATCGCGGTGGAAGGCGCACGCTACCCCGAAGCCATCGAGAAGCTGACCGGGCGCTAGGGGTGTTTGCCAAGCAGACGGGGATTTGGGTTTTGTGAAAGGGCACGATTTCAGAGGCTGCCCCCCCCCCGAAGGGGATGTTTTGAAGGGTACGGGCTTCAGCCCGTACGCAACGGGTATGAGGGGCTTGCGGCTTTAGCCGCTGGGGGAATGTAACTGGTTGAAAATACTTCCCTCAAGGGCTAAAGCCCAAATCATTGGGATGGACTCTATCGGCACGACTGAAGTCGTGCCCTGTTACAAAGCAGGCCCGCTTCTGAGTTTTTCCGCGGCCTCTTCAGTCGTACTGTAAACTCGCCAAAATGAGTGGGGCTTTAGCCCCTGAGGAATGCAATACAGCCTCACCGTTCTGCAATCAGGTGCTGGAGACAGATGCAGTTTTCGATACGCTTCACGATTGATCCGGCTGTATAACAGCGCCGTTTGATTCCCATCCTTTCCGCACAGAACGCGGAAAGGTTGGAGCACGGTGGGCTGCTGGCCGCCGCAAACAAGATCGTCCGAAAGGTAAGCCATGGGCAAAAAGGTTCTGATTCTATCATCGAGTCCGAGAAAGCAAGGCAATTCAAGCGCCTTGTGCGACCGCTTCATGGAAGGCGCCAGCGCTGCCCATCATCAGGTGGAGAAAGTGGTGCTGGCGGAAAAGAAGATCAATTACTGCACCGGCTGCTATGCCTGCCGTGGCAGCGGGAAATGCGCGCAGAAGGACGACATGGCGCCGATCCTGGACAGCATGGTGGCGGCCGACACCATTGTCCTGGCCACGCCGGTGTACTTTTACACCATGTGCGCGCAGATGAAGACGGTGATCGACCGCACCGTCGCCCGCTACACCAAGATCGCCAACAAGGAGTTCTATTTCATCGTCGCCGCGGCGGACAGCAACCAGGCGGCGATGCAGCGAACCATCGAGGGTTTTCGCGGATTCACCTCCTGCCTGCCGGGGGCAAAGGAAAAGGGCGTAGTCTATGGCACCGGCGCATGGGAGATGGGAGACATCCAGACCAGCCCAGCCATGAAGCAGGCCTACGAAATGGGCAAGGCGCTGTAGACGCTTGCCCATGTTGCGAGAAGGGTGCGTCGGAGGGAGGCGGGGGTTTTAACCCCCGCATGAGGCGCATCGATTTGGCCTCGGCTTTAGCCGCGGAATGATGATGTTCCTGGATCTCGCCCTTCATTCGACGTGTTCCACAGCCTATCCTCCCGGCACAACCCGCTCCCGCCTCCCGCGAGCGGCTAAAAACAAAATGCACGAAGGAGAGAAAAATGGAGATCAAGCGCATCGGTTCTCAAGCCAGCTACCCGGGACCAACGGATTATTTCACGGGCACGGTGCGGGTGGACCCGCTCTTCGATGCCCCCGATCCGGCGCGGGTGGTGGGCGCCAACGTGACCTTTGAGCCGGGGGCGCGCACCGCCTGGCACACCCATCCGCTGGGCCAGACGCTGGTGGTCACCTCCGGCTGTGGCCGCGCGCAGCGCTGGGACGGTCCCATCGAGGAGATCCGGCCCGGCGATGTGATCTGGTTCGCGCCCGGCGTGAAGCATTGGCACGGCGCCGCGCCCACCACGGCTATGACCCACATTGCCATCCAGGAGAAGCTCGACGGCAAGACCGTCGATTGGATGGAGCAGGTGAGCGACGGGCAGTATCTGGCTTAGGCCAATACTGGCCCGGCCAACGGTATTCGGGCTGCGATCAAATCTCTACGCCATGGGCGTGGTTTCCCGTTTATGGTGAAAGCAGCGGCTTGGCGCAAAAGAGGCCCGCCGCAGCCATCGACAGCGGCGCGCCGATGTTCCACAATGGAGAGACTCAAAGGAGAACCCCGTTTGGCGCATCGCATTCTTATCGTTGACGACGAAGACGACATCCGCGAAGTGGCCGCGCTCAGCCTGGAGACGGTGGCCGGCTGGGAGGTGCTTACCGCCAGCTCCGGCGCCCAGGGCCTGGCCCGCGCCGCCGAGTTTCAGCCCGAGGCCATCCTGCTGGACGTGATGATGCCGGGGATGGACGGCCCCTCGACCTTCCGCGCCTTGCGCGCCAATCCCGCCACCGCCCACATTCCCGTGCTGCTGCTCACCGCCAAGGTGCAGAGCAACGACCAGCGCCGCTTCGCCGATCTGGGCGTCGAGGCGGTGCTCTTCAAGCCCTTCGACCCCCTCACCCTGGCCGCGCAGATGGCGGCGGTGCTGGGCTGGAGCTGAGCAGGTCAACCCGGAGGCGCTGCCATGGAACCCATCGCTCAACCTGCCCTCGATGCCGCCATCCAGAAGCTGTGGGAGAAGTTTCTGCCCCAGATGGAAGAGCGCATTGCCACTCTGGAGCGAGCCGACGCCGCCCTGGCGGTAGACGCTCTCACCCGCGAGCAGCGCAGTGCCGCCAACGCCGCCGCCCACAAGCTGGCCGGGGTTCTGGGCAGCTTCGGGCTGACCAGGGGCACGATTCTGGCTCGCGAGGCGGAGATTCTCTACTCCGGCGAGCCGGGAACCGACCCCGCAGCCGCCGCCCAGTTGCGCGCCATCACCGCCGAGTTGCGTCTTCTCATCGCGGCCCGCAAGGCGAGTTGATGGCGCTTCGCTGCTGCGCGGTTTCATCCCCGTCCGGTAAACTCCTTGGTAGTGCCTCGCTCTAACCCATCCACGCCGCAATTGGACCTCCGCTTCGAGGAGCCGCGGCCCAGCCGCCGCATCTGGCCGGTCAGCGCCCTGGTGGGGCTGGTGCGCGAGCGTGTGGAAGAGGAGTTCGGCGATGTCTGGGTCGAGGGTGAAATCTCCAACTTCCGCCCCGCGCCCTCCGGCCATGTCTACTTCACCCTCAAGGACGCCGGGGCGCAGCTCCCCATCGTCCTCTTCCGCCGCCAGGCGATGCTGCTCCGTTTTCGTCCCGAGGACGGCCTGCACGTGCTGGTGCGCGGCCGGGTCAGCGTCTACGAACAGCGCGGCCAGATGCAACTGGTGGCCGAGACCATGGAGCCGGTGGGAGCCGGTTCGCTGCAACTGGCCTTCGAGCAGCTCAAAGCACGGCTCAAGGCCGAGGGACTCTTCGAGGCGGAGCGCAAACGCACGCTGCCCACCTTTCCCCGCAGCGTAGCTATCGTCACCTCGCCCACCGGGGCGGTGATCCGCGACTTCCTCAACATCGTCGGCCGCCGCCACGCGGGGCTGAACGTGCTGCTCTATCCCGTCAGCGTGCAGGGCGAACAGGCCGCGGCGGAGATCGAAGCCGCGCTGGCGGCTTTGAATGCGGCCAAGCCCGGCGCGCCCGCCGCCGCCGACCTCATTGTGCTGGCCCGCGGCGGCGGCTCGCTGGAAGATCTGGCCGCCTTCAACAGCGAGCGCGTGGCCCGCGCCATTGCATCGAGCAGACTTCCAGTCGTTTCAGCAATTGGCCATGAGACCGACTTCACCATCGCCGACTTTGTCGCCGACCTGCGCGCCCCCACTCCCTCGGCCGCCGCCGAACTCATTACCGAGGCGCAGCACAAGGTCGCCGAGCTTCTGGCCGCCCACGCCCGCCGTTTGGAGCGCGCTGCCCGCTTTCATCTACTACAGGCCCGCCAACAGCT
>Ga0326728_10017548_pt1 | contig 14303 bp, 13 predicted proteins | sample MB3enrmetagenome_FD_207602 | JGI IMG/M metagenome (GOLD analysis project Ga0326728, IMG submission 207602) | Lab enriched peat soil microbial communities from McLean, Ithaca, NY, United States - MB31MN | ecosystem: Environmental > Terrestrial > Soil > Wetlands > Peat | place: USA: New York...
TGCGTTTCCAACCGTCCAGGCCGCTGGCGCAGAATTTGCACCCGTAAGCGCAGCCGACCTGCGTGGAAACGCACAACGTATGCCGGTCGCTGGCCTCGCCGAACGTGCCGGCCGAGGCCGGGATCAGAACGCTTTCGATCAAAGCGCCATCGGCCAGGCGCCACAGAAATTTTTCCGTCGTATCGCGCGAACCTTGTTTGCGCGCCAGGACGGGGGAACGGATTGCGTAAGATTGATGCAACAGAAGGCGGAGCGCTTTGGGCAGATTGCCCATCTGCTCCCAACTTTCGACCCGATGCGCATAGAGCCACTGCAACAATTGGGCCACGCGATAAGCCGGCTGGTTCCAAAGAACAAACTGGTTTTGCAAATCCTCCTGAGTTTGGGAGCGAATATCCGCCATCATGCCGGCAATGTAATTCGACACGGGCTACTGATGCAAGGGAAGCCCCGCCTCATAGCGTTTCAATTCAACGTTGATCTGCCCCGCCAAATCCTGCCGTCCCTTAGCCCGGACCAACTCGACGGCCTTTTGGGCGCTGCGTCTGGCGTCATCAAAGCGGCCCGCCTCGGCGAAGGCGGCGGCGAGGGTGCGGAGCACGACGGGGTTCTTTCCGCCAGCAAGCTCATTGGCCCGTTGAGCCAGTCGCACGGCCTCGTCACCGTTGCGCAGCGACGCCTCAGGACAAGTGGCCAACAGCCACGCCAGATTATTTTGGATTTCTGGATCAATGGGTCTGATTTGCAGCGCCTTTTGATAATGCGCGATCGCCCCGCCCATGCTTCCCTTTTTCAGAAAAACCGTGCCAAGATTCTTCTGTGCTTCTGCGTCGTCCGGCTTGATTTGCAGCGCCTTTTGATATTGCGCAATCGCCTGGTCCATCCGGCCCAGTTGGAAAAAACTGTTGCCAAGATTCACAAGCGCTTCCGCGTCGTCCGGCTTGATTTGCAGCGCCTTTTGATATTGCGCAATCGCTTCATCCAGCCGGCCCAATCGGGAAAAGCTGTTGCCCAGGTTGTAGCGGGCTTCCGCGTGGCCGGGCTGGATTTCCAGCGCCTTTTGGTACTGGGCGATCGCTTCTTCCACCCTTCCTTTCCGGCCAAGAGCGACGCCGAGATTGTAGTGTGCTTCCGCGAAGGTGGGATTGATGCGCAGCGCCTCTTGGTAATGGGAAATCGCTTCGTCCACTCTCCCCTTTTGCAAAAAAAAGTTGCCGAGGTTGCAGTTGGCGGGGTAGTTGCTTGTGGTGCAACCGAGAGTGTGGGTCCACAGGGTTTCTCTGTTTTTCCAATATGTGGTCTGTTTCCAGCCGCAAACCATGAACACGGCGAGCACGACGGTCATGAGGCTCCCCATCGTCATGCGGCCTGCATGCCACTTTGCGGCCCACTGCGCCGCCAGCCATGTTAGAGCCACATAAATCCCGATTTGCGGCAGATAGGTGTAGCGATCGGCATGAGCCTGTTGGCCCACCTGGATGATTCCCACCACCGGCAGCAGGATGACCAAATACCAAAGCCATCCCATCAGCAGCCACGGCTGCTTCCGCCTCTGCCGGAAGGCGAGCGCGGAAAAACCCGCCAGCAAGGTCCCGGCCAGCGCAACGTCCCACGCCGGCGCGCCGTTGCGCGGAAAGGGATAAAACACCGCCAACCCCGCCGGATAAACCATTTGGCCAAGATAAACCGTGGAGGCGGCCAACGCATTGCCAAAGCGCATCGGCAGCGGAATTGACCGGATCATGGCTGTGGTTTGCGCCAAAAGTGTGGTCACGCACGCGGCGGCGGAGAGCGCCAGCAAAGGGAGCTTTTCAAGCACCAACCCCGAAAGCTTTCGGGGTTCCACCCGTTGCAACGGCCAATAATCCAACAACAGCAGCACCAAGGGCAATGTCACCAACATCGGCTTGGACAGCAGACCCAAGGCAAACAGCAGCAGCACCAGCCCATAGCGGGCAGGCGACCACGGACGGCGCGCATAGCGCACATACGCCCCGATGGTCAGCATGAAGAACAACCCGCTGAGCACATCCTTGCGCTCGGCCACCCACGCCACCGATTCCACCCGCAACGGATGGATGGCAAAGACAGCCGCCACGAACGCGCTGCGCCAGAGTGCGCCGGTCATTTGGCGCAAAACCAGGAAGAGCGCGATGACGGTCGCGGTGTGGAGCAGGACATTGGTGAGATGATGTCCGGCGGGATTCAAGCCGTAAAGCTGGCAGTCCAGCATGTGGGAAAGCCAGGTCAGCGGGTGCCAGTTGGCGGAATGGAAATGTGTGAACGCCCAGACCATGCCCTCCGACGTCAGCCCCCGGGCTACCATGGGATTATCAGACACATAATCACCATCGTCGAAGTCAATGAACTCGTGCCGCAGTGTCTGGCCGAAAACGGCGAATGTGATGGCGGCCAGCACGAGGCAAACCGCCGACACCCGCCAGCGTTGACCCCGGCGGCCCGCGCCGGCGGGGATTTTTAGCGGAGGTTGTTGGCCGGTCATATTTTGCGGAATTCGTAGTTAATGTGTTTGTTCAGGGATATGGAATGGGACGCCTGCTTGATAGAGTTTCAGCTCTGATTGAAGCGCCCCGGCCAGCCCCGTGTTGGATTGCGCCCCGGCCAGATGCAAAGCGCGTTGGGCCGTTTCCACCGCTTCGGGAAAACGCCCTGCCTCGGCGAAGACGGCGGCGAGGGTGCGGAGCACGACCGGGTTGTTCCGGCCGGCAAGCTCATTGGCCCGTTGAGCCAGTTGCACCGCCTGCTTACCGTTGCGCAACGACACCTGCGGACAAGTGGCCAGGAGCCACGCCAGGCTGTTTTGGACTTCGGGATCATCGGGTTCGAGTTGCAGGGCTTGTTGGAACTGGGTGATCGCCTCCCCCACTCTTCCCTTTTGGCGAAGAGCCCTGCCGAGGCTGCTGTGCGCTTCGGCAATGCCGGGCTTGATCTCCAGGGCCCTTTGGAAATGAACGATCGCCTCGTCCACTTTTCCCCTTTGCAGGAGGATGCCGCCGAGGTTGACGAGGGCTGGGGCGCAGCGTGGATCGATTCGCAGGGCCTGTTGGTAATGGGGGATCGCTTCGTCGATTCTTCCTTTTTGCAGCAGAGCGTTGCCGAGGTTGACGTGGGCTTGCGCATAATCCGGATCGGTTTGCAGGGCGTGCTGGTAATGGGCGATGGCGTCGTCCACTCTGCCCTTGTCGAGAAGAATGTTGCCGAGATTGTAGTGCGCTTGCGGGTAGTCCGGGTCGATTTGCAGGGCGTGTTGGTAATGGGCGATGGCGTCGTCCACTCTGCCCATTTTGACGAGAACGGCGCCGAGATTGTAGTGCGCTTGCGCATCGAAGGGATTGATCTGCAGCGCCTTTTGGAGATGATCGGCGGCTGCCTCCAGGTTTCCCTTGCACAGCAGAGCACGGCCGAGGCCGGCATGGGCTTCCGCGTAGTCAGGATTGATGTGCAAGGCGTACATGAAATGGTAAATGGCTTCGTCCACCTTTCCTTTTTGCAAGAGAGCGTTGCCGAGGTTGAACTGCGGCATCTCGTAGTTGGGATTGATCTGCAGCGCCTGCCGCTCCAAGCGGATCGCCTCGTCCGTCCGTCCCTTTTGGAGAAGGACGGCGCCAAGGTTGGAGCAGGCCACTTCGTTGTCTGTGGTGCAGGCCAGTGCGTGAGTCCACAAGGTTTCGCCATTCTTCCAAAAGGCGGTCTGTTTCCAGGCGCAGACCATGAGCACGGCGAGCACGCCGCTCATCAAGCCCCCAAAAGCCGCGCGGCTCATCCTCCACTGTGCCGCCAGCCATGTCACTGCCAGACAAATCCCGATCTGCGGCAGGTAGGTGTAGCGATCTGCGTGGGCCTGCAAGCCCACTTGGATGATTCCCGCCACCGGCAGCAGCATCGCCAGATACCAGAGCCACCCGACCAATAGCCATGGCTGCTTCCGCCATTGCAACAACGCGGCCACTGAAAGAACTGCCACCAGCGTCCCGGCCAGCGCCACTGCCCATGGCGGAAGGCCGTTGTGGTGGTAGGGATAAAACACCGCCAGTCCCGCCGGCCAGACCATCTGGCGCAGGTAAACCGCGCAGGCCACCAACGCGTTACCCAGGCGGAACGGCAGCGAAAAGGACGGACCGGATTGAATGGCTTTGTTTTGCGCCAAAAGCGTCGCGACGCATGAGGCGGCGGAAAGGGCCAGCAAGGGCAGTTTCTCCAACACCAACCCCGAAAGCTTCCGGGATTCCACCCGTTGCAACGGCCAATAATCCAACAACAGCAGCACCAATGGCAACGTCACCAGCGTTGGCTTGCACAGCAGACCCAAGGCCAACAGAAGCATCACCAACCCATAGCGGGCAGCCGACCACGGGCGGCGCACATAGCGCACATAAGCGCCGATGGTCAGCATGAAGAACAGCCCGCTGAGAAGGTCCTTGCGTTCGGATACCCACGCCACCGATTCCGCCCTCAACGGATGGATGGCAAAGAGAGCCGCGACAAAGGCGCTGCGCCAAAGGGCGCCTGTCATCTCCCGCAGAACCAGAAAAAGCAGAATGACCGTTGCGGTGTGGAGGAGGACATTGGTCAGATGATGTCCGGCGGGATTCAATCCGTAGAGCTGGCAGTCCAGCATGTGGGAGAGCCAGGTCAGGGGGTGCCAGTTGGTAAAATGGGCCTGGGAAAACGCCCAGACAATGCCCTTGAACGTCAGACCTTGGGAGACGACCGGATTGTCATAAACATAATTGTTGTCATCGAAGTTGACAAAATCGTCTGTCAGCGTCTGTCCAAAAACAGCAAACGTCATTGCGGCCAGCACCAGGCAAAGCCCCGGCGCCGGCCAGCGCAGGGCCTGGCCTGTTGCGGACGCGGGCGCATTGAGCGGGGGCTGTTGGCGGATCATATTCTGCAGGCTGTTGCCATTTCGTCCAAGGCTGGAGGAAAGTGCAAAAAGGGTCACGCATTAATAATCCGTGTTTTGGCAGGATTGGGACAATGGCGGGCGGAATCAAAGAAACCGTTGCGTGAAGGGGGCAAAACCGCATAAACTGCGGCCATGTTGCAGACTGTGGAAAGCCGGAAAAGAACGGATGACGTCTCTTCTTTCCGCGAGCAATATCTGAAGGCTTTTCGGTTCATGCTCCTTTCCCGAGTGCTGGATGAGAAGATGGCCAGCCTTTACCGCGGCGGAAAAATTCACGGCGGCGTGTTCCTGGGGCGCGGACAGGAGGCCCTGAGTGTTTCGGTGGGTCTGGCGTTGCGGAAAGGGGATGTTTTTGCGCCCCTCATCCGCGACGGCGCGGGACGGCTGGCCTTCGGCGAACCGGTTTTGGACGCCGTGCGCACTTACCTCGGTTCAGCCTTGGGCCCCATGCGCGGACGCGACGGCAACGTCCACCGCGGACGTCCCCGCGAGGGATTGTTTCCCATGATCAGCCATTTGGGCGCGATGATTTCGGTGGTCAACGGCGCGTTGCTGGCGTTGCGATTCAAGAAAATCGAGGGCGTTGTGGGCGCGACTTGCATCGGCGACGGGGGCACCTCGACGGGCGCATTCCACGAGGCGTTAAATCAGGCGGCGATTGAAAGGCTGCCGCTGGTTCTGGTGGTGGCCAATAATCAATATGCCTATTCGACGCCGAACTCGCGCCAATTCGCCTGCCGCGATCTGACCGACAAGGCCATCGGCTACGGCGTGACCGCCCACCAAGTGGACGGCACTGATTTGGAAAAATGCCTGCACACCCTCCGTGAAGCGGTGGCGCAAGCCCGCGGAGGCGGGGGGCCGCAACTGGTCGTGGCCCAATTGTTGCGCCTCTGCGGGCATGGCGAACACGATGATGCCCAGTACATCACGGCCCAATTCAAACAATCGCACCTGGGGCGCGATTGCCTGAAGGTGGCCGAGGACCATTTGCTGCGCCGGGCCTGGGCCGACGCCGCCATGATTCGAAGATTCCGCAAGGAGGCCGCGCTCGAAGTCGAGCGAGCCGTGGCCCTGGTGCAACGCGAGCCGGGACCGGATCCTTACAAGGAAAACTGGTGCGCCCTGGCCTCGCGCCACTTGAGCGAAGGGTTCGAAACCCCCGGCTCCGCCGCCAGCCCATGAGCCTCACCTACCTCGAAGCCATTCGCGAAGCCCAGGCCAGGGCGCTGGCCGACGATCCGCGTGTTTTCATCTACGGGCAGGACGTGGGGGCTTTCGGCGGCGCTTTCAAGGCGACCAAAAATCTCGCGGTGGAATTTCCCGGGCGCGTGCTCGACGCCCCGATCAGCGAAGACGCCATGGTCGGCGCGGCCATCGGCGCGGCCATCGAAGGCTTCCGTCCGATTGTCGAAATGCAGTTCGCCGACTTTTCGACGCCGGGCTTTAATCAGATCGTCAATCACGCCGCCGCCCTCTATTGGCGGACGAATGTTCCCTGCCCGATCACCATCCGTTTGCCCTCGGGCGGGACTTCCGGGAGCGGCCCTTTTCACAGCCAGAGCATGGAGGCGATTTACGCGCATTATCCGGGATTGATTGTCATGACGCCAGCCACGGTGGAAGACGCTTACAGCATGTTGCTGGACGCAGTGGCCATTGATGATCCGGTCATTTTTTGCGAACACAAATACCTGTATTACCATCTCAAGGCCGCGCGCCTGCCGACCGAAGCGATGCCGGCGGGCAAGGCGCGCATCGCCCGGGCCGGACGGGACCTGACCATCGTGGCTTACAGTGCGATGCTGCACGAGGCATTGGCCGCGGCGGAAGAGATGGCCGGCGAGGGCACGGAAATCGAGGTGGTGGATTTGCGCTCCATCAAGCCGCTGGACACGGACACCGTCGTGGCCTCGGTGGCGCGCACGGGCCGGTTGCTGTGCGTGGGCGAAGCCTGGCCGTGGGGCGGGGTCGCGGCGGAAGTGATCGCCCGGGTGGCCACGGAAGGCTTTGATTTGCTGGATGCGCCCCCCCAGCGTCTGAACGCAAAAGACACGCCGATTCCCTATCATCCAGACCTGTGGTCGGTGCATCGGCCAACCGCCCGCAGCATCGTGGCCGCGGCGCGCAACCTGTTGCGAATGTAACCATGAAGCAGATTCCCATCATCATGCCGCAATTGGGCGAATCCATCGCCGAAGCCACCGTCATCGCCTTTCTGATCAAGGCGGGCGAGGAGGTCGCCGCCGATCAGGACATCATCGAAGTGGAAACCAACAAGGCGACCATGAACGTTTCTTCGCCGTGCCGGGGCATCGTCCGCCAACTCACGGCCAAATTGAAGGAAAGCTATCCAGTCGGCGCGGTGCTGGGTTATGTGGAAATACCGGCCGAGGAAGCCCGCCGTCTGGGGCTGGCTCCCCCGGCGCCCGAAGATGCCCAGTCTTCCGCCAACGGCGGCAGCGGCGTCAAAACGGGCGACACGGAGAGGAAACGCAAGGTGGAACCGACGGTGCGGGGTTTGCCCGTTCCTGCTCATGCCGCCGGCGCCAGTTACATGTCGCCCCGGATGAAAGCGCGCATGAACGAGCTGGGCCTGCACGCGGCGGATCTGGCGGGCCTGCCCGGCAGCGGGGCCGCCGGACGGGTGACAATTCAGGACTTCGAAAGATTTCTGGCCAATCTGGAAAAGAACAAACTGACCAACGCCTCGACCATGCGCGTGGCGGTGGCGGATGCGATGCGGCGGAGTTGGACCCGGCCGCTGGCCACAGTGGCGCTGCCCTGTTTGTTTGACGCCATGCTGGCCCATCGAAAAGTCAGCCGTCCGAAACCCGGACCCGCTCTTTATGCCTTGCGCGCCCTGGCCGTTGCCCTGGCCGAAAACAGCGCGGTCGCCGGACGGCTCATCGGCAATAAAATCGTTCATCCGCCCTCCATTGATCTCGGATTCGCGGTCGAAGCGGAAGAGGGTGTGCTGGTGCCCGTGCTGCGCAACGCCGACGCCCGCCCGCTGGGCCAATTGGTCGGACGCTACAACGAATTGGTCGAGTTGGCCCGGCAACGGCGGCTGCCCAATGAGGCGACCGGCGGTTCCATTGCCACGGTGACAAATTTTGGCACCTTCGGCCTGACCTGGGCCACTCCCATTCCGCTGCCCGAACAAACCCTGGTGCTGGGATTGGGCGCGGGCAAAAAGGCGCCGCATTGGGACGAAAAGAAAGCGCAATTTATTCCCGTGACCGAGGCGAATCTGACCCTGAGTTTTGATCATCGGGTGCTGGACGGCGGCGCGGCCGGGCGATTGCTGTCCAGAGTCGCGGCGCTCCTGCAAGAGCCGGAGAAATTATAACATTTCCATTTTCGTTTTGATTTGCCGCCAAGGAACGCAAAGAACGCAAAAAAACAGGAGAGGGAAAGGCTGGAATCCTTTTATGATAGTATAGTCTGGAAAATCGGCAACACGGCAACAAGTGTTGATAGTCAACGACTTAGCTGGCAACACGAAAAGCTACAAACCAGCAACATGTTGCTGCTTTTCGTCTTTCGCTGCCTGAGAAGCTGTATAAAATTAGCCATCTGAAAAGGGAAAGGCATAAACTTGTCGGATTTGTGCCCGAATCACTGGCTGTCATTTAGGAGGATTGGACAAAATGGTTTGACTCCTTCGACCTTTGACCTTTGACGACCCCTTTGACCATAATCCGGATCACGGTACGCTTCCGTGTTGTTTTCGTTTTGCGTTTGCTGCAAATTTAATCGACAGCCCAGCATGCCGGGCATATCATGTCAAGTTCTATTCGACAGCGAACGCAACCTGGCAACCGGCAGAGCAGGGGGATTTTGCTCGATTTTTTCTTCTTGCCTTGTTCATGGATACGCAAGAAAAGAAGGACATGAAAAAACAAGAACTGGATTGCTTTATTCCTCAACCATCAGTAGGTATTGAGGACACGACTGACGGAAGACGGATATTAATCACCTTCCATCCCTCTTGCGAGGAGCGGGTGTTGGCGGTAACTCGCAAGCTCACTAAAGCCGAATTGTCGCTTTCCAAATTGGCGAATGGCGAAATGCTGGTTGCTTTCACCGACCAAGGTTCTTGCCCATTCGATCTCAAGTCATTTTCCGAGGATTTCTGGGAATTGTTTCGTGCCGAATGAGTGTAAAATAGAAGTAAAATGTAAAATGGGCGACCTCTTTGATAAGTTATACCTATCGAAAGATCATGAGCGAAACACCTAAATTCTTGACCAGCCCTTGCGGATGGGCGTTTAACCTTTTATGGGCATCGCCGGGAAGGAAATTGGTGAGTCTTGGATTCGTAACGGTCTTAATCATCGTTGCGGGATTCGCAGGCGTCCACGCATGGTTGAAGGAGACCCCCTTGTCGGGCCAAGTCTTTATCGTCACCCAAGGGGCGGACAACGTTAAGCTTGGCGCAGTCGAAATCATCTTGATAGAAAAGGGACAAGTCATTGATCATTTGCACGAGAGGCAAGTCGCCATTGACGACCAGATTAGAACCAAGAAAATGGCGTTTAATGATGCTTTGGATGCAATTGCAACCGCGAAGTCAAATATTGAAACAGCTACTGACAATCTCCAGGCCGCAGTCGTGCGATCCGAATCCAGCGCCGAGTATCTCCGAATCCAAGCACAAAAGGATGCGCTTTCACGGACAAACGCGGCACTTTCGGACCAGGAAGGGCTGCTGGAAGCGCAACTTAAGGCGTGCGGTATATCTGATCCTAGCGATTTCTTTGGTGCCTTGCCATCCTATGGGGTTCTTGTGCGGCAACAGACACAACAAAGTCTTCGCGACCAGGGAGTTGATGTGCGCAGAGTAATTCCCTTGTTGAGTCAGTATAAGAAGATTTCGGAAGCACTCCAAGCGGGTGAATCAGACGCATTTGAAAAACAACAACAATTGGAGAAAATCCTGGCACACGCCGGCGACGAAGAGCGCCCAAAGTTGGGAGCTGCCCAGAACGCCTATAATATCGCCGATTCAAAGGCCGCCAGTCTCAGAGAAGGGTTGAATCAGATGCCAACAATTGACGATTATCTGTTGGGCTTCCAGCCCGTGGTCATTAGGAAAACCCTCACCGACGCCGACGGCAGGTTTTCCATTGGTTGTCCCCGGAGGAAGGCATTCATGTTGTACGCGAAGGCTCAGCGCACGACGCTGCAAGGCACAGAATACTACTATTGGCTTGTTGACGCCCCAGCCAATTCAGACGCCGCACAAGTGATTTTGAGCAACGGCAATCTTTGGCACCCGCCTGCGTTGCAGGCGCAGCCATAACGGGGACTCTTTAGGGGATTATTTTATGACACAAGAACAGAAATCAGATTACAATAAATACGGATGTATGTCAAAAGCACTCAGAAAACTAGCTGAACGTCGCGGCAAACTGATCTCCCTGGAAGCATACCGTGAGAGATGCGAGAAGTTCTTCCACCCAAGGTATTATGGCGCATTGATCACTTCGACGTTAATTCAAGTGGGCAAAGAGTTAGGGCTGTGTTCTTGGGCGCACACGTTTGTAGATCTTGAAAGGGCAAAAAAGATTGTTCGAGAATCGTCGGGCCTATTTGTGATCACTGAAAAGTTCTGGCATGGCGAAGCAAGGTGTTTTGACGGACCGCATGCCAGACTTGTATTAGACTACCAAAACAATAAGTGGGTTCTCTGGAACGAGGATCACGAGGGGCGGGAAGAACGTTTAACGGACGACGATCTCTTTAGGCAAATGCCGCATTTTATTGCGTTTGACTTGATTGACTAAACGGGAGGCGTCAGTTCCTCGCATTTCAACATTTTGATGATTTGGACTCATGGCGGCCTCCGATTGACAAAGGGTCCCGTTCCCGGCGGGCGCCGCGCTTCATCAGTTGATTTTTGCGCCATGCCATAGGGGAACCGCCTTCACAACCGTGCGCGCGGCAGCCAGAATCGGCCCGCCCGCCACCAGTTTTTTGGCCCGGGAATCAACGCGCAGGTTCAAGCCTTCAAGCGAGCGGGCGCCGAGCAATTCCAAATCGCCCGGCTGGGCAAACACGACTTCATCAATGGTGACAGCATCGCCGACATGGATGATGGCAAAGCCAATCGTGCGCGTGATCTGCCGGCCGTTGGCCATGACGAATGTGTAATCCTTCTTCTCCTGCGTAATGCCGGCCTTTTTAAGCGTGTCGGCAAGAACCCATGTGAACTCGCTGCCGGTATCCACCAGCAGTTTTGGGATTTCAACCGACTTCTTTCGGTCAACGTGGTTTGCCACTTTGCAATTCGTATAAAATGTTCCCATACGGTTTTTCATGTTTGAAATTTATCATTTACCCGCGGCTTTCACAACCTTTTGCGCCATGCCGGGATAATGCCGCGCCCCGCCCGCTCTGTCCACCAGCAAGTTCGGGAATGCCGGATCATGCCAGGCAACGTGGGAATGATTTTACCACATAGAGCGCAGAGAACACGTAGAGAAAAAGCAAAGACGTCAGAGGTCAGAGGTCGGATTTCTGGCTGATCTCTGATCTCCGATCTCTGACTTCTTTCTTTGCTGTAAAGGGGTCAAGCCCGCGTAACCCCATATGATTTGTCCGATTTGTGCCCGAACCACTGGCTGTCATTTAGGAGGATTGGATAAAACCATGGTTTGGCTCCTTTGACCCCAAAGGAACTTGGTAGGGTTTTACCCCATTGCGAACTATCCCGGCCTGGCGGATAGTTGCGGCATGAATATTAGCTTACTATATTGGTTATTGATGGTTTTATGGCTGGTGTTCGGCCCGTGGCCGTACTGGGGCACAAACGCCATTCATCCGCTTGGCTTTGCCTTGTTGTCCTTTATTTTGTTCATCCTGCTGGGCTGGAAGGTCTTTGGCCCCGCCTTAAAAAAGGACTGACTTTTCGCCGCAGGCCAAGTCAATTGTAAATTTCCAATTTGCAATCGGCCAATCGCCTCCGCGTACCGCATCGCCGAATGATCCTCGACGAACGGGGCCGGGTTTTTCGCCCTTTGCCCGGCGCGTAAGGCCGTCAATTCCTCACATTTCAACATTTTGATGATTTGGAGTCATGGCGCTGCGGTTGGCAAAGGGTCCCGTTCCCGGCGGACGCCGCGCTGCATCAGTTGATGAAGGGTTGGAGGAAAACCTCGTCCTTGACAGCATTTGCCAATAGATTACCATAACGACATGGGTTACACACGTACTGAGTACTACGAAACCATCATCCGGCGGCACATTCGCGCCGGCCGGGCCTCGAACAAGAGCGAGGTCATTCATCAGGCGCTGGCCTTGCTGGACGCTGTCACCCGGGGCAATGGCCCCGAGGGCGCAAGCTTCCGCAACGCGGATGAGCTGGAAGCCCTGCTGCTGCAGGCCGGCCCCGCCACGCCCATGACCGTCAAACGCAAGGCGCGCATCTACGGAAGCTTGAAGCGATGAACTGGCGGGCCTCACCGGAGACGGATGAAGACCTGATCGCCGCGCGCGATTTCATCGCCACCGATAACGAGTCGGCGGCGCGGGGTTTTCTGGATGCCGCTTTTGAAGCCTTCGACCGGCTGGCGCAATTCCCGGAGATGGGACCGCGGGCGCGCTTCAAACATCGGGCCTTGAGAGGCATGCGTTTCTTCGTTCTGGCGCCGCCCTTCAATCGCTGGCTGATTTTCCACCAGCCATCTGGCAAGGGCGTGGAGATCAAGCGCGTCCTCTACGGCAACGTCAATTGGCGGCAGGAACCGGAGCGATTTTTTTAGGATAGGCGTCAGTCCCGGAGATTTGAGAACGCTTAATGCCTGTCTAAAGACCGGGAGAGCCTCCGATTTTTCCCATTGCGTAAACACTTTTTTCATACAGCATTTGAGCATGATTTTTGGTGCTCATTGTTCCACGGCTGGAGGGGTTCATACGGCCCTAAAACGGGCGGAGAAGATCAAAGCGGCATGTGTCCAGATATTTGTCAAGAATAATATGCAGTGGTTCGGACGGCCGCATGCGCCAGCCGACATTGCGCTGTTCAAGCGGGAAGAGGCGCGCCTCCGGTTTGCCGCCGTTTTTGGGCACACGGGTTATCTGATCAATCTGGGCGCGAGGCCGTCCGGCAACCGCGCCAAATCCCTGCAATCGCTCATCCAGGAAATCACCTTGGCCGGGGCGCTCGGTTTGCCCTTTCTGGTCCTGCATCCGGGGGCGCATCTGGGCGCGGGCGAAACGGCCGGCCTGCGGCGGATCGTGGCGGGATTGGACGAAGTGCTGCGCGCGACCAAAGAGGCCAAAGTCCGGATCGCCCTCGAAAACACGGCGGGGCAGGGGAGTTGCCTGGGAAATCAAATCGAGCATCTGGCGGCCATTTACGACGGCGTGGAAAGCCCCGGCCGCCTTGGATTGTGTATTGACACGGCCCATCTCTTCGCCGCAAATTATGATATTCGAACCGGCAAGGGTTGGGATAAAACGATGCGGCGGATTGAGGCGCTGATCGGCCGAAGGGAGATACTGGCCTTTCATCTCAATGATTCGAAAACGGACCTCGGCTCGCGGGTGGACCGGCACGAAGACATTGGCAAGGGCAAAATCGGGCTGGAAGGCTTCCGCCACATTGTCAACGATGCGCGCTTCAAAAATTCCCCGGGCTGCCTGGAGACGCCCAAATCCGACGATCTGCATGAAGACGCGGCCAATCTGGCCGTGCTGCGCTCGCTTGTGAGGGGTTCCGGCTCCTAATCTTAATCTTAATCATAATCTTAATCTTCTTCAGGGACGAAAGGGATCTAAGGGACGGAAGGGACTAGATTAGGATTAAGATTAGGATTAAGATTAGGAATGGAAATCAAAACGGTTCTTCCGGGTGGTCCCGCAGGTATTGCGCCAGGCCGGGCAGGGGAAAGGAGAGAAGTTTTTGGATTTTGGAACAGTTCAAGGACACGTCCGCGGGACGCGGCGCGCCCTGGAATTCCCGCCGCGAACAGGCTTCGATGCGGGGCTTGAGTTCAGGATGGCGGCCCGCTGACAATTCGCCAATGGCCGCGCGTGACAGGCGCTCGCTTCCGGCCAGATGATACAACCCGCACCGGCGCTGCGCGGCCAATTCCCAGACGGCACGGGCCGTCACCGAGGCCGGAATCGGGCTGCGATACTCATCGAAGAACAAATTCAACGCCCGGCCCTTTTTCCAGCCGGCCTGCAATTGCTCGTTGTATGCGCCGGTTCCATTGGGCGACGCGCCGCTGTTCAACGAGGTGCGGATGACCGTGTGGCGTGGATTTGTCAACACGATTTGTTCGGCCTCGACTTTTGTCTCCGCATACACGCCCAGCGGATTGACAGGGTCCGTCTCGATGTAATTGCCTTTGCGCCCGTC
>Ga0326728_10017551_pt1 | contig 14302 bp, 16 predicted proteins | sample MB3enrmetagenome_FD_207602 | JGI IMG/M metagenome (GOLD analysis project Ga0326728, IMG submission 207602) | Lab enriched peat soil microbial communities from McLean, Ithaca, NY, United States - MB31MN | ecosystem: Environmental > Terrestrial > Soil > Wetlands > Peat | place: USA: New York...
TTGTAATTATCGCCATCGGCCTCTTCCAGCTCTTCATCAAGCCAGACATCAGCCTACCCCCGTGGCTGGATACCCCGTCGCTTGATGTGCTCAAGGAACGCCTCCTCGTGGTGATCGTGGTACTCCTGCCGGTGATCTTCCTGGGCTTTGCCGCCACGTGGTCGGGGGGATATGACATCGCTGCAGTCGGGTTTGCAATCGCGATGGTGATGATCGCCACCGGGTATATCTTGAGCATTGTCGGCCGGTTCAAGGGAGAAAGTAAAGGGCAGAACTAAGGAAAGACGCGCACTACAGGTGAAACACGAGGTACCCCGGTGTCAGGTGAAAACGATCTCAAACTGGAAGCACTCTCAAAGTACATTGTTACGACCCCGTCATGGATTAAGTCCGCAACCCTTATCCTGCTTCTCTGGGCCTGCGTCGAGATCATGGCAATGCTTGGGAGCAACAAATCCCTCTCGCACCCCGACATTTTCCCGGTGGTCGCCTACCTGCTCCCGGCGTTTGCCGCCCTTGCCCTTACCCCGACTCTCACCGGATGGTTTGGGGGAAAACTGACCTATGGCTGGTCTGGGCTCACGGGAGCGATCGGCCTGGTCATCTCGCTTTTTATTTCTCTTTCCCCGATCCTGTTGTTCAGGTTCTCGTTTCCGGTCTTTTTTGCCGTCTCGCTCGCTTTTGTCTTTGCGTTCCGGATGCTCCTTTTGGCCGCTGTAGTTGACTACCGCCTCCGGAGGGTAGTGGTCCCGGCGCTCATCCATTCCGGCATCGCGATCATCGGGGCAGCACCCTTCCTTGGCCTCTCGTTTGTGCAGCTGTCTGTCCTCCTCCATATCAGCTTTGCCGCAGGAGTGCTCGTCTTTATCATCGTGATCGAGCGGCCAATGAAGGCCAACTTCCGTGTCGGCCCGCTTGAACTGGCAAACGCGTTTCTTGCCCACCTCTCGGAAGGGAGCCACAAACTCGACGAATTCTTCCGGAGCATCGGCGAGAGCGTGGTGGTGCCACAGGTCTCGCTTGTCCTGCAGCGCGAGGGAAAGGAAGATATCCTTGTTACCGTTCCCAATGTCCACCCCGGGCCGCTCGGAGAGATCGGCGGGAGCAACCTCCCGAAGATTCTCCATGGCATGCTCGGCAGCAGCTCGATGGTCTTTCACGGGGCGGCCTCGCACGATTTCAATCCGGTTGATGAGGATGAAGTGAAAAAACTGGGCGCGGAGGTACGTTTGTCCCTGCCCCGGTCCTGTTCAAACACCGGCTGCACAGTCCCGGCGCGGCACAGGTTTGCGTCGGTGGACGTACTCGCGCAGGCATTCGGCGACACCGTGATCGCGACGGCGACCCGCTCGCCCGAGGTTACCGAGGATCTCGAATTTGCCGTCGGCTTTGCCATCATAAAATCCGGGGAAAAATACTTCCGCAACGTCGGTTTTATCGATGCGCACAACTGCATGGATGCCCTTTCCGATGGCGTGTATCCGGGAACGGAGCTTGCAATGGAATACATGGGCGCGACAGAAGCAGCGTTTGAGGCCGCTTCACGGGAACCGCAGGCCGCATTCTCTGCCGGCTACGCGGCCCGGACCTTCCCCTTCACACGTCACGAGGGCTTTGGCGATCTCGGGGTCCAGGTGGTGGTCATCGAAACCCGCGGCCGGAGCACTGCTTATGTCCTCGTTGACGGGAACAACATGCAGGCCGGGGCCCGGGACGAGATCCGGAAACGGCTGCTCTCCCTTGTTGACGAATGCGAGGTCATGACCACCGATACCCATGTGGTCAACACGGTCTCGGGAAGGAACCAGATAGGACTTCGGGTTCCGGTCGATTCATTCTACCCGGTCATCGAAGAAGCGGTCCGCGCTGCCCGGGCCGATGCTGCACCGGCCCGATCGGCCGGGGTAACGTACTACTGCCATGGGATCGTGGTCTTTGGGTCACAAAGGATCTCCCAGCTCGCCTCCACGGTGAACGGGATGATGGGCTTTCTGCTCCCAATCGCGATCATCGTTATCCTCGGGGCATTCCTGACAACCGCAATGGCGTACTACCTGCTGGTGTACTGATTCAGATATATCGTGAGAGGAGAAAAGATCCCAAAAAAAGAGTTCCCAGCAGGGTCTGTTACCAGTCTGCGGATGAAGAGTCAGTCCCGGCATCCCCGAGGAGATCGAGGAGCTCGAACCCGTTCTCGATGGAATGGAGGCGGTCCTCGCCGATAACAAGAGTCCTCCCAATCTTCTTTTCATGGTGGTAATCGGTGATGATGCACATCGCGTGCTTCTTTGCGATCTTCGAGAGGTTGCTGATTAGTGCGGCACGTTTGACCACTTTTTGTGCCGGGCCATAGCCGGTCAGGATCGTGTGCCGGTCGAAGGTAAGGAGCGCCTGGAACGGCGCGCCCCGGAGTGTGTGGAGCTGCATCCCGAGCTCCTCCAGAAACCCGATCGGGACGCCCGGGCACTGTGACTTCTTTTGCTCCGGGGAATCGGCCTTTGCCGGCTCATGCTTCACGATATCGATGGACTCGACCACGCCCGTGTTAAAATATTCTTCGATCCGGATCGCGACTTCGAGCGTTGTTCCCATCCCGCTCTCGTACTTGCTGATCGTGCGCCGGGAAACCCCGAGCACCTGCCCGAGATCGCCAAGCGACATACTTCGCCGCTCCCGCAGCTCCCGCAGGGCATCGCTGTTGATGTTTACGTACAGTCCCCCGGGAGAGGCGTACACAAGCGGAGGGATCTTCTCCACGAAATAATCGTACAGCGTGGCAACGCTGATCGCGTAGATGCCGTACCGGACGTACACCGCTCCCCGTTCCAGTTCGGCCTCGCGGGCGCGTTCACCGACGATCAGGGGCACGCCGCCCAAGTGCTGCGCGATCACATCCAGATCGAATGCCGCCTCTTCACTTACCGAGTCGATATGCGTAACGACCTTAATGACCACTAGCGTCCCGTTGTTGCGGGCAATGAGATCAAAGCTCCGCGGGCGGAGGGTAAACTTCTCCGATACCTCAAAGCCGGCAGATATCATTACGCTCGTAACCAGCTGGAGCTGGCGATCCTGGGACATGCAGTTACAAATGGATAGAGCGTACCCATATATTAATATAGATATGCTGATCGGCATTGATGACACGGACTCTCCCGCGGGCATGTGCACCACCTACCTCGGCGCGGTGCTTGCCCGCCGGTTGATCCGCGAGCACATGAGGGTCCGGGAGGCCCGCCTGGTCCGGCTCAACCCGAACGTGACCTTCAAGACCCGGGGAAACGCAGCAATCGCGCTCGATGTGGACGGTGACCCGGCCCGGGGGTTTGAGCTTGCGTGTGGGATCGTAGAGGAACTCGCCAACTTTTCCTGCGAGAAGACCAATCCCGGGGTGGTTGTGGCAGGGGAGCGGCTCGATCCGGCATTTTATCGCAAGGCGGTCACGGACTTCTGCGAGATCGAAGAGGTCACAGAACTGCTGGAGCGGTCGGGGGCCCGGTACCGGGGCTGGAAGAACCGGCGTGGCCTTGTGGGCGCAACCGCAGCCGTTGCAAGCGTCCTTCCCGACAAAACCTACGAGATCCTCGCATACCGTGAGCCGGCCCGATGGGGCACCAAAAGGGAGGTAGATCCCGAGAGCCTCTTTGCCGCAGAGGAGGCAACCTTCCCGCACACCTGGGACACGGTGGATCTCGCAAACCGGGTTGTGGTCTGCGTGCCGCACACGCCGGACCCGGTACTCTTTGGGATCCGGGGCGAGAGCCCGGCCTGGGTAATGATGGCCCGGGCCTTTATCGAATCCGAAAAGCCGGCACTCGAACAGATCTGGGTGACCAACCAGGGGACCGATGCCCACCTCGTTCCCGGGACCTGCGGCTCATTGCGCGAGGGGCTCTCATACCGGGTGCAGGGCATTGTAACGGACCGTCCCGTGACCGGAGAGGGAGGCCATGTCTCGTTTGCGATCCAGGACAACGGTGCAGAAGTCCGGTGCATGGCGTACGAGCCCACGAAAAATTTCAGGGAAATAATCCGGGCCCTCGTGCTAGGCGATGAGATCATCGCAGTGGGCAGTTACAAAAAGGGAAGTATCAACCTGGAAAAGATCTGCATCCTCTCTCTTGTACGGGACCTGCACCAAAAGGCACCAGTCTGCGTGGCGTGTAAAAAGAGAATGACCAGCAACGGGAAATGCAAGGGATACAAATGCCGGAAGTGCGGGGCACACGCTCAGGAGACGGAAGTTCAGGAAACTCCCCGTGCGCTCAGAGGCGGGTGGTATGAGGTCCCGCCCACGGCTCGGCGGCATCTGGCAAAGCCGCTCTGCCGGGGCGTGCCTGACGGGTGACAGAGGGGGAATCCCGGGGGTCCTGAGAAGATCGACGGTCAGAAAACCCCGAAAAACACTCCGTTTGCCAAACGGGCAATCGCTATTTCCGGCCGGAATAGAAATGGTGTCCACGCCAATGAAAAATATTGACCATAATCCATATTTTCCAAAAACAGGGATTTTAAGCCCTGTTTAAACCTGCAATACTGGGGCGTTCTTTTGGCCCTGATTTTCAGGAGATGCAATTGGCTGTTTGCCGGTACAAACGCCATCCAAAGGACGCTATGGGCTTTTTTCGAAAGATGACGGGGTCTCCGACGGTAATAACAATTCTACAAAGGCGATCTCGTCAACGGAAAGGCCGTAGATCCCGTACACCAGCGACTCGATCTGCTTTTCAGTTGATGCGATATCCGCTTCGATGGCCTGACGCTCCCGGGCCGACCGGGCAAGCGTACGGTGCCGGGCAAGCGCGAGACTCTCTGTCACGAGCGCCTCCAACCGCCAGTGCCGGGCCGCTTCGGCAGGATTATCGAAATCGGGGGTCGCAACCGGAAACCGGGCAACAATCACGCCCGGATCTCGGGTCTCCGGTGCAAGGCTGCAGAACAGGAATTTGGCAAGCCGGCTGTTGAGCAGCCCGAGCAGGTACCGGCTCCCGGAGGGTATGATCCCGGTTTTCGGCCCGGGAAGGGCACGGCCCCGGGTAAGTACAAAGAGGGGAGGGAAATCGGATGCGGAGAACATAATCCGATCCCGATCACCCCTACCTGCGGGCGCCGGTCCGGTCCCGGCACCGTACTGGATCTCACCGAGCACATACTCCCCAAGCGGAGTCGTGTTCGAGGAGATCTTTTCTACAAGCCGTTCCCTGCGGGTGTCGCGAAGAGCCCACCCCCTGGTCGCAAGATCCCTTGGATCGACCGGGAAGCCGGGGGTTTCCCGGATCACCTCTGCACCGGCCGGGGCCGGCCCTGCATTCCGGAAGATGAACGGCCGGGCAGTTCGGGCATTTGTGACGAGAAGAAAACAGGAATTCTCACCAGCGGTCACGATCTCATGGAGCTGCCGGCCCATAAGCAGCTCGCGGAGAGGAACACCGGACCGGGCGCGGAGCCAGCGGTCGCTGCCGACAATACCGGCAACTCCCCCGGGCCGCAGGACGGTGAGACTTTTTTCCATCATGTACGTGGAAAGCCCGGCTTCGGGATCGTAAACGGTATAGTGGCGCTGAAAGTACTGCCGGAGCCATTCCCGGGCCGGCACCGGGTATTCGGGCGGACAGCAGAGTACCGCATCGAACCCGCCGGGCAGCAGTACTTCCGGGTACTCCTCCTGCCATGCGAAGGGCCGAATCTGATGGCGCTCCCGGGCCGGGCAGAAAGCCCATGATTCGTCATCCTCGATTCCCGGGCCGATAAGCGCGTTCCCGCACCGGATCGTTGTCGACAGGATCGCGAGGTGCTCTCTAAACGCGATGAAGAATTCTTCGGAAGTCGTAGGCCGGGTCTGATCTCCGCAGGCCGCAAGGGCGATCAACATCCGTGCGGTTGCGACCGCGTGGGGATCAGGATCGATACCGTGAATCGTATGCTGCAGGAGATCGACCGGTTCTTGTTGCCCGGGAAGAGATCGCAGGTACCGGTACGCGGCAAGGAGCATCCGGCCGGCCCCACAGGCCGGGTCGATCACCCGGAGCGGGAGCGGGTCAGCTTGGAACCGTCCGGCACAGGCAGCGGCAAGCGTGCACCCGGCCGCATAGTCCGCAAGCCCCGCGGAGATTTCCACCTGACATGCCCCGATCTCCGGCCGATCGATTACAACCGCCTGGTGGGCCGCAGAACGCCGGACCGTACGGGTGAGGTACCGGTCGAGAATCGCGGCAACGGACTCATGCGGGATCTGCAAAAGATCGTAGGGCCGGTCCGCACTCGCCAGCCGGCCGGCGATCTTCCGGACCAGTGCGTCATCAATTGCGGGAATTTCTTCCGGATTCCGGCTGGACCCCGCAGTGCCGTCAGTGCCGGCCCACGGATCCCCGAAGGCTGAACGGATCTCCGGCCAACGGGATTCCCTTCCACCAGTCTCCGCGATCGTCCGTAATGTCCCGGGACGGACAAGGCGCCGGTCCTCCGCCAGGGCAAGAGCAAGGAGCGAGAAGATCACCTGGTCCGCTGCCTGCCCGATCCTGCTGCTCCGCACCCCGATATTAGTGCGGGCAATGCTCCGGGCAAGCTGCTCCCGCCACGTGCAGAGGTCATAGTACAGCGCAGCCCCCGGACCGGCCAAAACCGGCACCGCGACCTCGCCGAACTCACCGGTGCCGGGGGGTTTCATGATGGTAATATTCGGTGCAGCATGCGCAAGAATGTTTCCGGACAACCCGGAGAAAAAAAGACTGAATCAGATGACCGCACATTCCCCATCTTCTGAAGGGGTCGGCACCCGCGCCCGGACACCCACCATCAGTATGATCCCGATTGCCTCGAGTACCATGCAGAAGAAGAAGGCAAGGTCAAAGGCGCCCGCAAGCTCCCCCGGGGCAAGTGCATGGGCAGAGTACTGGGCAAGCTTCGGGCCCGCCGCGATCATGGCCACGAGCATCACGGTTGCGACCCCCAGCGACGACCCGAGGTTGGTCATCATCTTGATAAGCCCGCTCGTGGATCCCCGGTCTTTTGCCAGGCATTCGCCCATCACGGCGCTGTTGAGGGGCGAGAATGCAATGCCGGTCCCGGCTCCTAAAAGGAAGAGGTAGATGCAGATATGGCCCACGCTCGTCGTTGCCGAAAGAGTGGAGAGGAAGAAGAGCGCGATCGTGCAGACAACAAAGCCGGTAATGATGGGCTTTTTTGTCCCAATCACGTCCGAGAATTTCCCGAAGATCGATGCGGTAATAATCATTCCCACGGGAAGGGCAAGGAGGATCGTGCCGGCCCTGTCGGTTGCAATTCCCTTAACGATCTTCAAATAGAACGGCATAAGCACCATGACGCCAACCATCGCCATCTGGATGAGCAGGATGCAGATGTTCTGGAGCGAATATTCGCGGCCGGCAAAGAGCGCAAGGTTCATGAGCGGCTCGCTGGATCGGCGCTCCTGGATAAAGAAGAGGCACCAGAACACGACTGATACGGCGAGCGCTCCCATCCCCATCACCGCGTCCGTCCCTTCGAGCGTGGTCAGGCCGAAGATAAGCGTCCCCAGCGCAACAAAAACGAGCACGACCCCGCCTTTGTCCATCCGTGCCCCGGGTGCGACCGGCGGGTGGCGCGGAATCACGTGCATGCCAAGGAGAATCGCAATGATTCCGACCGGGATGTTGACAAGGAAGATGTACTGCCACGAAAAGGCACTCGTCAGAAAACCGCCCACGACCGGTCCGAGTGCCGCCCCGAGCATGGTAAACATCGCCACGATCCCGAGCGCCTGCCCCGTAGGGAGGTGGCGAGATACGAGGTGACCATGACCGCACCCAGGGCAGCAATCACGGCACCCCCGACAGCTTGGATCATTCGAGAAAGGATAAGGATCTCCAGGGTGGGCGATAGCCCGCAGAGGAGAGATCCGGCGGTAAAGACGGCAAAGCCGCCCAGAAATACCCAGCGGTACCCTTTCATGTCCCCGAAGCGTGAGGAGGCAAGCAGAAGGCTCACGAGAATAATCAGGTACGCGTTGAGCACCCACGAAACCGCGACTGTGGACACCTCAAAGAACTTTGCGATGTCAGGAAGAGCGATATTGACGATCGTTGCATCGAGGCCGGCCATGAACGAGCCGAGCGCCACAACGATCACGATCAGCAGGTCATTTGGCGACATCTTCGCCGGGGTCTGGACCATATGCACATTACTCATAAAGGGTGATTCTCTTTTTTACCCTGATAAGTGTTTCAGGAGAGCCAAAAAACCTGCATCTTTATTCTGGCCGTGCGCCAACAAAGAATCCGGAAATACCGGGATCTCTCGTATGGCATACAACACCACAACGCCACGGACCGGCACGGTTTCATTCAAGTCTGTTGCCCAGATGTACGACAGCGACGACCCGTCGCCGGAAGCGCACCGCGACCTCTCCGACAAGGCCGAGAACCGGATCTTCCGTGAGATCCTTACCGTCCCCCGTGGGCTGCGTGCGGCAATCTGCGACCAGCTGGAGATCCGGGTGCCGGATCCTTCGCCGGAGCAGGGCGATGCGATCGTCTCTGCCGTGCGGGAACATTTCCTGCGCCGGGCAGACGAGATGGCTGATATCACCAGGATCACGGTACGTGTCGGCATGAGGGAGTGCCTCCTCACGGCCGCTGTCTGTATCCCCGCTTTTATCGGGATCGCGATCTGCTCCCAGTTCAAGAACAACCCGCTTGTTGAGGTACTGGAGAACGTGCTCATAATCTTCAGCTGGGTGGTGATCTGGCAGCCGTTCCAGTCGCTCGTCTTCGACCGCTGGACCCAGAAAGAGACCGCCGCTGTCTACCGGAAGATTGCGCAGATGTCGATTCGTGTTGTCCCCTTGGGATGAGATGTGGTGATGGCGGGACCAGCCCCCCTCATAAACCCTCCGGTCGTTTTTATAATACAGCTATCTATTTTATTATTGGTGAGAAAAATCTCATGTTATAAAGATGTGAACCCGCGTGGCTGCCACGATGTCCATTCTCTATGTCGACGATGACCCTGGCCTACTGGAGGTCGGCAGGATTTTTCTTGAACGCAGCGGACCGTTTGCCGTAGAAACGGTCACTTCTGCATCGGCCGCAATGGATCTCCTCAAGACCAGGGAGTTCGATGCCATCATCTCCGATTACATGATGCCGGAGATGGACGGCATTGCATTCTTAAAAAAGGTGCGTGGATCGGGAGATACCATCCCGTTCATCATCCTGACCGGGCGCGGCTGCGAAGAGGTTGTCATACAGGCATTAAACGAAGGGGCCACCTACTACCTCCAGAAAGGCGGAAAGCTGGTGCCGCAGTTCACGGAGATCGCCCATCAGATCCGGCACGCGGTCCAGCAGCGGCGGGCAGAGGCGGATATCCTCGATCTCCAGCGACGGGAGTGCGGTGTCCTCAACTTTCTGCCCGATGCCACGTTTATCATCGACAGCACTGGCCATGTCATGCTGTGGAACCGGGCCATGGAAGAGATGACAGGCATCGCCGCGGCACAGATGATCGGAAAAGGGAAGTATGAGTACGCGATCCCGTTTTACGGGGAACAGCGGCCACTCCTGGCCAACCTGATTGACGAGCCCGACAAGGCCATTGCAAAGGAGTATGCAAACGTCACCCGCGAGGGACAGATCGTTATGGCCATAACCACGAAAGCAAACCTGAAAGGGAGACCTGTATCGCTTGTGGTCAGGGCCAGCCCCCTCTATAACCGGCGGGGCGAAATTGCCGGTGCCATCGAATCGATCCGCGAGATTCCACGAGAGCAGGGGGCAGCCTGATACAGCGGATCCGCCGGGGTGCGCTTTATGTGTCCCCGATCCCTTTTCCCTTTTTCATCCCACGGTAGAGTTTGACGAAAACCGAGACCAGCGCCAGCAGCGAGATCCCGATGATCGCGTACGTAATGAGCGCAAAGTTTGCCTGGACGATCGGCAGGTTGCCCACGAAATAGCCGGCAAGCAGAAACAGGGTCGCCCAGAGGGCCCCGCCCAAAACGTTGTACCCGATGAACCATGTGTACCGCATCTTCCCGACCCCGGCGATGAACGGGGCGAAGGTCCGGATAAAGGGCATGAACCGGGCAATGACAATGGTAAAGCCGCCGTATTTCTCAAAATACTGGTGGGTCTCGTCGAGGTGTTCCTTCTTTACCGGGGAGTACTTCCATTCCAGCACCTTCATCTCGAAGGTGTACCCGACCCAGTAGTTGAGCGTGTCACCGAGCACGCACGCAATAATCATAGTGGCAAGCAGGATGCGGATATCCAGCATCCCGGCACCGGCGAGTGTTCCTGCAACAAAGAGCATGGAATCGCCCGGCAGGAATGCTGCGAGCACGATCCCGCATTCGCAGAAAAGGATCAGAAATAGGATCACGTACGTCCACAGGCCGTACTGCTGGAGGATCACCGGGAGGTATTTGTCAAAATGGAGTACCACATCGACAATATTGAATGGGAGAAGCATAGGTACCGGATCAGTTGTACCGGATCCGATAAATGGGTTGGGGCAGGCCGGCGCACGCTTTCTGCAACCGACCAAAAAATTGGTTTACTCCCCTTTGATCTGGTGGATCTTGATGAGGCCGGCGCAGGACCGGCAGGTATAGTACTCATCCTTCCAGCACGCGGTGCACGCCCATCTCCCGCAGAGCACGCACTGCCGGAGCTCGGCGATGGGGTGGGATGTATTGCAGAGATCGCAGGTGAACTGCGCAAAGGTATGGGGATCCTTTGCCGGGGGCTCCCCCTGCTTACGCATCACCGTGATCTCTTTTTTGAGCTCGCGGAGACGCTCCGCGGCTGTCTTATTTTTTGGCGCTTCCTTTGTCGGCCAGTTCTTTTTCCAGAACGTCAAGGCGCGCCTCCAGTGATGCAAGCGTTGTCTGCATCCCCTTTTCGTAGCTCTTCAGCTCGGCAATCCGTGCCTCGTTCTGCTCAATCTCCGGGACACGCCGGTCCTGGAACTGCGCTAACCGGGGACGGGTAACCAGCTGCCACTCCTCGACCATGCTCTGGAACCGGCGGTCAAGGTACTCGTCAACCCGACTCTCCACCGGGCGGGAGAGCGCAATGTCACCTTTTGCCCCCCGGAAATAATAAAACACGAGAAAGAGGATGGCGCAGAGGACAAGGATGAGGATGATAAAGGTAAAGATGTCCATCTCATACCCTCCCTTTCAGGTTCGCGGCCCTTTTTTCGAGCTCGGTAAGCTTGTCCGATGAAGTCTTCTCAAAGGCCCTGAGCCGGGGGATCTCCTGCTCAAGCGCCGCAAGACGGCCGGTGAACTCCGAAAGGTCCTCCTGGGTCGAGAGATCCCACTCGTCCACGATCAGTTTCATCCGGCGGTCCACGTAAGCATTCAGGTACGAATCCATGCCGATCATTTCGATCGCTCCAGTGAGGTGATCAGGTCGTCAAGCCGCTGCACCCGGGATTCGAGTGCTGCCCGCCCGGCGTACAGGCTGCTGATTTCATCGGTCACCCGGGTGAGCCGGACCTCGAGGTTCTGCAGATCGCCCTCAGTTACAAGCCCCCATTCCTCGATGATAGCCCCAAAGTGCTGGTCGAAATAGGCGTCAAGCGATTTGTCGAACGTTGGGACCCGGGATTCGATTGCCCCGGGGATCTCGGCGAACCGGTCCAGAAACGAGCTCCCGGTCGGGTTTATTTCGGCATCCTGGCTGATAAACGACATGCTTATTTCACCTTCTTCTCCTGCTCGCCAACGTTATGGAGCATGGTGTCGAGTTTTTTGGATTTCACGATGCTTTCCAGACGGCTCAACCGTTTGTCGAGAAGGTTCTCCTTTGCATAGTTGTCCGTCCCGATCGCAGTGTTTTCGTCTTCCACCTGCCTGATCTCGGCAGTCTGCTCGGGCGAGAACCGGGTGAACGGAAGGAACTTTGCTGCCTCGTGCTGCTGGAGGAGTTTGAGCTTGTCCCGTTCGAGTTCGAGCTCGATGGAACGGTTAGTGGTCCGCATGATCCGGATCTCACGGATGATGAGATAGATCACAATTAGGGCGAGAATGATAAAGATGCCGATATACACCATGTCCGGGATCCCGGTTATCGTAGCAGCTGCGGCATCGGTTGCATCTGCCATAGGTTATTCCCCCGGTCCCGGGCGCTGCCCTTCAGTACTGCACGGGGGAGAGGTTATCTTAGAGGTCATTTTCCTTCCCGGTGGCCTTTTTGACCGCTTTTTTCACGTCTTTTGAGGTCTTCGATACGGCTTGTCCTATGCTCTTTGTGGCCTTATCGGTCTCTTTTTTGAGGGTCTTTGCCGCTGAGGTCGCCCCGGTCGAGACCTCGCCAGCGGTCTTCTTTGCAGCCGCATCGATCTTTTTTGCCTCCTTTTCCAGTGAGGCATTTGCCTCGGCGGCAGCCTTGGAGAGTTTCTCCTTGAAGGCAACCGATTTCCGGACGAGGACCTCACTTCCCTCGGAAAGGCCGATCGTTTTGAGATCCTCTTCGCTTACCCGGATCTGCCCGGCCGGTACCATGGAATCGGCGATGACGGTGACACTTGCCGATTTTTTGGCGGCTTCGTTAATCAGATCCACATGCCCCCCTTCCGCAACACCAAGGTCCGGGAGGATTGCGGCGTTGAGGCGCACCCGGCCGTGGCTGGGGAATGCGCGCTTCTTGATCGTTAAACGCACGTCCTGCATAGATAAAAGGCCACCCTCTTTGGGTAAATATCTTGCGAGAAAAAACGCGGTTCTGCCCTTCCACACAGTGTTATGAGCCGGCAGCGCCAATACGATTGCAGCACACGGATAAGGGATTATAACGATGAAACACCAGTGCGATGAACCGGTCTCCCAGATGCATATCCGGCCCGGCATGACGGTCGGGGAACTGGTCGGTGCCATGGGAAGGGCCGGCGCATACAACGGCGGCTCGCTCTGCCATGCGGCAGATATCTATGAGCAGATGCTGCGGGACCGCGACACGACAAAATTCTTCGGGCTTGCCGGTGCGATGGTGCCAGCCGGCATGGGCGGGCTCGTCTCCGATCTTATAAAGGACGGCCATATAGATATCCTGGTCTCGACCGGCGCAAACCTCACCCACGACATTATCGAGGCGATCGGCGGCCACCACTTCCACGGCACCGCGTTCTGCAGCGACATCGAGCTCCGGCACGATGAAATCAACCGGATCTACGATGTTTATCTCCCTAACGAGGCCTTCGAGCACTTCGAGGAGTTCATGCAGGGTGTGTACGGCGAGCTCGAACCCAGGAGTACCGTTTCTATCTCCGGCCTGCTGCACCACATCGGGTTGCACCTCAAGAGCGGTATCCTTGCCACCGCAGCAAAGAAGGGGATCCCGGTATACTGCCCGGCCGTGCAGGACTCGATGGTCGGCCTCCAGTACTGGCTCTTTTCGCAGACCAACAAAGTGACCGTGGATGCCTTTGCCGACATGCCGGCGCTCCTTGACACCTGCTTTACCACAAAAAAAGCCGGGGCGCTTCTTGTCGGCGGCGGCGTGCCCAAAAACTTCATCCTCCAGAGCATGCTCATGACCCCGAACGGCTTTTCCTACGCGGTCCAGCTGACCGGCGACCGGCCGGATCTCGGCGGCCTCTCGGGCGCAACGCTCGACGAGGCCCGCTCGTGGGGCAAGATCACCGAGGAGGCGCAGGCCGTGACCGTGTACGGCGATGCCACGATCACCCTGCCAGTCCTTGTAGCGGCGGTCATGGAGCGGTTGTCCCATGCCTGACCTGATCCTTGCGCTGGACGTAACAAAGAAGGAAAAGGCGATTAGGATCGCAGAGGCCTGCACCCCGCACATTGATGCAATCAAAGTCGGCTACCCACTCGTGCTTGCGGCCGGCCTCTCCATTGCTGATGACTTAAAAAAGACCGGCCTCCCGCTGATCGCTGATTTCAAGGTAGCCGATATCCCCAACACGAATCAGCTCATCTGCGACCAGGTCTTTCTTGCCGGCTTCTCGGCGATCATCTGTCAGGGCTTTTGCGGCATGGATTCGGTCAAGGCCTGCGTAGCCTCGGCCCGGGCGCACCGCGGCGAGTGTTATGTGGTAGCCGAGATGAGCCATCCCGGGGGAAAGGAGTTCTTCTCAGGCGGAGTCGCAGAACAGATCGCCGCAAATGCCGTGATTGCAGGGGCAGACGGGATTATTGCGCCGGCAACCCGGCCGGACCGGGTAGCGGTCCTGCGGGGATTTGTGGGCGACAAAAAGATCCTCTCCCCAGGGGTTGGTACCCAGGGAGGAGACGTAGATTCCATCGCCGAACTGGTGGACGGTATCATCGTGG
>Ga0326728_10017552_pt1 | contig 14301 bp, 10 predicted proteins | sample MB3enrmetagenome_FD_207602 | JGI IMG/M metagenome (GOLD analysis project Ga0326728, IMG submission 207602) | Lab enriched peat soil microbial communities from McLean, Ithaca, NY, United States - MB31MN | ecosystem: Environmental > Terrestrial > Soil > Wetlands > Peat | place: USA: New York...
CGCCAAGGCCATGAAGGGTGATCGCGAGAGATGCCTGGAAGCAGGCGCGTCGGAGTATCTTGCCAAGCCGGTTAACACCGACCAGCTCTTGTCCGCACTGCGTGTCTGGCTTCATCGCTGATTGCTGTTGAATCCGGTCATGTGAAAGGTTTGGGAGACAAAGCAATGACGCCTGACGAGAAAATCAACATCTTGATGGTCGACGATCAGCCGTCTAAGCTTCTCAGTTATGAAGTGATCCTTGCTGAATTGGGTGAGAATCTCATCAAGGCAGCATCTGCCACCGAGGCGCTGAATATCCTGCTGAAAACCGATGTCGCTGTCGTTCTGATGGACGTCAGCATGCCGGATGTGGACGGATTCGAACTGGCGGACGTAATCCGGCAGCATCCCCGCTTCCAGAAGACCGCAATCATCTTTATCTCCGGTATTCACCTCACCGATTCCGACAGAATTCAGGGCTACCGCAGCGGCGCCGTCGATTACATCTCGGTACCCGTTGTTCCTGAAGTGTTGCGCGCAAAGATCAGTATCTTCGCGGAACTCCATCGAAAAACCCGGATGCTCGAGTCGTTAAATCGCGAGTTGGAACAACGTGTCCAGGATCGCACCGCGGAACTGGAAAAGAGCCAAGAACAGTTTCGCATGCGCGCAGAACTGGTAGAACTCGCGTCTGAGGCGGTGATTGTTCGAGATTGGGGCGGCTCTCTCCAATTCTGGAATTCAGGCGCGGAGAACATGTTTGGATGGCAGAGGCATGAAATCCTGGGCAAGGACCTGCATAGCGTATTGAAGACAGTGTTCCCCGTTTCAAGAAAAGACGTCGAGGCTGCGTTGCTCGACCGCGGATGGTGGGAAGGCAATTTTATTCAAAAAACGAAGGATGGCGCAGAGATTGTTGTGGCGTACCGCAAGACTCTGAATCGCGAGTCCAATGAGATTCTCGAGGTGGGGCGGGACATTACCGACCAGTTGCGAGCTGAAGAGGCCCTGCGAGAGACGGAAAAGCTGGCGGCAATGGGCCGTGTCGCCGGCATTATCGCGCACGAGATCAATAATCCCCTTGAGGCCATCACGAATCTCATCTATCTTCTTCGCAATCACCCTTCTCTCGACGATGAAGCGCGGCATTGCGCGGTTCTGGCTGAAGACGAGCTGCGCCGTGTCAGTCATATTACTCGGCAGACGCTTACCTTCTATCGGGAATCAAAGCAACCCATTTCGGTTTCCATTTCCGAATTGCTGCAAAGCGTGCTGACCCTTCAACAACGCGCTTTGCAGGACAATCGAATCAAGCTTTGCAATCCCGGCTTTTCACCGTGTTTCGTGCAGGGTTTTCCGGTTGAGCTTCGGCAAATCTTCCTGAACCTGATCGGCAATTCCATTCAGGCCATGCCAAGCGGGGGCAGTCTCAAGGTGACCGTGCGCCTGGCGACTGACTGGATCATGCAGCGGCGCGGAGTCCTGATTTCGATTGTGGATACTGGAACAGGAATCCAACCGGAGGACGCGCCGCGAATTTTCCAACCGTTTTTCAGTACTAAATCAACCAAGGGAACCGGATTAGGGCTTTGGATCAGCAAAGGAATTGTGCAGAAGTACAATGGCCGAATTGCATTCCGAACGTATCGTCACGCGGGTAGGTGCGCTACCTGTTTCAGAGTTTTCCTGCCCGGCACCGGAATGCCGGGCGGAACTTCGCTTGCGGCGGACGAAACGATGATCCAGGCCAGTTCAGCGAGCGCCGCTGTTCCTTTAGAAGTTCAGGTAAGTTGCAACTGACTTCGAGATTAGGCAATTCACTCAGCATCGGGAAAATCGCAACAAATCTTGAAGTCACTAAGGCCAGGTTTCAACCTAGAGCAATCCGAGTCGAACATACTCCTCGTACAAGGATTGGTAGCACTCGCAAGGCGCATCCGCATGGGCGAGGCGATCGCGGTTCTTGATGGTCACGGCCCCGCGCGAATAGGCTCGTCACATAGCGGCTTCAGCCACGATCCAAATGGACCTGATTTGGCACCCTCCGAAACTGTTCTGAAGCTCGCTGCCGCAGCTATGAGCCGAAAAGAAGGCGCTCAACGACTTTGTTGCTCCCGCACAATCTTAAGGAACAACTGCTGTACCCGCGTGTCGGCCGTGATCTCGGGATGGAAAGTGCAAGCGAGGAGATGACCCGCGCGTACAAGAACCGGAAATTCATCGCGGCGGGCGAGTACCTGTACACCGTCGCCCACGCGGGTGATGCGTGGTGAGCGGATAAAGACCATCTCCATTGGGCCTCCGGGAATTTCCGTCGGCAGGGTCAGGATGGTCGAGTCGATCTGACGGCCGTAGGCATTTCGCTCAACAGTGGCGTCAAGCACGCCGAGGCTGCGTTGTTTTGGATGGAGCACCTCACGGGCGAGAAGAATGCAGCCGGCGCAGGTTGCAAAAACCGGCTTCGCTGACGCAAATTCGCGGAGTGCCTCAAGAAATCCGTCTTTCTCGAGGAACTTGAGCATGGTCGTTGATTCGCCGCCCGGTATCACAAGCCCGTCGAGATCAGCCAGTTCCTCCACCTTACGCACCAGAACCGTTCGCGCTCCGCTGCTTCTGAAGGCGCGCGCGTGGGCCTCGTAATCGCCCTGCAAGGCGAGCACCCCGATGGTGAGCGAGCTGTTATGATCCGCGCGGTGCGCGGGCTTGGCTGCGTGAGTGGCCATGGGTTTCCCTGTCAATATGATACCGATCGTCCATGAAACGATGCAGCGTTTCGTCATGTGGATGCGGGGCATGGGGGACCTGTATGCTCAGTCCATGACTGAACGTGCGCCCTCGAAAACCGGCAATCAACTCGAACATGCAGCGTCATCTTATCTCCGATCGGCGCGGCATCAGCCCGTGCGATGGCATGCCTGGGGCGAAGCGGCGTTTGCACGAGCGCAGGCTGAAGACAAGCCCATCCTGCTCGACATCGGTGCAGTGTGGTGCCACTGGTGCCACGTGATGGACCGCGAATCCTATGAGGATGCGGAGATTGCCGCGCTCATTAACGATCTTTTTGTAGCGGTGAAGGTGGATCGCGACGAGCGGCCCGATGTGGATGCGCGCTATCAGGCAGCGGTTTCGGCAATCAGTGGGCAGGGTGGTTGGCCGTTGACGGCGTTTCTCACGCCCGACGGGCGGCCGTATTTCGGCGGCACATACATTCCGCGTGACGACCGCTATGGACGGCCTGGGATGGGGCGCGTGCTACTGGCGATGGCGCAGGTTTGGCGAGAACGCCGCGATGAAGCGCTGGAGACGGCCGGTAGCGTGATGGCCGCCATCGAACACAACGAAAGTTTCTCAGGGCGTTCCGGCGAACTAACGTTGGCGCTTGTGGACAAGATCGCTGGATCGATCGTCGCCCAATTCGATCCGCGCCATGGCGGCTTTGGCTCGCAGCCCAAGTTTCCTCATCCGGCGGCGCTCGACCTGCTGCTTGAAGTGGCCGTCAATCGCGGTAACGACCGGGCGCGCAAGGCTTTTGCAACTACCCTCGAAAAGATGGCACGCGGCGGCGTCTACGATCAACTCGCCGGGGGCTTCCATCGCTACAGTGTGGACGAGGGCTGGTTGGTGCCGCACTTCGAAAAGATGATCTACGACAACACCGAGTTGCTGCGCAACTACGTGCACGGATATCAGAGTTTTGTTCGCGAGGATTTTCTTCTTGTTGCAAAAGAAATCGTCGCCTGGCTGGATGCGGCCATGACCGACCGCGAGCGCGGCGGCTTTTATGGATCGCAGGATGCTGACGTCGGATTGGACGACGACGGCGATTACTTTACGTGGACGCTGCATGAGGCCCGCGCGGTTCTCAGCGGAGAAGAGCTCGAATTCGCTTCGAAGTATTGGGACATTGGCGAACTTGGGGACATGCATCACAATCCGGCGAAAAACGTATTGCATGTGAACCATACGCTGGCCGAGATGGCGGCACAGACGGGCACGAGCGAAGCGGCGTTGCAGAAAGTGCGCGACTCGGCCCGCGAAAAGCTGCTGGCCGCTCGCGCGCAGCGGACTGCGCCATATATCGATCACACCCTCTACACAAGCTGGAATGCAATGGCCGTAACAGCGTACTTTGAGGCGGCTTGCGTGCTGCGCGACGAGAAGGCGCGGGAGTTCGCGCTGCTCACACTCAACCGGTTGCTCGATGAGGCCTGGGGCGGAAAGACAACGCTGCAGCATGTGATTGCTTACCCGGACGGCGTGTCGCCGCGGGAGAGCGCGCCCGGCACGCTCGACGATTACGCTTTCACCGTGAATGCGTGCGTCGACGGTTGGCTCGCGAGCGGCGAAATGAAGTTCTACCACGCAGCGGTGAAGCTGGCCGACGCCATGATCGAGCAGTTTCACGATGCATCAGCCGGCGGGTTCTTCGACACGTCCGCGCCGCTTAACGATGAGCCGGCAGAGATCCCGCTTGGAGCGTTGACTGCGCGGCGCAAGCCTTTGCAGGATGCGCCCACGCCTGCCGGCAATCCGACCGCCGCCGCGGCGCTGCTGCGCCTTGAGGCCCTGACCGGACGCGGTGACTACCGCGCGATCGCAGAAGGAACCCTGGCCAACTTTGCCGGAATCGTGGAGCATTTCGGCCTTTACGCAGGCAGCTATGGGCTGGCCGCCGAACGCCTGCTGCTCGATCCGGTGCAGGTTGTGATTGTGGGCACAGGAGCGGAGGCGGATCGGATGGAAGCAACCGCGGTTGCGGGCTTTGCGGCCAATAAGACGGTGATGCGTTTTGATTCTTCAAAGTTGGTTTCCGGCGAAATTCCCGAAGCACTGGCCGAGACCCTGCTGAAAGTGCCGTCGCCCGCCGGCGCAAAAGCCTGGGCGTTGGTTTGTCGCGGACGCACCTGCCTGCCGCCGGTGACGGATGCCGAAGCGCTGCTAAAAGCATTGGCGCCGGTTGTGTAACAGGTCGCCCGGCTTCGAGATTTACAGCTTCCGACGGCGGAGCATCGACACCGTATTCGCGGACACAATCGAGCCGATGAATCCAGCCTGACTGCCGGCACTGAAATGAACTGTAGGGGCCTCGGTTGCATGATATGTTTATTCCGTTCGCACGCGAAGGATTCCGCTGATGCCGAACTGTTCGGCCGATCGTTGTGCCGACCCCCGCAACATCCCATTCGAGGTGACGCAATTGAAATCGCATTTTTCATTCGGAAAATATCTACTGCGCCGTATCCCCGCTATGGCCAGCGCCTCCATTGTCTTCGCACTCGCCCTCATCGGCAGCCGGGCTTGGGGCGCTGCCCCACTGCTGTTGCGCAATCCCTCGCTTAGCCAGACGAAGATCGCCTTTCTGTACGCCAACGATATCTGGACAGTGCCCCGGGCAGGCGGCGTAGCCGAGCGCCTGACCTCGCAGAACGACGTAGTTGAAGGTCCTTACTTCTCGCCCGATGGCTCTGAAATCGCCTACTCGAAACTGGAACACGGAATGACCAACGTCTACGTCATCGGTTCCGATGGCGGCGTGCCGCGACGCCTCACGTGGGACAACTCCGGCCACTTTGGATCGGGCAATTATGCGGTGGGCTGGACCCCGGACGGCAAAGACGTGCTCTACGACTCGATGCGCACCAGCTGGTCCGATTTCCTCGAGCTTTTCGAAGCCGCCGCAGACGGCCATGGCTCGCCCTCCGCACTCCCGCTGCCGAGCGCCGTCGAAGGCTCCATTTCGTCCGACGGCCAAACGATTGCTTATGTGCCGACTCTGCAGTGGGAGGCGGCATGGAAGCACTATCGCGGAGGCCAGACCACACCGATCTGGCTGGTAAATCTCAAAACTCTCGACCTAGTAAAGATTCCACGCGATAACTCGAACGACTCCAGCCCCGTTTGGGAGGGCAGCACAGTCTATTTCCTCTCCGATCGCAACGGCCCTGTCTCTCTCTTCAGCTACGACACGGGTACGAAGAAGGTGTCTCAGGTCATCGACAATACCGGCTTCGATCTGAAAACCGTCGCCGCGGGCCCGGGCGCGTTAGTTTACGAGCAATTCGGGTCACTGCATCTTTATGACCTGTCCACGCACCAGCAACACGCCGTACCCATTACCATCGAGGGCGACCTTCCCGGTCTTGCAGCGCATCTGGCCAACATTAACCCCGAGGAGCTTCAGAACCTCGACATCTCGCCCACCGGCGTGCGCCTGGTTGCTGAAGCTCACGGTGACATCTTCACTGTGCCCACCGACAAGGGAGACACGCGCAACCTCACTGCGACTCCCGGCGTAGCCGAACGCGACCCGGCCTGGTCTCCCGACGGGAAATCTATCGCCTACTTCAGTGACGCCTCAGGCGAATACCAGCTCTTCATTCGCGATCAGGACGGCATGAAGCCGCCCACGGTTATCGATCTGGGGCCGAATCCCTCTTTCTTCTATGGGCCCCACTGGTCGCCGGATTCAAAGTACATCGCATACTCCGACAAGCACCTGCACCTCTGGTATGTGGCTGCCTCCGGCGGCAAACCCGTCCTTATCGACACGGGCCTTTTTGGCGGGTTTGGCCAAGAGTATGAGCTCTGCTGGTCGCCCGATTCAAAGTGGATCGCGTACAAGCGCGATCTCCAGAACCAATACAACGCGATCTTTCTCTACTCCCTAGACACGCACAAGTCTACGCAGCTCACTGACGGCATGAGCGACGCCGCTCACCCGGCCTTCGATCCCAACGGCAAGTACCTCTATTTCACCGCCTCCACCAACAGCGGTCCTTCATCGGGGCCCGATCTTTCCGCGGAGGATCAAAGCAAGACGAGCGGCGTTTACATTGTGGTTCTGGCCAAGAGCGGCAAATCACCCATCGCGCCTGAAACTGGCGATGAGAACGCCCCGGGCGCCAGCGACGAAAAGCCGGCCGGCGATGAGAAGGCCGCGGCTGGAGGGAAATCAGATCAGGACTCAAAACTGCCCGCGCCAGCCGACGCTGCGCAGAAAAAAGAAGCCGCTAAACCCGCCGCCACGGTCGTCGATCTTGACGGCATTGACGATCGCATCCTTGCGCTGCCCATCCCGGCGCGGAACTATGTCGATCTCAGGACCGGCAAGACCGGCGTCATTTACCTCGCTGAAGGCCCCGCCGTCGGCAATCCTTCTGAAGCAGGCGGCCCGCGCATCCGCGGCCTGTGGCGCTTTGCAACCGAGTCGCGGAAGACCGAGGAAGTGCTCAACGATCTGGATGGGTACACGGTCTCCTTCAACGGTGAGAAACTCGTCTACGTCCAGCAGGGTCAGTGGTTCACCATCGCTGCTTCTGACCTCAAGCCCGGCGGATCGAACGGCAAGCCCGTCAACAACCACGCGATGTTCGCCACCATCGATCCACGCGCGGAATATGCCCAGATGTACCGCGAGACGTGGCGCATTGAGCGCGACTTCTTCTATGATCCGCACCTGCAGGGTCTCGACCTCACGAAGATTGAAACAAAATACCAGCCTTATTTGACCGGCCTCGCCTCGCGCGCCGAGTTCACTTATCTCTGCGAGGAGATGCTGGGCGAAATCGAAATCGGCCACATGTTCATTGGAGGGCCGCGCCCGCCCGCTAATGGGCCAAGGACCGGTTTGCTGGGCGCAGATTACACCGTTGACAACAATCGCTACAAGTTCTCCACCATCTACAACGGCCAGAACTGGGCGCCCGGCCTGGAGGCGCCGCTCACTTCGCCTGGAATCGAGGTCCATACCGGTGACTATCTCCTCGCCGTCAACGGACGCCCGCTCTACGCGACCGACAATCTCTACAGCTTCTTTGACGGCGCGGCCGGCAAGCAGACAGTGATCACCGTCGGCGCCAAGCCCGACGGCTCCGATGCGCGCGACGTGACCGTGGTGCCGATTCCCGATGAGGCAGGCCTGCGCAACCTTGCCTGGATCAACCACAACATCCAATTGGTGGATAAACTCTCCGACGGCAAGGTGGCCTACGTGTATATGCCCAACACGGCCGGCGCAGGCTACGACAACTTCAATCGCTACTTCTATGCCCAGATCGGCAAACAGGGTCTGGTGCTCGACGAGCGCTACAACGAGGGCGGCTCGCTGGCTAACTACGTCATCGATGTTCTCGGCCGCAAAATGCTCTCCGGCATCATTGAGCGCGACGGCGCTGTCAGCTACGATCCCGAAGGCGCCATCTTCGGGCCCAAGGCCATGATCATCAACCAATCTGCCGGCTCGGGCGGCGACGCTATGCCCTGGTATTTTCACAATCAGCATCTGGGAACCCTGGTGGGTACACGGACCTGGGGCGGCTTGGTCGGCATCGGCGGCTATCCGGTGCTCATCGACGGCGGCCATGTCACCGCGCCGCGCGATGCCATCTTTGGTTTGCACGGCGCGTGGGAAGTGGAAGGGCACGGTGTTCCGCCCGACGTGGAGGTTGACGTGTTGCCCAAGGATGTTGCCGAAGGCCACGACATGCAGCTGGAGCGCGCTGTTGACATCGTGATGCAGCAGCTCAAAGAGCAGCCTGTCGTCTATCCAGCGGTTCCGCCCTACCCCAACTACCATAAGCATGACGGCCTAGGCGCAGAGTAGACTTCGCGCGGAGTCTTCACGGCTGACCGCCGCGATTCTTATTGCCGGGCTCGACGGCCGGGCGTCGCAGTTGAAAGAGAGTGTTTGCGGAGGCAGGCAGAGCTTGGATGCGTACCCAGGCGCTGCGTTGCCCAAGTCAAGGAATAAGAGTAGAGCGAGGATGAGAACGGAATTGCTGCGATTCGATGGCACCGTTGAACGCGACCCCGCAGTCGATGCGTGGTTGAAAAAGCACGGAGGTGAGTTGGGAGGTATCGCGCGGGAGTGGTTCGAGGTCATGCGGAAATGCGGCGACGAAGTCCGAGAGATCCTGCATGACGGCTGCCCCGTTGCATGCTTGGGCGACGCGCCCTTCGGCTACGTGAATGTATTCAATTCGCACGTGAACGTGGGGTTTTTTCACGGCGCAGCTCTGATGGATCCGGCTCGCATGTTGCAGGGTACCGGCAAATTCATGCGCCACGTGAAGCTGAGACCGGGAACGGCCACAGACGCCGCGTCGCTCCGCCGGCTCATCGAGACGGCGTACTCAGACATCAAGACGCGCGTTGAAGCCGGATAGCGCCCCTTCCAATGCAGATTGGCGAGTCAGCGAGACGGGAATGACCGGCTAGGGTTTGGTCGACGACGGAAGCAGAAACCCGCCGAAGGCGATGAGGACTCCCGAGAGGAGGAACATTTCATTGCCGATGAACCAGCCCATCAGTTCCACCCAAATGGGTATCTGGGCCAGCAGCGAGAGTCCGCAAACAAGCACGAGAATTCTCCGAATTCGCGTTTGAGTAAAGGCCGCGATCACCGTAACGACTGCGATGGTGATCCACGTAAATCCGATCATCAGAAACACCGCACGCATGGCATTCTCCAGAAGGCCACCCAGATTCGAGGCCGCGAGGGCCAGGGAAAGACGCGGGTACCCGGCAAATAAATGAAGGCCGGCGCCAAGCAGCATGTTGAGAGATCCCAACCCGACCAACAATTGCGCTACGATCTGGCGCTTGTTCATGGCGACGCTCTCCGCTCTGGAATTTGGGAGATCGACTACCTAGGAAGAATAAAACAGAAGGTGAGACTTAAGGACGCAAATCACGCGGTCGACCGCGGCCGGAACGGAGTGAAGACGGCGCGCCCGGTCACTGCGCGGAGGCGGTCTGCGGGGGTGGGAAGTAGGGGGTCGACGGGACTTTGCCGGGCGCGAGCGGGGTAAGCGGACAGGTGGCCGTGCGCGGGACAAAGGTGTAGTCGCCGCTGTCGTTTTGGCCGGTGATAAAGCGGCCCTGAACGAGATAGGAGCCGGGGCCGGGATCGAGAGTGTTGTTGGGCTTGATGGCGAGCGACAGCGGATGGTCGGGCGCGGCGATCTTGACGGCGAGTTCCGAGCCGTTGGCGACCACAGTATATGAATAGGCGCGCGCGACGTCGGGTCCACATCCGAGGATCGCCGACTCGGGAAAGAACTCGACACTGAAGCCCGTGGGCGCGGCGTAGACGCCGTTCATACGCAGGCCGACTGGAGTGGGCGGGCCCGAGTCGCCGTCGTTGAACATGCTGACAAGAAGATTCTTTTCGGCGCCGACGACGCCGGGCGACGTTGATTTGGTGAGCGTGGGTTTGGTGCAGGTGCGAGTGACGCGCTCGAACTTGTAGGTAGTGGTGTTCTTGCCGCTGGGGTCCGTGCCTTGTTTGACGCCGAGCGGGATGCGGCCGTCGACGACAACCGGAGCGGGGCCTGTAAAGTTGTCGCCGTTGTAGGTGAGAACGATGTTGGTGGGCGTGCTGGCGATGGTGAGAATCGCGCGATTGTTTTGGAACGTGATGGTGTAGGCGTGGGAGTCGGGAATCATATCCTGGCAGCTCAAAGCGACTGACGCCTGGCTGAACTCGAGACGCCAGCCTGGGCCGGTGAAGACGCCGGCAAATTGGGGTCCGGTGACTTCGCGCCCGACCTGGCCGGGGTCGAGTGAGCTGAGGATGCCGTTGACATTAGGCATGAGCGAGCCCATGAGCGCATTACCGGTGCAGACGGCCATGACGCGGCCGGAAGTGACGCAGCGGCGCATTTCGCGCGACTGCGGGTCCATCTTCATTTCCTTCTGCTGTGCTTCGAATCTCTCGCGAAACTGGTCGAGGGCTTGCTGGGCGGCGGGCTGCGCGGCTTTTTCGCGCGCCTCAGAGGAGGCGATGGCCTGCTGATGAATTTGCGCCTGCGCCTGGCGGGCCTGCGCTACGACCTTGTCGTACTCGGCGGGAAATGTGGCTGGAAAGAGCGCGCGGATCATCTGGTTGCGGAAGACGAGCGAGAACTTCAGCTGCTGCATGGGCCCGGGCGCGTTGTACTTGGGATTGGACTTCTGCATGTTAAAGAGGGCCGTGTTGTAGGCCAGGCGAAGGTTGTTTTCGTCGGGAGTGAGGCCTTGCGGACCTCGGAGGAATTGGCGCGGACCTGCCATGTCGAGGATCATCTGTATGAGCCATGTGAAGGCGGCCATTTGTCGGGCGGCGGTTTCGTCCGGATCGGCGGTTTTCATGCCGTTCATGACGGTGTCGACGGAAGGGAACTCGGCGAGATAGGAGGGATTCGTGGTCTGGGCGGCGAGACCGGGCGCAAAGAGTGCGCCAATGAGAATGGCGCCCAGGAGGGTGCGCTTGGGCATGATTCCAGATCCTCCGTGCGGGTATCGCGGACGGGCGTGCAGAGTTTATTCGGGCGCGGGGGAAGCTGCCATTTTAAGGATAATGATACGACGGGAACGGAAATGCAACTGCTATTCGCTGCCGAATAAATTGGCTTCCGGCTGCTTGATCGTGGTTGGATCTTTCGCAGGTTCGGATTCCTTTGCTTCGTGTTCCGGGCCGGTCGCAGCCGCTTCTCCGGAAGGCCTGAACACCCGATAGGGATCGCCGGGAAGCATGTGTTTTTCTTCGAGAGCCAGGCGCACGCGCCGCTGAAATTCGCGCATAGGCCCGTATTGCTGAGTCGGGAGGGTCTTGAAGACAACGGGAAAGATGACCTGCGAGCCTTTGACCGAGTCCACGCCCAGAACCTGCGGGTCATCGAGAAAAACCTTCTTGAATTCGTCGCTGTTCCGGATGTCCATGGCGATCTGCGTGAGCAGCTTTGTGACCTCGTCGGGGTTGACGGAAAAGTCAACGCTGACATTGATCGTAGCCACGGAGTAGTCGGCGCTTAGATTGGCGACAGTGGTGATTTGCGAGTTTGGGATGACGTACAGAGTTCCATCGCCGTCGCGGACCATGGTTTTGCGCAAGGTCATGGATTCAACGGTACCGGTAATGCCTGCAAGCCGAACTGTGTCGCCCACATTGAACTGACCTTCAACTAGAAACAACATGCCGTTGAACATGTCCTTGACGATGTTTTGCGCCGCCAGCCCAATCGCAATTCCGGCGACGCCGGCCGAAGCCAGAAGCGGCGCGAGATTGAAACCCATCGAGTCGAGTGCCTGAAGCAAGGCGATAAGGCCAATAATGGCCAGTCCTGTGGCGCGGATGACTCCGGCCATGGTTCTGACTTCGGAACGGCGACCTCCGTGCCTCTCTGCGACGCGGATCATGCGAGAGGTGCCGAGGCTTAGCAAGCGGCTGAGAATAAAGGCGATGATCGCAATCACAATCAGTCGCGGCAACTTGGTGTGGATGAACTCCTGGCTGTCGGAGATCCACTCATCGAGGACCCGGCCAAGGAACCGGCCCTCCTGGAACCAGCCCCAGCGCATCAGGAGAATGAATCCCGCCATTGGCGAAAAGACACACATGCCAAAACTCCACTTTCTAGACTAAACTGTGCGCAGGAATGGCCGGAGCCACGGCCGTGCTCGTCCAAAATTCTTCCTCGCGGACGGTGTGCGCATGAAAGCAATAAGCAACGGGCAGGAGAGCCGGAAACTCCGGGCACAACGCCTGGTGCAATGGCGCTGTTTTGTTGGATGCATTGTGGGGCTGGCCGTGGTGACGGGCGTCGGGCTGATTCGGACCCACGCGCAAGAGTCGTTTCCACTTCCAGCAATTAACCCTCCGGGGACTAAGGCATCAGCGCCAGCCAGTGGCTCGGCGCCTTCGCCAGCCGCGCAATCTGCCCCGCAACAAGCAGGGACAACGGCCAGCGGAACCAGTACGCCGGAGGTCGCTGAGCAGTGCGCCGAGTTGCTGAAATTGGCGACAGACCTTAAGACTGCCGTCGATAAATCTTCCTCGGGCACGCTCTCAGTCACCGTCGTACGCACGGCAGGCGAAATTGAGCAATTGGCGCACAAGGTAAGGCTGACGAACGGAAAAAACTGAGGCGAACGATGCAATTCATTTGCGGGACGGTGCAAAATGCGTGAACCAGGAAGGGCGGTGAAAGGCGGCCGGTTGGCACGGTGGACGCTGTCTCTGTGTTTGGGTTTAGGGATGGCGATGGGTTTTGTCATCGTCTCGGGACGGACGGCGCGTTCCCAGGGGCCGCCTAGGGACATCATCAATCGTCCTTCTCCGATGCCAACGGACCCAGCGGCATCGGGCGACTATGATCCCACCATGACGGAGCGACGCCTGAACGCGCTCAATATCGAGCGCCAGAAGGAGATGGTTTCCGACACGAACAAGTTGCTCAAATTGGCCAGGGAGTTGAACGAAGAGATCGCGGCAAACAGTTCAGCAACATTGACCGACGATCAGCTGCACAAGATCGCCCAAATTGAAAAGCTGGCGCGTGGGGTCAAGCAGAAGATGGCCGATGGAACGGGCCAGCCGGGGCCATCCATGCAAAGTCCCTTTGCTATACCGTCCCACTAGCCCGCGATTCACGCCGGCAGCAGCGGTTAGGAGGGCCAACGCGTGGCAAGCATCGGTACTTGGCAAATTGTTACAATCAGTTTAGGTTGTAGCCGGAAGAAGGTTCTTCCGGCGAGACCGGAGCGATAGTGCTCGGATCGGCCATGGCTCGATCTCCGCGATTTCCTGATTGCGTTGATCGGGCTGGCATGGTGGCGGGTTACAGTCGCTCCGGTTTTCGGTATGGGGGTCGACCGGAATGGAAGTGGCAATTCCCAGCGCTCGTGCGTCCGGAACATTTCCGGGACAGGACGAGCTGACCGCGCAACAAATGATTGAAATCTACCGGTTGATGTTTCTCTCCCGCGCGATAGACGACCGCGAGATCCTCCTCAAGCGCCAACAGAAGATTTTCTTCCAGATTTCCTCGGCGGGCCACGAAGCTCTGCAGGTGGGAGCTGCTCTGGGCCTGCGTCCCGGCTACGATTGGTTCTTTCCCTACTATCGCGATGGCGCTTTAGCCTTGGCGCTCGGCGTTACACCCGACGATATGATGCTGCAGGCCGTGGGCGCCGCTTCCGATCCGGCCAGCGGTGGCAGGCAAATGCCCAGGCACTGGAGCAGCCGCGCCCTTCATATCGTCAGTACGTCGTCCTCTACGGCCACACAGTTGCTGCAGGCCGTGGGTTGCGCCGAGGCTGGGCGGGCATTCAGCAAACATCCCGCAATGGCCGCCAAAGCCGAGGGAGACTATCGCGCCTTCCACGATGTTGACTTCCACGGGGACGAGGTGGTGCTCACCTGCGTGGGTGAAGGGTCAACTTCGCAAGGCGAATTCTGGGAAGCGATCAGCACAGCATCGAACCAGAAACTGCCTGTTATTTTTTGCGTGGAGGACAACGGCTACGCTATCAGTGTTCCAGTCGAGGTAAACACACCGG
>Ga0326728_10017553_pt1 | contig 14300 bp, 10 predicted proteins | sample MB3enrmetagenome_FD_207602 | JGI IMG/M metagenome (GOLD analysis project Ga0326728, IMG submission 207602) | Lab enriched peat soil microbial communities from McLean, Ithaca, NY, United States - MB31MN | ecosystem: Environmental > Terrestrial > Soil > Wetlands > Peat | place: USA: New York...
CAACCGCCTTGGGATGAAATGAAAGCTATGCGGCGGGGGAAGCTCGAGAGCGGCAGGTTGCTCGCTTTTTGAAACGCGCTTGCCGACAATTACCCTCCCGGCGCGCAGTGGTAGACAGGAAGAGATGTCCGCGCTTCAAAATGTCAGGGATGCAACCGCTCCGTACCTCCGTCCCCCTCCCAGCAAATGCTGATGAAAGCCGGCATAATATCAATAGAATCAATTGCTTGAAGCTGCTTGTTGCCGCAATCGCCGTTCCGCAAATCTTTGACAATCAGCAGTTTGCAGAGGGCGCACAGATCGCTGAAGTTTAGCGCACTCAAGCGCACAATGATCGCAGGGACTGGCGCAGCCCCCAATCAATCCTCTCCCGGCCGCATTTCTCGCGCAAAATCGTGCCAATCTGCCGGGATTCGTTGTGCTATTCTCCACGGCAGCAGCGTCTAACCGCCGCGGAGGCGACGATGCGACTCGCGATCCTGCCTTTATGTTTCCTTGCCGGAACCGTGGCATTCGGCCAGACAGCTCCGGCGCCTGCCTTGAATCTCGATCAGGTTGCGAAGATTCCACCGGCAATGATGCAGCCAGGCAGCGACTTCACCAAGCTGCCGCCGGACTGGCGCCAGGACCTGTTTGTTCCACCGGCAAGGATCGTCCGGCCCGGCATGGGAGAGACGCGGCGCAGGGAAGACGCGCAGATTGACCCCAGGATGATTGTTCATCCGCCGCCGTCGAGCATTGGCGTGCTGCCTCCGGGCACCCTGGTGGCGCGGAATCTCTACCCCAAGCTTCAGTTTCTGCCAATTGAATGGCCCAGATTGAAAGTGCAGAAGATTCCCGTCCAATGGCCTGACAGCAAGATGGGACCCGCACGGAGCAGCCTGCCCGCGGCCGCGCAACACGCGGCGAATCAATAGGCCGGTCTGCAATCGACCCAAGGCCACGGCCTGCTCGACCTTCGGCCTCCCCTCCGCTTCGCTCAGGGCCGTTCCCCTTGAACAGGCCTGGCAGGGCTTTCTGTTTTCCCGCCCTTGCGGCCGAAGTGCGAGCCGCAGGTTCTTCGACTCGCTGCGCTCACGCAGGACGACAGCAGGGAAGGGGAGCCCGAATTCCAGTCACAGTGAAAATGCGTCAGTTGGCCGGGATCGGCATGGGCTTTACGTTGCCGCAGTCCGGCCCCTTGAAGGCGGAGGTCGATTCGGACGTCCACTCGATGGGCATGGTGTTTGGCCCCATTTGCATGGTGCCTGTGAAGTGAACTTTGGCCCTGGTGTGCTCACTGTCAGTCCACGAGGACTCCAGAGTCCCTTTGCCGTTTGTCCTCCCGCTGCACACCAGGTCGGCGGTCATGCTGTTGGACTTCAAGACGACGTTGACGGTTTGGCAGTCGCCGCGCGTCTGCGGCATGGGGGCGCCGTACTTGTCGATCATCTGCTGGGTCAGACAGACCTGGGTGGTGGTGGTGGCGCCGCTGAAGGGCGATTTCATGCCGGCGGGCATGTTCATTCCGGGGGGCATTGGCGAATGCTGCCAGGTCATGTTGGAGGTCATCTCCCACAGACCGGGCTTCTTGAGGGACTGTGCCCAGGCCACGGCCACCACCGCGAACAGGCAGCAGCCCAAGAGTATCCAGACGCGGATCTTGCGCATAATTCCTCCTGATCGGTCACGCAGGCGGCTGCCCGCGCGCAATCACTTTATCTCAGTGTGGAATCGGCAAGGAAGAGAAAACTCAGGTTTGCGCGGAAACCGCGATGCGGCCCAGGGCCAGCAGCGTGTCGGTGACGCTGTTCGGGGCGTGGCGCACCAGGCTCTCCTGGCTGGCGAAGTCGCCGGCGATGCAGTGCACGCCCAGGGCCTCGATGCGCTCGATGTCCGCCACAATCGGCGAGGCGCCCTCGGCCGCGTAGCGGGCCAGCGTTTCCTGCGAAAAGGGCGCGGTGTTCACCAGCGCATAGTCGAAGATGGGGGCGTGGGTATGCTCGTAGATGCGCTCGATGTGCTGGGAGGCGGTCAGGTCCAGGCTCTCGTTGGCCTGGGTCATCAGGTTGCAGACGTAGACGCGCACGCCCCGGGCGTTGGCCAATGCGGCCGGCATGCCCTGCACCAGCAGGTTGGTGATGAGCGAGGTGTAGAGCGAGCCCGGCCCCACCGTGATCAGGTCGGCCTGCTCAATGGCCGCCAGGGTCTCGGGCAGAGGTGCAGCGTCCGCGGGGTCCAGCATCAACTCGGCAATGCGCCGGTGGCTGGCGGTGATGTTGGTTTCGCCGCGCACCAGAGATCCATCATCCATGCGCGCCACCAGGGTGGTGTTGGCGGTGGTGACAGGATAGATGCGGCCGCGGGTAGCCAGAATCTTCGACGCCAGTTGAATGGCCTGGCCAAAGTCGCCGGTGATCTCGGTCAGCGCGGCCACAAACAGGTTGCCGAAGTTGTGCCCTTCCAGTGCATCGCCGGAGCGGAAACGATGGGCAAAAAGCCGGGCCAGCAGGTCCTCCTCCGTGCTCAGCGCCACCATGCAGTTGCGCAGGTCGCCGGGAGGAAGCATGTTGAAGTCCTTGCGCAGGCGTCCGGAAGAGCCCCCGTCGTCGGTCACGGTCACTACGGCGGCCAGATCGCCAATCGCCCTGGCGGCATCCGTAGCTTGTCCGGGCGCGTTTACATGCTGGCGCAGCCCGCGCAGCAGCGTGGAGAGGCCGGTTCCGCCGCCGATGGCCACCACCCGCATGGGCCGTTCCGGCGCGCAAGCCTCGCGGCCGCAGGACGGCTCCTTCAACTGATCTTCATTCGCCTGGATTGCAGAGTTCACTCGATTCCTTAGGGAATCTCAGGATACAGCAGCTCGGTAAAGCGAGGATCGTCCACCATGCTCTGGAAGTCGTTGTCGGCGCGGGCCTGGAGGCGGTTCTTGGGATTCAGTTCGATGGCCCTGGCCAGATTGGCGAGGCAATCCTGCGCGCGTCCCGTGATCGAGTCCAGCAGGGCCAGCCCGTAGAAGGCATAGTCCGCCGCAGGATAGCTGGCCAGAATGCTGTCGAACTGCTCGCGGGCCTCTTCGTAGTAACCGGTATTCAACTGCGAGACGGCGTAGTCGTAGTGCTCCTCGGGCGTAGGGAAGGCCAGGCTGGGTTTTTCCAATTGCCGCTGACAGGTACAGATGTACATCTGGCAGCGTTCCTTGATCTCGGCCGGCGCCTCGGGGAGCAGCTTCTCAAAGGCGGCCAGCGCCTTCTCGTATTTGCCCTGCTGGAGCAGTTGCACCGCCGACTGGTAGTGCTGAAAGGCGGGTCCCGTGCCCGTGTTGCTGTGGACGCCGGATTTGATTGCCGGTGGCGGGGGCGTTTTTTTGCGGCTGGGCGCCGCGGATCGGGCCTCTTGCATCATGGGTTCGCCGTGAGCTCGCTTGCCTTCATGCCGGGTTCGAGCCGCATCGCCGCCAGCTAGAAACCCGAGCTTGGTATTTAGGTTGCTCAGGCCCTCTTTATACGCAGAACCCCGAGTTACGTCAATGGGTAGCCCGCAAACTGGAAGTCATTCGCCTGTCTGCCTGGAGAGTTTGCGGTAGATGGCCGGGTTGAGGGACGGGTCGTTGTACATCTTTAACTGGCGGTAGAGCTTGAAGCGCCGCGTTCCCTTGAGGGTTTCCCGCCACAGCGCCTCCAGGCAGCCGGCCAGGTCGGCGCGCTGCTCCTCCAGAATGCCCAGCCGCTCGCGGTTGCGCGCGTTGTGGCCGGGGGGCGCGTCCGGGCGCTCGGCCTCTTCCCGCGTGTGATAGATCTTCAACGACAGAATCGAGAGCCGGTCAATGATCAGGCCGGGCGACTCGGAGTGCAGTTCGGCCTCGGGGTTGGGCAAACCCTGGGGCTGGAGCCAGCCGAGCAGACGCCGGTCCAGTGCCTCGGCCAGGTCGTTGCGCAACTGGTTGGCCCGGTCCACCCGCCGCTTCACCCCGGCCAGCTCCGCGTCGCTTGCGCCTGGGGTCCGCGCTTCGTCCTCGATGTGCCAGAGATCGAAGTTGGCGCGATGCTGGCGAGCCACCGCCTCGAGCCACTCCGCCGCCGGGGCCGCGCCCGAAGCAGCCGGTGCGGCGTGGTTCCCATCTTGCGGCGCCCGGTGCCAGTTGTGGGTCCCCTGGTCTTGCAGGTTTACGATTGCGTCTGCGGAAAGCATCGTGTTCCATCCTTGGCGAGGCGCCCTGACGCAGCGCGGTTGCAAGTGCAACGTCCATGGTAGAGCCTTCCTCGCCCGAGGTCCAAAAGCCAGAGAACAACTGAAGCCGGGCCCTGCGCGCAGGCCCCTGAGTTTGGGCTTCTCCACACTTTTCTTCGCCGTCTATACTTGCGCTGCAAGGAGGATCGATGGGGGTCCCGTGCAGTTGGAAACATGCCGATGCAGAGGCCGCCATGCGGGATTTTCTGCGCCAGCCACCGCCCCGCAAAGCCGCTGTGCGCGACCTGATGACGGAACTCCTGTCGCCGGCTCCGTACACCTGCCGTTGCGCGGCCGACCTGGCCCGCCGGGTCAGTGCGCGCGAACCTGGCATTCTGGCAAAGTATGCCGGGGTGCTGATCGATCTGGTTGCCGAACTTCCCGCGGGTCAGTGGCAGGCTCGCGGCTACGTGGCTCTGGCCGCAGCTCTGAACGCCTCGACGCCTGCGCAGCGCGCACGGCTGGCCGTTCTGGTGCGCTCCATGATCAAGGACAGCCGCAATGCTGTCCGTGCCATGGCGCTGGAAGCTTTCGCCCTACTCGCCGTTGCCGAGCCGCAACTGCGCGAGGAAGCGATGGCGCTGCTGGAGCGCTCCCGGCGCGAGGGCACCTGCGCCATGCAAAGCCGCGCCCGCCGCATGCTGCCCCTGCTGCTGGCGGCGGAGAACCGGGACCGGCCCTGACAGACGCGCCCTCAGTTGCCGGAGGCCCTTGGTAAGCGAGGGATTCTACCCGCTGAGGAAAACCGCTTCCACGAATTCAACTCATGCGCGGCAGGGCAATCGCAGGGACGTTTGTTGCTTCCGAAATTGATGCTCTTTCCCGCTGAAACGCAGGTTCTTTTGCCCTGCTCCCGGAGGGAGCGCTCGAAAATAGCCCACGGTGGAGCGTAGCGCAGCCGTGGGAACGGGGCCGATTGAAACTCCTCCGCCCCGGAGGGCCGGATCGAAACTCCTCAACCAGCTCAGAATCTGTTCCTGCGATTGCAATGCCTTGGGCGGGCCTCGGTAAATCATCCGATTTGCGTCGGCCAGCAACAGCGAGTTCATCCGCCCACCGCTCTCGCATTAGAATTGAGTGCGGGAGCAAGCATGGAAAAGAAATGGCAGTATCCGCATCGCCGCTGGAATCCTCTGCGGCAGTCCTGGGTGATGGTTTCGCCGCACCGCACGCAGCGTCCCTGGCAGGGAGAAGTGGGTCAGAAGACCGTGCCGTCGGGAGTCACCTACGATCCGCAGTGCTACCTGTGCCCCGGCAATCAGCGGGCGGGCGGGGCGGCGAACCCGGCGTATGAAGGCATCTTCTCATTTGTAAACGATTACGCGGCCCTCCTCCCGGAGTCTCCCGCCGTCACCGAAGCCCCCGCTTCGCCGCTGCTGGTGGCCGAGCCCGCCCGCGGCCTCTGCAAGGTCCTCTGCTACCACCCCGACCACAGCCTCACCCTGGCCCGCATGACCCGCCAGGAGATTCGCCCCGTGGTCGATGCCTGGACGCAGCAATACCAGGAACTGGGCGGCCTGGACTGGATCCAGTACGTGCAGATCTTTGAGAACCGAGGAGCCATGATGGGCGCCAGCAACCCCCATCCCCACGGCCAGATCTGGTCCACCGGCTTTGTGCCCGACGAACCGGCCGCCGAAACCGTGGCCCAGCGCCAGCACCTGGACAGCACCGGCCGCTGCCTGCTGTGCGAATGCGTAGCCGCCGAGCGCGCCGCCGGGGAACGCGTTGTCTTTGAAAATGAGCACTTTGCGGCAATCGTCCCCTTCTGGGCCGTGTGGCCCTTTGAGGTTCTCCTGGTCTCCCGCCGCCACCTGGGCGCGCTGCCGGAGTTCACCAGCGACGAGCGGGACGGCCTGGCCGACGCCCTCAAGCGGCTGACCACCCGCTACGACAACCTCTTCCAGACCAGCTTTCCCTACACCATGGGCTTCCACCAGACGCCCACCGACGGCTCACAGCACCCGGAGTGGCATTTCCATGCCCACTTCTATCCGCCGCTGCTGCGCTCGGCCACGGTGCGCAAGTTCATGGTGGGCTTTGAGATGCTGGGCATGCCGCAGCGCGACATCACCCCCGAAGGGGCGGCCCAGCGGCTGCGCGACTGCTCTGAAGAGCACTTCTGGCCCAGGGCCTGAATGGCTGGCGAGGGGAGCTGGTTGCTTTGACAGGGCACGGCTTCGCACCTTGCGGAGAACTCAATTCAAGGGTAATAAGTGTCAGGGCACGACTTTAGTCGTGCCGCAAGTCGCCCAAAATAAAGGGCGGGCTTTAGCCGCCGAGGGAATGGACTTTCAACTCCTTGCATTCCCTCGGCGGCTCCTGCTTAAAAACTCCGACCTTTTGGGCAAGGTCCTGACCTTGGCGCCCTCGATCTCGGTCGTCTCTGCCAGGGGATGACTATAGGGTAATTTCCGGGTTGGCGACAATCCAATCGCAGACAATTCCTGCGCCGGTATAGCCTATGAATGTGCCCAGCGCCCTTAAGAGCCTCAAGGTCGTTCGCAATCCGAACCGCGAGTACAAAATCGGTACTGTCCCAAGTCTGGAAGATGTTCCTGCGAGTCTAGAGCAGTGCTCTCCTCATTTCATTCTCCTGTTGGCCCTCGACGCCTCGGGCATTGGAGATGAGCGGGTCAGTGCAATAGCGAAGGCGCTTATGTCACGCGGACTTGCTGGTATTTCCGTCTGGGGGCCAGACTGTTCAAGAGATCCATGATCTGTTCGACCTCGAGCGCCATCCAGACGAGACTGATGAGAGCGCTGTGGTGACCACATGGCACGCCGATGAACCCCTCTCGGAGGCGGTCTGCTATTTCGATCTTTGCGCTTGCCCGTCGTCGGATTTTGAACGTGACTGTAACGATTGGGTCGCAATTTCTGTGGGTGAGAAACACTGGGAAGAAGAGATGTGCGCAGCTCTAATCGATGGCTTTGACGGGGACAACTGAGTTGCGGGACAATCACCGCCAACTCGGACATAACGAAGAACAACAGCAGATCCTTCGCCTGCGGCTCAGGATGACAGCCGTGAGGGATTAATAGTTGGCGTATCACCGCCCTCTCGGAAATTACTTTTTCATCGACATTTACTTACCACTCGATCCAGCGGCTGGGGGATCTGAAGGGAGGCATTCCTGGGCAGGGTTCCGGCTCTTGGGCAAGAAAGCCGTTTTAGCGACTGCCCAGGCCGCACAAGCCGCTGACGGGCGGCAGCATGGCCAGGAAGGCCGGCGCATTCTGTGCGTCGCGGTAGATGTCGTATCCGGCGCGCACCAGCCGCGTCCAGGTCTCCGCGTTGCCTTCCCAGTACTCCGCCACTTTGGCCGAATCCATGGAGAGACTCCTCTGCATCGGGAAGGGCAGCCGGCAAGGAGGGTCGGCTGCAAAGGGTGTCGATGGAGAATTGAAAGGAGAATCGCGGCCGGAAAGAGTGGTGAGCTCGCTGGGGCTCGAACCCAGGACCCACGCCTTAAAAGGGCGTTGCTCTACCAACTGAGCTACGAGCTCGTTCAAGACCGCTGATTCCAAATTATCACAGCGGCGGCCAGAGCGCCCCCGGGCGGCGGAGCGCCTGCACCCGGCCCGCGGCGCCGGGTAGAATTGTCAGGCACAGGCCGGCTGCACTGATTCGAGGAGGGCTTTCAAAGGAATCTCTTGGAAGGGTGCGGGGAGGTGAATCCCACCTCGATACCCACGATTGCCAGTACTATGGTAATCTCATCCCGAGAGGCAGGTTACCCCACCCCGGCCGCAGCTCGCAATCCGAAGATAAATAGGCGCTTTGGGCTTTTCGCATGACGAGAAAGTGGTAGGAAGGTAACCGTGCAAGTGTTATTGTTCTGACAACAGCGTGGCGGCTAGGATTCTTCGTGAGGAAACCTTCTGTCTGGGCAAGCGAAACCCGCTCACAGGCCGCGCAAGCGCAAAAGTTCAGCCGCGGCGAGACAGGGAATCGGTTCTGGCAGCAGAAGGTGCAAGGTGGAAGATGACAGATCGCAAAGCGCTGAGTGACCAGAACGAGACACCCGAAGACGTTGCGACCCTCTATTCATGGGCCAACCTCCACGGCGCCAAGTACCGCGATTTTTCGGCTTCGCGCGCGCAGACCAGGGAGAAGGCCCGTCAGCGCGTTCAGGATGCCATCGAAGCCGAACGCCGCCGTGTCCACGAAGAGGCCGATGCCGAAAGGTTGGCCGAGGCGCACCGCCTTGCCGAAGTAGCGCATGCCGCCGAAGCCGCCCGCCAGGCGGAGATGGCCGCGCAGCAGGCCGCCGAACAAAAAGCTGCCCAACAGGCTGCCCAGCAGGCCGCGCAGCAGGCCGCTCGCCTGGCTGCCGAGCAGGCGGCGCAACGGGTCGCGCAGCAGGCCGCGCAACAAGCTGCGCAACAGGCTGCCGAGCAGGCCGCGCAACAGGCGGCGCAACAGGCCGCCCAGCAGGCCGCGCAAGAGCGCGCATGGCAACCGCCCCGCCAGGATCGTTTTTCCGCGCTTCCTGCTTCCAACCCCGTGCCTCCGGCCGCGGCATCCTTTGCGCCCCAGGTGCGGCAACCCGAATTCTCTGGCTATGTTCAGCCCCAGGCCTTCCGCCCTGCTCCAGTTGCGCCCCAGTATTCCCCCATGCGCGAAGACAATTACGCGCAGCCCCGCAATCCGTGGGCCCCGGCCGAACCCAGGGAAGCCTCCGGCCGTCCCGCATGGCTCGCCTCAGAGCGCGTGGATACGCTCAGCCAACCCGTGCCCCCGGCTCCCGAGGATACGCTGCAAGGCTCACGCGACCGGCTGACTTCCCGCTGGTTCGCCCTGAAAGGCATTTTTGACGGCGCCAGCGCCCCGGTTGAGGCGGCGCCCGCTCCCATCGCTTCGCGCGCCCCGGTGCTGGCTGTCTTTTCCCTGGCCGGCGGCGTGGGCAAAACCAGCCTGGTCGCTACCCTGGGCCGGGCCCTTTCGGCCCGCGGCGAGCGGGTGTTGCTGGTGGATACGGCGGCCTACGGTTTGCTGCCCTTCTACTTCGGAGCGCGCGATCAGCGGCCCGGCCAGTTGCGCACTTTCAGCCCTCCGGGAGCCGGCGGCGATGCCCCGATTCAAATGGTGACGGTCGATCCGGAAACCATGGGCCCCGAGAATGCGCCCCAGGAAGCCCTTACCGGGGAGATCTCCAAGTATTCGCATGGCGTGAGCCGCGTGATCGTCGATCTGGCCACCGCCTCCGGCGCCACCACCCGGCGCGTGTTGCGTTTGACCCCGATGGTCCTGGTTCCGGTGGTTCCCGACATGAACTCCGTTGTCAGCGTGGGCTCGATCGACGCTTTCTTCCAGCACAATGGCGCCGCCACCAACAGCCGGGTGCTTCCGTACTATGTGTTGAACCAGTTCGATCCGTCTCTCCCCCTGCATCTGGATGTGCGGGAGGTTCTTCGTGAGCAGTTGGGCGACCGGCTGCTGCCCTTCGCGCTGCGCCGCGCCGCCGCCATGAGCGAGGCTCTGGCCGAAGGGATGACCGTGATGGATTACGCTCCCAACTCGACGGTGGCTGAGGATTTTGGCAGCCTGGCCGGCTGGGTAAAGAGCCTTTCCGCGCCCGCAAGTTCCGGCTTCCGAGGCGTGCGCTGGAGTGAACGATGACAGCAACGGACCTTTGGCAGGATATTGGCGCTGGAGAGAATATCTTCACCAAATTCCTGCGCCTGGTCTTCCTGCTGGCGGCGGCTGTGGCTTTCTACTTTCTGGCGGTGCTCCCGCTCACCTGGCCGCAACAGGCGGTTCTGGGTCTGTTGAGCCTGCTGATGGCCCTGGCTCTGGCGCGCAGTTCCGACTCCTACCTGATCACCCTCACGCTGATGATGATGTCCATGTTCTGCACCTTCCGGTACGGATATTGGCGCATCATGACCACCGTGCGGTTCTTTCAGGACCCCGGCAATCACTGGGGCGCGCTGGACGCGTTCTTCATCATGAGCTTGATCCTGGCCGAGTGCTATGCCTTCTGCATTCTCTTCCTGGGATACTTTCAGACCATCTGGCCGCTGCGCCGGGCGCCGGTGGCGCTGCCCGAGGCTTCTGAAGAATGGCCCCACATCGATGTCCTGATTCCCACCTACAACGAGCCCCTGGATGTGGTGCGTTACACGGCGCTGGGCGCGCTCAATATCGACTGGCCCGCCGACAAGCTGCACGTCTATATCCTGGACGACGGCCGCCGCAAGGAGTTCGAGCAGTTCGCCTTTGAAGCCGGCCTCGGCTACAAGATTCGCAGCGACAACAAGCACGCCAAGGCGGGCAACATCAACACCGCCCTGAAGAGCATGACCTCACCCTACGTGGCCATCTTCGACTGCGACCACGTGCCCACGCGCAGCTTTCTTCAGATGACCATGGGCTGGTTCCTGCGCGATCCCAAGCTGGCCATGCTGCAGACGCCCCACCATTTCTATTCGCCCGATCCCTTTGAACGCAACCTGGGCCAGTTCCGCGTGATTCCCAACGAGGGCGAGCTGTTTTACGGCATTGTGCAGGACGGCAACGACTTCTGGAATGCGACCTTCTTCTGCGGCTCCTGCGCCGTACTGCGCCGCACCGCACTGGACGAAATCGGCGGCATCGCCGTGGAAACCGTCACCGAGGATGCGCACACCTCGCTGCGCATGCAGATGAATGGCTGGGGCACGGCCTACATCAACATTCCCCAGGCTGCCGGACTGGCCACGGAGCGGCTTTCCGCGCACGTGGGCCAGCGCATTCGCTGGGCGCGCGGCATGATTCAGATCCTGCGCACCGACAATCCGCTCTTGGCGCCGGGACTGAAGTTTGCCCAGCGCCTGTGCTATTTCAACGCCATGTGCCACTTTCTGTATGCGGTGCCCCGGCTCATCTTCCTCTCGGCGCCCCTCATCTACCTGATCCTCTCGCACACCAACGTGCCCGGCTACTGGGCAGCCATTCTGGCGTATGCCTTGCCGCACTTGACGCTATCCAACGTGACCAACTCGCGCATTCAGGGTGAGCATCGGCACTCGTTCTGGAATGAAATCTACGAGACCGTGCTCTCGCCCTACATCCTGCTGCCCACCATGATGGCGCTCATCAATCCCAAGCTGGGCAAGTTCAACGTGACCGCCAAGGGCGGCGTAGTCAAGCGGACCTTCTTCGACACCAAGATCGCGCAGCCGTTTCTGGTCCTGCTGGTGTTCAATATCGCCGGGCTGCTGGTCGCCATTCCGCGCTTCTTCATCTGGGACCGCGACCGTCCCGGAACGGTGATCATGAACGTGATCTGGTGCATCTTCAACATCGTGATTCTGGGCGTCTGCACGGCCGTTGCGCGGGAGATGCGCCAGTTGCGCACCACCGTCCGCATCAACATGGTGACCCCGGTCATGGCCAGGATGGCCGACGGGCGGCTCGTCTCCGGCGAAACCATCGACATGTCTTCGGGCGGCACCAGCATCCGCTTCAGCGAAGCGGTGGATGTGATTCCAGAGACCGTGGTGCATCTGGCCTTTCCGCTGCCGTCGGTGGCCGCCGATCTGCCGGCAACGGCGGTCTCTTCGGAGGGATCGGTGTTGCGCGTGCGCTTTGATAACCTATCGATTGCCGAACAGGAAGTGCTTACCATGGTGCTTTATTCCCGAGCGGACTCATGGCTGGGCTGGGGTGAGTCCCGTGAGAGCGATAACGTGTTGCGCAGCATGGGCCGCATCTTCCAGATCTCCATGCAAGGGCTGGTCTCGACCTTCCAGAGCCTGTTCACCGGCAAGGACAAGAAGGCGAGGAAGGCCCGCGCGCTTTCCGTGGTGAGCCCCGCGCTCATCTTCTTCGCCTTGTGCCTGACGCTGCTGGGCGGCGCGCACCGCGTGCTGGCGCAGCCCCAGGGCTTTGCCGGCGCTCTGCAAACCGGCGTTTCCGACAAGAACGCCCCGACGCCTCCAGGGCAGTTTCACGACACCTTCACCCTCAATGACGCGGGCTCGCCGCAAATCGAGCTGCATGGTATCGACAGCAGCCACACCATCTTCTTCACGCTGCCCCAGACCCATGTGGTCCGCACCGCCAAGATCCATCTCTACTACGCATTCTCTCCCAGCCTGCTGCCCCAGCTGAGCCACATCAAGCTGATCATCAACGGAACGCTCTTTGCCACGGTGCAGCCCACGCCGGGCCAGATCGGGGGCTCATCCAGCCAGGATGCCGACGCGGAGTTCAACATCCCGCCCGAATTGCTGGTGCACAACAACGCGCTGACCATCCAGTTCATCGGCCACTACACCATGGTCTGCGAGGATCCCGCGAACACCACCCTGTGGGCGCGCGTGCATCGCAACACTTTCTTCGACCTGCGCGGCGATCTGCTGCCCCTGGCCGACGATCTCAAGCAGTTGCCCATGCCGTTCCTGGACCCGGCGGTCATTCAGCCCCTCAGCATCCCCGTCGTCTTTGCCTCGGCCCCCTCCTTCAAAGCGATTCAGGCCGCCGGCATCGTCACCAGCTACTTCGGCATGATCTCGGAAAACCGGCCGGTGCGCTTTCCCGTTCACATCGGGCAGATACCGCAAGGCAACGCGATCGTGATTTCGGACAATCCGTCCAATCTGCCGCCTGGCCTGAATCTGCCAGCCGCCTCGGCGCCCACCGTAGCCATGCGCACGAACCCCAACGACCCCTACAGCAAGATATTGGTAGTGGCCGGCGGCGACGCGGACCAGCTGGTGCTGGCTGCCCAGGCGATCGCCCTGCACAGCGACATGCTGCAGGGGCCGCAGGTGGCCATCGACAACCTCAAGCTGCCCGGCAAGCAGCAGCCGGATGGAGCGCCCCGCTGGGCACGAACAGACCAGACCATCGCGCTGTGGGACTACGCCACCGCCGATCAGTTGCAGGGAGACGGCTCGGCGCCCTTGTATGTCTATTTCCGCATTGCGCCGGATGTCTTTTACTCGGAGCGGCCCAACGCCTTGCTGCGCCTGGTGTATCGCTACAACTCGATTCCCATTGGCCCCATTTCAAGCATGCAGGTGCGCATCAACAACGCCTTCCTGGGCTCTGTCCCGCTGATTCCCGGCCAGGAAGCCTCGCGGCGGATGCAGACCGATGTGCCTGTGCCGGTGGTCAACCTGCGCCCCTTCTCCAACTCGCTCTCCTTCGACTTCACCTTCCAACTGCTCAAGAAGGGCGGCTGCCAGGATACGACGCCGATCAACATGCAGGCCTCCATCCTGCGCGATACGTACATCGACCTGCGCGGCTATCCGCACTATGCGCCGCTGCCCAACCTGGAGACCTTTGCCAACGCCGGCTTCCCGTTCACGCGCATTGCCGACCTGGGCGAGACCATCGTGGTGCTGCCCGCCGCGCCCACTGAGCAGGAGATCGAGACCTTTGTCACGCTGATGGGCCACTTTGGCCGCCAGACCGGTTTCCCCACGCTGCGCGTCACCGTGGCCGGGCCCGAGGCCGTGCAGCAGGGCGCCAGAGCCGACTTTCTCATCATCGGCACGGGCGACGATCAGCCCGGCTTCGACAAACTTGCCAGCCATCTCCCCGTTGCCCTGCGCAGCGGTCAAATCCAGGTGCATGACACGCAGGGCTTCTTTGCCCCCCTGCATCACGCCTGGTGGAAGCTGCGTTCCGATGAGCACACCGAGTCCGGCGACCTGACCGCATCCGGCACACCCGACGTAGTGATCGAGGGGATTCACTCTCCCCTGGACCCCGGCGGCAGCCGCAGCATTGTCGCCATTCACCTGCGCGACGCCAGTACCTTTGAACCCTTCATGTCAACCTTCCTGAAGGTGCAACAGGCCAGTGACATCTCCGGCTCGGTATCGGTTCTCCACGCAACCCAGTTTCAATCGTTCCGCATCGGCGCCGAGGTCTATCATGTGGGCGTGCTGCCGTGGTGGACACGGTTGACTCTGTGGTTCATGCAAGTGCCTTGGCTGGCCGCGGTCGTGGTCATCCTGCTGGCCTTCTTGCTGGCCATCTGGACAAGGCAGTGGTTGCGCCGCAAGGCCAGGGCGCGCTTGAAGATGCTCGAGGACTAGCGCTGCCTCGAGTCTGCATCGCGTCGCGGAGGAGGTTCTTTCCTGAGGAA
>Ga0326728_10017554_pt1 | contig 14299 bp, 11 predicted proteins | sample MB3enrmetagenome_FD_207602 | JGI IMG/M metagenome (GOLD analysis project Ga0326728, IMG submission 207602) | Lab enriched peat soil microbial communities from McLean, Ithaca, NY, United States - MB31MN | ecosystem: Environmental > Terrestrial > Soil > Wetlands > Peat | place: USA: New York...
TCAGCGAGCTGCGGACGGACGAGGCGGCGCGTGATTCGACAGCGGCGCTCATGCAGAAAGTTCCTTGCGCTGGGACGCCACGGCCGGACCGTGGCCAATCGAGGAGGCGGCGACGATCTTGGCTTCGCTCGCCTCGGCGCGGTCGAACAACGCTGTCAGGCGGCCTTGGCTCATGACCGCGACCCGGTCGGAGAGCGCCAGGACCTCGTCGAGGTCGGAGGTGACGAACAAGACGCCGATGCCCTGCGCGGCGAGGCTGCGCATGATGCGGAAGACATCGCCCTTGGCCCCGATGTCGATGCCGCGGCTCGGTTCGTCCATCAACAGCACCTTGGGCGCGGTCATCAGCGCCTTGCCGATCACCACCTTCTGCTGGTTGCCGCCTGAGAGCGACGAGACGGGCAGAGCGGGGTCGGCGACCTTGATCGACAGATCGCGAACCTCGCGCATGACCTCGTCGACCTCGCGGCGCGCCGGAATATGGAAGCCCTTCGCGAGCTTCTTAAGGCTCGCCATGGTCAGGTTCTCGGCGACGGAGAGAATCGGGACCAGGCCGTCGCGCTGGCGATCCTCGGGGATGAGCGCGAGGCCGCGGGCGATGCGGCCGCCGACGTCGCGCTCGCGCACCGGCTTGCCGTCGATGAAAATGCCGCCCTTCGCAGTCGGATGGCGACCCATGACGCATTCGAGGAACTCGCTGCGCCCGGCGCCCATTAGGCCGTAGAGGCCGACGATCTCCCCGGCGCGCACCGACAGCGAGACATGATCGACCGCGTAGCCGCCGGTGATGCGGGTCAGCGAGACGTTCTCGGCGCGCAGCGCCTCGCCGCCGAAACCGTGTGCGCCCGGCGTCGAAAAATCCTTGGCGTCCGAGCCGATCATTTGGCGGACGATCCAGTGCAGGTCGACTTCGGCCATCCGCCGCGCGCCGGTGACGCGTCCGTCGCGCAGCACGGTGATGTAGTCGCCGATCCGCATCATCTCTTCGAGCCGGTGCGAGATGTAGACGATCGCCACCCCCTTCGCCTTGAGGTCGGCGATGACGCGGAAGAGGATATCGACCTCCGGCGCGCTGAGCGCCGAAGTCGGCTCGTCCATGATGAGGATGCGCGCGTTGCGCGCCACCGCCTTGGCGATCTCAACCAGCTGCTGCTGGCCGATCATCAGGTCGTCGACCATGGCGCGCGGATCGACGCCGGTCTGCAAGCGCTCCATCAGCTCCTCGGTCTGCCGCTCCTGCTCCGCGTGATCGATGCGGCCGTGGCGCATGATCTCGCGATTGGCGAAGATGTTCTCGGCGACCGTGAGGTTGCCGAACAGGTTCAGCTCCTGGAACACCATGCCGATGCCGTGCGCCATCGCGTCGCGGGTGTCGGCGAAGGCGACCGGTTCGCCGTCGAGCAGGATGCGCCCGGCGGTCGGCCGCTCGACGCCGGCGATCATCTTCACCAGCGTCGACTTGCCGGCGCCGTTCTCGCCGACCAGAACGTTGACCGCGCCGCGCCGCACCGCGAAATCGGCCTGCTTGACCGCGACGGTGCCGGAATAGACCTTGGTCACCCCTTCGAGGCGCAGGACGACGTCGGGGTCGGCGAGGGCGGCGGCGTCGGTCACGGCTTGGGTCCGATCGTGATCTCGACCGGCGTCACCAGCGGCGGTTCGCCGGACGAGTCGAGCGCGTAGGCGCCGATCAGCGTGACTTTGCGGCCGACGAGGTCGTCGCGCGGCAGCTTCTCGAGCGTGTTGTGGTTGACATAGGTGTTGAACGCCTTGCCGAATCGAGCGAAGTCAATTTGGTTGGTGAAGTCGCCGAACGAGACGAAATCGAGCGCGTCGCGGATTGCGGTGCCTCGCATGGCGGGGCCGATCTGCACGCTCGCATCGGTCTTGCCCTCGCCGCTCGCGTCGACGCCGATCGTCGCGGCGCGCGATTCGGTGTCGGCGGCGACGATCGTGCCCTCGATACGCACCATCAGGGTCCAAGGCGTGGCTTCCGCTTTGGCGCGGTAGCCCCATTTGGCCCCGGCTTGGTCGGGCGCCGTCGCGGCAAGGTCGCGCGCCGCGAGGAACGGTCCCGCCTTCTTCTCGAAATAGGGCACGACCTTGGCCGCCCACATCGAGGCGACCATCTGGTCGGGATCACGGGCGGCGGCGCCGTTCGTCCCGCCGGCCGCGCCGATCGCGCTCACCTGATCCGTGGGAATGAAACGGCACGCCGCGAGCACGATCCCCAGGCTCAGCGCCATCGCGCATCCGACCCACCGCATTCCCTTCGACTCCGAAAATGAGAAACGGCGCGCGGGACGAACCGTCCCGCGCGCCCTCGGCGGTCTAAAACCTCAAGGCTTGAGCTCGAACGTCTCAAGCTTGGCGGCGTTGGCGCTGTTGATCAGCACGCAGTCCATCAACTGCTTCTCGGTCTTGGGCGCCGTCTTGGTCTTGATCAACGCGTCGGCTTCCTCGACCCCGAGCTGCGCTTCGCGATAGGCGGGCTGCAGCACGGTCGCCTTGATCTCGCCCTTCAGAATCGAGTCGCGCACGTCGTTCGAGCCGTCAAACCCGACGACGATCACGTCCTTGCGACCGGCCGCGATCAGCGCGGCTTCCGCGCCCATCGCCATCGTGTCGTTGCCCGAGATCACGCCCTTGATGCCCGGATTGGCCTGCAGGATCGTCTCCATCTTCGAATAGGCTTCGGTCTGATCCCAGTTGGCCGACTGACGCGCGACCATCTTAAGGTTGGGGTATTCGTCGATCACGTCGTGATAGCCCTTCGAGCGGATGCCGGCGTTGGTGTCGGATTCCTTGCCGACCAGCTCGACGAAGGCGCCCTTTTCGCCCATCAGCTTGACGAATTCCTGGGCGCCGAGTTGCGCGCCCTGGTAGTTGTTGGAGACGATCTGCGCCGACGCGATCCCCGAGGCGTTGATCTCGCGGTCGATCAGGAACGAGGGGATGCCCGCGTCCTTGGCCTTCTTGACCGCGGCGACGGTGGCGTCCGCGCCGGCGTTGTCGAGCACGATGGCTTTGGCGCTGCGCGCAATCGCAGTGTCGAACAGTTGCGACTGCTTGTTGGCGTCGTCGTCGTGCACGAGCGAAATGACGTCGTAGCCGAGTTGCTTGGCTTTGGCCTCGGCGCCCTCCGCTTCCGCCTTGAAGAAGGGATTGTCATGCGAGGGCGTAATGACCGCGATGAGATCCGCAGCGTAGGCGGAGCTCCCTGTGAACGCGGCGCTCGCCAGCAGCGCGCCGGCCAGAGCATATCGTATTTTCATTGCAAACCTCCCATTTTCCATGAGGGCATCGGACAAATCGATGGAGGCCGAGGGGCGCTCCACTGCAACCTTTCGTTGGATGCCGGCAACGAACGCTGCGAATCCTCGATTTTCGAGATAACAACCGGCGTCGAGCCGAGGCGAGGCGAAATTCCGCCGCCTCGCGGCCTCGAACAGTCCGTAGGTTTCGCTCGCGTCTCCTTTCACCTGCGGTTAGTGCGCTTTGTTGTCGACATTTATGCATTGCTTTTGTTTTTTGTCAAGAAACAAAAGCGACGCATTGATTTCGTCGCCTTGAACTGCGATTCATCGCCAAAAAGTCACGGAATTCTGCGCGACCTGTCGAATAGCGCTCTTTACAAAACGCGGAAAATGTGATCAAATGCGAAAATTAGGAAGTATTCGAAACACTTCGAAATCGAGGAGCGTCACGGGCCGGTGGTGCGAGATGGGCCCGGGTCGCCCGAAAACGCGGGGCTCGAACTCATGAATAAGCCAAACCTCCGCCCAATCAAATTCGGATTGGTCATCGGCAGCCGCGAGTTCTTCAACGGCGCGCCGGCGCTCGAAACGCGCAAGCAGCTTATCGCCCAGCTCGGTCGGCTGAACGTCGCCTACAGCATCCTCCCGGTCGAGGCGACGAAGAACGGCGCCGTGCAGTCGCGGGACGACGCGCGCCGTTACGCGGCGCACTTTCGCGAACAGCGCGACGCGATCGACGGCCTGGTGATTTGTCTGCCCAACTTCGGCGACGAGATCGCGATCGCCGAACTCGTCGCCGAGGCGCGCCTCGGCGTTCCGATCCTGCTGCAAGCCAGCAACGACGAAATCGACAAGGTCGACGTCGCCAGCCGTCGCGACGCCTTCTGCGGCAAGTTTTCGGTGGCCAACAATTTCTATCAGTACGGCGTGCCGTTCACCGACACGACCAGCCACACCAGCGACGTCGACGGCGCCGAATTTGCCGCCGATCTCGACCGGTTCGCCCGGACCTGCCGCGTCGTGCGCGGCCTCAAACACGCCCGCATCGGCGCCATCGGCGCGCGAACGGGCGCCTTCCAGACGATGCGCTTCAGCGAAAAACTGTTGCAGGCCTGCGGCGTCACCGTCGTCACGGTCGATCTTTCCGAGATCATATTCGCCGCGAAGGCGCTGGCGGACGACGCCCCCGAGATTAAGGCGAAGCTCGACGAAATCGCCGCCTATGGCCGCATTCCCGCGCACATCAAGCGCGAGAACATCCTGCGCCAGGCGAAGTGGACGCTCGCCGTCGATCGTTGGATCGACGACAATGGTTGCGACGCCAGTGCAATCCAGTGCTGGCGCAGCCTTCAGGACAACTTCGGCTGCGCCACCTGCCTGACGATGAGCATGATGGGCGAAAGACTGACGCCCAGCGCCTGTGAAGTGGACGTGATGGGCGCGGTCTCGATGTACGCGCTAGCGCTCGCCGCCGAGAAGCCGTCGGCGATCCTCGACTGGAACAACAATTACGGACGCGAAGCCGACAAATGCGTCTGCACGCATTGCGGCAACTACCCCAAGAGCTTCATCGGCGCGACGCCGGAAGTCTCGGAACTTGACATACTAGGCAGCGTGGTCGGCAAGGAGAAATGCTTCGGCGCCGTGAAGGGCAAAGTGCGGGCCGGCCCGATGACCTTCTTCCGCGCATCGACCGACGATCGGCTCGGCACGGTGAAGGCGTATGTGGGCGAAGGCGAATTCACCGACGATCCGTTCGCGATGGACGGCGGCGTCGCCGTCACCAAAGTCGCGCAGCTGCGGCGTCTGCTCGGCTTCGTCGCCCGCAACGGCTTCGAGCATCACGTGGCGATGGTGCGCGGCCATCACGCCGACGCCGTGCGCGAAGCGGTGACGCGCTATCTCGACTGGCCGACCTATCGCCACGGCTCGGAACCGACGCGCGACGGGTTCGACGCATCTGTCTTCCGCGAGTGAAACAATGGCGTTGCAATCTCCCCAAGGTCGAGAGGCGAACCGCGAGGCGACCGTCGCGCTCATCCGCTCGAAGGCGCGGGCGATCCGCATGCATGCGCTGAACATGGTGTTCGATGCGCGGCTGGGCCATCCCGGCGGCGACATGTCGGTGGCCGATATTCTCGCGACGCTGTATTTCGGCGTGCTGCGCGTCGATCCCGATGCGCCGCGCGCGCTCGATCGCGACAGGCTCATTCTCAGCAAGGGCCATGCGAGCGGCGCCCTGTATGCGACGCTCGCCGAAGCGGGATTCATCCCGGTCGAAGCGCTGTCGACCTACATGAAGCCGATGTCGGCGCTCAACGGCCACCCGAACCGCAACTACGTTCCCGGCGTGGAGGCGAACACCGGACCGCTCGGACACGGTTTGCCCATCGCGATCGGCGTCGCGATCGCCGGGAAGCTCGACAAGGCGGATTTTCGGATCTTCGTCATCACCGGCGACGGGGAATTGCAGGAGGGCAGCAACTGGGAGGCCGCCATGGCGGCCGGGCACCACAAGCTCGCCAACCTGACCCTCATCATCGACCGCAACACCCTCCAACAAGGGGCGAGGGTGGCGGAAACCAATGATCTGGAGCCGCTGGCTGACAAGTGGCGCGCGTTCGGCTGGGACGTGGTCGAGGCTGACGGGCACGACCCGGCGTCCCTGCTCGACGCGCTGGAGCGGCGAGCCGACCAAAGCAAGCCGCTCTGCGTGATCGCTCACACCATCAAGGGCAAGGGCGTCTCCTTCATGGAGGACCAAGTCGCTTGGCATCACGGCGTGCCGACGCAGGCTCAGTTGGATCAAGCCATGAAAGAATTGAGCCTGACATGAGCGCCGCGCATCCTCTCTCGTCCGGCCTGTTCGATTGCCGCGACGCTTTCGCCGCCACGCTGGAGCTGGTTGCGGAACGTGACAAGCGCGTCATGATCGTCGTCAACGACAGCATCGGCTCGTCGAAGCTCACCGGCTTTCGCAAACGCTGGCCGGAAAGGACGATCAACGTCGGCATCGCCGAGCAGAACATGGTCGGCCTCAGCTCGGGCCTGGCGAACGCCGGCAAGATCCCGTTCGTCAGCGCCGCTTCCTGCTTCTTGACGGCGCGCGCGCTCGAGCAGATCAAAGCCGACATCGCCTACACCAATGCAAACGTGAAGCTGGTCGGCCAATCGCCGGGCGTCGCCTACGGCGAACTCGGCCCGACGCATCATTCGATCGAGGACATGGCGTGGCTTAGACTGCTGCCCAATCTGGCGGTGGTGGCGCCGTCCGACCCTTGGGAGACGGCGCGCGCGGTCGAGGCCGCCGCGGCCTATGACGGCCCGGTGTTCTTGCGCATCAGCCGTTTTCCCGTGCCCATGTTGCCGCGCCCCGACGCCGCCGCTTTCGCCATCGGCAAAGCCGAGACGCTGCGCGAGGGCGACGACGTCGCCATCATCGCCAACGGCGTCATGGTGGGCCGTGCGCTCGAAGCGGCCAAGGCGCTGGCGGCCGCCGGCGTCGGCGCGCGAGTCGTCAATATGGCCTCCATCGCCCCGCTCGACGAAGCGGCGATTCGATCGGCGGCGGACGTCGGGGCGATCGTGACCGTCGAAGAGCATTCCGTGCGCGGTGGGCTTGGCGGGGCAGTCGCGGAGGTCGTCTCCACGCACCGCCCCTGCACGATGCGGATTCTCGGTTTTCCAAGCTTCATGCCGACCGGCTCGGCTCAGTTCCTGTTCGAAAAGTTCGGCCTGACCGCCGCCGGCATCGAGCGCGCCGCCCGGGAAGTCGTTTCGGAGCGGCAGGCGTGACGAGGAGCTACATACTCGCCCTGGACCAGGGCACGACCAACACCAAGGCGCTGGCGCTGGACGAGGACGGCCGGGTCGCGGCTCGCCATTCCGTCCCGACGCCGATCGCCTACCCCAGGCCCGGATGGGTCGAGCAGTCGGGCCTCGAAATCTGGCGAACGACCACGGAGGCGATCGAGGGCTGCCTCGCCGGCTTGCCGGAGCCGGCGTCAATCGCTTCGCTCGGCGTCTCCAATCAACGCGAATCGGTGCTGCTGTGGCGCCGCCGCACGGGCGAGACGATCGGTCCCTGCGTCACCTGGCAGTGCCGGCGCTCCGCCGACCGGATCGACGCGATCCGCAGCCCAGAAGTCGAGGAGACGGTGGTCGCCAAGACGGGCCTCGGCCTCGACCCGCTTTTCCCGGCGGCGAAAATAGGCTGGCTGCTCGACGCCCATTCCGAGGCGCGGGCGCTCGCGGAGCAAGGCGATCTATGCGCCGGAACCGTGGATTCCTGGCTGTTGTTCAATCTGACCGGCGGCCAGACGCACGCCACGGACGCCGGCAACGCCTCGCGAACGCAGTTGTTCGACATTAACGCGCAAAGCTGGAACGAGGAATTGTGCGCCCTGTTCGGCGCGCCTGTCACGATCCTGCCGCGGGTCGAAGATTCGGACGCGCGCTTCGGATCGACCGCGCGCGTCGGCCGGCTCGCCGCGGGAATTCCCATTCGCGCGATGATGGGCGATTCGCACGCCGCGCTGTTCGGCCACGGCGTTCGCGCTCCCGGCGCCGTGAAGGCGACCTATGGAACGGGCTCCTCGTTGATGACGCTGACCGATGCGCCGTTGCGGTCCCGCTCGGGTCTGTCGACGACGATCGCCTGGCGCCGTTCGGGCCGAGTCTCCTACGCTCTGGAAGGAAACATTTCGGTGTCGGCGCAGGCCGCGGCTTGGATCGCCGCTCTCATGGGGTTGCCCGACGTCGAAGCCTTGACGGCGCTTGCCGCCTCAGCCGCCGGAGGGGACGAGGTTTGTTTCGTTCCCGCGCTCGCCGGCCTTGGCGCGCCGCACTGGAAGGATCGCGCCCGCGCCGCCTTGACCGGCCTGTCGCTGGCGACGACGCGCGCCGATGTTGCGCGCGCGGCGCTGGAAGCGATCGCTCATCAGATATGCGACGTCTTCGGCGGGATGGAGCGTGATCTCGGCGGCGCGCTGTCGATGCTGTCGGTCGACGGCGGGGCGACGCGCAACGACTTTCTCATGCAGCTCCAGGCGGACCTGCTCGGCCGGCCGGTGCAACGGCTCAAGATCCTGGAGCTGAGCGCGTTCGGCGCTGGCGCGCTCGCCGGTCTATCAACCGGCTTCCTTGACGAGGCGACGATCGAAGCGCGCCTTAGCGAAGCGGTCGACGTGATCACGCCGCGCCTCGACGAACTCGGGCGGAAAGCAAAAGCGCGCGTTTGGGAGGCGGCCGTGCGCTCCGTCGTCGACAGCGCCGCCGCACGGTGAGCAAGCGACAGCTGCCGCAAGCCGTCGAGCGCCGGCCGCTCGGACCGCGAGAAGCCGCAGGTTCGCGGATGGTCGCGCCGCGGTCAGGCGAGGGCTGGCCGATCCGTCGCAGCGGCGATTGATCCTCACCGCTCCGATTTGAGCGTCGGAGCGTCGTCGCCCGCGCTTGAAAATGCGGCCTTAGCGCACGGCGATCGTCTGCGTCGTCGGAGTCGTGGTCGCCGGCGGCAGGTCGCCGCGGCCGTTGAGAGCGCCAGGGGCCCAGTTCAGACCGCCGCGCATGGCGTAGAAGATATGTCCGCCGATGCGGTCGACGCGGCGTAGCGAGGACGCCCAGAACGGATAGACGTAGTTGGCGTGGTAGTTGAGCGCCTCGACGACCTTCGGATTGAAATTGGCGCCGCTGACGACCTCCTGCGCGATGCGGGTCGCCGTCGCCCAGGCGTCGGGCTCTTCGACGCGCAGCGATTTGCCTTCGCAGGCGAAGGAGAACTGGCAGGCGAAGGGATCGTTGCGGTCCTGGTAGACGACCGCGCAGACGTTCGCCGGAAAGATGCCGCTGCGCACGCGGTTGAGCACGACCTGGGCGACGGCGGCCTGGCCCTGCTCGGGCTCGCCGCGCGCCTCGAAATAGATCGCCTCGGCCAGGCACCGCATTTGACGCGCGGAGTCCTTAGGGTCGATCAGCGCGGCGTAATTCGGCTTGCCGTCGGCGTCGAATTGCGCCGCCACCGTCGTTTGCGCGGGGGGCTCGGCGGCGGCGGCGACCCTGCCCTCGCCCGGCGTCGGCGTCGAGGAGTTCAGCGCCAGCTCCAGCGGCACGCTCGGCGTCGCGCCGTCGTCGAATTGCCGCTGCGGCCGGCTCGCCGCGAAGTCCGCGCCGGGAGGAATCGCCGTCGGGCTCGGCGAATCCTCCGGCCCGCTCTCGGCGCCTTCGTCGCCCGACAGGACGGGGCGTCGGAGGTGCGCGTCGAAGCCGGGGCGAAGGACGACGAAGGGATCGCCTTTGCCCGTGCGATCGATCGCCGGGAAATTCTCCTGGCCCTGTTTGACGGCGGCGTTCGGTTCGATCTCGTCGGGAACCGCGGCCAGATCCTCGGGCGCTCCGAGGGTCAAATGGGCCTCCAGGATCGCAACTTCCGCGCCGCCTCGCGCCGGCGGGTCAAACCTCGAGGCGAGAAGCGCCTCGCGAACCGGAGAGAGGCGATCGGCGCGCGCGCCTTGCGCGACCGGGCCGCCGGTCGAGCCGGGGTCCTGTCCGGCTTGCGCCGTGATCGACACCAGAAAACCCAGCGCGATGCCCCAGGGCGCGACCGCCGAACCTGCCCAGGATAAACGCGAACGACCCATACGCAACTCACGCCGTGCTTGAACGCCATCGCCGGCGCCGCTGCAAACGCTCGGCCGTCGCCCCTTCGGCCCGTCCGGCCGGGCGACTGGAGGCGTTCCTCGCAGTTGGAGCGTTTTTCTTCATACCGGCTTAAGGTTGCGGGCGCGTTACCGGCAAAACGCCGGACGCGTCCCGCAATGGGTCACATGGGAGGGCGCCGTGCGGTTGAGAACTTCGGCGGCGCGCGGCTCGACGGCGAGATCGCGATCGCCCGCGTTCATCCGTTCACGATTGTTAACAGCGTGAACAGAGCGACAAAGCGGCAACTGGACAATGGGTATAGGCGCGGGCATTGTCGAGAAAATCAGTCGAGTCCGGGAGACCAGCGATGCCCGCCACCGCCCAGCGCGCCGAAATTCCCAATGATCTGGCCGCGTTCTGGCTGCCGTTCACGCCCAATCGCGCGTTCAAGAGGCGGCCGCGGCTGATCTCGCGCGCCAAGGACATGCACTACTATACGCCGGAGGGACGCGAGATTCTCGACGCGACGGCGGCGCTTTGGTGCTGCAACGCCGGCCACAACCGCCCCTCGATCGTGGCGGCGATCCAGCGTCAGGCGGCCGAACTCGACTTCTCCCCGAATTTCCAGTTCGCTCATCCCCTCGCCTTCCAGCTGTCGTCGCGTCTGGCGGCGCTGGCGCCGAGCGATCTCGACCACGTCTTCTTCGCCAATTCCGGCTCGGAGGCCGCCGACACGGCGCTGAAGATCGCCATCGCCTATCATAACGTGCGCGGGGCCGGCTCGCGCCAGCGCCTGATCGGGCGCGAGCGCGCCTATCACGGCGTCGGCTTCGGCGGCATCTCCGTCGGCGGCATGGTCAACAATCGCAAGTTCTTCGGCTCGCTGCTGGCGGGCGTCGACCATCTTCCCGCGACCTACAGCCGCGAACATCAGGCGTTCACCAAGGGCGAGCCGGAATGGGGCGCCCACCTCGCCGACGCGCTGGAGGGCATCGTCGGCCTGCACGACGCCTCGACCATCGCCGCCGTCATCGTCGAGCCGATGTCCGGTTCGACCGGCGTGCTGCCGCCGCCGAAGGGCTATCTCCAGAAGCTGCGGGCGATCTGCGACAAGTACGGCATTCTGCTGATTTTCGACGAAGTGATCACCGGCTTCGGCCGTCTCGGCTTCGCCTTCGCCGCCGAGCGCTACGGCGTCATTCCCGACATCATCACTTTCGCCAAGGGCGTCACCTCCGGCACGGTGCCGATGGGCGGCGTCATCGTGCGCGAGCATGTGCACGACGCCTTCATGCAGGGGCCGGAGTCGGCGATCGAACTGTTCCACGGCTACACCTATTCGGGCCACCCGCTCGCCTGCGCGGCGGCGCTCGCCTCGCTCGACCTCTATCGCGACGAGAAGCTGTTCGAGCGTGCGCGCGCGTTGGAGGGAAAGTGGTGCGACGCGCTGATGACGCTGAAGGGTCTGCCGAATGTCCTCGACATCCGCTGCGTCGGCCTGACCGGCGCGATCGACCTCGCGCCGTCGAGCGGCCCGGGCGCGCGCGGCTACGCGGCGCTCGAATATTCGTTCCACGAGGCCGGGATCATGCTGCGCCTTTCCGGCGACACCATCGAACTGACGCCGCCGCTGATCGTCAGCGAGGACCAGATCGGCGAGATCGTCGACAAGGTCGGGCGGACGATCAAGGCGGTGGCGTGAGGGCGGGCGACGCGCGGATGGCGACGTCCATCTTCGGCAGCGGAACGCCCCAATGCTCCCATGGCGATTTCTGGTAGCTCTACTCTTTCTCCGCCCGCTCGCGGCCGGCGAATGCGCACAGCGCGGCGGTCAACGCTTCGTAGGCCTCCCGATCGGCATGGCTCGCCTTCGTCACTGTCGCCCCTCGCAGCGAGTCCCAGGCGCCCAACGGACGGCATGGACAGGTTATGTTCGGACAGCCGCGCTCGATTCCGGCGGGGACAGATTCAGTTCTCGCAACAGGCCTACCGCTCGATCTAAGCGCCCGCCGCCAACCTTTGCGCCTTTGCGCCTTTCGACTTCCGAGCGCCAATCGGCGACCTTCTCAAACCGCCAGAGCCAGTCGATCGTCGCGGCGAGTTCGAGCACCGTCAAATTCGTTTTCGCAAAGAGGCCGACGAGGTCGCTCGTTCGTTCTCGGCCAAGCTTTCCAAAGGCTTCGGCTTTCGGCTCGACCCCATCTGGCGCCTCGAAAATGCTGTAACTGGCGCCGTCGCTCTTACGATGCTCGATGCGCTCGGTGACAAGGCTGAAGGCCTTTGCGTCAGCGGTTGCGTTGTCGAACCTCCGCGAATACGGACCGTAGTGGTGATAGTCGAATTCGAAACCGCTCTCCAAACCAAGCCGATCGAGCAGATAGATGGCTTTCTGCAAGCGCACTCGGCTCGTGAGTTGGCGACCGGGCGCCGCCGCGACGACGGCGACGACGGTGTCCTCCCGCTCTCTCATGACCGCCCCTTTCTCAGACCGATGGCCACATTTCGATCTGATTCGGTTGAAAAGTAGTAACGCGTGAAGTTCTTCTGCGCAACGAGCGCCCGGACCAGGTCCGACTGCTTGCTGATTTCGACCGGCCTTCCGCCGTCGAGGACGTGTAGCTTCTTGTGCATCCGCTCCTCGTCGCCGCCGACTTGGGTGTAGATGCTCAACTTCGCGGCTTCGTCTTTAAGCACCGTTCGCGCACGAAGTTCGTTCTCGAATCGGCGATCGATTTTCTTTATCCAGCCTGTCTGCGCGCCCGCATCGGCACCAACGCGCGCAATGTCGAGCGTCTTGTATAGCCGCCGATCTCGCAGCCGGCGCGCCAGCGCGTTGATCTTTGCGTCCTCGGCGCGCGTCATCGCTTCGACGCCGCCCCACAGCACCGTGTCGTCGAGCGCGAGGTAATCCTCGAAAGCGCCCGACGCAAAAAAGCGTAACAGAGGATTGCTGGCGGCGAGACTGGTCTGACGAGCAGCGTTCTTATGGCCCGCGTAATCCGCCACCTGACTCAGCAATTCCCCGAGCATGTACTCGACGCAGCGTTTGACTTTGTGGAAATAGACCTGCTCGTGCAGCGTGTAGCGCGCGAGCAGGAATTGCTCCGCGGCGGGCAGGGCCTTGCTGTCGAGGCAGAACGTTGAAACTTTTGTCGGCGGCGCTTCCTCCGACTCGTCTGCGTCGGGACTCTCGATCGAAACCGGGCGAACGCGGACGTGCTCCATCAGCCAATCGAAATCGATCGCGCCGGCTTGGGTCCCGGTCATCAGGCGATCGCGCCTGAGATAGTCGAGGCGATCGGCGTCGAAACTGCTGGAGACGACGGCGTGATAGATGTCTGTCGGGTCCTCGGATTCGAGGAGAACGGCGATTTCCTCGGCGAGGCCAGGACGATAAACTTCCAACTGAGGTCGTATGGCACCGCTCGTGCTGCGCACGATTTCCGCTGACCATTTTTCGTGCTTCTTGCCCCGATCGCGCGCCTTCTGCACTTCCTCGAATGCGTGGCTGAGAGGCCCGTGGCCGACATCATGCAATAGGGCTGCGAGGACCGCGGCGTCGGCGCGTTCGCGGTCAAAAGTCTTTTCACCCTCGCCGATTTCGCGTTGGATGATCCCGATCAGTTGGCGCGCGGTGTGAAATACGCCGATGCAATGGGTGAACCGCGAATGCGTTGCGCTCGGAAAAACGAAATCAGCGGGACCGAGTTGTTTGATACGCCGAAGGCGCTGAAGTTCAGGCTTATCGAGGAGACGCCACGCGAGCTGGTCGAGCTTGTCCTCTTTGCGAAATACGATAAGGCCATGCACGGGATCGCGCACCCTCTGGTCGCGCTCGTCAGGGCCATACGCGTCCACGTCCGCCCTCCGTGTTCAGGCCCCTTTTGACACCTAATGTACGTTCAATGCAAGCCGCTTGGCACCACGCTCGCGCGGCCCGTCGCGAAACAGTCCTGCCTAGACTCTGAAAACGCGTCAGCTTTCGCTCGAAGCGGCCTTCGCTTGAACCGGTCCGGAATCCTTGCCCTTCGCCTCGACGTCGCGGTCGACGAACTCGACCACTGCCATCGGCGCGTTGTCGCCCTGGCGAAAGCCGGCCTTCATGATGCGAGTGTAGCCGCCGTTGCGCGTCTTGTAGCGCGGGCCGATGACGTCGATCAGCTTCTTCACCAGGTCGGCGTCGCGCAGGCGCGAAATGGCGATGCGGCGAGCGTGCAGGTCGCCGCGCTTGCCGAGCGTCACCAGCTTCTCGACCACGGGGCGAAGGTCTTTCGCCTTGGGCAGCGTGGTGACGATCTGCTCGTGCTTGATCAGCGCCTGCGCCATGTTGGCGAACATCGCCTGGCGGTGTTCGGCGGTGCGGTTGAAGCGGCGCTTCGCGTGTCCGTGATACATTCGGCCGTCTC
>Ga0326728_10017555_pt1 | contig 14298 bp, 13 predicted proteins | sample MB3enrmetagenome_FD_207602 | JGI IMG/M metagenome (GOLD analysis project Ga0326728, IMG submission 207602) | Lab enriched peat soil microbial communities from McLean, Ithaca, NY, United States - MB31MN | ecosystem: Environmental > Terrestrial > Soil > Wetlands > Peat | place: USA: New York...
CTGCTTTCCGATTCCTTGCTTGACTCGCTGATGAATATTGCCCTCCGCTATCGAGATCGCATCGACGCCAGCAAAATGATGCCGCAGGTGAATTGGCGAAAGGCGCGCAATGTACGCCGTCCGGGCGCGCCCTCCGAGGCCGCAGCGCCCGGGCCTCAGTTGGCGGCGGTGGGCACAAACCAGGAACGGGCCAAATAAGGACGCCGCTCCACAGAAAGAACCGGAAATGTGACGATTCTACTGGGATCGGCGATTTGAGATTCGAGATTTGAAAAGCCTACGGCGGGCCATCTCAGGGCATGCCAGCGGGGGCTTGAGGGGGAGGCAACTTTCCAGAGACAGTGTCTTCAAACTTCTTTCGAGCTTCCGCCTGCAAGCGTCCTGCCTCGCGGATTTCGCTCTGGGCTTTCTCGTGTTGGCCCATTCTCAGGTAAGCCTGGCCCAATTGGAAGTGCATTCTGGCGCTGTCCGGGGCGAGGTCCAGAGCGCGCTGGAAACAGGGGATGGCTTGCTCCGGCCGGTTCTTGTGCAGATAAGCCTTGCCCATTCCCTCCCACGCCTTGGGCAGTTTCGGATCGATGTTGAGCGCTTGCCGGAAACTGGAGAGCGCGTCATCCGGATCGCCTCGTTCGAGGTATATCAAGCCCAGGTTCTCCGGGCTCGCCGCGTCGTCAGGGGTGAGAGACATTTCCTGTTTGTATTGGGCCAGCGCCTCAGCCAGTTTCCCTTGACGCTGGTAGACCACCCCGAGGTTGTAGTGTGCAAAGGGCAATTGGGGGTCAAGGGAAATGGCTTTCTCAAGCTCAGCTTGAGCCGAGGAGATTTCCGAGAGGTCGAGGTGGGCCTTCCCCATCAGCAAGTGCAGTTGGGCCGAGTCACCGCCGGCGCGCACCAATTGCTCGAAGGTTCGCGTGGAGTCTTGCGTGCGCCCGAGCTTCTGGTAGGCGATGCCAAGGACATATAAGAAATCCAGATTGGTTCTTTGACTTTCATGCAGGGGTTCGAGCGTCGTGGCCGCCGGCCCGAAGTCAAAGGTCAGAAAGTAGCACATTCCGAGCAGATAGCGCGCTTGGAATTGGCCGGGATCGGAGCGAACCACCAGCGCGAAGTGTGGAAGGGCTTTCGCAAAATCGTTTTGCTGGTAGTAAGCCAAACCGAGGTTGAGGTCAACACCCGTCACCTGGGGCGCAAGTCGCTTGGCATTCCGGAAGGCCTCGACGGCCCGCGCGTATTCTTTCCTGCGCATGTACACCACGCCAAGGTTGGAATAGGCGGCCGCAGAGTGTGGGTCGATTTTAAGCACCGCGCGGAATCCCTCCTCTGCCGTCGTGTAATCGTGAGCGTCCAGCGCACGCTGAGCTTGTTCGAAAACTGCTTTGGGATCGGACGGAGACTGCTGGCAGGAGCCGACCACGCAAGAAGCAAGCGCCAGGAGCAGGGCGGCCATGCCCAGCGAGGACGGTTTATTCAAACGTCATACCTCCTTCCAGAATCATCATCTCTGCGTTGCGGTGCTTCGCGTCACGATTTGTTCAGCCGTCGTTGCAGCGCCGGGCCGCGTAGTTCCCGCAGCGCATCCGAGGCAATCCAACGCGCGGCTGGCGAACTCAATTCATGAATCTCCCGGGCAACCTCGATCGCCGCCCGGTTTAACCGCTGGTTTCGCTTGCCGATTTGGCGAAGCGCCCAGTTTACAGCCTTTCTGACGTACTTCCGCTCGTCTCTTGCCTCCCTCTTGATGACGGGCAGGAGGCTCAGGAAGGTTCGATCGGGGGCTGCTTTATCGCTAACGGCGAGGCAGGCCATCAACGCGAACGCCGCCCTCTTCACGTATTCCTCCTGGCGCTCGCTCCACTCCCGGCATTTCTTGTAGGCGAAGGGGGTGAAGCGGAAAAGGTTGAGGCAGGTTCCATCGCAGACCGCCCAGGAATCGAAATCCTTCACCCAGTCTTCCATCAGACGTTCCGACACGCTCTGCCGCTCAGCGACCAAGCCCGCGAGATAACGCGCTTCGAGTATGCCCGTGGACCACAAGCGCTGTGCCAGGGCATGGTCCTTGCCGATCTCGCGAGCCAGCCTCTTCAGGGCCGGCGTGGACCAGCCGTAGGCCTTGGCCGCAGTGATCCCGAAGCGTGCCATGCCCAGCACCGCGGCAGAGTCGGCTTGCGACTCGAGCGTTTTCAGAACCTGATTGAATGTCATGGTTGCGGTAGTTCTGAGCGACCCCCTCACCCGGCCCTCCCCGGCTGATGAAAACGCCGGCTGAGGGCCACCCTCTCCCCCAAGGGGGAGAGGGCTGGTTTCCACAGACTGTCGACTGTTGACTGTTGGCTGCCCTTCAGGCTTGGGGCGTCTCGATCCCGAGGTATTCCTGGATGCTCAAACCAACCAAGCCGCGGAATCGCTCGGAAAGCGAAGGGATCGAGCCCGAAGATTCATCCAGCGCGACACGCTCCACACGGTGCATGGGGTAGAAAATCTGGGCCATTCCCACGCTGCATTCTTCCCGCGCAACGATCTGGCGGACGAAGTCGTCGAAGGAGTTGAGTTCGATGCCGCGCACCGTCACGCCTTGGGCGTCGAGTTGGAGCAGTTGTCCCCAGACTTTCTCCTTGGGCGATCCCAGGCTTACGATGACAATGCTATTGAGTTCCATCGGATACCTCGACGGCAGTTCATCAGTGGGCTACCGCCGGGCGCTACGCCAGGGCCATTGAGGTACGCCAGGGCTGGCGTCCCTCGGCCGGCGGGCTGGCTCTCCCAACGCGAAGCACCCACGCACTCCCGCTCCAATGTGAAGAGAATACGCTCCTCCAGGCCAAATAGCTAGCCCAACCTCGCGGCACGGCATTCGGCGAGGTCGGGGGGACGCGGCCAATCGGTCGAGATCATGCTCCGAGGTTTTGAGACCTGCGCACAGGCGCGCGTCCGGGCACAGCCGCGAATGGCTGTGGCGCCGGCCACTGATCAGTCCAATAGAAGATGGATTCCCGCTTGCCCGGGAGTGACAATTATGGATGGATCTTGGGAAAAGAGGCGGCGGTCAGAGACCGCCGCCTCAATGTTACCGATCCTTACCAGGTGCCGTTGTTGTACCACGAAACCGGGAGCAGCCGCGTCGTCAGGAAATCATAGCTGATATTTGTAAAAATCGAACTCAAGCTGGTGATCGACGGGTGGGCTGCGGAGAGGCAGCCTTGAGTATCGTCGGAGTAGAATTTATTCGCGTCTGAGGCGATCTGGGTCATTGTGGCACACCCGGAGATGGGGTTGGAACTGCCGGCCCCAAGGCCAGGGGGGGTTCTATCGCTTGCGCAACTGTTCGACGATGAAGTCGAGGATCCGTAGGCGATCGAGTACACCCAGGTTTTGAGGCCTGCGGCATTGGCGGTGCTCGCGGCAGTCTGGGCGGCCGTAATGCCTTTGTGACACTCGAACTGTGCATCGGTTTGCGGAGTCGAGGTAGTGAAGTCGCTACAGCTTTGCGTACCTCGATTGCAGGTACCCGACGGGGCGGGAGGACCGTTGGTGCTCCATTTCGCCGTGGCGTCGCCGTCGCTGAGAAGGATGATGGCGCCCTGCATTTTCGCCCGTGCACCGGTTAGCGCGGAGAGTTGGGCCTGGGCCGCAGTGATCGCCGATGAATAGAACGTGTTGTAGCCGTACGGGTTATAAGGCGAGCCAACCTGCAGGCCGTAGGCGCTGGTCGTGCACCCCGCGCCGTCCGCCCAGTCGACCGCTTTGACCAGGTCCGAGGCGCCGCCGTTCAAGCTGCTTGAGGCCGAGGTCTTGTAGTCGCTCGAAAGTGGAACAATCGAGATATAGGGAGGGGTGGACGTGCTTTCCGGTTGGTACGCAGCCATCTGAGCGGTTACGTTGACGGCTTGGCAGTTCGAGTAGTCATTTGTGACAGCGGTGGAGCTATAGAGTGCTGGAAACGTCAGAATCGCTACCTCATCGACCGCGTTCTGGACGTTGCCGTTGGTGGCCGTGCCACAGGAAGACAGCCCTGCGGCGCAAGGCGCGAGTTCGTTCAGTAAAGTCCGGACACCGTACTTGGCGCAATCCTCTTTGGTGGGGCTGCCGATACCCGGAACTGTGCAGTTGGAATCGCTGTCGAGCATCGAGGGTGTAGTGTCGAGGAGAATCTCGATGTTCCCCGGCGACGGCGTACCGCCCTTCATGGCCGCAAGCGCTTGCGCCTTGAGCGGAATGAAATTGATCCCGAAGATCTTGCCGAAGAAAGTCGGAACCCTCACCTGCTGCATGATAGCCATGGCATTTGCGCCCGCCGTGTTACTGCACGCCAGTCCCAGGGCGGTCAGTTGGCTCAGGCAGGCTGCCACCGGGTAAGTGGCGGTCGAGTCGGTAACCATGGTCACCCCTGGAAGATCGGTGAAATAGTTCGCCCCGTAGGAATTCCCGCTCGGGCATTTGAGGCTCCCGTATCCCGCGCTCACGAAGCCGTTGTTATCAACCCCGCTGGCGCAATATGCGGATTGATAGGCTGTAGTCGAGGACAGGTTGCTGGACAGGTCCAGCGCGCCCGCCGTTGCAGCCGCATCCGTCGAGGCTTGCAGTTCGCGCTGGGCGTGCATGGCAAAACCAAGATCGAGGGACAAGGCCGCCATCCCCAGAAGGCCGAACAACAGGGCCGCCACCAGGATGATGACTTGGCCTTCCTGCTCATGATAAAGCCGGTGAAAAGGAGAGTTCATGTTGCACCTCATTCGATTCGCATCGTTGTTGAGGAACTAATAAAAGAGCCTCCGGACTGGATCGGGCAGAGGTTAATCCCAGTGAAAGGGATTGTCAGGGAGCACGGATACTTGGCCGTTACGGTCACGTAGTCGCCTGCCACCAGGGCGCTGCACGTCGAACCGCCGGTCCCGGTGAACGTCTCGGTCCCGGGACCGGTGCCGATGGTGATTAGCGATCCCTTCAGGCTCGTGGCCGCATTGTCGAGAGCGGTTTCACCCAGCGCGCAGGCAGTGGGAGGGCCGGTTCCCGCACCGCGGTTGGTGACAATCGTCCTGGCGCCTATCGCGACCGCATCGGCCAGCGTCACGTAGTCATAGAAAGTTATCCCGCTATAGATAATTCCCACCAACACCATCGACAGCAGCGGGAGCACCAAGCCGAATTCAAACAGCGCATTGCCTTCCTCGCTGCGGACGCGCAGATTCCTGCGTACTCTTACACGCAATTCCGATTTGAAATATGATTTGTGAGAAAGTTTCATTGAATAGTGACCGTACCTTTCGCCGAAAAACCACTCCGAGCTATGTGCTGAGAGATAAGTGTTGGCCTTTACGCGGCGGGGGGCAATATTACGAAGGTACCAGACGTGGATTGTCACATCGCTTACCTCCCCACTCCCGCTCGAGCGACTTAGCGCCAGCGGCTCCCTGGCTTCCGTACAGGGAAGGTGCCTGCGCCGGGGCAGGCGAGACGCCGGAAACCCGTTGCGGCAGAGACTAATCCCTCCAAATCTTCACTTCGGCAATCGGAGAAAACAGAGGGGTGGGATGTGGCGAGAATTCGAAAAGGACAAAATGCCCTTATGTGGGTGGAGTGCCGACCTTTCGCTCAGAATGACACCGTTCGAGTGTTATTCCGTAGCCTGTAAAGGTTGGCTCTGTGAGACAAATTAGAAGGGGGAAGCAGGGTGGCGGGTCGATTTGAGCGTAGCGCCGGCCCGGTGCCTTCGGGACCGGCGCTACGAGTCAAACCAGGATGCTCCGGAGAGTGAGAGATATATCCTGGCCTTGCGAGCTGGGCGAACTTTTCGTGTCGACGTGAAACCGTCTTGAGAACAGGTCTACTCCCCAGGCAAGGAAGAAACCACTCGCGGCACTACGTGTCGCCAAGTGCTCTCAGAAGTACGGTCATTGACCGCTGCGGAAGTTCCTCCTCTACTGCGTGCCCCATGGGAGCAAGCGTGTGGTGTAGAAGTCGCCGCCGATAGCCGCAAAGATATCACTCAGACTAGTGATCGACTTGTGGGCTTGGGAGACGCATACGGGAGACCCATCGTCAGTCTGACCTTGGTCGGCGTAAAACTTGTTCCCGTCTGAAGCAATCTGCTGCATAGTGCTGCACCCGTCGATGGCGCTGGTGCCAACAGGGGCCGCGTCACTAAAGCAACTGCCCTGTGGGTTCGACCGATAATTGAATGGAGATGTCGAGGCGCTGTAGGCGATCGAGTAGACCCAGGTCTTCAGCCCCCCCGTCCCATTCGTCGTTGCCGCAGCAGTCTGGGCTGCCGTGATTGCCTGATGGCACTCGTTCACACCATACGACTGCGGGGTCCCCGAGGTGAAGTCCATCTGCATCCAGGGGCCAGGAGACGTATTCCTCACGCACCACGACTGGCTGGTGTCGCAGCCGGCGTCGCACCAGACACCCGACTTGCACCACCTCGCGGTGGCGTCGCCGTCGCTGAGAAGGATGATGGCACCCTGCATGGACGCGCGCGCGGGGTCATCACTATTGGCGAGCGCGGAGAGGTTGGCCTGCGCCTGCTGAATCGCGGTCGAATACTCGGTGTCGTAATTACTAGGAACCTCGAGGCCGTAGCGGGTGGAACCGCAGCCGGCGCCGTCCGCCCAATCGACGGCCTTCACCACGGGCGAGGAGCCGCCATTCAGGCCGCTCGTGTCGGAGGTCCTGTAATCGCTGGAAAGCGGGACGACCGTAGCGTACGGAGGGGTGGAGCTAGGGGAGGCAGGCGCATACGCATACTGCTGAATGTTCCGTTGCTGGCAGTTCGCGTAATCGGCTGTCTGGGACGAAGTGTTTGCGAGTCCCGGGAACGTCAGTATGGACACCTCGTCCACCGCGTTTTGGACGTTGCCGTTGGTGACGCCGCCGCAGGAAGTCAAACCCGCGGCACACGGGGCGAGCTCGTCCAGTAATGTGCGGACGCCCCACTTGGCACAATCCTCTTTGCAGGGGCCGTAGTTGCACGCGGGATTGCTGATTCCGGTACCTGTTGCACAGCTCGCGTTCGTGTCGGCCCAAGCCATCGAAGGTGTGGTATCAACAAGGATCATAATGTTCGACGGAGCCGGCGTGCCGCCCTTCATGGCCGAGAGGGATTTCGCGGTCAGATTAATCTGGTTGATGCCAAACAGCTTGCCGAAGAAGGTTGGGGCGGTGGCTGTTTCCACGACGGCCATGGCGTTTCCGAGCGCCGCGTTGCTACACATCATATTTAAGTTTTTCAAGTAGGTAAGGCATTGCACCTGCGGGTAGCCTGGGGCCATTTGCACGTTAAGCGACGAACCGGAGCCCCAGTACAGATCCTTAATGGCGTTGTTTGCCCCGGGAATGCCGCTGTAGTGGTTTGCATAGCCCACGGCCCCAGTGGCCGTGTCGTTGTTGGATATATCCGCGGCACCCGCTGTCGCTGCCGCATCCGCCGAAGCTTGCAGCTCGCGCTGGCCGTGCAACGCGAAGCCGATATCGATGGACAAGGCCGCCAAACCAAGAAGGCCAATCAAGAGGGCCCCCACCAAATAGAGGACCTGCCCCTCCTGCTCGTGATACAGCCGCCGAAATAGAGAGCTCATGTTCCACCTCATTCGATAAGTACTGTGGTTACGGCACTAATGCAGTGGGTATATGGACATGTCCCCACCTGAAAAGGGCCGGTGGTCAAATTGGCGTTAATAGCGCCGCCCTGCGCCAGAGGGCAAAGGTTCATGCTGGTGAATGGGATCGGCAGGTTACACGCGTAGGCCGCCCATACGATCCCAGTCTCGTTCACAATCAAGGAATCGCACGTCGAGGATCCCGTGAACGACGCCGCCGCCGGGTTCGTGAGATTCGATTGATTGAGATTCTGCGTCGCTGACTGGACAGTGTCTTGCGCCAGTTGGCAGGCATTTAGGTTCGTAGAAGAGGTTGCCCCAGCCTCTCGATTGGTTGCGAGGGTCCGCGCGCCGGCCGCCACCGCATCGGCCAGAACCGTGTAATCGTAAAAGGTAATCCCGCCCCAGATGATCCCGAGTAGCAACATCGAAAGGAACGGCGTCACCATCGCGAGCTCATAAAGCGCCGCACCTTCTTCGCCTCCCGGGCGGGCGCCTATGCGCAAAATTCTGTGGCTTGATCGTCGCAGCCCAAATCTGTTAGATCGCTTCATGGAATTAACCCGTACCTTTCAGAGCAAGAGAGCGTTTCCTGCGTTAAACTCACTATCACGAGTGGCAGGCCGCAGATCGCAAGCCAGCCTTGGCGTAACTTACGAACACGACCTCATTCGATACGTATCGTTGTCTGCACGGCGAGACAGGAGGTCACACCTGTGGCGCAGGTCGCGGTGCCCTGTAAGGGGGTGCAGAGGTTGATCCCGGTGAATGGGACCGTCAAGTTGCAAGGATAGGTGGCGGAAATTGTTCCCATCTCGCCGGAAACTAAAATCTGGCAAGGCGCAAGGGTGCTGCACGGTTTGCCGGTCGAGGGATTTGTTACGGTCGTGGTCGTCACGGAACATGATGACTTTGGCGCCGAGTTCTGCTGGCCGACAAAGGTCGGCACTGCTACGCTAACCTGCGACTGTTTGAGTGTGTACGCGGACGTCTGCACCATCAGTTCCGCAGCCGTACACGGCGCTTGGTTCGTCTGAACTCCGTTATTTCCCCGGCCCTGCGCCAGCGTAGCGGCACCGTCCGCCACCGCATTCGCCAGTATCGTGGAGTCGTAAAAGGTAATCCCGCCATAGATAATGCCGACCAAGACCATCGACAGCACCGGCAACACCATGGCGAATTCGTACAGCGACATCGAGCCTTCTTCGCGCCTGGTACGGACAAATATCTGCCGCAAACCGCGCCTTACGAGCCGGAGCTTGAACCTGTTTGACACTGTCATTAGTTTGTGACCGTACCTTTCCACGAAATTGTATTTCCAGCCATATTCCATGCTTCGAATACTCTGCCTTACCGCCTCGCGAAGCAATTGCACCGATGTAACAGTACGCCGCACTAGCCGGTAACGGTACCTGGGAAATCCAGCCTCGCCCTTGGCAAGCGAGAGTGCGGCGCTCGTGCCTGGGCGGCAGCGGGGTCGGAAAACAAGTTGACTGGAATAGACTCCGTGGCGGGGGAGGTGTGCCAACTCCACCCCTACCGGCAGGGATTCTAGACGAGGCGTGGAGCGGCGTAAAGTACTGAACTAGTACTAGTCAATAGTACTTATGGTTCAATACGGGCTGGATAACCGGACATTTTTGCGTCGTGCCTTCTTGAATACGGGGCGCGACGGCACCGCCGCGTACACGGGACAACGGGCTTTCCCCTGCAGCGCGTGGTTAGGCGAAGTGTGGGCAAACCTGTTTGTCGAAAGCGGAAGGGCGGGGCTTCAGCCCCGCCGCTAATCTCGCGAAGTAATTACGGGGCTTTAGCCCCGGAAGCGGCTTGGCTTCAGGGCCTAAAGGCCCTTCCAACCCTGCACCCGTAGACGGCGGGGCCAAAGCCCCGCCCTTCCTGAGGTAATTTGAAATTGCGCTCATTAAACCAACCAAGCACTAGGCATGCCTCCCATCGGCCGGGATGTTCTCTTCCGATGTCGGGCGGGGAAACCTTTGTGGCAGCGCCCGGGCGGCCGCGAGGGCCGCCCGTCTGGGAGAACGGTCACGGCATGTAAAAGCTGCAAGGGCGCAAACGGCCCGTCGAGACGCCGCTGCTCATTAGCACTACTGGGTTGCCGTCGTCCATGTGCCTGTTACGTTAGCGGGCATTAGCCTGGAGCTCTCGAGGTCCCCGGCGATGGTGGTGAAGACCTGGTCTAACTTGGTGATCGGCACGGCGCCGCTGCACACCGTGCTGGTTTTTCCACCAATCGTCTGAGGAACTGAAAAGAAATATTGTGACAACGGTTGGGAGGCGATACCCGACATGGTCTGGCAGGGTGTGATCGTGTCGCCGTTGGTGCAGCCGGAGGATTCCGAGCCGTAGGAGACGGAGTAAATCAGGGTGGAGGTGCCATCGGATTGCTTGACGCCCTTGGCCCAATCTGCGGCGTTGACGGCCTGCGTGCACTCTTTCGTGGCGGCAAAAAGGTTCCCGTTCATTCCGGGGATTTGGCTGCTGCTGACGGTCTGCTTCACGTTCCCCCCCATTTGCGAGGAATCGGAGGTCGCGTCGCCATCGCTGAGGAGAATCATGATGTCCTGGACATGCGAGGTATGGTTGTTGGTGAGATACTGTTGTGCCGCCACGATGGCGCCCGCATAGAACGTTCCCTCGCCACCCGGATCGGGCATGCCACAATTGTCAGTCCCCGCGCCAGCCGTTCTGACGAGGTCGGAGCTCCAGTTCAACGCAGAACTATCAGAAAGCCGATAGTCGTTCTGAAACCCCAGGATCAGATATTCCGGGTTGTTGTTATAGGCCGCGATGGGAGGGTTCTTCGGGGGACAGGCGTAATCATCGGGAGCATAGGTGGGGTTCGCAGTCGTGTTGGTCAAAGTTGAGGCAGCAGGGCAATTCTGGGTTGTAACTCCCGAATTGGAGTCGCTGCATATGCCGGGAAACGCCATGATACCGACCTCGTCGATGGGCGCGCTGCTGCCGCAGGTTGACAGGCCCGCCGCGCAGGGGGCGAGTTCGGAGAGAAGGGTCTGAACGCCAAACTGCGCGCACTGCTCGGGTGAGTACGACTTGCTCGATCCCGAAACGCAGCCCGTGTCCGTACCCTGGCCCATGGACGCGGTGGTGTCCAGGATAGTCATAATGTGGTAGGGGATCGCTCCGCCGCCGCTGGCGCTGGCGACCGAGGTTGCCGTGAGGGTGAGCGATTTGATGCCGAACACCTTGGCGAAGAAGGTCGGCTCGGTCGCTGTCTCCACCACTTTGATCGCGTTGCAGCCTCCCCCGGGGTTGGACGCGGAGACGGTGCAGCCGGGATAGCTGGGACTGCTGGAATTACCCGAAGTGGCGCAGGGGGGAAGGTTGTAGCTGGGGTACGTGGCGGTCGAGAGGCACGCGAAGCTGACACTCACGTTGGTGATGTTGAGGTCGGGGTGGATGTTGTAGGTCGCATTGTACGCCGTGCTACCGCTGTAATTGGTCACGACCTTGTAGACGTCCGCCGTGGCCGGATTCGGCATGGCCGACCCTCCCGCACTCGCCGCTGCATCCGTGTTGACCTGCAACTCGCGCTGGGCGTGCAGAGCGAAACCAATGTCGATCGAGAGCGCCGCCATGCCTAAGATGGCGACCAGGGAGGCCGCAACCAAATAGAGGGCCTGCCCGTCCTGCTCGTGAAAGAGCCTGCGAAGGAGAAATTTCATGTTTCACCTCATTCGATATACACGGTTGTTGTCGCGCTGATACAGTAGGGGGACGGACACAGCGTCACGCCGCCCTGCACGGGACTGCTGGCGCCGCCCTGCATCGGACAAAGATTCATGCTCGTGAATGGAATCGGCAGGTTACACGGATAAGTGGCCGTTATGGTCGCGGCATCGCCCTCAATCAATGTCCCGGAACAGGATGAGCCGTTGGCGAAAGACTCCGGCGCGATCGTGATGAGCGAGGGTGTGAGGTTCCCCGCGGCGTTGGTGAGGGCGGTATTGGCCGCCGTGCAAGCAGCGGCCCCGGTCCCCTTCGACAAGCCGGTCGCCAGCGTCCTGGCGCCGGCTGCCACCGCATTGGTCAGTTCGTTGTAGTTGAAGAAGGTAATCCCCCCAAAGATGATCGCAACCAGCATAGTGCCCAGAAGCGGCAGCACCATTGCGAACTCAAACAAAGCCGTGCCCTCTTCTCGCCCCACGGGCAGGCCTGTGCGCAGAACTCTGCGCAATGATCGTCGGGAACAGGATAGGGTAGATCGTTTCATAGGACGGTAACCGTGCCTTTCCGTAAATTCAGAGCGGCCTCTGCGCTGCATTACCTGATGAAGAACTGCAAGCCCTGGATAACAAGTCGAACGTTTCGCAAAGCTCCAATCCCCCCGCTGCCTTATTCGATTCGTGCCGTTGCGATCGAATAAACGCAATACGTGTACGGGCAATTCACGACGATCGAGCCACCCGAGTTCGTGACGGTCGTATTGCCCTGGGCTATGGAACAAAGGTTGATCCCCAGGCGTGGAAAGTACATGCTGCACGGGTAGCTGGCCGCAACGGTCGCCAATTCGCCCCCCACTAGAATCTGGCAAGGCGCGCTGGGGGTGCAGGTGGCGCCGGTCGGACCCGTTCCGGTAGTCACGTCGCAGGAAGAGGTTCCCGCGCCGGAGCCGCTGTTGGCGGTGAACTCCGGGGGCGTCACTATCGTGAGTTGCGATGTATTCAGGCCGTAAGCGGCAGAGGTGATGGCAGTCTGGAAGTCTGTGCAGACGGTTGGGTCGCCGTCTCCGGCTGCCAAGGCCCTGGCGCCGATGGCAACCGCGTTGGTCAGCACCACCCGGTCATAGGCCATAATCCCGCCGTAGACGATGCCAATCAACAACGTCGAAAGCAGCAACCCCACCATTGCAAACTCGTATAACGTTGAGCCTTCTTCGCGTCTGGCGCGAAAACTCGCGCGTCCCGCTTTGCGTAATGTTGACTGGAAACCCGACTCGTTCGATAGTTTCATTGGGCAGTAACCTAACCTTTCTCTGAACCAGAACGGCAGAGCCGCCAACGGAATCGCCGGTTCTGTCACGTCACCATCTACCGCGGCTGCCCGACGTACCATTGAGGTGCACGCCACGGACACGACTATTGGTCTGTTTTGGAAAACCCTCTAACTTGAATTGGAACCGGGACTACCTTCGGGAGCGTTCCCAGTAACGCACCCATCCCAGTCGCTATTATCTCCAGAACATCTCGCCGAGTAAAGTACAGAAATAGTAAATATCCACATCGTCATCTTGGCCAGGCATTCACTGCACCACCGTTGAGATGATGCCGGAGAGCAGAGGATTCAAGATTTTGTGAAATTTTTCGCGACGCCGCGTGGGAGGGGACTAAATGACCAATTGGGCCCTTTCCTGCTTCGAAAATCGTGGCGCGGGCGTCTCGCCCGCGGTCGCGGGAGCGTCCCGCTCCCGCGCACGGGCAGGATGCCCGTGCCACAGCGGGCGGAACGCCCGCACCACATCCGTCCACCGTCGGCCCATTTTCATGGTTTCCGGGTGTTCGTCGGCTGACGAACATGAGCGACTGGCCTGCCTCTCAGGTTCCGACACGGCTAGGTGAGCTTATAAAACGCCCGCATGTTTCCGATTCGCGGAAAGAGCGCATAGCGTTTAATCTCGAGGATCTGCTTGAGGTGCCCGAGGTCGTGGAACGCCCATTCCGTCACCAATTGTTCGACGGCGATTTCGCCCACTTTTTGATGTGTTCCCCGCCGCTTCAGTTGGGCAGGTTTAAGCGTTCTGAGCCACTTCACATTGGCTTCGCGCTGACGGGCCAGACTGGCCAGGCTTTTCAAGGGATGTTTCCGATGGTATTTCATTTCCTCCGCTCGCTTCTCTTGGTCGAAGGAAGGGAGGAGAGGATTCTGCGCCTCAAGCATCGCCGCCACGCGCGCCCGCATGCCAATCTCCTCGACATCGTCGAGGTGAGCGAGAACTTCTTGCACGGACCACTTGTTCGCAGCAGGGCGAGTCTGTATTTGTTTCAAGGACATTGAGGAGAGTTCCTGCTTAAGCTTCTGCGGCGTGGAAGCGAGAATGGCGAGCACATCCTTGAGCATCGTTTACCTCCGGAGGCGGAAAAATCGAAAATGGAAACTGGAAATTGGAAACTGGAAATTGGAAACTGGAAACTGGAAATTCGAAAATCGAAATTCGTCAGCTAACCTCATTATTCTTTCCTGTATGGCCAATGCTGATCGTGGGGTGGAAACTTGAAATTCGGAAGCGGCGTCGGACCGGCGTGGATTTTGATTCCATTTTCCATTTTCCAGTTTCCATTTTCGAGTGACGGCAATCGTCAATCAACCGGCTTTTTTGAGTTCTTCCCGCAGCTTCGCGGCCTGCTGGAATTCGCGCTCGAGTTCGCTGTCACCCAAATGGCGTTTCATGAACGCGACTTTTTCAATTAAGGCTTCGAGTGCGAGCTGGATGTTCTCGAGGTTAGTAAGGCAAATGTCGCGCCAAACGGAGTAGGGGCTTTCCGCCAGCCGGGTCACATCCCGGAAGCCGCTGGCTGCCAACTCAAGCGGCAATTGCGAGTTGCGGTTTTCCTCGGCAATCAAGCTGGCCAATCCGGACGAAACGAGTTGCGGCAGGTGGCTGAGGAAGGCCAAGGCGCGGTCATGCCGGGCCGGATCCATAAAACACGGGCGCGCGCCGATGGCC
>Ga0326728_10017556_pt1 | contig 14298 bp, 14 predicted proteins | sample MB3enrmetagenome_FD_207602 | JGI IMG/M metagenome (GOLD analysis project Ga0326728, IMG submission 207602) | Lab enriched peat soil microbial communities from McLean, Ithaca, NY, United States - MB31MN | ecosystem: Environmental > Terrestrial > Soil > Wetlands > Peat | place: USA: New York...
GATTTAATGATCCCTGGGGGAGAGTTTGTATGCCGAATTCCGCTGAAGTTACCAACCCTGCTTCGTTAATTCCGCACTACGGGGCGCAGGCGCAGCCCCCCCGGCGAATCCGAGTGATCGGCGTTCCTCTGGACCTGGGCGCGAGCCGCCGCGGCGTGGATATGGGGCCTTCGGCGGTGCGCGTGGCCGGGCTGGAGGCGCGGCTGGAGGCGCTGGGCCACGAGGTGACCGACGGGGGCAACATCCGCGTAGAGATTGCCGAGACGCAGACAGCGGGCAAGGAAAACGCGCACTATCTGAAACAAATTGCCCAGACCTGCACGCGCACCGCCGAGGCCGTGGTAAAGATGCTGGAGGAGGGGATGACGCCGCTGGTGCTGGGCGGAGACCACTCGCTGGCCGTTGGTTCGGTCTCCGGTGTGGCGGAGTTCTATCGACGTAAAGGAGAGAAGATCGGGTTGGTGTGGATCGATGCCCATTCGGACATCAACACGCCGGAGACCTCGCCCTCGGGCAACGTGCACGGCATGCCGCTGGCCGCGCTGCTGGGAATGGGGCCGGACGCGCTGACCAAGATTTTCGGCTATGCGCCCAAAATATTGGCGGAAAATACGGCGCTGATCGGAGTGCGGGAGATTGACGCCGCCGAGCGGGAAAACATTCGCCGCGCCGGAGTAGCCGTGTATACCATGCGCGATATTGACGAGCGCGGCATGAGAGCTGTGATGGAAGAGGCGCGGCGCGCGGCTGGACAAGGGACGGCCGGGTACCATGTCTCGATGGACATGGACTGGATCGATCCCGAGGACGCGCCGGGAGTGGGCACGCCAGTGCGCGGAGGTGCGACCTACCGCGAGGCGCACCTGGCCATGGAGATCATTGCCGACCATGGGCGGCTGCTGAGCTTTGAGATCGTCGAGGTGAACCCGGTGATCGACGAGCACAACCGCACGGCGGATTTGGCGGTGGAGCTGGCCTGCTCGGCATTTGGGAAGAAGATTCTGTAATGGACATTCGACGGCGTATGTTGTTCAGGCTTTGGCCCTTGTCTGATCTCGCGCTGTAGTCGCAAGTGGAGGATTATCTGAGGAGGGGGAAGAGATGACCGAACAAGCGAAAGCTATCCCTGTGTGGACAAGCGTCAGCAGGTCCGCCGCAAAGGACGGGATGCCCAAGAGCATATCTAGCGGAAATTAATTCTTCAAGCCTGCCAAACCTAAAAACCTGATTCGCCCTCAGGGTATCAAGCCCCCTCCTCCGGGACGAACGAAATAGCACTCCGGGAGCGCGGTTATACCGTGGTGATCGGCAAATCTGGGAAGCAAGCCCTCAATTCACTGTCACTGTTACCGTGGTGGTCGCCGTAAAGCTGCTGGCGGTCCCGGTTACAGTCACGGTATACGTGCCCGCCGTAGTACCAGGGTTGCTGGTTCCTCCACCGCCGCCGCACGCCGACATACCGCTGGCGATTGTGACGAGGAACATAAGCATTCCCAGCATCATGCGCCAGCCACGGCGTCGAGTTGGAGTTACAAAGAAACATATGAAAGCTAATGCGATTCCGCCTGCCGGTTTGAAGAACTGCCTCAATAGCGGGACATGCGCAGTGCTGCTTGCCGTGGTATTCACGGTGAGATTTGCGGTTGCAGTCGTTGTGCCGGTAATGTTCACCGACGAGGGAATGCTACAAGTTGGCAAATCCGTTGGGTTGCTGAGACTGGTCGTTACTGAGCAGGACAGGTTAACTATCCCGGTGAACCCCCCGGCCGGCGTCACCGTAATAGTCGAGGAATTTCCTGTAGTAATGCCAGGACTGAGTGAGAGGTTTCCATTGTTGCTCAGATTAAATCCGAGAACGGCAATCGTAACGGCCGTGGAAGCCGTGATCTTTCCTGTCGCGACATCTGTACCCGTCACTGCGGATATATAGGTTCCAGGCATCGTTGTTGGCGTAGTGGAAATGGTAAGGGTGGCTGTTCCCACACTTGCACCGGTAATGCTGACCGGGGTGGTCGATCCAAAGCTTAAGGTTGGTGGATACTGGGCGCCTACCGGTCCCGATGTAATTGTGGCCGTCAGTGCCACGCTGCTGGTGAAACCTCCACTTGGCGTTACCGTTATCGTTGAGGTGTTTCCAGTGGTCGCGCCGGGTGTGACAGTGACCGAACTACCGTTAACCGTGAAGCTCGCGACTGGAGGCGGTGGCGCGGCAAACTGCACGGTGATCGAATCGACGTTCGGTGCATAGGCATTAGGATTGGAAAAAGCAATCGTGTTTGAGCCGGCCTGAAGTTGTACTTGGATGGTCTGCGAACCGAGAGAATTCCAGGAACCAGTGCCGGCGAAGGAGTTGCTGGAAGCCGCGCCGCCGTCGACGGCGACGTCCATCGATCGTCCGGAATCACCGTCGTAATAGAGAATGGTCACGTTGAACGTGCCGCTTTGGCTGGCCATGACATTGTTAAACTGAAGTACCCCGCCCTCGCCTATGGAGCCGACGGCGACCCCGTCTGTTGCCGTCTGTTGCAGGACTGTTATTGCGCCTCCACTCAGGGTATTCGCGGGCGAATTGGCCAGGTATTGGACGGCGCCAGTCTGAGGGGTAACCCTTAAAAAGCGCGATGCGTGGGCGTTGAGTACGGCGCTGAATCCGCTCGCGAACTGCCCCAAACCTGTCAGGCCCCAAAGATCGTATACGGTCGCCGCGCCCGTGAATCCCAGGGATGCCCACGTGGCCGAGACGGTGGCACTGGAGGAATCGAGATTGAATAGGGCCACAGCGTACGAGCCATCGGGTTGCTTCGCGCGCCAGACCTCCTGGGTTCCTATCGATACAGGTGCTCCCGGAACACCATTTTGGTTGATCGCTAGAACGCCCGCATTCGAGAGCTGGGCCAAATCGCCGCTATCGAGGTTCGTCAAGTCAGTTCCTAGAATGAGTGGAGAGGCTGCGATGACCCACAGGGTCTCCGTCGTCTGGCGTTCGTCCGTGGTCAATCCGTCCGTTGCGCCATTGCCAATCTCCAAGGAGTCAAGGTCGCTCCACCCACCCGGACCACCCCACTCTTGCCATCCCGGCGTCGAGGAGAAGCGCCCTGATACGATGCTCCAATTTGTGAGGGTCGAGGACCCATATGCTTCGATATCCAGGCTAGTCCGCCAGCCATTTGAGTACTGGCGCCAGGTCGCCCCATTATTAATGTCGAGTGCGGCGGATAGCTCCAGATGGATGGGACGCCCGCACTGGCTAAGGGCCGTCGACCAGGCTTTCACATCCGCCTCTGTCGAATCACCGACCCCATCGAGCTTCACGTAGTCCACACCCCAGGAAGCCAACAGGTCCGCCCAGGAATTGATGAAAGCCTGTGCGCCGGGCTGAGTGTAATCGATGTAATACATCACGTTGGTGAAATGATAGTTAGTCTGATAAATTGATGTATTCGTAACGATGTTTCTAGCGGTGTAACTTGTTCCCTGAATTGGGGTGTTCTGGTTGTAAGCAGCAACCGGGATGCCCGGAGTGAGATACATCCCAAACTTCAATCCGATGCTATGCATATAAGCCGCTACCCCCGAGAGGCCATCGGGAAAAAGCGAGGGGTCCGGTTCCCAGCGACCGTAGGAATCGACGCTTTGAGAAGGGTCCAAGTACCACCCTTCATCGACATTCACATATTGAAAGCCAAGTCCCTGCAGCGAATGATGCATCGCGAGGCCTTGCGCCTCGATAATCGATTCGTTTACGTAATTTCGGAATGTACTCCAGCTACTCCAGCCCATGGGGGGAGTTGCAGCCAAGCCGTTGTTTTCACCATGCGCCCGTGCTGAGGAGATAACAAACAGCAGCGCAAGAGTCCATCTAAAGAAGTAGCCCAAGGAGGGCAGATCGACTCTGATCGGGATTTTCATTTTGCTCTCCCACCGACGGCAGTGTATCACCAGTTACCACCGCCGCGAACTTCTCCTGTATTCGTTCCAGAGCTAAAGAACCGTACCCACCAGGCAGGGCTTTTGCTAGAACCAACATGCCACGACTTGCCTGAATGGGACAACCGAAGCGATTGGAGTGCTACTGTTATTATTGCCGGGGTTTAGCTGCGCATATCTCGTTCAACGCCTGACGGTGCGGCCCAAGCAGACAGAACTCGATAAAGTTATTGAGGCGTTACTTTTCAGCTTTATTTTTTATCTTTTTGTATCCCCGTTTTTCGGCTATACACTTTCCGCGTCGTGGCAGATGAATACTGTCGGAGCAATTGAGCAATACACTATCCAATTCAATTGGCCCTATCTGGCAGCCTTGGCGGTTTTGGTTCTGGCTGTGGGAATTCTGTATAGCGCAAACCTAAATCACGACTGGTTGCTCTGGCTTTTGCGAAAGTGGAGCATTACACAAAGCACAGCGCGCAGCTCCATTTGGAATGATGCATTTCAGGATATTCCGAGTTCTTTTGTGCTGGTTCAGCTCTCCGGCGACCGCACAATAATCGGTTACCTTCGTTATTACTTCGATGAACCGGAAGACGCATCGCTGTTTCTGGAGGATGCCGCGTGGATCGTGGACGAAGAAGGAACACAGTCTCCGATCGACGGACCGGGAATTCTGCTCACCAAACAGGCCGGTATTGAATCCGTTTCCTTTTGAATACTGTAATGAACGAATCCGACAGAATCTCCCATCCGCGCTAAAATTCACATATGCCTGCCGCCGCGCTTTCTCCAGAAGTCCTGGCCAAGTACGAGCCTGTCATCGGGCTCGAGGTTCATGTGCAATTGCTTACCCGCACCAAGGCCTTTTGCGGGTGCCAGAATCACTTCGGCTCGGAGCCCAACACCAACGTCTGCCCGGTGTGCCTGGGATTGCCGGGGGCTTTGCCGGTGCTCAATTCCCAGGCTGTCGCCTTCGCCTCGCTGGCTTCGCTGGCCCTCAATTGCGAGGTGCGCGAGCGCTCCATCTTTGCGCGCAAGAACTACTTCTATCCCGACCTGCCCAAGGGTTACCAAATCTCCCAGTTTGACAAGCCCCTGGCCGAGCACGGCTGGATCGACGTGCCAGACGCGGAAGGCAAGACAAAGCGCATCGGCATCACACGCCTGCACATGGAAGAGGATGCCGGCAAGAGCCTGCACGACGGCTTTGTAGATTCCGCCACGCACACTTACCTGGACCTGAACCGCTGTGGAACACCGCTGGCCGAGATCGTCTCCGAGCCGGACATTCGCACCCCCGACGAGGCCTTCGAGTACCTCACCCGCCTCAAAGAAATCCTGCTCTTCTGCGGCGTCTCGGACTGCAACATGGAGGAGGGCTCGCTGCGTTGCGACGCCAACGTAAGCGTGCGTCCAACAGGTCAGGAAAAATTCGGCGCCAAGGTCGAGGTCAAGAACGTCAACAGCTTTCGCTTCGTCCGCGCCGCGCTGGAGTACGAGATCGAGCGTCAGATCGAGGTTATCGAGTCCGGCGGGCAAATCTCTCAGGAGACCCGGCTGTGGAACGTGGCCGAGGGACGCACCTATTCGATGCGCTCCAAGGAACAGGCCCACGACTACCGCTACTTTCCCGAGCCGGACCTGCCGCCGCTGATGGTTTCGGCGGAATTTCTGGCCGAGACAAAGAAAAAACTTCCCGAACTGCCTGAAGCGCGCCGCGCGCGCATGATTACCGAGTATGAGCTGGCCGCGCAGGACGCTTTCACGCTAACGGCTACGCGCGAGTTCGCCGACCGCTTTGAAGCCGCGGCCCGCACCGCTCGCAACCCGCGCCGCGTGGCCAACCTGCTGCTCAGCGAGCTGGGCGGACGCCTGAAGGCTCTGGGGCTGGAGCAGGAACAGTCGCCGGTTTCGATGGCGGGCGTTGTCCAGGCTGCCGATCTGCTCGATGAGGGCAAGATCAGCTCCAAACAGCTCAAACAGCTCTTCGACGCGTGCTTTGAAAAGGGCGAGGATTTCGCGGCTGTTTACGAGCGCGAAAAGCCGCAGCAGATTAGTGACGCATCGGCCATTGAAGCTCTGATCGATCAGGTGGTCGCCGCTAATCCAAAGCAGGTGGAGCAGTATCGCGCCGGCAAGAAGACCTTGGCGGCTTTCTTTGTAGGCCAAGTGATGAAGGCCACAAAGGGACAGGCCAACCCCGCGCTGTTGAACGAGTTGGTGACGAAAAAGCTGGAGGGGTGAAGCATGAGCTCTCCTGAAAAATCAGAATGTTTCTTGTCCGGCAATTTGAATTTAGTACTATAATCAGTTCATGAGCGCGCATGTGATTGGCAACCCGGTGCCCACTCCTGAAGAAATGGGTCGAATTCTCGGACTCAGTCCCAAGCGTGTGGCGGCTGTGCGAAGCATCATGAGTACTCCTTCCAGTCGGAAATCCTCAAGGAACAAGAGCAGGGCTGCAAAAACAAAGCGGGGCAGCTCTCGAACTTCTTCCAGAGGCAGTGGCAGGCGATAGGTGCGCGATGGCAAGTCGCAAGCGCATTGAGTCTGTCTTTCTCAACATCCCATATGATAATGAGTTTGAAGACCTGTATGTAGCCTATATCGTAGGTCTGACCCAGCTTGGTTTGCGCGTCAAAGCGACTCTCGCTGTTCCGAATCAGGGCCGCCTTGAAACCATCATCGGATTGATTACGAAATCCGATTATTCCATTCATGACCTATCTCGGATTGAAATCTCGAAGGGGATTCCACGCTTCAATATGCCGGTGGAACTTGGTCTTGCGCTCTATCGTTCGTACGTGACCAGAGGCAGACACCAAGGCAAGCACCGGGTCTACGTCTTCGAGAGAAAGCCCTATCGGACACAGAAATCTACCAGCGATATTAACGGAATTGATCCACAGATCCATCATGGAACAGCGAAGGGAATCATGGCGGGGTTGCGCAATATCTTCCGGCAGCCGGGCGACGTCACTACGGTCCCTGAGATGCTCGTAAGTTACCGCGCTGTAAAAAGAAAGTTACCCGAGCTAAGGCTGAATGCAGGCGGAAAGTCACTGTTCGAGGCGTCGGTCTTCCATGACCTTACGCTTGCAGCGCTCGTTGAATCCCAAAAGCTAATTCAAAGGCGAGTCCGCAATCATCGCCGCTAACACTTCTGCGGCTCCCCTAAAGGCGTTCAGCCGAGTCCAGAACCCGGCTGAAGCGTTTTGGTCCATTCATCGCAGTCGCCCTATTTCAATTTCAGCTCGACTTCGAACTCCTTGCGCGCGTCCCATGGGCTGATGGCCTTGACGGCTGTTTTTTTGCCGTCCTTCTCCGCCCAGAGCTCATGCTCCTCGGCCATATTCACACTGGCAAAGCGGAATCGGCCCTTCTCGACAGTTGTATAGCTGCGGATGGCCTTAGATTTTAAGTCTTTTAGAAAGACGGTGGCGCCAATCACCGGTGCGGAATCAGCATCCACCACGTTGCCAAAGACAACGCGATATCCCAGGTTCTGCGCCACAGCCGCATCCGGCCCTATGAACCCACCCTTTGACCCCAGGGGAACCAAACCTGCCGCGAGAAGGGCAAACGCCGCCCCTGCCGCCAAACTAATGCGATTCAACCTCACTCTTCCTCCTCTTCCTCTTCGAGCAAATCCACATCGTCCTCGTCCAGATCACCGCTTACCCGCGTCAACTCCAGCGGCTCAACGCCAACCACCTCATACTCGGTGCCGCATTCATCGCAGGTGATCACGTCACCTTCTGCCACTTCGTCCAATTCAACGTCTAGATCATTCTCGCATTCAGGGCAACTGGGCATGGCAGCCTCCTCTCCTCACGATACTTCGTATTTCAAGATGACGGTAATTTGTAGTGCGACTCCGTTATTCTTTGAGAAAGACCAGCCTCCGGTCAAGAGGCCGGGGCCAGACCGCCGTCGAAGCTCCCCAGAGGAAGAATACTCCATAGGGTCTGTCGCTTTGAAGCGAGCCTGCCATGGGACAGAATTCCGGGAAGTAACGTGCCGAAATGCGGAGTGCGCGCAGGCCCCCTACATTTTCCAGGACACTCACCCGCTTTTCGGTTTACCCTTAAAGGACTACGATGCCCCGGCTTGGTTCCACTCCGTTTGCCTTCCCCGAGTTCCGCGGCGCCACCCGCCGCCTGGTTCTGTGGAACCTGGGAGCCTACTTTGCCTTGGCGGTGGCGGGATTGGCCATTGCGCACCCGGCAATCTCCTTCCAGGATCGTTTCGGCTTTATTCCCGGCGCATTCCTGCACGGCTGGTACTGGCAGCCCTTTACCTACAGCCTGGTTCATCCCACGCCTGTGCTGCTGGGCACGCTCTTCGAGCTTTTGTCGCTGTGGTTTTTGGCTGGTTTTCTGGAGATCACCCACAGCGCCAACTGGGTCACAGGCCTCTACGCGGTCTCCGTGCTGGGCACAGCCGCCGCCGCAACCGCAATTTATGAGTGTAGCCGTGCGCTGGTTTTTTTGCCAGCCGAAGTTTCGCTTTACGGCTGCTTTGGCGGCATCTTTGGACTATTGATGGCCATCGGCGCACTCTACGGCGACGTGCAGTTTATGCTTTTTCCCCTGCCCATCGGCATCAAGGCCCGCTACCTGGCGGCCATCTACGGGATGGTCACTATCGCCATGCTCTTTGGCCAGCAGCGTGTGTACGCCCTAGCCCAGTTGGGCGGCGCGCTGGCTGGGCTGCTCTACATCCGCCTGGCCCCGCGCCACGGCTTTTCACTCAGTTTGAGCGAAAGATGGTATGCCCTGCGCAACCGCTATTATCGCTGGAAGCGCCGCCGAGCCGCCCGCAAGTTCGAGGTCTATATGCGCTCTCAGGGCCGCACCATCCACGTCGACGGCTACGGCCGCCCCATCGACGACGACCCCGACGACAAAAAGCACTGGAACTGAATCCGCGCATTCCCGCTAATTTCCGGTAAAATTATTGTTACATGGCCATCAAAATAGCCTTTCTTTTTCCGGGGCAAGGTTCGCAGGAGGTTGGCATGGGCCGCGAGCTTGCCGAACGTTTTCCCGTTGCCCGCGATACCTTTGCCGAGGCCGACGAGGCCCTGGGCTTCCCGATCTCCAAGTTGATCTTCGAGGGGCCGTCGCAAGACCTCAGGCTGACGGAAAACACCCAACCCGCCATTCTTACGACGAGCATTGCCACGCTGCGCGTGCTGGCTCTGCATGGGATTGAGCCGTCGCTGGCCGCTGGTCACTCGCTGGGGGAGTGGAGCGCCCACGTGGCCGCCGGGACGTACTCCTTTGCCGACGCCGTGCGCTTCGTCAAGGCGCGCGGACGGGCCATGCAACAGGCGTTTCCCGTAGGCCAGGGCGCCATGGCCGCCATCCTCGCGCTCAGCCCGGAGCAGGTGGCCGCGATTTGCGCTGAAGCCGCCCAGGAGACCGGCCAGGTTGTCTCTGCCGCCAACTTCAACTCTCCCGGCCAGACAGTCATCTCCGGCGCCCTGGCAGCGGTCGTGAAGGCCTCTGAGCTGGCCAAGGCCAAAGGCGCAAAGCGCGCCGTGATGCTGCCCGTCAGCGCGCCCTTCCACTGCGCTCTGATGCAACCTGCCCAGGAAGAGGTAGCGCGCGTGCTCGGCGAGTTGACGCTGGCCGATCCCCGCTTCCCCGTGGCCGCCAACGTTACCGGCAACCTGGTCACGACCGCCAGCGAGGTCCGCGACTGCCTCATCCGCCAGGTTACCGGCGCGGTGCGCTGGGTGGACTGCATGAAGACGCTGATCGGGGCCGGAACGCAAGCCTACATCGAATTAGCTCCCGGCAAAGTGCTCTGCGGCCTGCTCAAGCAGATCGACCCTGCGCAAATGGCCTTGAATGTGGAAGATGCCGCCAGCCTGGAGAAGACGCTGACTGAGTTGATGGACGTGTATTCCGGCGCATAAAGCTCAAAGACTCCGGATTTTTGCCTAGAGCGTGTTTCATAAATAGCAGCCATGTCTTTCTTGCAATCCCTCAGAGGTTAAAACCCCTTGTTTTTTGACCCTTTTCGGCACGACTGAAGTCGTGCCCTGATACAAAGCGGGTTTATGAAACACGCTCTACGAAATCCCTCCAGGCCCCTCCAAAAACTGCACGTCTTCCGGCGAAAAGGTCAAGGTGTGGTCTTTCGGGTCGTAGTCCAGATTGATTGCTTTGCTCTTTCGACCGTTGACGAAGGTTCCTGTTTGCAACACGTTGCCAACCATATGCGTGGCGGCGATCCTGTGGCTGCGGATCGCGCCGTAATCGTTATCCCGGCTGTCCGGACTCCAGTCCTTCTGGAAGCGATCGAAGGTGTAGCTTGAGTGCTTCTCCGGATGCCGCTGCCAGTTTTTATCGTGAATCCATACGCCATAGGCAGCAGGCAGATCGTTCTTTTCCAGATCCTTGAAGAACGTGTTCACAGTGATTCTTCCCATCAGATGGTTGTTCCACCGCCAAGGCCAGTCCACCGGCCGGCCAGCCACCAGCCACCAGCCCACAAACAGCACAAACAGGACTCCCGCCGTGCTCTTTAGAATCACAACTCGTCGGCGTTCGCGGGCTTCGTCATACTGGGGAGCGTCAAGCAGGGTCATGGTAGAGGTTCCTTTCAGTAGACAGTGGTCAGTAAACAGTGGTCAGGACAGTGAACATAGGACAGTGGTCAGGAATCGATGTAGCCAAGACTATTATCGCTCCACACTCTCTCTTTAGACACCGGAGGCTGGTTAACAGTTCCCAGACGCCGGGAACTGATCACTGACTACTGACCACTGTTCACTATTCTCTGCTGTAGATCGTCCGGGACTTCTCCGCCTGCCGCTCCAAGGCCAGCTCAATCAGCCGTGTGATCAATTCCTTGTAACTGAACCCGGTGGCCTCCCACAGCTTGGGAAACATGCTGATTTTGGTAAATCCGGGCATGGTATTCACTTCGTTCAAAATGATGCGCCGTTTGCCTTCCGGCTCCATCAGGAAGTCTACCCGCGCCAGGCCTGACAGATCACAGGCCTGAAAGGCCGCAATCGCCAGCTCCCGGATCTTCTTTGTCTCGGCCTTGTTCAGAGGGGCCGGAATGACCGCCGTCGAGCCTTCGGAGAGATATTTTGCCTCGTAATCGTAGAACTCCTTGCAGGGAATGATTTCGCCGGGCACGCTGGCCTGGGGGTGGTCGTTGCCCAGCACGGCGACCTCGAACTCGCGCGCCCTGGTCTTTTTGCCGCCCACGCTCTGCTCCACGATCAGCTTGCGATCATATTTGGCGGCCAGGGTCAATGCCGGCCCCAACTCCTTGCGGTTGTGGGCTTTGGAGATGCCGACCGACGAGCCCAGATTGGCCGGCTTCACAAAGACCGGGTACTGGAGCGCCGCTTCAACCCGCGCAACGGCCTTGCGTGGCGCCTGTTCCCACTCTGCCCGGAGCAGGGTGACGTGCTTGACGATGGGCAGTCTGGCTTGGGCAAAGAGCCGCTTCATTACGTCCTTGTCCATGCCCGCCGCCGAGCCCAGCACGCCCGAACCGACATAGGCGATCCCCGCCAGTTCGAAGAGTCCCTGGATCGTTCCATCTTCGCCAAAGGTTCCGTGCAGCACGGGAAAAACCACGTCCAGGGATTGACCATCCAGGCAGGACTGGCCGCCCAGGGACTGGCCGTCCAGGCGTTGATTTCCTGGTGTCTTGGAGGTATAAGACGCCGGTTCCGGCGCCAGCAACGCAGGCTGCCCCTCGGCCAGCACCCGCGCTCCCGGAGTAGCCGCGGGATCGCCCGCCCGCAGTTCCGCCGGCTTCGCGGCACTGATCCCGGCCCCCTCCAGCAGCCCCTGCGCCGCCCCCGAAGTCAGCCAGTGCCCGGCCTTGTTGATGCCGATCGGCACGACGTCAAATTTGTTGCGATCAATCGCATGTAAAACCGAAGCCGCCGAAAGCAGCGAAACCTCGTGCTCCCCGCTCCGTCCGCCAAACAAAATCCCGACACGCAGTTTTTTTGCCATTTCATCTCAATTGTAGTTTGAAGAAATGAACCGGAGGGTAGCGGTGCGAAACGGAGCGGAAGTTAACTTCGCAACGAATCCCGCGGCGGGAGGGAATTTCGAGAGTCAAACTTGAAGCCACAGCGTCTAACCCGACAGGGGCGATCCGTATTAGACTGTGGGCAGCGATTGTACCTCGAAGGAGGAATTCGCATGAATAACCGGAGAATGGCGATCTGGATGACCGCGGGAGCGCTGCTGCTAACAGCGCAGGCGTTTTCACAGAGTGAGAAATCCACAGGTCAGGGACGGGCCGTGGTGACGATTCTCGCCAAGCAGCATGGCGAGTCGCCCGCAAGCGTCTCCCAAACGGACGTGAGCATCAAGTTGAACGGGAAGCCCTCCACAGTCACCAGTTGGGCGCCGCTGCGTGGGCCCGGGGCCAGGCTGGAGCTGGTGCTTCTGATCGATAGTTCGGCACTCAACAGCCTGGGGTCCCAATTCAGCGACATTGAGCATTTCATCAACGGCCTGCCGCCGAATACCAAGGCCGCTATTGCGTATATGCGGAACGGACGCGCAATCTTTGCCGGTCCTCTGAGCGCGGATCACGCCGAGGTGTTGCGCGCGCTTCACCTGCCCGGAGGCTCACCGGGGTCGAGCGCCAGCCCCTACTTCTGTCTCTCCGACCTGGCCAAGCACTGGCCTTCCGGGGATCGCGGGGCACGGCGCGAGGTGGTGATGGTGACCGACGGCGTGGATAACTACGAGCCGGAGCTTAATCTCGATGATCCTTATGTTCTGGCCGCAATTGCCGACTCGGTCCGCGCGGGCCTGGTGGTCTACTCCATCTACTGGCAAAATCAAGGCGTCGCTTCTTCCACTCAGTACGCTGAAAATACCGGCCAGAGCCTCTTGATTCAAGTGACCGACGCGACGGGCGGCAAGAACTTATGGGCGGGGATGGGTAACCCGGTTTCCCTGCAGCCGTTTTTTGAGGAGCTCGCTCGCCGCCTGGCAAATCAGTACGAGCTGGACTTTTCCGCTGATCTGGACCGCAAGCCTGCCGCTGAAATGCTGAAAGTCAAGGTAGGCGGGGCGGCGGTTGAAGTGACGGCGCCCAAGCAAGTGTTTGTCGACAGGGCGGGCGCGGGGGAGTAGGAACGGCGGGCTGGGTGACTTGCTAAAGCGATACGATATGTCTTGACATTGTCATGACAGTAGGTCATGATTGATGTAGCAATGGAGAAGCTCATGGCAACTCAATCCATCCTGACTGAACGGCGCACAGAAAAGCTGGATGTGCGGGTTTCGCCCGCGGCAAAGGCCAAGCTGCAGGCTGCTGCATCGGCCGTTCATCGCTCGATGAGCGATTTTGTGATGGAGAGCGCTCTCTCCCGCGCCGAGGAGACGCTTGCGGAACGCCGTGTCTTTGGCTTGGATGCGGAGAAGTGGGCCGCCTTTCAAGCCGCCCTTGACGCGCCCGCCCGGCCCTTGCCTCGTCTACAAGCTCTGCTCGATGAACCGGGATACTTTGACTCCGGCGCGACAAAATGACGGATCTCAATCATGAGAATTGAGTTCCTATACTAGATAGGATCGAACAGAGTTAAGAACATGGATAAATAGATGAACGAGACTCGGTTGATCGAAAAACTGAGGCGCGACCACGCTATCGACGCCTTTGACTGCGGGCAAGAGGATTTGAATCAGTGGCTGCGCAAGTACGCGTTGCAGAATCAGGGTGCGGGCGCGGCACAGACCTATGTCGGTCTGGATGGCCAAATTGTGGTTGGCTATTACAGCCTGGCCGTCGGGCAGATCGAGTATAACGATACGCCAGAACGTTTGCGGAAGGGACTCGCCCGGCATCCTGTGCCGATCATGCTGCTGGCCCGCTTGGCCGTTGATATTCAATGGCAGAAGAAAGGCGTGGGACGCGCGCTGCTGCGGGATGCCGTGCTCAGAACCATGCAAGCCGCCGATATCGCTGGGATTCGGGCGCTTGACGTACCTGCAAAAGACGAGCAGGCGCGGCGGTATTATGAGCAGTTCGATTTTTGTTGTCTCGCCGGCGGACCCGCTCCATCTGCTAATGCTGCTGAAGGATATTCACGGGCGCGTGGGCATTTGATGAGGCGAATAAGACGTAGAATCACTCACGAAGCGTAAAACGCTCTCAGGGAGGGTTGAGGCGATGAAGAGGAAGGCGTTTTTTTCGATTCTCTGCACCTTGCTGTTTGCGAATGTTCTGGTTACCGCGGCTGCACAAGACATCGAAGTACTCTCAGCAGAGTGTGATTTTGGCTTCCAGCCTGACTGTATACGACTTCACGATGCAATCGCGAATCTTACCGATCAGGATCTACTGAAGAAGATTGCCATCAAAGAT
>Ga0326728_10017557_pt1 | contig 14297 bp, 14 predicted proteins | sample MB3enrmetagenome_FD_207602 | JGI IMG/M metagenome (GOLD analysis project Ga0326728, IMG submission 207602) | Lab enriched peat soil microbial communities from McLean, Ithaca, NY, United States - MB31MN | ecosystem: Environmental > Terrestrial > Soil > Wetlands > Peat | place: USA: New York...
GGGAACGAAGCGGCGGACCCCTCCGCCGCGGCGCTCCAGGCCAACACCCTGGCGGTGATGGATTTTGTGCTGTCAAACACTTTGCGGCTGTTCCACCCGTTCCTCCCGTTCATCACCGAGGAGCTTTGGCACGGGCTGGGTTATCACCTGGACCTGCCGGCGGACCAGGGGGGCCGCTCCATCATGTTCGCCCACTGGCCGAAGCCTTTGGACGAGGATTTCAAAACGCATTACGGATTGGAGGAGCGTTTCCTCAAACAGGCGGACGCGCGGAACGAGATGATCACGCAAGGCCGCAACCTGCGCCGCGCGGGAAACATTCCGGGAAACAAGAAGGTCAAATATATTTTCAGGCCGGCCGGGGCGCCGGAGCCGCGCGATCTGGCGGTGATGACGCTGTTGCTTAACGCCGAGTCCCTGGAGGCGCGGGCCGATTACACGCCGGAGAAAGGGACGCCGGCGGCCCGCTCGGAATGGGGGGAACTTTACCTGCCGCTGCAAGGCGCGGTGGACGCGGCGGCGGAAAAGGAGCGCCTGAAGAAGGAAATCGCCAAGGCCCAGGCGGAGATCGAGAAAGTCAATCAGAAATTGGCGAATCCGGCTTTTGTGCAAAAAGTCCCGCCCGCCGTTTTGGAAGAGCACCGGAAACGCCTGGCCGACTGGCAATCCAAGCTCGAACACCTCCGCCAGTCGCTGGAGTCGTTGGGAGGCTGAAAGACCAAGCCGCCGGCCGGAACAGCCGAGCTTGACGGCATCCAATATCGTGGCACATTTGATACATGACTGAGCAAATCAGACTTCGAATTGACAGCCGGCTCGCGGAAGAGGCGGACGTGGTCTGCCGGGAAATCGGCATCACCCCGACGGCGGCGGTGTCCATGTTTTTCGCGCAAATGGTCAAATTGCGCGGGTTGCCCTTCCGTCCCAGCGATTTTCCGGCGCTGGACGAATACGGCGTAACGCTGGCGCAAGCGACGGCGGCGGAAGAGGCCGCCCTGGCTGAAATCCGGGCGGCGCGCAAAGCCGGCAAGCTGAAAGCCTTCACCGGCAAGCTGTGATTTCCGTCCTGCTCAGTGAAAGGATCCGGAAAACAGCGGACAAACTGCCACCGGACATGCGCGACAGAGTTTCCCAGGCCATTGCGGAAGTCTCAGCCGCTTTTGGCGATCCGCATAAACACCGGGGTTTGGGACTCCGCAAACTGGCAAGGCGCTCCTACGAAATCCGGGTGCAACGGCAATGGCGGGTCGTGTTTATCCACGAAGGAGATGCCTTGATTGCCTTTGATGTGATGGACCACGACGAAGTTGCGCCCTGGCTGCGGGGACAGCGGAAGTGAGTTTTTTCTCATGGGCCTCCGGCCTTGAAGATGCAGTTGGGCGGGTGCATGTCAATTATATTGGGGTAGATTCCCTTGATGCGGGCGGGATTGTAATAGGTGAAGCCGGCGTAGAAATAAAGCGGGACGATGGGCAGTTCGTCGCGCACCAGGATCGTCTCGGCCTGCTGCAACAGGGCCGCGCGCCGGGCGGGGTCGGTCTGCTGATTGGCCTCGCGCATAAGGGCGTCGTAGCGGTCGTTTTTCCAGCCGGTCTGGTTGTTGCCGTTGTTGCTCCGAAACAAATCCAGGAACGTGTTGGGATCGTTGTAATCGCCGATCCAACTGGCGCGGGCCACGTCGAAATCCAGACGGCTTTGCGCGGCGAGATAGACTTTTTTTTCCATTTGCTCCAGGCCGGCGTGGATGCCCAGTTGCTCCTGCCACATCAGTTGCATTTCCACGGCAAGCCGCTCGTGGATTCTCCCGCCGCCGCCCGAGGCGTCAAACAGATAATGGAAGCGGGGGAATCCCCGGCCGCCCGGAAAACCGGCTTCGGCCAGGAGCCGGCGGGCCAGGGCGGGATCATAGCCCAGGCCGGCAACGGGTTTGTAATTGGCCGTGCCGTCGGGCACCAGGTGATCGGCCACGGTTTCCCCGGCGTGGAGGAATTTGGCCACCAGCCGTTGTTTGTCAACGGCCAGGGCCAGGGCGCGGCGGACGCGGGGATCGTCGAAGGGTTTGCGGGTGGTGTTGAAGCGGAAGAAGTAAGTGCCCAGATAGGGAAAGGCGTGGTAGTCGGGGCGTTTTTTGAGTTCGTCCACCAGTTCGTTGGGGATGCTGGTCAGGTCCCAGATCACGTCGGCCTGGCCGGTTTCGTAGAGGTTGAGGGCGGTGTTGGGGGCGCTGACGGACAGAAAATCAATCACTTCGGTGCGGGTGTTGGCGGCGTCCCAGTAGAAGGGATTTTTGCGGAGGCGGATTTTGTAATTCAGCCGCCAGGCCTCCAGGAGGTACGGGCCGCTGGCGGGCAGGGGGCTGGCGCGCAACCATTGCCCGCCATATTTGTCAATCACCTGGCGCGGCACGACGGAGAGGGTTTGGAAGGCGCACAGGTCGAGGAAGAAAGCGGTCGGGTTGTTCAACTCCACCCGGAGGGTGCGGGAATCCAGCGCGTGAACGCCCACCAGCGCGGGGTCTTTGAGGCTCCCATTGTTATACGCCTCGGCATTTTTCAGGTAGTAAAGCTGTCCGGCATATTCGGCGGCGGTCCGCGGATCGAGCACGCGCCGCCAGGAATAAACCACGTCGTCCGCAGTGATCGGCTGGCCGGGGGACCAGAAAAGCCGCTCGCGCAGGTGGAAGGTATAGACGCGGCCATCGGCGGAGATTTCCCAATTTTCCGCCAGGCCGGGAATGGGGCGGGCGGTGACGGGATCGTAGCGGGTCAAGCCTTCAAACAGGCCGTTGATGACGCGCAAGTCTTCCAGGCCGGTGGCGAGCGCCGGGTCGAGCGTCTGCGGGTCCGGGCCGTTGATCACCACCAGGCCCGCTTTGGGTTCGGAAACGGAGCACGCGGCCAGGAGGCAAAGAGACAGCGCCGTCCATCGGCAAAGAAAGGAGCGGGGATTAGCGATAAACTTCTTACTTGTTCGTGGCCGGGTTGGGCGCCGGAACCACCGCGGCCGGCGGCGCGACTGGAGGAGCCACCGGCGGGGCGGCTGAAGGCGCGGTTGGAGCCTCCAGCGGCGGCGCGGCTGGCGGCGCGGTTGGCGAAGCGGCTGAATTTGACGCCGCCGCCGGGGTGGGCGTCGAGGGTATCTGAAGCATGTCGCTGTTGCTGGCGGTCGCGGGCATCAACGGCGGCGCAGTCTGGCCCGGCAACGCGCCTGTTTTGTTCAGCGCGTTCTGAAACGCGTTGCTGCCGGCGGGTGTAATGTGGGAGGCCATGATGGCCATGAGAAGGGCCGCCCCGAAAAATATGCCGGCGGAATACTTGGTAATGGTGGTCAGGGCGGTGCCCGAACCCGCGCCGAAAAGCGCGTCCGCGGCCGAGCCGCCAAAGGCCATGCCCGCGCCCGCCTCTTTCTTGGGCACCTGCACCAGGATCAACAGCATCAGCACGATGCAGTTCAGAAACATGATCCCTGACAAGAAGATAAACAATATAGCCATAATTTCTTTCTTTAAATGGAGTTCTTGACAATGTCGGAAAAGCTGCGCTCTTCCAGCGAAGCCCCGCCCACCAGGGCGCCGTCCACGTCCGGCTGCGACATCAGCTCGCGGGCGTTGGAGGGCTTGACGCTGCCGCCATATTGGATGCGCGCGCGCCGCGCCACATTTTCATCAAACATGGAGGCCAGGAGACGGCGGATAAAGGCGTGGGCTTCCTGGGCCTGGGTGGTGGTGGCGTTCTTGCCGGTGCCAATGGCCCAGATCGGTTCGTAGGCGACGATGGTTTCCTCGATTTGCGCCGCCGTCAAACCGGCCAGGCTGCCGCGCACCTGCGAGTCCAGCACGCGCTCCGTCAGGCCGGCTTCACGTTCCTGCAAGGATTCGCCCACGCAGACGATGGGTTTGAGCGAGGCGGCGTGGGCCGCGCACGCCTTTTTGGCCACCAGCTCGGTGGTCTCCTTGAAAAACTGGCGCCGCTCGGAGTGGCCCAAAATGACATAGCGGACCGAGAATTCCTTGAGCATGCCGGCGGCGATTTCGCCGGTGAAGGCCCCGAAATTGTGTTCGCTCATGTTCTGCGCGCCCAGGCGCAAGTTGGAATCCATGACGGCCTTGGACACATCGGCCAGCGCGGTAAAAGGCGGGCAGATGACGAGGTCCACCTCCTTGACCGCGGCAAGCTCAATTTTCAGGCCATGCACCAGCGCGAGCGCTTCGGCGACCGTCTTGTTCATCTTCCAATTGCCGGCGATGATTAATTTGCGTTCTTTGTTCATATCAATCTAAAATCTTCTTTCCGGGGCTGACCCCCACAATGTCCAATTATTCTCCAGCGACAACCTTCACATCTAAAGGATTTGAAACCACCTCGAATGCTTCAGGTTTGCCAGCCCACAACATGTCTCCTTTTTTGGCCGTAATCTTGTACGTTCCAACCTCATTTAAACTGTACCATTTACTCAGATTAACCTCAACTTCAATAATTTCGCCTGGCTTTAATTGGCGAATGTATCCGGATGAATTCTCCTGCATCTCCTTCGCAAGCGAGATGTCTTTTCCCGAGGGGGCGAGTACAATGAAGGAGTAGGTGAAATCATCGAGCGGCGTCTCTCCGTCGTATGTTAACCCGAATGTCTCATTAGTGGAGACATTTCTGTAGCGGATCAACAAGCTGAAAGGTCCTGAAGCCTTGACCTGCGTCTTGTCGCCTTCAAGCCTGAGCGACATTTGAAGGCCATTCGTTGCCGGACCCCAATCATTAGTATTTGTAGCCTGTGCAAAAGTTTGCCGAGCGCCGAACATGGCTAGTAGCAAATAAAAACAAATGTAGGGAGACACTCTGTCAAGCCATGACTGTTTCTCGACAAATCGAATTTCGGCTCGATCCCGATGGATCGGGACCCTACTATCCAAGATTGACGCATGATCCATCATTTTGTCTTCATGTCTTGTCGCTTAAAGAGGCGACACCGGGAAGAACCTGGCCCTCCAAAAATTCCAGGCTGGCCCCGCCGCCGGTGCTCATAAAAGTCACTTTTTTCGCCAAGCCGGCCTGGTTGAGCGCCTTGACGCTGTCGCCGCCGCCGATGATGCTCTTGGCGCCGTTCTTGGCCGTGGCGTCGGCCACCGCCTGCGCCACCGCCAGGGTCCCCGCCGCGAACCGCTTGTCCTCGAACATCCCCATCGGGCCGTTCCAGAGGATGGTCTTGGCCTGGCGAATGATTTCGCCGTAGCGCCGGCTGGTCTCCGGGCCGATGTCGTAACCCGCCTCGTTGTCGGGAATGTCTCCGCAGGCGTGCGGCCGGACATTCTGGAATTCCATCACCGGTTTGCCTTTTTTGTTCAACTTGCCGGTGGCCACCGCGGTGGCGAGGACGTCGTCGGTGGGCAGCAAAAACTGGATGCCCCTGGCTTTGGCCTTGGCCAGCGCGGCCAGGGCCATGTCCTTTTTGTCCGGCTCGGACAAGGATTTGCCGACTTTATGGCCGAGGGCCAGCTCGAAAGTATAGACCATCGCGCCGCCGATCAAGAGGGCGTCCGCCTTTTCCAGCAAACGGTCAATGACCTTGATTTTGTCGGAAACTTTGGCCCCGCCCAGAATGACGACGAAAGGCCGGGCGGGATTTTCCAGTTCGTTTCCCAGAAATTGCAACTCCCGTTCCATGAGCAGGCCGGCGGCGCATTGGCCGCCGCGGCGGGCGATGACGCGGGCCACCCCTTCGGTGGAGGCATGGGCGCGATGGGCGGCCCCGAAGGCGTCGTTGACATACACATCGGCCACCGCCGCCAGTTTTTCGGCGAAGGCGGGATCATTGGCCTCCTCCTCGTTGTAGTAGCGGACGTTTTCCAAGAGGAGCAGATCGCCGGGCCGCAGCGCAGCCACGGCGGCGGCGACTTTTTCGCCAATGCAATCGTCCACAAACGCCACGGGACGGCCGAGCATTTCCGCCAGGAGCGCGGCGACCGGCTGGAGGGACATGGAAGGCTCGCGTTTGCCTTTGGGACGGCCCAGATGGGCGGCGAGGATGATTTTCGCGCCCCGGCTGATGAGCAGACGAAGGGTGGGGAGCGTTTCCTTGATGCGGGTGCTGTCGTTGATCACCATTTTGCCGTCCCGCTCTTCCATCGGCACATTGAAGTCCACGCGGACGAAAACCCGTTTCTGGGCCACGTCCAAATCTTTGACGGTCAGTTTTGTAGTATTCACAAGGACAGGGAGCATACCCCAAGCGCGCCCTGAGTCAAACGGTTTCGCGGAAACAAATCGGTGCCGCTGAGACCCCGGGTCGAAATAAGAGTTGGTAATGCTTCAATTAAGGCAGGGCGAGACTCGGTCGAGCCGAACTCTCACGCCCGGCGTCCGCAGGCCGGGTGTTTCACGGGGCTGGCTTTGAAAAAACGGGCTTGTCAGGCAAAACCACGGCCTGTATGCTCCACGGCAATTTATGGAGCGAACTCGCGGAGAAATCATCCTGTTTGCGGCCGCCATTTTTGGAATTTGGCTGTCCATTTGGGCGGTCATTCTGGTGAGCAAATGGCTCGAAGCGGCAGCACTCGTCATCACCCTGGGCGCGTTGAGCGGCTTTGCCTTGCGCGATGAATCGTAGGTCAAATTCGCTCCAAACCGGCGTTCCAATTTTTGCAACGCCAACCGCAACGACCCCGGACGCGGCACGCGATGGTCTTGCTGGCTCTGATTGAAAAACAGCCGCTGGAAAGTGTTTTTATGCGTAATCTTCTCATCGGTATTGATAGCGGCACGCAGTCCACCAAAGTTTTGGTGGTGGACGCGCGCCAGGGCAAGGTGCTCGGCCAAGCGGCCCGGGCTTGCGATCTGATTGCCGGATTGCCCGCGGGCGCCAAGGAGCAGCATCCCCATGCCTGGCGCGAGGCCGCCGCCCAGGCGATCCGGAGCGCCCTCAAAAATGCCGGGGCCGCGCCGGAGGAAGTCGCGGCCATCGGGGTGAGCGGACAGCAGCACGGCTTTGTTCCTTTGGACGAGGCAGGGGAGGTCATCCGCCCGGCCAAACTGTGGTGCGACACCTCCACGGCGGCGGAGTGCGAAATCATCACGCGCAAGCTCGGCGGGCTGGACGGCGCGATTGCGGAGTTGGGCAACGCGGTTCTGCCTGGATTTACCGCCCCGAAAATTCTGTGGCTCAAACGCCGGGAGCCGAAGAATTTCGCCCGGCTGGCCACGGCGCTGCTGCCGCACGATTATCTGAATTTCTGGCTGACCGGGAACCGGGTGATGGAATTCGGCGACGCCAGCGGGACGGCGTTGCTCAATGTCCGGAGCAGGGCCTGGTCGCAAAAGGCTTTGCGGGCGATTGACGCCCGGCTGGCTGACGTTCTGCCCAAGTTGATCCGCAGCGATGAACCGGCGGGGCTCTTGCAGGCGGCGGCGGCCCGGGAATTGGGTCTCAAGCCCGGCCTCCTGGTGAGCGCGGGCGGGGGCGACAACATGATGGGGGCCATCGGCACGGGGAACACCCGCGCCGGGGTGGTCACGGCCAGTTTCGGCACCAGCGGCACGATTTACGCCTGTTCGGAAAAGCCGGTGATTGATGAGCGGGGGGAAATCGCCGCGTTTTGTGATTCCACCAACCGCTGGCTGCCCTTGCTCTGCACCATGAACGTCACCGTCGCCACGGAAATGGTGCGGGAAGATTTCGGCTTGACATACGCGCAACTGGACGACAAAGCCGCCCAGGCGCGGCCCGGTTGCGACGGCTTGTTCCTTCTGCCGTATTTGGAAGGGGAGCGCACCCCCAATGTTCCCGACGGCACCGGCGTGTGGTTCGGGGCCAACAAGGCCACTTTCACCGCCTCCCACTTTGCGCGCGCGGCCATGGAGGGAGTGACGCTGGGAATGAATTACGGCTTGCGGCGGCTGCGGGAGCTGGGGGTCAAGCCCCGGCAAATCCGCGCCACCGGCGGAGGGGCGAAATCCAAGTTCTGGAGGCAGATCATGGCGGACGTTTTCGAGGCGGAAGTGGTGACGCTCAAAGAGAGCGAAGGGGCGGCCTACGGGGCGGCCTTGCAAGCCCTCTGGTGCTGGCGCCTGCAACGGGGCGAACGCGTCGCCATCAACCAGATCACCGATGAATTTGTGCAATTGAACAGGGCCGACACCGCCGAGCCTGTCAGCGCCAACGTGAAGATTTACCGGGAGTTGCAACAAATGCAGGACGAAACCTCGCTGGCCTTGCGGGGCGTGTTTGCCCGGCACCGCCGGTTTGTAAATCGAACGGTTTGACCGCGGCGCGATTGGGTGTAGTATCCATGGTATGCAACCGGCAGCGCTCACCATGACCCGAAAGACCTGGACGGACGAGGAATTGGAAACTCTTCCGAAGGACGGCCACAAATATGAATTGTTGGAGGGAGATTTGATTATGAGTCCGGTGCATGAAAACCATGGAGCAGTTTGTATCGAGATCACCCTGCTGATCGGGGTATTTGTTCATCGCCGAAAACTTGGCCAGGTTTACGACTCCAGCACGGGTTTTCGCCTCACCGGGAATCTGGTGCTCTCTCCGGATGTTTCGTTCGTGAGCAATGCGCGACTGAAAACCATCCGGGTTTCCCCGGATAAGTTTCTTGCCGGGGCGCCGGATTTGGTGGTGGAAGTTCTCTCCCCGTCCGACCGCATGACGCAGATCAGCCGCAAACTGGAGCACTATTTTGAACATGGCGCCCGATTGGCCTGGCTGGTCAACCTGCGAAAGCAGCAAGTTCATATTTACACCGCCGACAGCATCGAGTCATTGACTGACCTGGACGATGTTCTGACGGGCGGCGCGGTTTTGCCGGGATTCAAGTGCAAATTGCGCCAAATTTTTCTGCCGGGTTGACTCCAAATGCGGCCGCCTCTTGGAGACAAAAAGCGCAACTGGCCGTGCTCGTTTGCCAGGCTCATTTGATCGCTCCGCTCACGCGCACGCCCCGCCCAGTCCAGTTGTTTTCAAGGCTCCCTCAATACAGTCCAAATGTGATATTGAATCAAAATCCGCCGCCTTTCCTCAGCGGTGAACTGACTTGAAGAGCGGCTAATCAATAAGACCGATTATGGCAGAGCAGGGGAGACCCTGCAAGCCGGGAGATTCCACTCTGCGACTGCGCGAGGATTACGTGGCAGGGCGCGCACTCCGTGCGCGCCGCGGCGGGCAGGGGACTGCCCGCCCTGCCTTGGTTGTCTACGGACGACTCAACCGGTTACAAGGCGGAAACGCTGAGGAGTTCTTTTTGCCAGGTCATCAAATCGGCGGCGGCCTGTTCCCAATGGCTGGCCAGGGCCAGCAACGCGGCCCGGCTGGCGATCAATGTCGGGTCAATCCCCAACTCCGCCGCGCGGACATCCCGGCGCTTCTCCAATTCGGAGAAGCGTCGCCGTTCCAACTCGGTCTGGCGGTGGGATTTGGTACGCAAGTAATCCGGATGCTCCTGGGGCGGACGGGCCAGCCCGGCATCCACCGCCCGGCCCAACCCCTCCCGGCGGCGGTCGGAGAAATGGCGTGGCAGCCACTGCGCAAAAGGCCGTTGCTCGACCGCCGCCGCCGCAATTTCGACCAGCGCCTCGTGACCGAGCACAAAGAAAGGCGGCTTGTTCGCCCCCAGGGCCTCCTGTTCCCGCCACTGCCACAATTCCCGCAGCACGGCCAGCGCGGCCCGGGATAATTTGTGGCTTCCTTTGACCCGCCAGACCCGATCCGGCTGCGGCTCCGTGGGGATCGCGCATTCCACGATGAGCCGGGCGCAGGACTCCTCCGCCCAGCCCAAGCGCCCTTTTTCGCGCAATTGCTCCCGCAAAATGGCGGCCAGCTGGGCCAGATAATGCGTGTCATTGCGCGCATAAGCCTCCATCCGCGGTGTCAGGGGGCGTCTGGCCCAATCGGCCTTCTGCGACCCCTTCTCCAAAGTGACCCCCAGATATTTGTGGAGCAAATGGGCCAGCCCGAACTCGCGCTCCCCGAGCAAACGGCCGGCCAGCATGGTGTCAAAAATCCGTTCCGGGACGAAGCGATGATTCTTGCGAAAAAGGCGCAAATCGTAATCCGCGCCGTGCAAAATCAGGGGATGCCGTTTGAGGGCCGCCCACAGGGGCGCCAGATCCAGGGGCGCCAGCGGATCAATCAAGCAGTCCTCCTTCCCGAGGCTGATTTGAATCAGGCAAAGCTTTTCCGGGTAGGCATGGAGACTGTCGGCCTCCGTGTCGAGCGCGACGACCTCCGCCGCGTGCAATTGGGGCAAAAAGCCCGCCAAAGAACCATCAGAATCAATCACCGCAAAAACTTACCCCAACCCCTTCCCGGAAAAAATAAAAAAACACCCGCCCCGTCGGGCCGGGGCGCATTCCACTTTTTTGGGTGGTTTTCAAAGTCAGAATCTAATCTTAATCTGGTTCGTCTTAATCGGAAAAGGCGGGGCGGGACTAGGATTAAGATTAGGAGGGAAACCCAAAAAAGTGAAATGTCCCCCCGCGCCCCGGGCAAAACATCCGCTGGCATCCCACGGCGACATCCCGTATCATTTGCCGAATAAATGAAAGCCATCTCACAAAAAACTGAGGGCCCAAACGAGAGGCCTTCTGAGGAACATTCTTTTCCTGGCGGGGTTGTTTGCTGGATGAATCCGTCTGCTGAATCATTGTGAAACTGAAATTAGCCGCCTACGTGATCCTGATTGCCCTGGCCATTTGGTCCGGCTTGGAATTACGTTCCAACTACGCGAAAATCGGCCAGCCAGCCGCCGGCCCCGCCACCAACATCGCGGAGGGTCCGGCCGCCAGCCCCGCGCCCGGCCCAACCAACCCGGCTGTCCCCCCGCCCGGACCGGCGATGGCCGGCAACGAATCCACCAATAGCCTGACCGGGGCCAACGCCGGCGCCGGCTCCAACATGGTGGAGCAAGCCGCCGCGCCGGAAACGCCACCCGCCAGCGCGGACGGCAGCAATTCCGGCGCGGGGGCGGCTCTTCCCGCCGCCGGCCCGGCGCCCGCCGCCAGCACCCCGCCAGGCAGCGCGGTCGGTCATTTGGCCGTGCTGGTGGGCGCGGTGGTCGCTTTGGGGTTGCTGGCCACGTATGACCTGACGCATTACATGGGGTCGCGGGCGATCAACTATTTATTTGACGATCTGGGCGAAGGGGAGCGCGATCCCGAATACGAGCGCGCCGAACAAACGTGGGTCAACGGGAAGCATCTGGAAGCCATTGAAATGATGCGCGAGTATCTGAAGAAAAACCCGCGCGAGCAGTTTGTGGCCATTCGCATTGCGGAGATTTACGAGAAGGACTTGAACAATTATGTGGCCGCCTCATTGGAACTGGAGGAAGTCCTCAAGAAGAGGCTCCCCGCCGAACGCTGGGGCCGGAACGCCATTCACCTTTGCAACATTTACTCCCGCATGGGCCAGCAGGACAAAATGAGGGCGCTGTTGGAGCGCATCGCCAGGGATTACCCAAAAACGAGCGCGGCCAAAAAAGCGCGCCGCAGTCTCGGCCTGCCCGAACCGCAGCAGGAGGAGGAGGCTCCCGCCGCCGCGCCGCCCGAACCGGCCGCCGAACAGGCCCCGGACGAGGCGCAGGTATTCGATTTGGATGAGATGATCGCCGCCGCCGATAAGGAAACCGCCTCGCAACCGCCGGAGGCAGCGCCGGGAACGCCTCCGCCGACAGCGCCGCCCAAATCGTCCCTGCCGCCTGGGTTTCGGAAAAAGGAGTGATGCGCGACACTGTGCGAAAGTTGCAATCGGGAAATGGGGAAATCTGAAATCGGACCTCTGACCTCCGGCCTTTGTTTTCTGTCCCTTGCCGGCGGATGGGGCGCCCCCCTTTTTTCTCTAATCCGTTTCCCCCGAGTTTTTTACAGGATGTAGGGGTTGCCCGCACTTCACAAACACCGGAAGGCCTGACAGACGGCAACTAATTGATGCTGTAATAAGTAGGCATTAGCGATGAATGCCTGCGAACCCAAGTTTTTGCTGTTCCTGCTGCCGGCGTTGCTTGGCCCAGCCGTCCGGGGCCAGCCAAGTTCTTTCAATTCCTTGCCGGCGCTGCAGTTGTCGCACATCCAGAACCAGATTACCTTCATCTCCCCAAACACGTTCAGCCACCAGGGTTACGCCACCGATGGCACCAATCATTACACCTTCGACAACCAGGCCATTTACGTGTGGGATTCCGCCAATTGGACTTCGATTGCGTCCAACACGGCGGTCTTTCAAGGCCTGCCCGGACTGGACCATCTGGGCGATGGCGACTATTACAACGGCGAACTCTACCTGGTGGCCGAAAGCTGGTCCAGTTGCGGGAGCTGCACCAACCAGAGCCTTGTGACCTTTGACGCCGCAACCCTCCAGGTTTTGGGTGTCCACAACGTCGCGGCGGACGGCCATGAGGTTTCCGGTCTTGCGGTGGCGCCTTCGGACGGACCCAACGGAACCATCTACGTGACCTCCTACTGCGATGGATCGAAAATCTGGGAGTACGACCTCTCGACCTTTGCCTTGATTGGGACGCTGGCCCTGAGCCGGCCCATTCCTTACATTCAGGGGATAACGTGGGCGAACGGGAAGTTCTATATTTCGCAGGACATGGGATCCATTTTTTCCCTCGATTACAGCGGCGATGTTTCCCATGTCTATTCCACCTCCATTTCCGGGAGCCACGAGGGATTGAAGTATGTCCAGGGGCAGATTCGCTGGCTCATTGACAGCGGAGCGGGGCATAAGTTCATCTACTATGTCAGCCTCGACAGCATGGTGGTTTCATTTCCCGCCTCCGGCGCCGGATGGATTCTCGAAGCCTCTTCCAACATTGGACAGCCGTGGGTTCCCGTGACCACGGGTTTCGCCGCGGCCAGCCCCGGCGGCCTGAGCGTCACCATCCCGACCCCGGCCCAGAACACCTTCTACCACCTCCGCAAGCCATAACGGTGCAAATCGAAGAGGGAAGGCGGCGAAAAAGGGGCGGCGCGATGGCCTGCCGCGGCCCCGACGATCAGGGTGTCATGGAGATATAATGGATGCGCTGTTTGCCAGGGCCTTCATCAATCAGCCAGCGCAAACCGTTTCCCACAAACTTGAGGCCCTCGTGGCTGCCGCTGTGCGAGTCAACGTAAACCCTGGAGACATGGCCGTCCCCGCCAAATGTATAAATGGCCCCCCCGTCTTCGGGCGCATAAAACCGGCCGTCGTGCCACGCCACCCCCTGGAGGCAGGAAAGGGTCTGGTCGAGCGGCAAGGGGCCGAGAAACTCAAAAGTGCGGAGGTCATATTTGAAGAGCTTGGATCCGTCGCAGTAGGAGGAGACATAAATGACACCGCCCGCGCCGTCCCGGGGAGCGACGGCCAGGCCGGAAACTTCGTGGTGTTGGGCGGAAACACTGTGGACCTCCAGGCGGGCCAGAGTGGCGGCATCGAAAACCAGAATGCTTTGGTTGGTGAAATTGGCGCAGCTTTGCCAGATCTCGGCCACGATATACAACTTGCCCTGGAAATAATCGCCATCCCCAAAATGGTTCAGCCCCGATACCCCGGCAAAAGGTGTCTTGTTGGACGCGACCAACGACCAGTTCAGATCGTCCCGCCATTTGTAGATCGCCTGGTTGTCGAACGTGTAATGATTGGTGCCGTCGGTGGCATAGCCCTGGTGGCATTTTATGTCCGGCGAGACGTATATCTCGTGGTAACTGGCGCCGGGGCGGTCTTGGGCCCGGGCCGGCGTCGGGCGGCCGATGATCCAGGCCAGAAACAGGGGAAACAAAAGGACGGCGTGAACCCCCGGCGCAAAGGAACTGCATTTCATACGAAAACAAATTAAGCGGGCCGGTTCCGCGGTGTCAAGGCCCGGCAGATCCTCACAGGGACCGCTTTGACGTTGCGATCCGGCTAAATTTGCGCGCAAATGCGGGCTTGAGGAATCCTGGGAACTGGTTATTCTATTTGATACATTTGAGCGCGCGATACGAACGTCATGCCGACGCAACAAAACAATTCCCGCAAGCTCCTGGCCGGTGTCGCCGGCGTTCTGGTGTTGGCGGCGCTCGGCTTTTGGCTGTCGCTTCGCCACGCGGGGCAGCCGGCGCCTCCTCCGGCCCGCCCTCTGCCGGCCCCATCGGAGGCAAACCTCCAACCCGTTTCTCCGGCCGCGCCGGCCAATGGCTCCCTTCAAAGGTTGAGGGAAATGAATGGTTCATTGAAAACCCTGGACGCGGCGGGCGCGCGGCGCAGTCTGGCCGAATGGCGCGCCCAGTTGGCCGCTCTGCCCAAGGACGAGGCGGTATCGGCCATCCGGCAATTCT
>Ga0326728_10017560_pt1 | contig 14296 bp, 13 predicted proteins | sample MB3enrmetagenome_FD_207602 | JGI IMG/M metagenome (GOLD analysis project Ga0326728, IMG submission 207602) | Lab enriched peat soil microbial communities from McLean, Ithaca, NY, United States - MB31MN | ecosystem: Environmental > Terrestrial > Soil > Wetlands > Peat | place: USA: New York...
CGTGCCCGGGCCGGCCGCAAATCGTCTGGTTTGAGGCTGCGGACGACCCTGGGCGGCAAAAACTGAGCTTGACGCTCCTTTGCCACTAAGCGTTGGATAAAATAATGTTGAGTTTTGCAAGAGGCTCATAATCCTAATCTTAATCGTCAAATGGCCAAAACCGCACAATTGATAGATAGGTCCGGAAAATCGGTAACACGGTGACAAGTGTTGATAATCAACGACTTAGCCGGTAACACGAAAAGTAACAGACCGGTAACATGTTACTGCTTTTCGTCTTTTGCTGCCTCAGAAGCTGTATAAAATGAGCCATCTGAAAGGGAATGGCAGAAACATGGGGAGGCAAAAACATCAGATTGCCGCGAAGAATGGCAAGAAACGTCCAGTGGTTCATACTTCAGCCTTTTGATATGCAGGTCTGGAAAATCGGCAACATCGGCTACATCGTTGATAGTCAACGGGTTAGCTGGCAACAAAATCGGCAACAGACCAGCAACAAGCCCGTTACGTTAACGATAACGCCGGCTTGGGCCTGGCATTGCCACTGGCGCATTTGTGGGTGGACATTTGGTCACACGCGACCGGCATCTGCTTGACATTGATGAAACCAGTCTTTCGATGGCTTTTAACGACGCCGATTTGGCGCCGGTCAATCCCGCGCACCCAAGGCGGCTATTGCGTTCAGCGCGACAGATGTTCTGATTTGCGCCGGCCTGCGACGGCCTGGGCATACGGGAATTGATACTATTTGGCGGTCGTCTGCGGGCATGAGACGAGGGGGACAGACACGGCGTCGAGCACAGTGCAAAGCGGAGTCAGCAATGCGTCTCCTTCTGAGCGCGTCACTGGACCGGCGATAACGGTTCAAACGCCTCTTTACCATTGACCGACTCAAGCCAGCCTCAGACGAGGCCGTAAACGTCAAGGGAAGGGCCATAGAACGCTGCCAAGGCTGCGGCATATCTGCCACCTGTGAAAGTTATGGAAGTCGTGCCACCGCACCCTGCCGCGCTCCGCGCGGCAGGGTGCGGTGGCTCGCTTGAAGATGAATTATGCCCGGATGAAATTGAATGTTGAAGCCTTCAAGACGTGTTCCCTGTGGGGTTCGTCTGACAGTTCGCTTAATAAGCTAATTTTAGACTTGCCTTTCACGGGAACAACGGAAGGCTAAGGCACATGGAACCGTATGTGCATGATTTCATTGGGTCATTGCTGGGTCTTGTGTTTGGTGTGTTGTGGGTTGAGTGGAGAGCGAGACGTGACAGGGCCACGCAAGCAAGACTTCTTCGCGCTAATTTGGTCAAAGCATGCAAGTTCGCTTTGGGTGGAATTGACAAGTGTTTGGAGTTCTTGCTAAAGGAGTCGAAAGTTCCTAATGTTCGACTTGACTCTGCGAGCATTGGACACATTCTATTTACTGGCCGAGACCTGTTTGAGAATCCAAAGTTTTTTGAAGACTTCAATTGGCAGCGATATCAACTCGATCACATTAACGCGAAGCTGGATTACTTTCACTTTTACATGGCTGCATCTGGAGAAACGGCTAGATCGTTGATGATCGCCGAACGTCAATCGCTCGTGGCACATTTGAGGACGACTAGAAAAGAGCTCGGGGATTTGGTGGATTCGTTTGAGCAGGAGACAAACGAGATGCGATGCTGCAAATAGAAAAGGGATCGGTTCCTTGTATTGCCGCGTTGTTGGTGGAAAGGGCGGGCGGGATGGGTCATTCGCCGATGACATAATGAAGGCGAAGAGGTTCCCTGAGGGTCCGGGTGGACAAATTGGAATTTTTCGATGAAAAAACTGCAGGATATTTGTTTCGCCCGGCACAGCAATCCGCTCACCGTCATGGCTCCGCGGTCACCATGGGCGGGTGCCAAAGATTGCGGTTGTTCAGAAAAAGCTGGGCGTTGTCGGTACCGGCAGGGGCATCAACCAGCCAGTAGTAATTTTCGGTGTATGTGCCGTATTCGCTCGGAACCTTGCGTTGAGCGGTTGCGTAAAGCGTAAACGCTCCGATACGAGGACAAGGTATGGAAAATCTGCCGTCAGCGTCGGTCACAGCCTGGTATGTAACGGGCACGGTGGATAGTAAATCCGAAAGGTAATTGCCTGGCGTTTGGGAAAGGTTCACCGAGTCCGTTAAAGAGCCATTCACGGAGTTCGCTAAGGCGGTAATCTCCGAAATTTTCGGAACCAGGGCTTCGGCCACATTCGGATAATCGTTCTGTAGTTGATGCTCGGCCGCCACGTTGGCTTCTATGTGTTGCGACGCGTTCGTTATCCACAAGGGCATCCCCGTCAGCCTCAATACCTCGGTTTGCACTGCTGAAATTTTGGTTTGCAGTTCTGAAAGTTGCGCGGCTCTCTGTTTGGCGTACTTCACGTTTAGAAAAACCGCCACGTGCTTCCTTTCAATTAGAAACACCTCGACTCCCCCCATCTTGACATTTTCGCGGCCCTCGGTGACGATGAAGACTTGGCCAGAGAGCATATGCGGGTTGAAACAAAAATAAATGGCAGCGGCCAGGAAGACCACCATTGCTAGGCAAACAAACTTAGCCATTTTCATTTTAGTCATATCATGTCGTCACCCATTGGGATTCTCGCGTTTTAGATCACGGGCAAGTGCATTTAATATCTGAAGTGTGGCTTTCGTTGCCGAGTTTTCACGCTCAGAAAATGTTTGCATGGTTTTGGTCTTTTTGTCGCCGCCCAAAGCATCTACGACGGTGGAAACGATATTCTCAATAAAAAATACAGTCTCTTTCATTTCCTTGATCACGATTGGGTTCCTCTTAAGAATTTGATATAAGTTCAAGAGCCTGTCCTGGTGGGCAAAAATCTTGTGACGGATTGTGCTTATCCTCTGGCGGCCCGGGTAATTGTGGATTTCGGATTTCAGCTGATTTGCGAGACCGGAATTCTTAACGGAAACTTCGTTGATTAGGGAATGTATATGCGTTGAGTCAGCTCGGCTGTCGAAGAGCTTAAAAGAAATCACGTAAAAACCCTGAACAAACGAATAGCAGACCGGCTGGAAAAAGTTGAGATACTCACGTCTAACGCCGTCGAAACGCCCGGTTTTTGGATTCATGATTTCCCACCAAATCGCATGGCCTTCGACTAATTTTCCAACGGACTCGGTCACGTCACAGATTTGCTGTTCTAAATCAAGCCATTGACGTAGCTCGCCTCGCTCAGCGGGCGAGAGCTTTCCAACGGCCTCTTGAATTTGGCGAATGGAATTCACGCTCCAGATTATACAGAGCATGTTGGAAAGTCTAGTGCCGATGGACGCTATTTGGCTTGGCGATATTCGAGCGAGGCGACTTGCGCATAATGGAGCGAAGCGGAATGATTCCAATGGCTCAAGCCCTTCCTGGTGGTGGCGGCATTGACCCCAGTGTAGCGGGGGCAGGATGGGCGCAATCCTGGGGACAATGACGACACGACCAGGCACTTGTCGGGGCGGAGCGTTCGCGTGTTGGCATTTGGCTTGGCCTTCCTTTTTTCGGCAAGCCGGATGATCCGCCTTCGCTAAAGCTTCCGCCGGCGCGCTGGGCGCTATGGCGGGACAAGCCGGCGCGACAGGTCCGCCTTCGTCAAGACTTCCGCCGTCGTCCCGCTGGTGGCGGGATTGTGGCGGGACAAGACGGAGGGACAGGCAACACGGGAACGCGCAGCGGGGAAAACCCACGCCGATAAAAAGAGCGTCAAATCTCTTGCGGTTCAAGCGGTTTGAAACTATCCTGAATCCATGCCTGCGGTCACTTTGAAAGCGCATTTTAACGGGAAGCAGATCGTTTTGGACGAACCATTCGACCTGCCGCCTGATTCACCGCTCATGGTCACGGTCATGTCAAAGGAAGATTTCACCGAAGATGCCCAGTGGCACAGCCTGGCTGCTGGCGCGCTGGCAAGGGCGTATGGGGAGGATGAACCGGACTATTCTGCCGCCGACGTTAAGCGATGAAGGAGGGCGACATCGTCCTGGCGCTGCTGCCGCAAACGGATGGACGGGGCAAGTATCGTCCTGCGGTAGTGTTGCGGCGGATGCCTGGATTCGGGGATCTGCTGGTGTGCGGCATCAGCACTCAGCTTCGGCAGCAGGTTGCTGAGTTCGACGAGATCATTGAACCATCCCACGCTGATTTCAAAACGAGCGGCGTCAAAGCCCCTTCCCTGATTCGGCTGGGTTTTCTGGCGGTTCTCCCCGCAAGCAACTTTCTCGGAACAATCGGTTCTATTTCAGGCCAGCGGCATCAACGTCTTCTTTCCAGGCTTTCCGAGTATTTGCAGTCGAAAGATAAAATCTGATACTGCAATCTGATACTGTTTGCCAATTTTCGGGCAGATTGGTGATGATTCAGGCAGACGGAAAACAATGCAAAGCGTTGATAATCAATGCCGGGATGACGGGACAAGACGGCGGGACAGGCAACACGGGAACGCGCAGCGGGATTGAGCAATCTGTGCAGGTTTTATTGGGTGCGGCGGCTGCGGATGCGCGTTTCCGTGACCAGCCAAACGGTGTTGCCCAAGTCCCTTTCGCCAAGCAGAGTCAGGGCATCGGCCAATCGCTGGAGCAAATCGGCGCGATTTGGTTTGCGCAATGTAATCACAATAGCTCCGCTGTGCCGCTCGAATGCCAATGGAACGGTGTGAAAGAAATCCTTGTCGGTGGTGACGAATATGGCCTTTTGCTCTTGTGCGCGAGCAAATAATTTTGCGTCCTCTGTGCCAGGCGGAAAACTTTGCAGGGCATGCGAGGCTGAATGGCCGGCGGATTCGAGAAACATTATGGCTGGACGCGGAAAATTTTCGTCGAGAAAAAATTTCATTCCGCCGGTTACGCTTCGGCAGTTTCCATCGCTGTTAATTCACCGGCAAATTCCAGACACGCCCGGATATCCGCCTCGGTTAGCGCGGGATAATCTTCCAAAATCTCCGCATGCGATTGTCCGGCGGCAACGGCACCCACGACATTGGCCACGAACACGCGCGTGCCGCGCACCACGGGTTTGCCGTGACAAACCGCCGGGTCAAGCTGGATTCGATCTGAAAGCCACGTTTGCATTGAAGAACACTAACCGCATTGGCAAGGTAAATCAAGCGAAGATCCCTGAAAAAGTCAGAAGGAAGAAGGCAGAAGGAAGAAGTCAAAAAAGGAATCCGGATCGACTTTTGGCTGTTTTTCAGATTTCTTAATTCTTACATCTTAATTCACTTCGGAATCCGTGGTCAAATTCCTTAAAGACATTTCCACCTCCCAATTTCAGCGTTTTTGTAAATACTACATTCAGCGTGTTTTGTAACTACCTTGCTGACAATATGTTATGACTATTCAAAATGTCGAAAATTTCACAGTTTTTTTCGGGGCAATATATTTCAACGCAAGTTGCTTGAGAAAATCAAAAATGATTCGTCATTCGGATTTTGTCATTGGACATTTTCCCTTAATCCGTCATTCGTCATTTCGGCTGCGCCTCGCGCTGCTGCAGTTCGTGGAGGGCGTCCACCATTTTGGGCAGGACAATTTCATGAACTTCCACCCCCTGTCCAATGCCTTTGAGCAGGGTCAGCGTCAACGGCCCGCCCAGATGCTCGCGGAATTCCTCCAGGCCCTTCAAAACAACCGGCTGCTGCTCGGCGTCAAGATGAAGCAATTCGTCCGCAAAGAGCTTGAAGCCCAGACGGCGCAACAAGGCCAGAATACGGTCCGCCGACGCGCCGTCGAGCAACCCGATGTTCCGCGAATAAATCACATCCAAAGCCATGCCGATGGCCACCGCTTCACCATGCCGGATGTGAAAGCGGGACAGTTGTTCCAGCTTGTGGGCCGACCAATGCCCGAAATCCAGCGGCCGGATCGAACCAAATTCGAACGGGTCCCCGCTCCCGGCAATGTGCTCGATGTGCAATTCCGCGCAGCGCTCGATCAGCCGCCGCATCGGCTCAGGCTCCAGGCGCGCCAGCGCCGCCGCCTCGCGCTCCAGGCATTCGAAAAACGCCCGGTCCCGGATCAGCGCCACCTTGACCGCCTCGGCGTAACCGGCCCGTTTGTCGCGGTCGGGCAGTGAAGCCAGCAGGTCGAAATCATTAATGACCGCGTAAGGCGGGGCGAAAGCGCCGATGAAATTCTTTTTGCCGAAGGCGTTGATGCCGTTTTTGACGCCCACCCCCGAATCGTTCTGGCTCAGGACAGTCGTCGGAATGCGCACATGACGCACCCCGCGATGCGCCGTGGCTGCGGCCAAACCGGCCACATCCAGGAGGGCCCCGCCTCCCACCCCCACCAGATACGAATGACGGTCCACATGGTGGCGATCGACGTGGAATTGGATTTCCGAAACATGATAGTAAGAATTCTTGACACGTTCGCCTCCCTCGATGATCAGCGGCGGCCCCGCCAGCTCCAGCCGGCCGGCGCAGGCCGCAAAGTAACTCTCGATGGCTTTGGCCAGATGCGGCTGGGCCGCGGCGAGCGATTCGTCCAGCACCACCAAAACCTTCGGAACACGGGGCGGCTCGGCCAAAACGGATTGGAGCAGGGGATTGGAAACGCCGAACACTCCGCGCGTGAAATAGACGCGGTGTTCAAAACTGACCGAGAAGGTGCGTTTGATGGACGTCATCTTTTGCACAATACCATATAGACGCGCTCATTTGGAGGCTTATTTAAAGGAATGACGAATGTCCAAGCACGAATGACCCCATGAATGCCTAATGTCTAAGCACTAATGACCAATGAAGCGAGGAAATGACGAATGACAAAGGACCGCCGCGCGTGGGTTTCGTCATTGGGTCATTTGGGTATTGATTAGTCATTAGGATTTTGTCATTGGACATTTTCCCCCGGCAGTTCGAGCTTTGATCTCCGGCGGCGCCGATGAGTGTCCAAATAGTCAGATGCACCCGGCGCCCAAGCACTTTCCCCTTGCGAGCGCGGGATTGGATTTGTTAATCATGGGCGCACCTATGGCAGCAATTGGCCGCTTTCAAAAGGGCGATGACATATTTTACGCGAAAGTTGTGGACGGCGATCTTCACCGGCTGCGCGGGGACGTTTTTGGCGCGCCTTCCTTTGCCAAGAGACCGATGTCCTTCAAGGGCGTGAAAACATTGCCGCCGGCAGACCCTTCCAAAATCGTCGCCATCGGCCTCAATTACGCCGATCACGCCCGGGAACAAGGCAAGGCGCTGCCCGAGGAGCCGCTTTTTTGGTTCAAGGCCCCCTCTTCGCTCCTGGCCGACGGGGGCAAGATCGAAATTCCCTTTCCGCATCATCGCACGGATTACGAGGCGGAACTGGCCATTGTCATTGGCCGGCGCGCGCGCAACATCCCGCCCGCCGCCGCCGCCCGCCACATTTTTGGCTACACCGCGGCGCAGGACATCAGCGACCGCACGATTCAGAATTCGGAAAGCCAATGGGCGCGCTGCAAGTCCTTTGACACCTTCACTCCGCTGGGGCCTTGCGTGGAAACGCAACTGGACCCGCACGATTTGACCATCCAACTGTTTCAAAACGGCCAGCTTCGGCAAAATTCCAACACCAGCCAGCTCCTCTTCAACTGCTTTGAGCTGGTCAGCTTCGTTTCCACCCATTTGACCCTGCTGCCCGGCGATGTCATCCTCACCGGCACGCCCAGCGGGGTGGGGCCGATCCAATCGGACGACCGGCTGGAGGTGCGCATTCAAGGCCTGGCGCCGCTCGTCAACACTGTCAAGTAACTTATTCTATGCGTTGGTCCCAGGGATTTATTCCCACTTTGAAAGAAACTCCGGCGGAGGCTGAAATCCTCTCGCACAAGCTCCTCCTGCGCGCCGGTTTGATCCGCAAGCTCACGGCCGGCCTTTACACCTTCCTGCCGCTGGGCTTGCGCGCCTTGCGCAAGGTGGAACAAATCGTGCGCGAGGAAATGGACCGCGCCGGCGCCCTGGAGGTTTTGATGCCCGCCCTCCAACCCCCCGAAATCTGGCAGCAGAGCGGACGCTACGAAACGGCCCAGGGAGTCTTTTTCAAGGCCCGCGACCGGGCCAAAAAGGAATGGATTCTCGGCCCCACCCATGAGGAGGTCATTACGACTTTGGTCGCCGGCGAACTGAGTTCCTACCGCCAGTTGCCCAAAAATTTTTACCAGATCCAAACCAAGTTCCGCGATGAGATCCGCCCGCGTTTCGGCCTGATGCGCGCCAAGGAATTCATCATGAAGGACGCTTACAGCTTCGACGCCACCGACGAAGCCGCGCAGGCCAGTTACAAGAAAATGTACGACGCCTACACGCGGATTTTTCAGCGGTGCGGATTGAAAGTCATGGCCGTCGAGGCCGATACTGGGGTCATGGGGGGGAAATTTTCCCACGAGTTCATGGTCCCGGCGGAAACGGGGGAAAATGAAGTGGTCTATTGCGAGGCCTGCCCTTACGCGGCCAACATTGATAAAGCCTCCAGCCGCGCCCGCCCGGCGGAACCCGTTCCGCCCGCCGCGACCGGACCCGAAAAATTTGCCACGCCGGGCGTTGTCACCATAGAAGGTTTGACGCAACCGCCCTTTGGTGTTCCGGCCACGCGCCAAATCAAGACTCTGGTTTACATCGTCGAAAACAAACCGGCGCTGATTCTGCTGCGGGGCGATCACCAATTGAACGAAGCGAAATTGGCCGGCGCGCTCGGCACCGCGACCTTCCGTCCGGCGGAAGCGGAGGAGATTTTTGCCGCGTTGCGCGCCCATGCCGGAAGCCTGGGCGCGGTGGGCGTGAAGGATTTGCCGGTCTATGCGGATGACACCCTGCGCGCCGCCGCTGGCATGACGACAGGCGCCAACGAAGACGGCTTTCATTTGCGTCAAGTCGAAATAAGCCGCGATATTCAAGTGGCCAAATGGAGCGATCTGCGCCTGGCCCAGGCGGGCGAGTCCTGCACCGCTTGCGGACAGCCGCTGAAAATCCGCCGGGCCATCGAAGTGGGGCATGTCTTCAAGCTGGGCACCAAGTACAGCGAAGCCTTGAAGGCCCTTTTTTTGGACGAGGCGGGCAAACAACAGCCGGCCATCATGGGCTGTTACGGCATTGGCGTCACCCGCACCCTGCAAGCCGTCATCGAGCAATGCAACGACAAGGATGGAATCATCTGGCCGGTCAGCGTCGCCCCCTACACAGTATGCTTGACGCCCTTGAGCGTCGCCCCGGACAGCGCGGTCATGAAGCTGGCCGAAAAGCTTTACGCCGAACTGGTCGAGCGCGGGGTCGAGGTGATTTTGGACGACCGCGACGAACGCCCCGGCGTCAAGTTTAAAGACTCCGAATTGATCGGTTTTCCGCTGCGCATCGGCCTGGGCGAAAAGTCGCTGGCCAAAGGCGAAGTCGAATTCAAGCCGCGCGGCGGCCAACTGGTGTTGGTCAAAGCCGAAAACGCCGTGGCAAAAGTTCTGGAGCACTTGCATTTCCTCAGTCCGCCATAGTTCTCTTCTTCATGGATACGGCCAAGGCTATCGGGCCGGGACTCCCGACCACAGGAAGGATTCCTGTTCGGACAGTTGCCGGTCCCCTTCCCACAGTGTGACGCGCCAGGCGACCAACTTGCCGAATTTCTTATACTCTTCCCCGGTGATGTTGAACTGGGCCCAATTGCCAAACCAGCCGCTCTTCTTGACCGGTTCCTCCAAAGTGACGGTCTGGAGGGAATTGGTCAGGAGTCCGCGCAGTTCGGCGCGCAATTTGGTTTTCTGCCAATCGACACCTTTGGCTTTCCACAACACTTCCAGACGAAGGCTCGCGCGCAGTTCAGGGTGTCTGCGAAGATAGAATTGATAGGCGTCCCTTTCATACAAACTGGGCGAGAGGGATTGGCGGCCCTTTTTATCCAGGAACTGCGGGAGGACCTTGCAGACCTTGCCTTCGCCCGCCAGGACCGCGGCAGTGGACAGCAGAAAACCGAGCAGGGCGAAACTGGCGGCAAAGCGACACATGGCCGAAAACCATCAATCCTTTCTGAAGAGCAAACAGGGATCAGGAACCATGCTTTTCCTCCTACTTCGGCGCGGCCGGGAGCAAGGCCAGGATTTCCTGCTGCTCCTGATACCACTCCTCCAAAGGACGGGACAACACCGATGCCTTAAAATCCTTGTAATGATCCAAGCCCAGGGCGGAATCGATTTCCTTCTTCAGCGCCTCGTTTATTTCGGACTTGGCTTCGTCGGCCCACCCTTTGTAGGAGCCGGTCGCCGGGCCTAACATGCGGGCGGCGTCCAGGCGCGTGGCTTGATCGTATTTAAAGTGAGGCACCGAAACGATTTGTTTATCCTCCTTGCCTTCGATTTTGTTGGTTTCGTCCTGGGTCGTGATGACCAGCTTGGCCAGGTCGATGATGCGTTGGTCCAATTTGGCCAGGGCGTCGTCGTCGCTGACGTGGCCGTTGGCCTCGAAGTCCAGGTCGCGCGTGGCGTTGGTCAGGCGCTGGCAGATTTGGCGGATGACTTCCTTCTCCAGTTCCTCGAAACATTTCTGGCCGCGTTTGACGATCAGTTCCCGCTCCTCCTTGGTGAAACTGTATTTCTTGTCGTCCAAGCCAACGAAGGTGGAGTAGTTGGCGTTGGTCAGAAGCCTTTGAAGCTTGGCGGTGAGATTGGTGGCGCTGAGGCGCTCGACCACCAGCGCGTTGGTGGGTTTGTCGTTGGTGGCTTTGTCTTTGAGGTCCAATTTCAAGTCCACGGGCATGAAAGAGAAAGACGCGCGGTCCACGCCGCCGAGATGCTCGATCTGGTTGGTCAGATACTCCCAATGAGCCTGGAGCCGTTCCTTGCGATTGAGGTCGCCGATGAAGTCGAATTTATTCTCGACGCGCAAGGAGCGGGTTTCGGCTTTAAACCAGATAAGAATGTCCTCGAACTGACCGGCCAGTTCCCTCGCGTAGGGAACATAGCTCAAATTGACTTGTTCGAGCGGAATGCGGTCGTGCGGATTGCGCGGGGCGCGGGCGCGAATGAAAGTTTCGATGACGTTGTTGGGCAGGAGATCAATGATCTGCGCGATCTCATTGTAGGCGCCCACCACAGGGTCTTCGCCGTAATCGAAGCGGCGGACATCGCCGTAGCGCCAGGTGTCCTCATCGGTGCCGAAGAGAAGTTTTTTATCGCGCGCCTCGGTGCTGTCAAAATAACCCCAGGCAATGGCCGCCCGGTCGTGCGGCAGCGCCTCTTTGACCGTGCGCATGCGCCAGCCAATGAAAGCCGAGGACTTGAAAATGTTGTAATCCATGACGGAAGCGGAAGTGATTTTATTGGTGTAGGCGTCCAGGGGTTTGCCGGCGACGTAGGCCCTGAACCAGTCATCGAGTTCCTTTTGTGGGAGCGAGGCCGCCAGACTGCCGGCGAAATTGTGGCGCAAACCCAGCACGTGGCCCACTTCGTGCGCCACCACTTCGCGCACGTAGTCTTGCGACACACGCAGCACGGCGGCGTCAGTCAACTCATCGCTGGCGAGCACTTCCTTGAGGCCGCTGGCCATTTGTTGCGCAAACTCAGCCGGGTCAATGTCGCAACAGGGGCCGGAACTGAGGAAGGGCAAGGCCCGCTGCAAGGCCTGGATGTTCTTTTTGTCGTCTTTCTTCGGCTCGGCCATTTCCTCCATGCTGCGCAAGAGAATGCGCGCCTGGGCACGGCCCACAAAGGCAAAGACGCTGGTGATGTAGGCCTGGCCGTGCTCGGACTGGCCCGTGAGCGGGTCCATCAGATCGTCCGCGTAAGCGAAGCCCGCGTTGTCCCACGGCACCCATTGAATGATGTTGTAGTCGGCATCCGGCGCGGTGACGCCGTCGGGCGCCTTCTTCGCCTGCACGATTTCTTTGCCGAGAGCGGCATTCCAATAGAGGATGCCATCCTTGACCGCTTGGACGTAATTGCTGGGCGTGTTGGCCGAATAATAGAAAATGAGCGGCTGGCGGACGTCGAAGCGGGCGATGCGGGAGGAAATGCGGCCGGTGACCGGCTCGATCTGCCCCTCGGTTTCAAAGTAGCGGAGGTAGCGGTGAAACGGCGCGTCTTCCTCCTTGCCCGCGAAAGCAGCGGGTTTGTAAGGCGAGAAGAAATAGCGCATCTCGTAACGGGATTCGAGGTTCTCGGCAAATTGACGGTTCCGCGCCTGCACACTCTGGCGGATGATCAACCGGTCCTTGTCCTGGCGCACGTCAAAGACGCGGCTGTCGGGCACTTCCAGCACCTGATCGCGCCCGTAGAGATTGAACTCGCCTTCGCTCACCCACACCTCGGTGAAGACCCGGCGCATGCCCTTGTTAAAATCCACCACCACCCTTTGGTCGTCCTGCCGCACGATGGGAAAAGTGGCCAGCAACCGGCGCGCCGGCAAATCCTCCGTCACGACCAAACCCAGGGTTGATTCATACATATCCACGCCGTCGGGGAACAACTCGAAGCGGACAATCTTGCCCGCCAGTCCAGTGCTGGTGGCGGCCAGTTGCTGGGGAATGACTGAGGCGGCAAACTGGTAATCCTTGCCCAAACCCGCCTTGGGGATGGCCAGCATCAAGCCGTCGGCCACTTCCAAAGCCGGCGCGACTGGCGCCGCGGGCGCCGCCTTGGCCGGCAAGTTGGTGTCAGCCGCCGTGACGCGACTTGTGCAAAAGAGGGATAATAAGGCGAGAGAAATTGCCGGCAGAACGACGAAACCAAGGCTGCAAAGAATTTGGCGTTTCATATTACAGGGCAGTGTGACGGCAAGGGCGGCAGCGGCGCAAGCACGAAGAAGCGGATTTTGTTTCATTGGAAGATTGAGGTGTTGTTACGGGCGGCGTCGAGGTCCGGGAAAAGGTAGAATTTGCCGCAAGGGGGCTGCTCGTGACCGGCCCGCAAGGCCAGCGCCAGCGCGGTGCAACGGTCGGCGTGGCCGTCGGCCGAGTGCGGCGCGCGATAGGTCACGCCGCCCGAGGCCGTGGTCACACGATTCATGCTGTGCAAATCCTCGCGCACCAACCGGCTGATCGGCACCCGCACGCTTCGCTTTTCAAAGGCCATGCGCAGTTTGGAGAAGATTTCCACTTTCAACGTGTTGCTGAAGGTGAACAGTTCAATTTTGCCGTAACGATGCTTGTCGGGATTCCATTCTCCGAATTCCTGCACCAGAAAATCGCCCATGCCGATGCCGGCGCCGGTGTAATCCAGGCAAACGCGCCGCGCCCGTTTCAGGCGCGGACGAAGTACGGCGATCTGCTCCGGTGTGCTCATCTTGGCCAACTCCAGCACCTCGACCGTCTGGGCCACATCGCTCAACTGCGCATTGGACCAGCAAACCGTTAGATCATGGCGACGCCCGAAATCAATTCCCATATCTATGGAAAACTGCAATTGGGCGTCCCAATATTCGGCTGGGACGGTGGCCGTGGCCTCGACGCTTTCGCAAGAGGCGATCAATTCGTAAGGCAGCAGGACGGCTTGAACGTCCAAAAATTGACATTCAAATTCCTGCGCCCAGCCTTCGGGATCATCCACCGCGGCCTTGAGTTCTTCGATGTTGATGGGGAGTCCTTCTTTGGCGGCAGTGTAAATGTCCACGAAATGACAGGACCAGGGGGTGGTAGGGCGAGACTCTGTCGAGCCGTCAATCGATTTAGGGTTCGACGGAGTCTCACCCCACCGTTGTTGGTTGTAATTCTTGGTCCAGATTTCATAGGCTTTGTTGCCGATGCCGTTGGGGGTGGTGATGAGCCGGACTTTTTTCACGCCGCCACGCAACGGGTTCGTCACGGCGGGCACAATGGCCCGCCAGGTTTGATCCGGGTTTTCGAAGAAGGCGAATTCCGTCAAGAGCACGTTGGCGCTGTAGCCGCGCACGGTGTCGGGCCGGCCCGGCACGGCGATGACCCGGCTGCCGCGCGGAAAGACTATCGTGACGGACTGCAAAAGAGCTTCCGAGCCGCCCTCCCGCTCCTCGCGGATATCGGCGATGGCCATGTTGTAAGCCTCTGTCCACTCCCTCCATTTGGAGAGCGATTCGATGGATTGCCGTTCCGACGGGGCGGCGATAAGCCAGGTCGTTTTGCCGCCGTAACGCTCGTGTTCAAAACAATCGCGCACGCCTTCCTCCGCGGCACAAAAATCCTTGCCCGTCTGCCGGGCCATGAGTCCGAACTTCCAGCGCGAGGTATCCTCCGCCCAGCGGAGCTGGTAGGGCAGCATGACGTCGCGGGGTGAATTGGGTGCTCCGTTCATAAGGGTTGCATGCCAAAGATTTGTCTCCACCGGCGTTCCTTTTCCTCGTTACTCAGCGCTGGCGC
>Ga0326728_10017562_pt1 | contig 14294 bp, 13 predicted proteins | sample MB3enrmetagenome_FD_207602 | JGI IMG/M metagenome (GOLD analysis project Ga0326728, IMG submission 207602) | Lab enriched peat soil microbial communities from McLean, Ithaca, NY, United States - MB31MN | ecosystem: Environmental > Terrestrial > Soil > Wetlands > Peat | place: USA: New York...
GGAGGGGCTCTACATCGTTGATCAGAAGAAAGCTGTCAGCCAGTTCCATCTCGCACTGCATATTTCTTATCCCAGCGCGCGCGACAGGGAAAACGCCCGCAAACTCGGGGTGAGTCCCGGCGGTGACATCGAAATTCACGGGCTTGGCGCCAAATATGGCTGGGTTGGCGCCACACATCTTCAAACGGATTGGACGGACGGTTGCATCGCGGTTACCAACGAGGAGATCGACGAAATCTGGCGGCTGGTTGCGGTTGGCACGCCTGTGGAGATCAAACCGTGAAGGCGAGCTTACGCATGCTACGGCCCCGCGCGCATCACACGACCGGGTGACCCGAGCCACTGCGGATAACTTGCCGGCAATGGTATCTATAATCGGAGGATAGAGTGTGCGAAAAGCAGACCCCTGCAAACGAGCCACCCTGCTTGCCTTGTTGTTATGCTCGGCATCCATCTGCTGCCTTGCTGCGCCGTTTGGGAATGGAGCAGCGAACCCGGTCGCGCACTTCCATTTCTCCATTCATACGAATCCTGATTCCGGACAGGAAATGTATACGCAGTATTGCGCCGGGTGCCATGGCAGCGGCGGTCAAGGCCATGGCCCTGCCGCACACTACTGCACGGTGTCACCCGCCAACCTGGCTTTGCTTGCAAAGAAGAACCACGGGGTGTTCCCGGCGAATCGTGTCTCTCAGGTCCTGCACTCCGGCACCGGAAAAACGCCGCAGGGCCAAGGTTATATGCCGGTTTGGGAGCCGCTGCTGCAGGCAATGAACGCGGATAAGCCTGAAACCACGGAAATCCGCATCGCGAACCTAACTGAGTATGTGCGGACGTTGCAGGAACTTCCCGCAACTTCACCAAGGGGGCACGCTGCCCCTTAATGGAATGTGACTAGGCCAATCCTGCCGCAGGCCCCACGCCCGCATGCCGCGTGGTGCACCTCGCAATTCCCACGCCCGGAAGGACCGTAAATCGGCGGTGCGCAAACCCGTGCGGCGTCGTACACTAGTGCCGCATTCGTACCAACAAGTTGGAACGGCACCAACGAACGAAGCAGTTCGGGCATCGGGTCGAGCGGCAACACATCAACTTCAAGGGGAAACGAAATGTTGAAGGGAGTCGTGTTGGGGATCGTGCTGGGAGTCTTGCTGGTGGTGGCCGGAGTCTACTTTTACTTTTCTTCCGGGCACGTGCCCGTAGCCACGAGCTCGCCGGAGATGCCACTGGAGAGGAAATTCGCGGCGGCGGCGCTGCACGCCTACCTCGACCAGCAACCGCACCCCAATCCGCAAGTGGCGGCGGATGAGCCGAATTTTCTGGCCGGCGCAAAAGTGTACAAGGAGCAGTGCGCCGTTTGCCACGGTCTGCCGGGCGAGCCGAAGACGATGATTGCCGACGGGATGTTTCCCAAGCCGCCGCAGTTGTTTCGCGGCGTGGGCGTAACCGACGACGAGCCATGGGAGACCTACGTCAAGGTCGAAAGCGGCATCCGCATGACGGGCATGCCGGGATTCAAGGAGCATCTGAGCGATCGCCAGATGTGGCAGGTGAGCGTGCTCCTGAAACATGCCGACGGACTTCCGCCAACGGTGAAGGATTTCCTGACCGGTGAGACTACTGCTCCGGTGACTCCGACGCCGACCGCCAGCGCTGCACCGCAAGCGGGAGCTGCCAAGAAGTAGGCCGGATTTTTCAGCCAGACGCAAGGGAAAAGCCGCAGGGTTCCAAGATTCGCCGAGCGTGACCTGCCCCCCGTTTGCTGAACAACACTAAAACACTTCATTCCGAGCGGAGTTTGCTGCGGTGCACCAAAACTTGTCATTCCGAGGGCTGGGTTTGCCCGAGGAATCTGCTTTTTCTTGGATTGTCGCCGCACCTTCGGGATATCAGCTATCAGCGATCAGCAATCAGGAAGCAAAAAGGAGGAGTAAGGCTAACCCCGGGAGCGCTTCATCGCTCGCATCGCTGTGGAATAGCCGCTGGCAAACCCGGCGAGGGGTTGTACTGGAAAACCGCGGCGGTCATATCATCCGACTGCCTGCAATTCCTGGAGAATTCCTGGATGGCCGAGAAAACGTGGTTCAGGAGATCCGTCGGGGAATCGCCCGCGTGCCTGCGGCAGACATCCTGGACTCCGCCCAAGTCGAACTCCTGGCCGTGGACATTCCGCGCATCGGTCAATCCATCGGTGCAAAACAAAACGGAATCACCCGGCACGAGGTCGAGCGTGAATTCGTCATAGGTAACGCCACTGTACAATCCTGGCGGGAACCCGGCGAGTTGCAGGGCGCGACATTCGTTGCCCCGGATGAGCAAGGGGCCGAGCATGCCGGCGCTGGCAATGCGCATCTGCGCGCGAAGTGAATCAAAGAGGGCGTACTGAATCGTGCTATAGCGTCTTATGATGCCGCGGAGGAGCAGCCTCTCGTTCAGGAAGGAGAGAACCTTGGCAGGGGCCTGGCCGGTCTTATGGACGCCGCGGAGTGTGCCCACTGCAAGCGCCGCATAGAGCGCCGCCGGAAGGCCTTTCCCGCACACATCGCCCAGGTATAGGCCGATCATGCCGTCGGGAAGAAGGAAGTAGTCCAGGTAATCCCCGCCTACCTCCGCCGCAGGCTGGAATTCATGGGAAACGACGACGCAATCGGTGCGTAAAGGCTGCCCGGGAAGCATGACGCTTTGGATAGCGCGCGCTTCGTCGAGCTCCTGCTCGCGCAGCTTCTCGATGGAAGGAAGATCGGCTGGTTGCGTCAGAACAGGCATGGTCTTGTCCGGAGGGGGGAGTACACCGAGAGAGGGGCGATGCAGCATCAAGCCTAACACGGGGTTGGCTTGGCCCGAGCGAAATCTCGCGGGGCTGTTACCAATTGCGCTTGGGGCCGCGAAAATGCTTGAGCCGCCAGGATCTTTTGTCCGGACGCAAGCCGGCAGCGGGAAGCTGGCCTTAGCCGATAACGTGATTCGGCCCAAGCCGGTTCTTCCGGAGTTCGTGGCCAGGCAAAGTTCGTTGCTCTCATACTCTCTGTTGGTTAACTAGTGCGCAGCGATTTGTTTGTCCCCGTTGACTCGGTTGATCGCTGCGTCATAATAAAGTTCCCTTCCAGATAAGCCCGGTTGCCCCGGGCTGCCGAGTTGCGCATGCATCCCTCATCAGTTTGGTGTGCGATTTAGGCGCCTAGCTGCCGCACGGTACCGGAGGCACCCATGATCAGAAGAAGCAGCATGGCGATAAAACTGGCCATCTCGTTTGCGTTCCTGGTGGCGATCGTGATTGGCCTGGGCTGGCTGGGACTTAGGGGCATGGGACGGATCAATGCGGATTTGGAGGAGATTGTTAGCAAGCGATGGGCCAGGTTGCAATTGTCCCGGGAAGCCTTGCGATATTCCAACCTGAATAATCGCATCACCATGGAAGTGTTTTTCTTGAACCGCAGGGAGGAGATCGAACCTCTACTAAGGCTTCGGGAAGAGAATTCGGGAAAAATCACCGTTCTCCTAGAAGAACTGCGCGTTGGGGTCACAAGCGGCAGGGAGCAAGAACTACTCGATGTTGTCAATAACACGAGGGCGCCGTACATCAACAGTTACCAGCAAGCGCTGAGAGAACTCCTGGACGAAAACAAACCTGAGCAGGCCAGGGCGACAATCGTTGGAGTTACACTGCCCAAATTGATTGCCTATCACGATGCCTGGAACTCGTTTGTAGATTTCCAAGATCGGCAGGTAGATCAGGCTGCAAAGCAGGGCAAGGCGAATTATAAGCAGACTCACAGATCAGTCCTTGTTCTTATCATTCTTGCGATAGTTACGAGTGGAGCTACGGGAGCCTTCGTCATCAGCTTCATCACCAGCGAGATTACCGAACGGGAGAATGCCGAGAAGAATGTCATCAAATTGAACGCGGAACTGGAGCAAAAGGTGCTCCAGCGGACAGCGGAGCTGACGGAATCCATCGGAAAACTGGAAAAGGAAGTGACCGAGCGGGAACGGGCCGAGGCAGAGGCTAAACGAGCGCAGGAGGCCGCGGAAGAGGCAAGTGGAGCAAAGAGCACCTTCCTTGCCATGATGAGCCACGAGATTCGGACCCCGATGAACGGCATCCTGGGCATGACGGAGTTAGTTCTGGACACGGACCTTACAACCGGGCAACGAGAGAAACTTGCACTGGTTCGCTTTTCAGCGGAATCCCTCCTCACCATCATCAACGACATACTGGATTTTTCGAAGATAGAAGCCGGAAAACTGGAGATGGAATCGATTCCTTTTGATTTGCGCGAAAGTTTGGGCGAAACCATGAAGCCGCTGAGTTTTCGCGCGGACCAGAAAGGGTTGAAAGTTAGCTGCGAAGTAGCGCCGGACGTTCCCGAGGCGCTGGTCGGCGATCCCGGCAGGATTCGCCAGATTCTGGTCAATCTGGTAGGTAACGCCATCAAATTCACCGAACGGGGCGGAATCCTTGTTAGCGTGAACGAGGAATCCCACGATGGCGGAGCCACCTGCCTGCATTTCGCCGTAAAAGACACTGGCATCGGTATCCCGGTGGATAAACAAGAGACGATCTTTGCGGCATTCTCCCAGGCCGACGGCTCCATGGCTCGAAAGTATGGCGGCACCGGGTTGGGATTGGCGATCTGCGGGAAACTTGTGAAGATGATGGGCGGAAGAATAGGGGTGGAGAGTCAACCTGGCCAAGGCAGCACATTCCACTTCACTCTGCGGTTGGCTGTGCAGGACACTCCCGCCCACGCTCGGGAACCTCTCCAACCGGAACAGTTACGCGGTCTGCACGCTCTGATTGTGGAGGACAACTTCAAAAACCGAAGCGTGCTGAAGGGCATTCTTACTCGTTGGGGAATGAAGCCAACAGTGGTCAAGGGCGGCCATGCCGCTCTTCAGGCAATCGAAGCCGCCAAAAGAACTGGCCGTTCCTTTCCTTTGATTTTGTTGCATGAACAGATGCCGGAGAAGGACGGTTTTACGCTCGCTGAACGGATCAAAACGGATCCGCAGTCTGTGGGTACAACTATCATTCTGCTCGCGTCTCCCGGGCACTTGGGGGACGCGGCCCGTTGCCGCAAACTCGGGATTTCCGCCTACCTTGTGAAACCGTTTCGCCAGGGAGAACTGCTGCAAGCGATTTGTACTGCCTTGCATTCGCCCCCGCAAAAGGAAACCCGGTTGGTGACGCGTCATACGCTGCGAGAGGCCCGCAAGCGGCATCGCGTGCTGTTGGTGGAAGACGACGCCGTAAATCAAATGTTTGCAGTCAGTCTTCTTGAGAGGCGAGGTTACCTCGTTTCCGTCGCAGGCAACGGCCGGCAAGCGCTGGCGGCGCTGAAAAAGAAAGACTTTGATGTGGTGCTGATGGACGTGCAGATGCCGGAGATGGATGGTTTCGAGGCCACGGCGGCAATCCGGGAAAGGGAACGTCCCGCAGGCAGACACACCCCGATCATTGCCATGACGGCACACGCCCTCCAAGGTGATAAGGAGCGGTGCCTGTCAGCGGGCATGGACGACTACATTTCAAAACCTATTCAGACGAATGAGTTTTTCGCGACGATCGAGAGGATTGCCGGAAACCGCGGTGCGGGCGGTCCATCGCATGTGCCGGAGACGCAAGAAGAACTGGCACACCGCGAGTAGGAGTTCTTTTGGCCAGAGGCCAAGAGAAAGAGTGAAGCCGAAGAGCCTACCCCTTGGAGACACCGCAAAGAGTAGGTTGCGCAAAGTTGTCCCCGCGCATTGAGCCTGAGCCACCAGCCGCTGTGCCCCATACTGCGAATTGAGTTTGGGGTACTGACCGCAAAAGCGGCGCCGAGGCGCCCTTCGAGGCGCCCTTCGAAGCTCCCCTCGAAGCTCGGGGCAAGCAGGGTAAACCGCACTCCATAGGGGATCAGGTATTGAACTGCTCCAGCGGGGTGATTTCTTCCTCGGACTGACTTGCAAATTCTTTGCGTTCGTTCGCGGCGGCCTGACGGAAACAGAAGTAGATCACTGCGGCGTGCGCGGCGAAGCCCGAAGCCAGGCTGATGGCGGCGCCGACCAGACCCCAGAGCGGGATGAAGAGAAATGCAGCTTGCACGGAGACTGCGGCGGCGATGCCGTTGGCGAGGAGATCGAAATGCGGGCGCTGCATCGCCCGGAGCGCCATGGAATAGCCGCTGGCAAACGCAGCGGAGACCGGGATGATCACGAACACTGGGATGAGCCAGGCATCGCTGGCAAACTTGCCGCCGAAGAGGAGGCGCTCGACGGGTGCGGCGGTAAAGTAGAGAAGCGCGGCGAAGAGCAGCGCTGCTCCCGCGAGACTCAGGCTGATGCGATGAGCGAGTTGCCGCATGCATTCCCTGCTGCCAGTGAGGGACTCGCGGGCAAAGCTCGGAAGCAGAAACATCGCGGCCGCCGCGCTGCACTTCAGCATCAGAAGCGCGGGGATCTGCAGGGCGCGAAATTCTCCGGCAGCGGCGAGGCCGAGAAATACCGGCGCCAGAAGCATCGGCGTTTGACTAAGCGATGCGTCGCAAACTTCGTTGCCCAGCAGCCACCTGCCATAACGCCAATTCTCCGCGGCGGCGGAACGCCAGGAAACGCTGCAGGGGCGCGTTTCGTCCAGGCCGATTTGCAGTTTGTGAAAAATCAGCAGGGCCGCGCACAAGCTGGCGAATCCGAGGAGCAAGAACACCAGGAAGGGTGTGGTTTTGTGGGTGGCCTGCAAAGCGAGCAGCCCGCAGAGGAGCAGCACCAGGCTGCAAGCACTTGCGGATATTGCGCTGACGGGCCGTGCGAGGATGCGGCACATGCGGCGCGCCAGCCAGAGCAGAAGGACAAAGGGAAGCGCGAGGCCGGCACCGAGAAGGGCGCCCGGCAGCGGGCCGCCGTATCCGGATAAGGCGAGGAGCGCGGCGGCGAAAAGCAGAGGAGCGGCAAGCATCGCGGTGAAGGCGAGGTGGACCCAGATTTGCGCTTCAAGGTAATCCGCGAGGTTTCCCGGGTAATTGGCTGGCCCGTTGACGCTCATGGGCTCGAGAACTAGGGCATTGTGAATGCCGGCGAGAAAAAGGAACAGCGCAAAGACCAGGGCGAAGGCGCCGTAGTGCTGCGCCGGAAGCCAGCGCGCGAGCAGCAGATTGACGAGCAGGCCCGCACTGACTGTCGCGCCCGAATCCACCAGGGAAAGTGACAATCGCATTCCCCAGAGCCTCCAGTGCGGAATGGCCGGGGTGCTCGCTGGTGGCAAAGCTGCGATGCTCGTTCGATTTTCCTTTTGCGTCTTGACGGCGATCATTGCCATGGGTCACGTACCTATTTGCAAACAACACGAAAGCTGTCTGCGAGAGAAACCTGCCCGCAGGAAAGCAATTCGCTTTCCAATGCGCCGGATCGCCGTCTTGTGCACTGACCCCTTATTTGCCGCGTATTTCTGCTAATGCGCGCGGCGAATCACCGGAGAAAGGGCGAAGGCGAGGAGTGCTGAAGACTCAAAGTGGAACATCGTTCGCAGTAAGTCCCAATTCGGGAACGAGCCCCGGGCGATGCTTCTCGGCTATTAATCGTGACAGCGCGGGCAGGTTACCGATTCCGCCGCTCTCGACGACAAAATGATCCGGAAGGCAGCATTCCGGAAAGAACCGAAAAGAGACTTGGCGAATGAACATCCAAGCCGGCTAATGCTGATGGGCATTTCAGTGCTAAGCTCTGGTCTAATAGCAGCGTGACACCCGGTTTCTTCAGGAGCAGGAGGCCTCCCATGCGATTGGTCCTCGCGAGTTTAGCGGTTGCGTGTGTTTTAACGCCCGCGCCAGCCCAGGAAATCAAGGACGGGCCGACGAATGAAAAAGCACGGAAAACATATAAGGATGCCCTCAAAGAGTTAGGCGAACGAAGAAGTGAAGAGGCCCTAGACAAGTTTAAGAAAGCGGACAAGCAGGACGACGGACATTGTCTTGCGTGCCAGAAACAGATGATCAAGTACGGGGTGCAGTACCGCGATTGGAAGGCCGCCGAACTCGCCGCTGAGGAGATGGTGGGGGAAGCAAAGAGCGATAGAGAGACGGCCTTTACGCACTATCAATTTGCGGTAGTGCTTATGGAAGAAGGCCTGCAAAGGCACAAAGAGGAATTGTTCGCCCGGACGCACGACGAAATTGCCAAAGCGTTTGCCGCTTATGCGAATTTTCCGGATGCGCTGTACCTGGATGGAAGAGCCCTGGCGAACCTGTGGCAGGACGATGCGGCAAAAGCGCGCTTTGAGGAATATGTGAAGACAGCGGCGGGAAACGATCTCGACCGCCAGCGCGCCAAGCGATACATCAACTATCCGGAGCTGGCGCGCGCTCGCCTGGTGCCACCTTTCGAGCTGACCACTGCGGATGGACAACGGTTTGCCATGGACGATCTGCAGGGAAAAGTCGTGCTGCTGGATTTTTGAGCCACCTGGTGCGAACCCTGCCGCGCGGCGCTGCCACATCTTCGAGAAATAGCCAAGAAATCTCAGGGAGAGCCGCTGGTCATCCTCAGCGTGAGCCTGGATGGCGACGAGCAGAAGTGGAAAGAGTTCATTGCGAAAAACGAAATGACCTGGCCGCAGTATCGCGACGGGGGGTTTAAGGGATCAATGTCGAGGCTGTTCGCGGTTACCTCCATTCCCCACACTTTCATCATTGATGCAGACGGCGTCCTGCGGGACGAACATATTGGAGACGCCTTCATTGAGGGCGAGCTTAAGAAGCTCATCGCCCGGGCGCGCGAGATGCAGCCAACGGAAACGCCTGGGAAGTGAAGCCACGCAGCGCAACGCCGACTCGCTCGCAACCAAGATACGAACATTCTCTGAGGACATTGGGCTTGGCACCTTCAGCAGGTTCTATGGCAAAGTAATGTTAGGGTCGCCGATGCGCCGGGATGTTTCGCGTTCCGCGCCCGCCGCGAGTGACGATCGCTTTCTTATGACCAATCCTTTCGCCGAGCGTTGTGTATTGCTGACCGGAGCGGGCGGCTCGATCGGATCCGCGCTGGCAAAGGCGATCCTCCGGCAGGGGCCCCGGTCTCTGATTCTTCTGGATCACTCGGAAAGCCATCTCCATCAGATCGACTTTGATCTGAGCTCCCTTCCCGGCGGCCAGGTCCGCTCCCCCGTTCTTGGGGATGTAGGCGATGACGCTCTGCTCGCCGAACTATTTGAAGAACGAAAACCCGAAATCGTGATCCATGCGGCCGCGTTCAAACAGGTGCCGCTGATGGAAAGGAATCCGATTGCGGCGGTGCGGAACAATGCGATCGGGACAAACCTCCTGGCGCAGGCAGCGCAACGCTATGAAGTCGCCATGTTCGTCATGTTGTCCACGGATAAAGCGGTAAACCCTCACAGCTTGATGGGCGCGTCCAAAAGAGTGGCCGAGCTTGCGTTGTTGCGATGGAGCAGCTCACGGAGTCCCATGAGGGCTGTGCGGCTGGGGAATGTTTACGGCTCGCAGGGAAGCGTAGTTCCGGCATTCCTGCAACAGATCTCCACGGCCGGGCCTGTAACCGTGGCCCATCCCGGCGTGAATCGATACTTTCTGAGCATGGAAGAGGCCGTCGAGCGGGTGCTATTGGCAGCTAGGCTGGCCGGCGGAGGCGGCATATTCATTTCTGATCTTGGTGAACCGGTGCGGATTCTGGACCTCGCGCGGCAACTCATAAAGGAAGCTGGATTGCAGCCCGGAGACGAAATCCCGATTGTCATGACGGGGCTGCGCCCGGGCGACAAAATGGCCGAGCAGATTGTTTCGGATCGCGAATCGCTCGACCCCGCGGACAATGGCAAGCTCCGCTTGATCAAAACTCCTCAGCCATCTCACGAACAGTTTGACACCGCCATGGCAGCGCTGCAGGAAAGTGCCGCGCGGCGCGACGTTGCGGGCGTCCTCGAGCAGTTGTGCCGGCTCGTGCCTGAATATCGCCCCAGTGAAGTGGTTCTGGCATCCGCGCGTGCGCCGCAGCCGAGTGCCTTATGAAGCGGACCATCGCCGTCGTCACTTCCTCCCGGGCCGACTACAGTCATCTCTACTGGCCTTTGCGCGATCTGTCGCAAGCCGATTCCGTGGATCTGAGAATCGTCGCCCTCGGGCCGCACCTTTCGCCGGAGTTTGGCCACACGTTCCAGGAGATCGAGAAAGACGGCTTCCCCATCCACGCGCGCATCGAATGCCTGCTCAGCTCCGACAGCGACATCGGAATGGCCAAGACCATTGGCGTTGCCGTCCTCGGCCTGGCCGACTTGTTTGGACGCCTGCGGCCGGACCTGCTGCTCTTGATCGCGGACCGCTACGAGATGCTGGCCCCCGCTTCCGTGGCTCTGGCATTGCGCATTCCCATCGCGCACATCGAGGGCGGCGAAATCAGCGAAGGCGCGATTGACGACGCCGTGCGCAACGCCTTGACGATGATGAGTCACATTCATTTCACTTCCACGCACGCTGCCCGACAAAGAGTAATCGCCATGGGCGAGGAAGAATGGCGCGTGCACCGGGCGGGAGCGCCGTCTTTGGATCATCTGCGGCGGCGAACTCTGCTCACCCGGGTGGAATTAGAATCCAGGTTGCAGAGGGATCTCTCCACCCCGCCAGTGCTGGTTGCCTATCATCCCGTCACCCTCGCGCCAGACACACTCGCGGAAGCCGACGCATTATTTGCGGCGCTCGAGGCCCTTCCCGACGACATCCTGTTTTGCTATCCGAATGCCGACGCTGGAAGCCGCGCCCTGATTGAGCGAACCAAGTCCTTCCTGGCGTCTCGCGGCCGCGGGGCCATCTTCACAAACCTTGACGCCATCACCTATTGGAGTCTGCTCGCGCACGTCAAAATGCTCATCGGAAATTCCAGCAGCGGAATCATGGAAACGGCATCCTTTCAGCTTCCCACGGTCAATGTCGGCATGCGGCAACAAGGCCGCGAGCGCGCCAGGAATGTTCTGGACGCTGCTGCGGACAAGAACTCCATCCTCAAAACGATCGAGATCGCCAAAACGGCGGAATTCCGGCAATCGCTCGCGGGCATGGCGAACCCCTATGGTGATGGCCACGCATCCGAAAAGATCGTCCAGGTATTGACGACCGTGCCGTTAACCCCGGAACTCCTGGTGAAGCGCCATGGCCCGCTGATGAACTCCGAGGATTGCGCGGCCAGAACAAGTGCCTCATGAGAATCCCGCTTTCTGCCCCTGACATCATTCAAGAAGACATGGATGCCGTTGCCGCCGTGCTGCGCACTCCACGCCTAAGTCTGGGTCCCAAACTGGAGGAATTTGAACGCGCGATTGCCCGCTACACTGGCGCTGCCCATGCCATTGGCGTAAGTTCCGGCACGGCAGGCCTGCATCTGTGCATACGCGCCCTGGGCGTCGGCGAGGGAGAGGAAGTGATTGTGCCTTCTTTTGCCTTCATCGCCGTGGCCAACGCCGTGCGCTACGAAAAAGCGATTCCCGTTTTTGTGGATATCGAGCCTGAGACGCTCAACCTTGACCCCAGCCGAATCGAAGCGGCCATCACGAGCAGGACCAAAGCCATCCTGGTTGTCCATACATTCGGATGCCCCGCGGATTTGGCCGCAATCCTGGTGATCGCCCGGCAACATCATCTTTGCGTAATTGAGGATGCCTGCGAGGCCATTGGCGCGGAACTCGACGGCCGGAAAGTGGGCGGCTGGGGTGATGCCGGCGTCTTCGCTTTCTACCCCAATAAGCAGATCACCACGGGCGAAGGTGGAATGGTGGTTACGGAGAATCCGCGCATCGCTTCCATGGTCCGGGCGCTGCGCAATCAAGGCCGGACGGACTCTAACGACTGGTTCGAGCATACCGAGGTTGGATACAACTACCGCTTGTCGGAAATGAATTGCGCGCTGGGGATCAGCCAGATGAAAAGGATCGATGCGATGCTGGCGCGGCGCGCGGAAATCGCCGGAAAATATCGCAACAAATTAAAGGGAATTGAAGATCTCAGGCTGCCTCCATTGGAAGTGCCGCGGCGCAAATTAAGTTGGTTTGTGTACGTCGTGCGGCTCTCGGGATCGTTCTCGCAAATGCATCGCGACTGGATCATGAACGAGATGCATCGCCGGGGGATCGGTTGTGGCAGGTATTTTGCGCCGATTCATCTCCAACCAGCATACCGGCCCGCGCTTGCGCCGGGAACGGATCTCCGTGTCACGGAAGAGCAGGCGTCGCACTGCCTCGCTTTGCCTTTCTTCAACTGCTTGCAGGACGATCAAATCGCCGAGGTCTGCGAAAACCTATGCGACTTGATCCACCAGGCCCGCTGATGCAAATGCATTTTTCGGTGCTAATCTGCAATCTATCAGCGGCATAACGCGGCGCTTCTTCAGGTTTAAGAGACCTATTCGGTGCATCCCGGCCGGACCAAAGCGAGGAAGAGATGAATGAGCAATCAGCCGACAAGAGGGATATCATCCGCGAATTTTGTCGGTCCCACGGTGCCCCTTCGGCAGACTGGCTCGGACGCCTCAGCACGAACGGCCAAAGAGCCTGTATTCGGCAGTGGATTCTCAGGGTCATGAGTCCAGAGATTAGAAGCCTACTGCCTGCGGTGGCGGAGGCCCTATATGCGCAATCCACGCATCCCGGCCTCGCGGAGGAGAGGTACGAGCAAGGCGTGCGTCGGGGTGAACTTCCACCAGAGGCCCTGTACCCGGAAGGGCGTAAGGAATACTGTGAGACCTCCGAGGAGGTCGGCAGGCATTATGTGGACCGGCAACTGGAAGAGGAGCTTCGCTATGGCGCGATTGAATGGGAGGCCGTCGGCGCGGAGGAACCATCGGTCACGAACAAGCGATACCGCAGATACCGCAACCTTTGCGATCAGGAGTGGCAGCGGATGGTTGAGGGGAAGCAAGCAGCAAGGGATAATTTTCACCGCCCCCTACTGGCGATGCTACTCGTTGTGGCTACCGCCCTGACTTTCGGAGAACTTTATGTCGCTATGTGGTGCGCGGTCGTCGGGGGCTTGGTGACGACGTTCCTAGTCTGGCCCCGTCGTGGGAGGAACCTCATCACAGAAAAGGGCTTTGACGGGTTCGTGAGAAGCTTCTCGAAAAAGCGTTAGGGGAGGCGCAATTGGCGTTCAATCACGGCAAGGCATACCAAGGCTAGTAGCTTACTACCCAAAATCCAGTGAGAAACAGTATCTGCGGGAGGATGTGCAATGAAGCGGGAGGAACACGATTCAGTCTTTCCCTTATTTCTTGATCTGCTGAAAATAAAAAAACTGGAGGACGCCATTGCGGACCCGCGAATCGTCGGAGCCTGGAGCCCAGATCAACGCGAGAAAGTTCTGGAGACACTTCTGGCGCTTTCTCAGCAGCGATTGGAAGGAACCAGCGAGCGTGAGGAGCACGAGCCTCGGATGTGCGCGGCCATGCGCGATGTCGCAAAAGCGATAGGTTTGGAGTGGGATGATGAGAGCCCAAGCGACCATCCATATGGAGCCCAACTGGATGGTTCGCTGCTGCGCAAGGGGAAACGGGTCGCTGTTGTGGAGCTTGAAACCGAGGAACGGAAGCCCATAAGTGGTGCCTTGTTGGATTTACTGACTCATCCAGAACCCAGGAAAATTCTCGTAATAGGTCGCTCGAAAGTAGTGAAGTCTCCGAGCGATTTAAAAGAGAAGATTGCTCTGCAGGTCTTGCCAGTGCTTCAAGCGTTGCTGAAGGTTCCGGCGATGATCGGCGCCTTTACGGAATGGCAGTTGATGCTAACGCCTGAGGTCCTGCGTCAGTTTCTGGAAGTCGAACACTGAGTATAGAGTGACCGCGAGAAGGCCCGAAGAGAGATGCGGTGGGTGACAAATTGGTGACACTAAGCCAGAAAATTCGCATAAACCTAATAAAATCAGCGGATGAGCCTGTAAGCCGGATTCTGTGCGGCGCAGCATCTTGCGATGATGCGCCGCGACGATCATTCCTCTAGCCCCGGCCTCGCGGCCGGGATCGAGCGACCTACCCGAGGGTTCGTCAGTCCCAGCGGCTTTCGCCGAGGGGAAAGGAGCCGCTGCGCTTGCGCGTAGTGCTCAGCGAGCCGGGCCAGCTCTGCCCTCCTATTTGGTCTTGCACCTCGCGGGGTTTGCCGTGCCCCCGATGTTGCCACCGGGGCGGTGGGCTCTTACCTCACCTTTTCACCCTTACCGGCGATGCCAACCGTGGGAAGATGTCCCGAAGGTTTTCCTCCGGGCTATCACCGGGCTGCGCTTCGCAGGCGGTTTATTCTCTGTGGCACTGTCCGTGACGCATGTAGG
>Ga0326728_10017563_pt1 | contig 14294 bp, 10 predicted proteins | sample MB3enrmetagenome_FD_207602 | JGI IMG/M metagenome (GOLD analysis project Ga0326728, IMG submission 207602) | Lab enriched peat soil microbial communities from McLean, Ithaca, NY, United States - MB31MN | ecosystem: Environmental > Terrestrial > Soil > Wetlands > Peat | place: USA: New York...
GTGGCGCAGCCTGGCTAGCGCGCTTGCTTGGGGTGCAAGAGGTCCGGGGTTCAAATCCCCGCGGCCCGACCAAATACTCGCAATCCTCACCATCCTCAGAATGCCCCGCGCGGCCATCGAGCACAGCAAAGCTCGAAGTCTCATGAGTATCCCGCGTCTAACGGTAACGGTACAGCGTGAAGCGCTGAATGCCCACATAGCGGTCCGGGATACGATCTGCCGGACTACTCCGCAAGGACAGTTGCTGCCCCTGTCCGGTTTCATCCCCAGCGAGCTGCCGGCTGGGAATCCAACGACCGTTCACGAACGTACCCTCTTCCACGGTGCCGAGTCCGGCATGTTCGGGTCCCGGCGTGCTGGGAGCGAATGTGACGCTCGCGCTGTTGCCCGCGACATAATACTCATCAGGTCCCGTGTTAATGAAAAGCGCCACCCCCGAGGAGAAGGGTGGCTGCAATGCTGGTGTCCCAGGCAGACCCCGGGGCGTCATGAACGAGACCTCGAATGTGTAATTCCCCAACTGGACCTTCTTCGGCGGGTCCTTCTGGCCAACCAGGACAGCGGACATGGTGCCTTTGCCCTGGTGTTTCGCAATCAGGGGTGTCAATTGCCTGATCGCCTCGAAACCCCTGATCATCTCAGTCTCGGGAGCCGGTAACCTTTCAATCCCCATAAGCGAAATACCGATCGCGTCATGGCATCCGAAGGCGTAAAGCAATCGGGCTTCCATGTCACCCCTCAAGGACTCCCTGATATCCGAGTTTCGTCAGGTGTGGGAGGCGGCCGGCTTCAAGACATCCGGGACCTGGGAAGAGGTGTTCGGTAAGGGCGTCGCGGCAGATGAGATCTTCATGGCCTGGAACTATGCGCGCTACATCGGCCGGGTGGCCGAGGCGGGTAAAGCCGAATACCCGCTGCCGATGGCTAGGCAGCCGAGGCAGCCGACAACGGACTGCTGGCGCCTGAACTGGCCGCCGGAATCGCCCGCGTGAAGCGGGCGCGACTGACACCAGGATGCGCAGGGCCACGCACGGCCGATGGCCCGCTGTCTGACCTGGCGGCGTGTGCGTTACAGTATCAACATGCTTCGCCGTTCATTCCTGCAGACTGTTCCCGGAGCGGTTGCCGCCACTGCTATGGCTGCGCCGCCACCCGCCGATGGTGAAGTGCCCATCAAACTCGGGTTCGACACCTATTCGCTGCGCGCCTTCAACTGGAAGGCTTCTCAGCTTCTGAGTTACGCCGCCAGCCTCAAGCTCGACACCATACAGATCTCCAGCTTAGGCGACTACGAGAGCCTCGATCCGGCATACCTGCAAAAGGTCAAGGATCAGGCGGACCGGCTACACATCCAGGTCGATGGTGGGACCGGATGCATCTGTCCTTCGAGCCATGCGTTTGCGAAGAACGGGCCGCCGGCGCGCGATCGCGTGCTCGAAGGGCTTCGCGTGGCCAAAGCGGTGGGCGCTAAATCGATGCGCTGCTACCTGGGCAGCAGCGCCGACCGAATCGGGGAGCCCGGCATCGAAGCGCACATGGAGAACACTATCAAGGTGTTCCGTTCGGTGCGCTCCGAAGCTCTCGATCTGGGAGTGAAGATCGCGATCGAAAACCACGATGGCGATATGCAGGCGCGCGAAGTGAGGACCCTGATCGAAGAAGCCGGCAAGGATTTCGTGGGTTCCAACCTGGATACCGGCAATCCCCTGTGGGTGGTGGAGGACCCGCTGGTGACCCTGGAGGTGCTGGCGCCTTACGTGATCACGACACACATGAGGGATTCGGTACTGTTCGAGCATCCGCGCGGGGCGGCTGGACAATGGGTGGTGCTGGGAGATGGCCAGATCGACTTCGTCCGCTTCGTCGAGCAGTTCCGAAAATGGTGCCCGCAGGCTTCGATGCAACTGGAAGTGATCACGGGTCGCCCGCCTCGCATAATCCCATACCTGGAGCAGGATTTCTGGAAGGCATTCCCCAAGGCGCTGGCCTCGGAGTTTGCGCGCTTCGTCGCGCTCGCCAAGGCGGGCCATCCCTATATGGGAGCGATGGTGATCGAAGACGTGACGGGACAACAACACCCGACGATCATGATCGAGGCGCTGAAAGAACAACAGCGCCTCGATCTGGAACGGAGCCTGGAATTCGCCAAGAGGAAGCTGAACGTGGGCGTGAACTGGCGCGGTTAGCGCGGCGGCCGAGACGCCTGCTTCCAGCAGAAAGAGTCAATTCACTGCGTTACCGGGATGGCTTTCTCGAGCCGCGTGTCCGCGGAAGACGCGCCTAACATGATGCTGACACTGCCGGGTTCCACTACGAAGCTCCGCTTGTCAGCGTCCCAGTAAGTCAGATCGGTCCCTTTCAGCGGCAGCCGGACGGTCCGCGTCTCATTCGGCCGGAGCGTGATGCGCTCGAATCCGCGCAGTTCCTTGATGGGCCGCTCCACCGCGGAATTGATGCGCTTGACGTACATTTGTACCACCTCATCGCCGGCGCGGCTCCCGCTGTTCTTGACATCCACGCTGACAACCACCTCGCCCGCGGCGTTGACCGAATCGGCCGAAGTGCGCAGGTTGGAATACTCGAACGTGGTGTAGCTCAGGCCGAACCCGAAAGGATACAGCGGTTGCCCTTTGAAATACATGTAAGTGCGGCCTTTGCGAATGTCATAGTCCATCATGGGCGGCAAATCGTCCAGTGATTTGACCCACGTGGCCACCAGCCGGCCGGCGGGATTATAGTCGCCAAACAGCACGTCCGCCAAGGCGTTGCCTTCCTCCTGGCTGGTGTGCGCCATGTGGAGAATTGCCGAGACGTTGTCCTGAACCCAACCGATGGCGTAAGGGAAGCTCGAAATCAGCACCACAATCGTCTTCGCGTTAGCCTCTTTCACGCTGTGGATCAGGTTCAGTTGCGCCGGGTCGAGGTCGATCGCTTTGCGGTCCAGGGCTTCCTTGCCCTCGCTGGGCAGTAACGCGCACGGCTCGTACTGAGGGTAACACGTGGGGTGGTTACCCACAAAGACAATCGCAACGTCGGATTCTGCAGCGAGATTGACTGCGTTGCTGTGGGTGTCGTTGGGCACATAGCGGACCCGGACGTTTGGCCCCACCTTGTTCCGGATGCCTTCGACCGGCGTCACGGTGTAAGGTGGGATTCCCGCGTACGAATCGATAAAAACCCTGTCTCCGAAGGGCCCGATCACCGCAATGGAGCGGAGCTTGCTCTTATCCAGGGGCAATAAGTTGTCGCTGTTCTTGAGCAGGACGATGGATTCCTGAGTGACTTTTCTGGCCAGCGCCTGGTTCTTCTCGCTGTACCAGGGTTCCTCGGTCCCCGATATGTTGCTGTAGGGCACCATCTCGGGAGGATCGAATTCGCCCAGCCGCATACGCATCCGTATGTTGCCCCGGATATTGCGTTCGATGTCGGCTTCCGTGAGCAGCTTCCTCTCCAGGGCGTCCTTCAGCGGCGTCGCGTATGGATCGAGAAACACGGTTATGCCCGCCTTGACGCTCCCCACCACCGCGGCGGTTGGATCCGGATAATAGTGGAACTCGCGCGTGAGGTTGGGAAGAGAGCCGGCGTCCGTGCACACCATTCCATCGAACTTCCATTCCTTCTCCACGATGTCCCGGATGAACGGTGACACCGTATCGGGGATTTTGTTGACCGCGTTGTACGACGCCATGAACGATTGCGCATTCCCTTCCAGGATACCCATCTGGAACGGAACCAGGTAATATTCGCGAAGGTTCCGCTCGTCGAAGTCGGAGGAAGAGTGAGTCCGGCCATCCTCATTGCTGTTGGCCAGGAAGTGTTTCATGGTCGACGCCGAGAGCAGGTACTTGGGGTTGTCGCCCTGAAGCCCCTTGATCAGGCCGACCGACATTTTCCCGACCAAGTACGGGTCTTCGCCGAACGACTCCTCGGTGCGGCCCCAGCGGGGGTCCCGGGCCAGGTCGGTGTTGGGCGCACGGATGGAGAGGCCTACGCGAGTGCCCTCGTACTTCTTGACATAGATGCGGGCTTCATAGCCTTCGACGGCCCCGACCTGGCGAAGAATCTCGGGGTCCCACGTTTCCCCCAGGCCCACCGATTGCGGGAAGGTGGTGGCCGTGACGCTTCCGCCGCGGACCCGGCCCAAACCGTGCAGTCCCTCGGTAAAGTTGGTGAAGGCCTTGATCCCCAGCCGCGGGATGGCCGGCTGGACCTGCGCCAGCATTGCGATCTTCTCGTCCAGCGTCAGCCGGGAAACCAGATCGTCCACTCTCCGCTCGAGCGGCAGGTTGGGATCGCGGAACGGCTCTGCGGCGGCCAGCGCCTGCGCCATGCCGGCGGCGAAGAGAAGCGGGAAAACGATAGTCAGCGGTCGCGGTTTCATAAAGAGCTCTTTGAGATAGTTATGATGCTCTGTTATGCAAGAGTCAAGTCCCCCTCAGGATGCAGCAGCCCTCTGCTACTCTTGGCGCGACATTCGCCTGAAGGGCACGTTCGAGCTGACCCGGTAGCCGCGGGCTGACCAGGCCTCCTTTTGAGCGGGCTCCGGCTTCAACCCCGCGAAAGGGAATAGATGGTGATCTCCGGCGGCGCGCCGATGCGGATCGGAATGAAGATGGTGCCGATGCCGCGATTGACGTATAGTTGACCACCCGGCTTGTGGAACCAACCCGCGACGTACGGCGTCACCAGGCGGCTGGGAGCGATCTCCGGACTGATGAATTCCAGGGCGGCCTGTCCGCCGTGCGTATGTCCCGCCAGGCTCAGATCGATTCCCAGCTCGACGGCGCGGTCGAAGGTATCGGGATTGTGGCTGAGCAGAATGTTGACCCGATGCCGGTCGATGATACCCTCGATATTTCCCAGAAGGCGCTTGACAGGCGGGGACGGTCCAAAGCCTCGTGGGCTCTGGAAATCCACTCCGATCAGGTTGAAGGACTCGCTGTGATCGGCGATGGGCACGTTGGCCCCGCGGAGAATCCGCACGCCCGTTTGCCGGAACAGCTCGGTAATCGAATCCTCGACGCCCGCCCAGGCATCGTGGTTGCCCAGGCTGCCGTAGACGCCGAAAGGCGCACGCAGGCCGCGCAGAGCGTCTACGGCGGCCTCCTGTGTATGGGGGTCGAAGGTGACGAAGTCGCCGGTGAGCACGATCATCTCGGGCTTTTGCGCGTTGGCGATGGCCACGTACTTCCTGATCTCCTCGGCGGGCATGAACGGGCCGATGTGGATGTCGGAAAGCTGGCAGATGCGGAATCCCTCGAAGGCGCGCGGGAGGCGTGGCAAGCGGATGGTCTGCGCCGTGACCTGGAGGTTAAGCCGCCCGTAAAGCAGGCCGTATGCTCCCGCCACGAAAGGCGCCCCGGCGGCCACCGCGGCGGTTCTTTGCAGAAACTGCCGCCGCGCCGGCGATTGAATCTCCGCGCCTGCCGTGCGCCGCCTGGCGAGCAGCCAGTGCACGCCGCCGGCGATTCCTCTCGGGATGGCGAACAGGATCACCACCATGAAAGCGATCAGCGAGCTGGCGGCCCACCAAAGAAACGGCGCGGCCAGCACCGCCTCGCGGAGCGTCAGTCGAACCGGCGTTCCGACTTCGCGCCAGGAGCCGAGGTTGAACTGGTACAGGGCCAGGTAGGCTGCCAGTACCGCCGCGCATACAGCCCACCGCCGGGCCCGCGAGCGGATGTGCGCGGCGGCCAACGAATAACCGCGCCAGGCCCAATAGAGCTGGCTCACTCCAAAAATCTGGAGAAGAGTTGAGAAGATCGACATGGCACGGAGTGCGGAGTGCGACGCACTGATTCCATTGTCCGATATTTGGGCGTGACCACGCCGGCCAAGCCGCGCGTGTTCGAAATCGCCCCACTCACTGGTAGCGGTACAGGATGAAGCGCTGGATGCCAATATGCCGCTGAGTTTCGAACAGATCCGCCCCCTGCCCGGTATCATCCCCGGCGAGCCGGACGCCGGGAACCCAGCGGCCGTTCACAAATGTGCCTTCTTCCACGGTGCCCAGGCCGGCCCGTGGCGGCCCGGGTATATTCGCAGAGAAAGTGACCTTCACGCCGCTGCCGGCCACAAAGTACTCGTCAGGCCCGGTGCAAATGAAAAGGGCCGCCGCGGGTGGCGGGGGTCCCGGCGGCGGTTCCCCAGGCATCATCAGGGGCATCTTATAACGGATCGGCCAGTACGTGACCTCCAGCGTGTAATTCCCGAGCTGGATCTTCTGCGGCGGGTCGTTCGGATCCAGCAGGACGGCGGACATGGTGCCGTTGCCTTGGTGTTCCAGAATCAGGGGCTCCAGTTGCGAGACGATATCATAGATGGCGGAAAGATCGGCATCGTAACCCAGACGGTCGACCCTGTCGACGCCGAACGGCGAGAAGCCAATGGCGTCGTGGCGCCCGAAGGCGTAGAGCGCTCTGGCTTTGGGTTCCTGCGCAGCCCCCGTCTCGGGTATGAACAGCGGGTTCCCGGATTGGGTGTACTTAGCGCAAAACGGCACGAAGCGCCCCTCCGAGACGCCTTCAAGGTCGGGCGAGAGCATATCGATGCGCGGTGCTCCGGCCCGCCAGACGTCCATCAGGTAGTCCATAGGGGCGCCGCTTTGGCCACCAGTATCGCCTTTTCCGAGTTGGGGTCCCTTCCCAATTGGGTACAGCGCTGCGTTCATGTACATTGGTATCGGGTACTCGGCTTTGCCGGCCTCGGCTACCCGGCCAACGTAGCGGGCAAAGGCCCAGGCCATGAAGATTTGATCGGTCATCCTGATTTGCTGCTTCGAGTCGCCCTTTCCGAACACCTCTTCCCAGGTCCCGGATGTCTTGAAGCCGGCCGCCTGCCACACCTGGCGAAACTCCGGAATCAGGGTATCCTTGTGCGCCTGAAGGTAGTCCATCAGCTCCGTCGGCACCGGCGCCGCGAAAGCCTGATTGGCCGCGGGCGAGCGGTCGCGGGAGTCGCCCCGCATTCCCACTTCGTTCTCCACTTGGATCATGATGACCGTGTGCGCGCGGTCCACTTCCTTGACGTGGCGCATCAGGGCGGCGAAAGCACGCGCATCGGCATCGCGGTTGGCATCGCTGAAGGGGCTGAGCAGTTCCAGGCTCTCACCCCCTGCGATCTGGGTGCGCGGAAACCGTTGGAAATCCTTCTTGAGCCAGTCGGGCGGGTAGCTGGACAAGCCGTTTTTCCAGCTTGCGAACCATAGCAGCACGAGGCGCAGGTTGTGACTCCGCGCATCCCGGATGATGCCGTCCGGCACAGTAAAGTCGAACTTCCCTTCCTGTGGCTCGATCTGGTTCCAGGAAACGCCCGCCAGGACGGTGTTGAATTTGGCTTCGACGAGCTTGGGCCATATGGGCTTCATGTGCTCGACGCTGGTGGCGCTATTGTTGAGGAGTTCTCCCGCCAGCGCCAGGAACGGTTTGCCGTCCACGATCAGTTGGGTGGCCGTACCCTGCTTCCTAAAGTGGGGGATTTCTGAAGCAGAGGTGGTTGCGACCGATCTGCTGTTGCACTGACTCGCAACGAGGGCGAGAGCGCACACCAGTGTGGAACAAAACAAGATTCGAAGTTTCATGACTATCTCCTTTGCATTTCTCACAAGGCCCGCTACGGTTCGGGCTTATGTCTTGGTAGTGATGGCGGCGCTGCTTGATTTGAGTCCCGGCGAAGTGGCAGTCAGTTGAATCCGGCCCGCTTTGGCCGTCGATTGCACGATGGCCAGGCACAGCCCGTTAAACGCTTTCATGCGCTTGCCCTTGTAATCCTCATGACTCACCGGGTTTCCGCCGTCCACCCCTATGATCCTGCCTTCGCCTTGAATCTCGAAGGCAATTTCATTGTCGGCAGTAGGCACCACCCTGCCCTGCGCGTCGAGTATTTTGACCGTGAAATGGGCGACGTCCCGGCGGTCAGCCGCTATCGCGTCCCGGTCGACGGAGAGTTCGATGGCAGCCGGTTCTCCGGTGGTCGAAACCTCAAAGGTGGCAACCACCTTCCCGTCTTTGGTGCCCACGGCTTTGAGTGTGCCCGGTTGATAAGGCACCGTCCATGTCAGATGCAGATCCGACGTAGTGCGTGGGGCGCTGCTCCGGTCCCCTCCGCTCTGGCGGGGCCAATAGCCCACGCGCGGGAACCAATAGCCTTGCACGCCGAACGACTTGCCGTTCACAAACAGCTCTACGGTGTCGCAATTGGTGTAGCAGAGTACCGGTATAACGTCTCCTTCCTTGCCCTTCCAATTCCAGTGAGGGAAGAGGTGGAGCACGGTCTTATTGGTCCACTGGCTCTGATAAAAATAATAAGCGTCTTTCACGAAGCCGCAGGTATCCAGCACTCCGCCCCCTCCGTTCTTCTCAGGCCACTCGGACTCGCCCAGGTAGTCGACACTGTGGCCCACGTGGTCGCCGGTGACGTAGTCGTTGATCTTCACGAACTTCAACAACTGCTCGACATCAGTGCCTCGATTGCCGTTCCATCCCCAGAGGTGGACCCCGGGGGGCAACGGGAAAAGCCCGCGATAGTCGCCCCTGGTGCTGCCCATGCCCTCGTTCTCCGTGCCGATGAACTTTCTCTGTGGGTACGTGTGCCGGTCGTCAGTGCAGTATTTTTCCGCCCGCTCGCGACGGCGGCCAAAATAGTTGTAGCCAACCACGTCCAGCAGCGCCAGAAACTCCGGCGGCGTAGCCACTTCACGTCCCGTCAAATTGGCGGCGATCCTGTCGCAACCCATGGTCACGGGCCGGGTAGGGTCCTCTTTGTGAAAGATATCGACCAGCCTCTTCACCATCTCCACACCGTTAACGGCGGCTTGCTCGCCGATCTCGTTGCCGGCACTCCACAGCAAAACTGAAGGGTGATTCCGGTCGCGGCGGACGAAGCTGGTTAAATCCCGCTCCGACCATTCGTCGAAGTACTGGCCGTATCCGTATCGAGTCTTGTTTTGCTTCCACTCATCGAACATTTCATTCATCACCATGAAGCCCAGTTTGTCGCACAGGTCCAGGAATTCCGGTGCGTAAGGATTGTGCGCGGTCCGAATGGAGTTGCAGCCCGCTGACTTCAAGAGCTCCAGCCGCCGTTCCCAGACCCGTTCCGGCACCGCCACTCCCACCGAACCGCCGTCCTGATGGCCCCAGAGACCGTACAGCTTCACGTGTTTGCCATTCAGCAGGAATCCCCTGTCTACGTCGAACTCGACTTTTCGAATTCCAAAAACCGTGTCGTATGAGTCGGAGCCACCGCCCATCACCGAGGTGCGCAGCGTATATAGGTAGGGATCTTCGAGCGACCACAGGTTCGGCTGGTCCATTCGTATCTGCTGCACGAACTCGTATTCCCCGTTGGCCGGGATGCTCTTGGCCTCACTCGGCTGCGCGCCCTCGGCCGGGTTCCCATCCCGGTCCAGTACGGTGCTGGTGACCCTGCACTCGACGCCGGCCTTGCCTTCATTCTGAACCCTGGTCTTGACTTGGAGGGTGGCAAAATCCATCTCCACCTTTGGCGTGGTGACGAACGTGCCCCCCTCGGCGACGTGCACCTGGCCCGTAACCAGCAGCCAGGTGTGCCGGTAAATGCCGGACCCCGAGTACCAGCGGCAGTTAGGTTGGTGGGAGTTATCCGCCTTGACCGCAATCACGTTATTGCCGCCATACTTCAGGTGCGGACTGAGATCGTAAGAAAAACCGATGAACCCGTTCGGCCGCTGGCCCAGGTACTGACCGTTGATCCACACCTCACTGAGCTGATAAACGCCGTCGAACTGGATGGACACCTTTCTGCCACTGTAAGATTCGGGAACGTTGAAGTGTTTCCGGTACCAGCCGATACCCATGGGCAAAGACGCACCTCTCGCCACCGCCGGCTCACTGAAAGGCCCCTCGATGCTCCAGTCATGCGGCAGATCCACGTCTCTCCAGGCGGCGTCCGCGAAATTCGGCTGCTGCGCGCCGGGCGCATCGCCTTTGAAGAACTTCCAGCCGAAATCGAAGGAGTCCCTGACGCGGCCTCCCATGCCGCCGCGCGCCGGCGGCGCTTGCGCGTTGGCCTGGCCCCATGCCGACAGTATGCCGGCCGCCCCAACCGCCTGCCCCAGCAGACTACGGCGGCTGAGGGAATCCGTCAATCCACTTTCGTTCTTCATCATCGTCTCCTTAACCTGAATCTCCTTTTGGGCCTTTCGGCCCGCATCACTATACCACCAACGGCTTCAGGGAGAAAAAATGCAGCTCGCAGGATCGAAGGCATGGCGGCTGGGTGTACATTCGTAGGAGCCGGGAGTCTGAAAATTCCGGCTAAGGAGAACACGTATGTCGAACCCTAACGCGGGCATCCAGCGGCGGAACATGATTGGGATGGTGGCCGGCACGGCCGCTCTCGGATCGTTCCTGGCCGATCAGCCCGCCGCCGCCCAATCACCTCAACCCGGCGGCGTAAACCGGAATTCCGCACCCAGTCAGTTGCGCATCACTGACATGCGGGCCATCCGCATCGCCACCAACTTCGATTATCCGATTATCCGGATCGACACCAACCAGGGTGTTTACGGCCTGGGCGAGGCCCGCGATGCGGGCAACGAAGGCATGGCCCTGGTGCTCAAGCCGCATATCGTGGGCAAGAACCCCCTGAACATCGAGCCTATTTTGGACAGCGTCCGCAATTTTGCCAACCAGCGCCGCTTCGGCGGCGGCTACAGCGCGCTGGATATGGCCTTGCACGATATCTCGGGCAAGGTATTTGGCGTGCCGGCCTGGCGGCTGATCGGCTCCCAGTACCGCAATCGCGTCCGCTGCTTTTGCGACACCGTGGAAACCGACGATCCCAAAGTGCATGCCGCCCGGATGTTGGCCCGCAAGAAGATGGGGTTCACTTTCTTCAAAATGGACCTTAGGCCCTGGATGATCCGAAAGACGCCCGGCGCAGTGAGTACCCGCGGCCTGGCCACCGCCAAGGGACTGCAGATGTACGGGGAGCATCTCCAGGCTGTGCGCGACGCCATCGGCTGGGACCAGCCTCTGGCGGCTCATCACTTCGGCCCCCTGGATGTCAAAGACTCCATCCGCCACGCCCGCGCTTTCGAACCGTATGAACTGGCCTGGGCCCAGGATCTGCTTCAGGTGGGCACCCTCAATACCGGGGACGCTCCCAGGAACTGGCGCGCCTACAAAGAGATTAAGGAAGCCACCGTCACGCCCATCAGCGCCGGCGGAAGCCTGTTTGGCCTGGAGGAGGGGTTCCGGCCCTTCATCGAGAACAACGCCGTGGACATCATCGGCCCGGACCCACTGGGGGTGGGAGGCATGCGCGAGACCAAGCGGATTTCGGACCTTGCCTCCATGTACGGGATCCCCACCTTCATTCACTTTGGCGGCTCGCCCGTGGGCTGCATGGCATCTGTGCACGTGATTTCCACGCTCAAGGACTTCGTCGTGATGGAGAACCACGCCGTCGATATCCCGTGGTGGGGAGACCTGGTAACCGGGCCGGCCAAGCCCATCATCCAGGACGGCTACATCGCGGTGCCGGATACTCCGGGCCTGGGCGTGGAACTGAACGAGGAAGCGTGCCGGGCGCACCTCCGGGTTCCCGGATACTTCGAGCCTACGCCGCAGTTCGACAATTACATTCTCGACGAATTCCGAACCGGCGGTCCCTATCCGCACCTGGACGGGGATGGCAAGCTTGTCAACACTCCCCAAACGCCGTGACGTGGTGGCCGTTGCCAATTGCGCCAAACCGTGTTTTGCCTTCCGGGTGTATGCTATGAGCTACCCGTGCAGCCGGAACGAACCTCCAGGCTGGTCGGCGTAGCCGGGTAAGGAGCAGCGTCATGCCTAAGCCTTCTCCATTTGCCTCCGTGGAACTGGATGTCGATGCCGGAACCGATCGCGAGCCGGCGAAGCCGGCGTCTGAAGAGCCGTTTCGCATCCTCCTGTTAGGAGACTTCAGCGGACGTGCCAACCGCGGGGCTCCGGCCCCGCCCAGCCGAAAACCCGTGGTGATCGATCGCGACAACTTCGACCAGGTGCTGGCCGATATGGGCGCCGAACTGCACCTCGGGGAAGGACAGGATGGTCCGCGGATCGCATTGAGATTCCAGGAACTCGAAGATTTTCATCCCGACCGGATTTACGGGAAGACCGGGCTTTTTCAGACGCTTTGCGAGACGCGCCGCAAGCTGGGCAACCCGTCCACCTTTGCAGAAGCGGCTGCGGTAGTGAAAGGCTGGGCCGGAATGCCGGCCGGCGCGCCTCCGGCTATGCCGCCGCAGCCGGAACGATCTGCCGCACCCCCCGATCTGGCTGCGCTCACGGAGGGCAGTCTGCTCGAAAACGTGCTGGAGGTCACGGAATCCCGGCTGCCGCCAGCGGGACGCCGCCCGGACGAGTTGCAGGCTTTCATCGAACAAGCAGTGGCTCCTCACCTCGTACCTCGCCAGGATCCGCAGCTTTCGGAACTGGTCGCGCAAGTGGACGCGGCCGCGGGCAGACTGATGCGCGCCATCCTGCACCACCAGGATTTCCAGGCGCTGGAAGCAGCCTGGCGGGGTGTGCTCTTTCTGGTTCGTGGCCTGGAGACCGGCGCTGATCTGAAGCTCTATCTCCTGGACATTTCCAAAGCCGAACTGGCCGCGGATTTGAACTCTTCCGCCGGCCTGCGGAACAGCCAAATGTACCGCCTGCTGGTTGAAGAGGCGGTCGACGCACTCGGCGCACAGCCCTGGGCGGTGGCAGCAGGCGACTTCACCTTCAGCCGGACGGAGGGCGATATCGAGACGCTCGGTCGGCTTGCGGAGCTGATGCGTATCGCGGGCGCGCCATTCCTTGCGGAAGCCGATCCAGCGGGTGACGCGGATTCTTCGGAGACGGCCCGGCACTGGAATTCCCTGCGGCATTCGCCGGCGGCCTCCTGGCTAGGCCTGGCGCTTCCCCGCTTCCTGCTCCGCCTGCCTTACGGAAGAGAGACGGAACCGCTGGAGAGCTTCGCTTTTGAGGAGATGCCCGGAACGCCGGACCACCAGAATTATTTGTGGGGCAACCCAGCCTTCGCCTGTGCCTACTTGTTGGGCCAGGCTTTCAGCAGCGATGGGTGGAACCTGCGGCCTGGAGTGAATGAAGAGATCAGAGGGCTGCCCTTGCACGTGTACGAGGTGGGTGGAGAGAAACGGCTCAAGCCGTGCGCCGAGCTGCTCATGACGGAGAGCGACGCGGAGTGGATTCTGGAGCAGGGCTTGATGCCGCTGGTCTCCTTCAAGAACGAGGATGCCGTTCGATTGCTGCGATTCCAGTCCATCGCCGAGCCGCTGGCTCCCTTGTCCGGGCGGTGGAGCTAATCCGGGCCAGCCGCTGGAAAGCGGGCGAGACGGATGGGTGTATACTGAACAGGACCCAGGAGTCCAAAATGAAAAGACTATCTGTCGCCACATTACCTACCATCACGCTTTGCCTGCTTGCCGCGGGGGCTCGAATGGCCGCCCAGAACCCACCCAACCAAATGCCAGCCAAACCCGGCTTCGAGAATGACCAGGTGGTTGTCGATCCGCCGCAGCACCCACCGTGGCCCGGCACCGGCGACTCCGGAACCGACATTCCCAAGTCCTGCGCGACCTTGCCTCCAGCAGACCGGGCAAGGTGCGGCGAGGACCACCCTTGGCACAACCATAAGCTGAATCGCGTGGTGATCCGCTACTATCCCGGCAGCGAGGATCTCTTTTACCTGGATGGCACCGTGGAGCACCTGAAGTGGCAGGCGGGCACGGTCGAATGGAGCCCGGCAAGCGGGTTTCACTACGGGGCGAACGGGGTATGGAATCAGCCGCCGGGATCAACCGGCCCGGCTGGCATGTATCTCGCCATCAAAAAGCCGGGGTATCCCGGCAAGGTGGTGGGCACCGCTCTCGACCCGTTGCGGGTTGATCCCAAGGACTTCACCTTGGTATTCGAGAACAGCCAGGTTCGGGTTCTCCGCTTGAAATTGGGTCCACGGCAGAGCGTGCCGATGCACGAGTACAGCCTCGCCCATTTGGTGGTTTGCATCACGGCTCAGAACGTGCGCGTGACCTCGCCCGAGGGAAAGGCCGAGGTCGCGCAGCACAAGGTGGGGGATTTCAGGTGGAGCGGCCCCTCCAAGCAGAAGGTAGACAACCTGACCGACAAGCCGCTCGAAACGGTGATCGTGGAATTGAAGACTATTTACTGAGCGTTACTTCTTCACAGCTTGGGGAGCGCGCCCGCCGGCGGGCGGCTGGCTTGTCACTTCGAACTTCATGGGGACGGAAATGTCCCATCCAGCCC
>Ga0326728_10017564_pt1 | contig 14294 bp, 13 predicted proteins | sample MB3enrmetagenome_FD_207602 | JGI IMG/M metagenome (GOLD analysis project Ga0326728, IMG submission 207602) | Lab enriched peat soil microbial communities from McLean, Ithaca, NY, United States - MB31MN | ecosystem: Environmental > Terrestrial > Soil > Wetlands > Peat | place: USA: New York...
GGGCGAATCCCCAGGGAAACGCCGCAGGGAATCGAGGTGCGCACGCCGCCCAGCAGGCCGGCCAGTGGAATTCCCTCGCGCTGCGCCTCCAGGTCCCAGATGGCGTTTTCCAGCGTGGCCTTGGCCATGCGGTTGCCGCGAATGCGGCGGAAGATCCGGGGGCAATCGCCGCCGTGGGCGGGCTCCTCGGCGGCCAGCATCGGTCCCAGTTCCTGCAAGAGGATGGGCCAGGCCGTGTCGGTGGATTCGCCGCTGTAGTAGGGGTGCTCGCCGGCGGTGCATTCGCCCCAGCCGCTCAGGCCCTCGGACTGCACCTCGGCGAGCAGGATTCTCCGCTCGCTGGTTACGCCAAAGCTGGTCTCGAAGGGCCGCACCAGCGGCATACGGAGTTCGCGCAGAATGATGGCATCGATTCTCATAGAGATGAACTGTCCTTTGAATCGTGGTTTGGGGCGAGTTCGAGCCGTCCCAGCTCGAAGACGCCGTTGCCGATCGGGTCGCAGCGATAGCCGACCACTACCAGGCCCTGGGAAAATGCCTGCAAGAACCTGCGGCGGTTTTCCATCAACACCGTCAAAGCACGCTCCCGTTCCGCTTCCGCGGCCTTCCATGTGTAAACGGCAGCGGGAACTTCGATCCGGTCCTCGATCACGCCATCGCAGGCGGGATGGCCCAGGAGCGCCGCCTCGACACGAGCAGAATCGAGCATCCACTCGGCCACCAGACGGTCGGTTGGCAGTCCACCCTGCAGACGACTTGAGGATACACCGTAGAAGTCGGGTTCGTAACGGTTAACCACCACTCCCAGCTTGTGGATATTGAGAAAAGCGTTCTTGATCTCCAGCGGGTCGAAGGTCCACTCGATGCGGCGAATTCCCCGTCTGAGCGCGTCAAGTCTCTGCTCCCGCTTGAGTTGCGCGCCCAGCCCGCGATTGCGGTAGGGTTCGCGGACGGCCAGCATGTGGGAGTGAAGGTACGGCTCGGGAACGCCCGCTTCGCTTTTCACGCCGGGCAGCGCCAGCAGGAAACCCACCATCGACTCCGCCCCGCCCTGCTCCCCATGCTCCGTATCGATCTCGGTGTCGAAGGCCCCCAGGACCTGTCCGCCGATCTTCTGGGCGACTTTGTACAATTTGCGCGGAACCACGTCGCTGGCCTCGTAGCCCCAGGTCTCGATCTGCAAGCGCACACAGGCCTGCAACTCCTCGAAGCCCTCGCAGTGGCGGATGACGATCACGCGCGGTCCTCCGGGCTGGCTTCTGGCTGCGTCGCCAGTTTTCGCTTGGCCCCTGCCCACAGCGCCTCCAGCTCATCGGGAGAAAGCTCTTCCAGGGGCAGTTCGCTGGCCAACTCCATCTCCCGGAAGCGGTCGCGAAAGCGCTTGTTGCAGCCTCGCAGCGCCATCTCCGCATCCACGCCCAGGTGGCGGCCCAGATTGACCACAGTAAAGAGCAGATCGCCTAGCTCGGCCTCGACCGCCGGCTGCCGTGCCGGGTCGCCGCTGGCCGCTTCTGCCTCCAGTTCCGCCGTCTCTTCCACCAGTTTGGGAAGGAGATCGCGCCAGGTGGGCCAGTCGAAGCCCGCTTTCGCAGCTTTGGAACCTATCTTCGCCGCCTCGGCCAGCGCCGGCATCGCCCGCTGCACGCTGTCCAATCGCGATTTCTTCTCTTCTGCGTGATCGAAACCGGCCTTCTTCTCTAGCGCCTTGATCTCGTCCCAATTGCGCAGCACGGCCGCAGAGGAGCCCTCGACATTGGCGTCTACCTCGGCGCGATTGCCGGCGGCCCGCGAGGCCTCTTCGCCAAAGACGTGGGGATGGCGGCGAATCAGCTTGGAATTCAGGTGTTCGAGCACCTCGTTCATGGTGAAATGGCCCTCGTTGGCCGCCATCTCCGCATAAAAGAGTACCTGCAGGAGCAGATCGCCGAGTTCCTCGGCCAGATGCGGCCAGTCGCGCCGCTCGATGGCGTCGAAGACCTCATAGGCCTCTTCTAGCGTGTATTTGCGAATGGTGTCGAAGGATTGCTCGCGGTCCCAGGGGCAGCCATCGGGAGCGCGCAAACGCGCCATGATCGCCACCGATTGCGCAAAAAGCGCCGCCGACCGTTGCGGATCGGAGCGCAGCGCGTTCGCCGCGGGGGAAGGAGCTTGCAGGTCTCGGTCTGCGTCCATCTCCTCCAGTCTAACGCGCCCAGCCCCGGCTTCCCGGTTTCTACACAGGATTCTCCGTGCCCCATCCTTGCGCCGGCTTTTGGGCGCAAGGGTGGGAACCCGACATCTCCCGCATCGTCGATCGACCTGCGGTCTCCGATCCTGCGCCAAGAGAAGTTTTCTAGCTTTCCCACCCTTCCCGCACAAAACGCGGGAAGGATGGGGCACGGCCTGACCTCGCCTCAGCAATCGCCAACTTGCCGGCTCGCCAATCGTGCGCAGCGCGGTCTAACTCCGCTAACACCACTGACCCCGCTAACACCGCCCACTCCGCTATACTCGAACACGCCTATGATGCGCATTTTCGGAACGCTCTTTGCCGGCCTGCTCGGACTCTGCTTCGGCAGCTTTCTCAACGTCTGCCTGAGCCGTTGGCCGGAGCGGGAGAGCGTCGTCCAGCCCCGCTCCCACTGCCGCCACTGCACCCATACATTGGGTTGGTGGGAGAACATTCCCCTGCTCAGCTGGATCATTTTGCGCGGCCGCTGCCGCAACTGCAAGGCCTGGATTGGCTGGCGATATCCGCTGGTGGAATTGGCGGTGGGAGTTTTGTGGGCTTATTCAACGATGCATACCTTGAATACCCCTTCATTCAATGGCCTTTTCTATTCTGGAGGACGTATAGATCTATATTGGATTCTTGGTGAAATGATTTCAAGATTACTGTTTTATTGGATATTACTTGCGCTCATGTTTCTTGATATTGAACATCTTTGGTTGCCTGACAGTATAACATTTCCCGGGATTGTGATCGGTACTTTGACCAGTCTTGGGTTACTTTCAAAAGATTGCTGGAGTTACAATATGATTTGGGATTATGCAATAAAAGTCAGTTTTGAATGGCGTTTATATCTGATCTTTGGAGCATTATGGATCGTGGGTATTGTCGCATCTGCCGGTCTGATCCTGCTTATTCGCTGGGTCTACTGGCTAGTGCGCAAGCGCGAGGGGCTGGGACTGGGCGACGCCAAGCTGATGGCGCTCTTGGCTGCATGGCTAGGGCTGAAGATGGCGCTGCTGTCTTTTGGGCTCGGAGTCTTTCTCGGCGCTCTGGTCGCACTGATATTGCTGGCGATTCCTACAGCGCGGCGCGAGTCTGGAAACTGGTCGCTGACAAAATTACCTCTGGGAACCTTTCTCTGCATCGGCGGCATCGTCAGCAGCCTGTGGGGCGAATCGATCCTCAATGCCTATCTGCGCTGGGCAGGATTCTGATCACTTCTCCTACCCAAAGCGCCGTCATCCCGGGCGAAGCAAAGGACCTGCGTTTACAAAATCATCCCCTGGGAGAGCCCGGAACCACAGATCCTTGCCCTTCGCTCCGCTCAGCGCCAGGATGACAGGTTGTTAGTATGAAATAGCTTATTCGCCATCCAAAAGCCTGGAATCGGAAACCAACCGCCGGATTTAGGATAAAAGCATCGGGGGGTGGTTGCGATGATTCGTGCGGGACTGGTTGGTTTTGGCTTGGGAGGAAGGGTATTTCACGCGCCGCTGCTCTCTTCCGTGGAGGGCGTGGAGTTTACCGCCATCATGGAGCGCAGCACGAATCAGGCCGCCGAGCGCTATCCCGGCCTCGTGACCTATCGCTCGCTGGAGGAGATGCTCGCGGATTCCTCTTTGGACCTGATTGTCGTCACCACCCCCAGCGGAACCCACTTCGAAGTGGCCAGCCAGGTGATCGCCGCCGGCAAGAGCCTGGTGGTGGACAAGCCCATGGCGCTTACCTCGGCGGAGATTGCGCGCTTGCACGAACTGGCCGTGGCGCGCGGCGTGCTTCTGGCGCCCTTCCACAATCGCCGCTGGGACTCCGACTTTCAGACCGTTGCAAAGATCGTCCACGAGGGCGCGCTGGGCCGTCTGGTCTATGTGGAATCGCGCTTCGATCGCTGGCGTCCGCTGCTGCCCACCACGCGACTGTGGAAGGAGAGCCCGGCGCAGGGCGGAGGAACGCTTCTCGACCACGGCACCCACCTCGCCGATCAGGCGTTGGCGCTCTTCGGCAAACCGCTGGCGGTCAGCGCCGACGTAGTCCGCGAGCGCGACACGGCCTCAGCCGACCTCGACGCCAACGACGCTCTTACGCTCCGCCTGCGCTATCCCGGCCTGATGGTCGTGCTGGGGGCCAATACGCTCTCGCTGCCGCCGCGCCCCCGCTTCCACCTGCGCGGAACCAAGGGAAATTATTGGAAGTCCGGCCTCGATCCGCAAGAGGCCGCGCTGGCCAAGATCACTCGCATCGAAGACCCCCGCTGGGGCTACGAGCCGCACACCGAGTGGGGATCGCTGCACCTGGATGTCGAGGGCGCGCAGATCACCCAGCCGGTGCAGCCCATCCCCGGCAACTACCGCCTCTACTACGCCGGCATCCGCGACGCGTTGCGGGGCAAAGCGCCCGCCCCGGTGACTGCTCTCGATGCCTGGCGCGTCGCCCGCCTGCTGGAATGGGCCGCGCAAAGCTCTCAGGAGCGCCGCGAGATTGCCTGCGATTGGGGCGAAGAACCGGCGCTATAATCGCAGGGATTCCCGATATTTTGCCGCCGTTCTGCCCAGCGCAGGGGAGGAGTATTTGGTGCCTCTTCTGGTTGACAACCCGCCGGAACAAGAACAGAATCGTTCCATGAGCGTCGTCGAGGATGTCCGCCAAGTGCTTCAGGATTTCCTGGCGCCGGAGTTGCGCGCGCTGGCGGTGAAGATCGACGCTGTCGATCAGAAAGTCGATTCCCTCGAAGCCAAGATGAACGCGAAGTTTGAGACCGTCGAGGCCAAACTTCAAACCATTAACCATCGCATCGACGCGCTGGAAGAAACGACGCAGATCCGCTTTGAACGGGCCGAGGAGAAGGCTGCCGCCCGGCAAGAGATGCTGCTCATCCAGTTCGATTCCATGCGCCACCAGCTCAACCTGGATGGCCGCCTGCGCCGTATCGAGGACCGCGAAACCTCTCAAGCGCTGGCCCAATCCGTTTAGTTACTCCGCGCAAGACTCCTAACACAGCAACGGCGCACCCCAATCGGGATGCGCCGTTTTGCCTTGGGACCGATGCGGAGTTAGCGGCCAAAGTGGGCGGCGTTCTTCTCGGTGAAGGCGGCCCATTTTTCGGGTAGGTCGTCGGCGGCGAAGATGGCCGAGACCGGGCAGGCGGGAACGCAGGCGCCGCAGTCGATGCACTCGACCGGATCGATGAACAACTGGTCGGTTTCGCCGAAGCCGTCTTCGTCCTTCTTGGGGTGGATGCAATCGACGGGACAAGCGTCTACACAGGCGGTGTCCTTGGTGCCGATACAGGGTTCTGCAATCACGTATGCCATGGGAAAGCCTCCGGGGGGAATTGAACTCTCGACGTGATGCTACCACAGGACCCCTGAGGCTGACTCGGTCCAGTTCCAGGGCGTTTTATCCGGCGGGAACCCGATTTATCGCCGCGCCGCTTCCCTTCCCGGAAGCGAACCCCTCAGGATTCCACGAAAGTCCGTGCCCCATCCTTCGCGTACTTCGCGAAGGGTGGGAAAGCAGGGATCCGGGTCAATGCAATCGACCCAAAGAGAGGAAGGCGAGCGGAGATTTTTCGACTTCGCTGCGCTCCAAATCCTTGGCATCGCCGATGTGAGTTTGTGCTCTCCCACCCTTGCCGCAAGAACACGGCAAGGATGGGGCACGGAGTTGGCTTGGCCCCGCCGCGGATACTCAGCCTTGGCGCATACGGCGGTGTTCGGCGAACTCCTGCGGCGTGGGGATGGGCGTAAGCTCGCGGCCGGCGAAGAGGTCGGCGAAGAATCCCAGCAATTCCTGGTGAATCAGCCCATTCGAGGCCAGAATCTCGCGGCTGTCCAGGCGATAATGACCGCCGTCGAAGTCGGTGGTCAAGCCGCCGGCTTCCTCCACCAGCAGCAATCCGGCCGCCGTGTCCCAGGTGTTCAGATTGAACTCCCAGAAGGCGTCCATGCGTCCCGCGGCCACATAGGCCAGATCCAGCGCCGCCGAACCGGCCCGCCGCACTCCGTGCGAACGCAGCGTGAACTCCTGATAAAAATGAATGTTCGGGCTGGCGTGGCGCTTGCGGCTGGGAAAGCCTGTGGCAATCAGCGATTCGGCCAGCAGGGCGTTGCGCGAGACGTGCATCCTGTGCCCGTTGAGCCATGCGCCGTGGCCCCGCTCGGCGGTGAAAAGCTCGTCCAGCAGCGGGTCGTAGATCACCGCTGCCACCAGGACGCCGTCCTCTGTCGAGGACAGCCCGAAGGGCCGTTGTTCCAGACCCAGCGAGACGCAGAAGTGGGGAAAGCCGTGGGCAAAGTTGGTGGTTCCGTCGAGCGGGTCCACGAACCAGCGGAACTCGCCCCCGAGGCGCAGGCGCGTGCCCTCTTCGCCGAAGACGCCGTGATCCGGAAAGGCCTCGCCGAGGCGTTCATGGATCAGTTTTTCCACGGTGCGGTCGGCCACGGTGACCAGGTCCACATCGCCCTTGTATTCGGTCTCCACGCCCTGTGCATAGAACGCGCGCAGCCGCGCCCCGGCCTCCTGCGCAATGGCCGCCGCCTGGGGAACCCAGATGCCGCCCTGCACTTCTTTTGCAGCGCTCACTCCATCACCTCTTGGGACTCTGTTTCGCCCACCGGCCGCTGCAAACGCTTGCGCGCGGCCTCGGTGATGGTGCGGATCTGATGCTTGTAGATGAAGAGATTCGACTGCCCCTGGCGCGCCAGGCGCAGCATGGTGTCGTCGAAGTACTCGATCCAGCCCTGCACCGTATCTCCGTCGCGCAAGCGGATCGACACGATGACTTGCCGCTCGCTCAGCGAACGCAAATACAAAGCCTCCTGCCCGGTTTCGCCGGGAGGCGGCGTCTTGGCCCGGTGTTGCGGCTGCTTGGCTACGGTCATTGTACAGTTTAGATTCGCGCGCCCCGCGCCGTGTTGTATCCGCGGCGACCGCGATGTGCAGTCTGGCCGCGGAAGTTACTTGCTCGCGGCCGGCGCATCGGCATAATAGCCGGTGCGGAAACGCAGGTTGAAGTTCTCCGCGGCGGCCCGCGGAACGGTTACCTGGATGCGGTGAAAGGACCTTCCAGGTTCTTGATTTTTTGGATAATAGCCCAATAAATACTGAGTGCGCAGATCGTCGCTGACGCGCGCAAAGGCCTTGTCCAGGCCGCCGCCGCCGACATAGTAGCTCTTGCCGCCGGTCTGTTCGGCCAAAGTAATCAGGGCGTGCTCCCCGCCCAGATCGCGTCCGGCGCTGGCGGCGATGGGCACATCGATGAGGCTATAGATCATGACTTCGTTGCGCAGCGCCTGTTCCAGGGCTTGGGCGTAGGTGGTGCTGCGCGCCGTGTCGCCGCCGTCGGAAATCAGCACCAGCACCTTGCGACCATCCCTTTTACCCAGCCGCTCGGCGCCCAGATAGATGGCGTCGTAGAGCGCGGTGGCGTAATCGCCCTTCAAACGGCCCAAACCGCTGTCAATCTGGCTCAACTTGTTGGTGAAGGGGGTCAGCTCCTTGACCTCGGTGGCGAACTGCAACAGGCTCATCCGGTCCTGGGAGCGCAGCAGCGCGTGGGCAAAACGCCGCGCCGCATCGGCCTCTTCGGCCATATCCTTGCGCACGCTGCCGCTGGTGTCAATGGCCAGGGTCAGATTCAGCGGCAGTTCCGATTGCCGCTCGAAGACCGCGATCTGCTGCGGCCGTCCGTCTTCGCTGAGAGAAAAGTCCTCGCGGGTCAGGCCGCCGACGACAGCCCCGTTGCGGTCGGTCACGTTGACGAAGACGTTGACCAGTTTGGTCTGCATGTGAAAGGTCACTTCCTGTGCGCCCAGCAGTGTGCTCAAAAGCGCCGCCAAAGCGCAGCAGGCGGTGCGCAGCCAGCGGGGAAAAACATGCGCATGGACGCGCCGTGCTCCCCGCCCGGTCTCGCGCAACCCGCAGTCATCGATTCGTACCGTCATCACGCTCCAAAAGAATACCGCCTGCCGGTTAGACGCGGCAGGCGGCGATTACAGCAACAGGGAAGAGTTCAGACCATCTTGTAGAGGAATCCCGAAGGCGTTCCCCACAGGTTGCGGGAACGGTCTTCGTAGAAGATGCTGAACTCGATGCCGGAGATGTCGTAGTCGATGAGGGGAACGCGGTCGAAGGTGTAGTCGCCGCGCACCGAATACTCGTCGCCGCCGCAATCGATCATAAGCGCTTCATCCGAAGAGACACGCTCGGGATGGGTCAGCAGCAGGCAGGCCACTTCGAAGACGCCCAGGGCGAACTCATTGCCCTCCAATCGCGCCCTTGCGCGACGCGCCGAGCAGCCGCGGTAGCGGATACCGGCCTGCAGGGCCACCACCAGGATGTCGTTGCCGGCCTGCTGGTCGGCCAGGATCTTGCTCGCCAGCTTGGAACGTTCGGTCTGGCGCAGGTATGTCGGCCCCATCTTATCGGAAATGCGATTCTGGAACTTGCGCCGCTTGCTGAGAACGCCCATCACGAGTTCGACCGCCTCGTTGTACGTCGGCGCCAATGCATCCCAGCGGGGGATGGCAAACCAGTCTTCCGCTCCTTCGGGGAGATCCCGACGCGCAATCTTCTCCAGACACGATCCCAGCTTGGGGAAGGCCTTGCGCAGTTCCGTGACCTGCGCTTCGACCGGCCGCACCCTGTAGGAGGGTGGATAGATGCGGTCCGATGGCACCTGCTCATCCTTGAACTTATCGCTGATGGTGTGGCGATGAATGGTCTCGATGATCTGACTGACGATCTCCGGACGAATCTTCTTTTCCATCTCCAGCACGACCTTGGCGCGCCCCTGATCCAACTGCTCGATCGCGGTTCGGTAGGCCTCCAGAACCGCTTCGCCAAGAAACTCCTGGATCTTGCGATTCTGCTCGTCGGTGGTGTTGCCGGAGAGGTGGAGCGGAACAAGTGTGTGTGTGGTTGCCATCGTCATCGCCTTCCGCGCGTCGGTGCGCACTGGATACTTCATAGCTTATCGGCAGGAGTGCCCCATTTCTCCAGCAGATATTACCAAAAATGTTCTTATTTGAGACGGCCGCGGTAAGGATATGGAGGATTATCCCGAAACCGGCCCCGCGCCGCCTACACCACGGAACTCGGCTCACACTCGGCGGACGAGCTTTTCGCCCTGCCCTTGAGCTGCGGCAGGGCCACGGCCAGCACGTCTTCGATGCGGCTGGCATAGTGGATGGCTACGCCCGCGATCAGCTCCGGGGTCAGGTCTTCTTCCACGTCCTGGCGATTCTCGGCAGGCAGAATGATCGTCTCCACTCCGGCACGGCGCGCGGCCAGGAATTTTTCCTTGATGCCGCCGACGGGCAGCACGTTGCCGCTGAGGGTGATTTCCCCGGTCATGGCGGTCAGCGGGCGTACCGGCAGGTCGGTCAGCAACGAGACCAGCACCGTGGCCATGGTCACGCCAGCCGAAGGCCCATCCTTGGGAATCGCCCCCGAGGGGACGTGGATGTGCAGGTCCAGATCCTTGGTAAAGTCCTCGAGCAGTCCCAGGCTGAGGGCGTTGGAGCGCACCCAGGTCAGCGCCGCCTGCATGGACTCCTGCATCACCTCGCCGATCTGTCCGGTCATGGCGAAGTTGCCCTTGCCCTTCATGCGATTGGCCTCGATGAAGAGGATGTCGCCGCCGGCCGGCGTCCAGGCCAGTCCCACCGCCACCCCCGGCCGCTTCACCCGCTCCGCGACCTCGGTATCGACGCGCACCTGAATGCCGCCCAAAAACTCCTTCAGCGTCTCCCGGGCGACAATCAGCTTCTCCTTGTTTCCCTCTACGACCCGGCGCGCTTGCTTGCGGCAGACGGTGCCGATGGTCTGTTCCAGCTTGCGCACCCCGGCCTCGCGGGTGTAATGGCGCACGATTTGGCGCACCGCGTCCCTGGGAAACTCGATCTGTTCGGCGGTGATGCCGTTCTCCTTGATCTGCCGCGGAATCAGGTAGCGGAAGGCGATCTGCATCTTCTCCTCCTCGCTATAGCCTTGCAGGAAGATCAGCTCCATGCGATCCAGAAGCGGCGGCGGCACCGGGTCGAGAATGTTGGCGGTGCAGATGAACAGCACCTTGGAGAGATCGAAGGGCACATCCAGGTAATTGTCGCGGAAGCTGTTGTTCTGCTCCGGATCCAGGGTCTCCAGCAGCGCCGAGGCGGGGTCGCCGCGGAAGTCACGGCCCAGCTTGTCCACCTCGTCGAGCATGATCACCGGATCGTTGGTCTCGGCGCGGCGGACGCTCTGGATGATCTGCCCCGGCAGGGCGCCAATATAGGTGCGGCGGTGGCCGCGAATCTCCGCCTCGTCGTGCATGCCGCCCAGCGAGACGCGCTGGAACTTGCGCCCCAGGGCCCGCGCGATCGACCGCCCCAGGCTGGTCTTGCCCACCCCCGGCGGACCCACGAAGCACAGGATCGGCCCCTTCATGTCGGGCTTCAACTCCAGCACGCTGAGGTAGTCCAGAATGCGATCCTTGACCTTCTTCAGCTCGTAATGGTCCTCGTCCAGGATCTCCTTGGCCTTGTTGATGTCCACCTTCGATCCCGAACTCTTGGCCCAGGGCAGGACGGCCAACCATTCGATGTAGTTGCGGGTCAGAGAGTAATCGGCGGCCATGGGCGACATGCGCCCCAGCCGGGAGAGCTCCTTGAGCGCCTCCTTCTTCACCTCCTCGGGCATTCCCGCGGCCTCGATCTTCTGGCGCAGGTCTTCGACCTCGCGCTGGCCCTCGTCCTGCTCGCCCAACTCCTTCTGGATGGCCTTGAGCTGCTCGCGCAGGTAGTAGTCGCGCTGCGACTGCTGCACCTGGTCCTGCACCTCGCTCTGGATCTTGGTGCGCAACTGCTGCACCTCGATCTCCTTGGCCAGATGCTGGTTCAACTGCTCCAAGCGGGAGACGATCTGGGGCGTTTCCAGCAACAACTGCTTGTCGTCGGTGGTCAGAAAAGGTAGCGAGGAGGCGACAAAGTCCACCAGGCGGTTGGGTTCTTCGATATTGGCGGCGATGGTGCGCAGCTCGTCGCTGAGAGTGGCCGACTCGGCCACGATCTGCTGGAACTGCCCGATCACATTGCGCACCAGCGCTTCTACGTTGGCGGTCGGCGCGGGGGGCTGGTCCTCCAGCGTCTCCACTTCGGCCACCAGAAAGGGCTCGGTCTGCGCGTAGCGCACCAGCCGCACTCGCTCCACCCCCTCGGTAAAGACGAAGCGGCTCTGGTTGGGCATGCGCACCACCTTGTGCACCGTGGCCAGCGTGCCTACGGTATGCAAGTCGGAGGGCTTGGGGGAATCCTGGCGGGGGTCCAGTTGCGCCGCCACTATGATGGTGCGTTCTTCACCCAGCGACTCGATCAACTGGATGGAGCTCTCCCGTCCTACCGTCAGCGGCAAGACCGCGTGGGGAAAGAGCACCGTATCGCGCACCGGCAATACGGGAATAAGGCGCAGCAACGGCTTCTCCACTCCCGAAGGGTCTTTGGGGGCCGGTAGTGCGGATGAGTGATTCTGCATTGAGTATCCTCTTGTCAACTTTCTTTCCATTAGATCACGCAGGTATCGAAAAGGTTTCCACAAATGACGCCTGTTGCCCTTGCCCGCGTCGTTGCTTCCCCAACCCCGTCGCACCCCGGCGAGCGCATCCCGCGCCCACCCTGGCGCCGATCTCCCCGCGCAAGGCGCGGCAAGCGCCCCTTCCACGCCGTCGCAAGACGATCTCCGCTTCCCTCGGCGGCTCTGCTTCCCACCTACGGCGGCAACCGCCGTCCGGTTCATTGTCTAGTGGTCTATCGGCTGTTGGCGAGGGAAATTGAGGCAAGGAATACAGTTTTACAGCGAAGTTGGGCGCGTTGCGGAGTCTGGCCCAGAAGCGGAAAGGCAAAGAGAAGGCCGCGCCGGGAGGGCGCGGCCAGGAGCGGCGGGAAAAATCCAATGGTTTTAACTCGACGGCGACGGCGTCTCTTTCCCTTCGGCTCGCTCTTCTTCCTGGATCGCCTTTTCGATATGCTCCCACAGTTCTTCCGGCGGATCCTCGACGGGCAGCAACTGGCGGGCGGCTTGGGCGATGGCCTCCAGGTCGGCAAGCAGGGCGCGGCACAGCGCGCAGCTCTGGTAGTGGGGGTGGTTGTGCAGATCTTCTCCGCCGCCGATCAGCTCCGGCAACTGCTCCTGAAACTCCTGACAGGTCATGATAGGAATATCGTTGGTCATGGACGCGCCTCCCGCCGAAGCTCGCTGCACAACATCTGGCGCAGTCGAAGCCGCGCCTTGTGCAGCTGGGACTTGCTGTTTCCGACCGAGCAATCGAGCATGGTGGCTACCTCATTATGCTCGTATCCCTCGATGTCGTGAAGGATAAATATCAGCCGGTAGCCGGGAGGGAGATCGGCCACGGCGCGTTGCAGCACCATGCGGTCGATGGCCCCGGCCAAGGTCAGATCGGGGGCGCCGAAGCTGCGTCCGGGCCCTTCGTCGGCGGTCGGTTCCATGGCTTCATCGAGCGAAATCAGGGAAAGTCCTTTCTTGCGCAGGTGCATCAGCACCACGTTGACGGCCAGGCGATGCAGCCAGGTCACAAACGACGAATCGCCGCGAAAGGTAGCGATCTTGCGGTGCAACTGGAGGAAGGCGTCCTGGGTCAGGTCTTCCGCCTCGGCCACATTGCCGACCATGCGCAGGCATAGAGAATAGATGCGCCTTTTGTGCAAAGAGTACAGTTGCGCGAAGGCTGCATGATCGCCGGCCTGCGCTCGCTCCAGGGTATCGTCGATAGCGGCGGCCGTGGCCGGCGAAAGCTCTTCCGCGGGCACGGTCACAGCCGTTTGCTGCGGTTCGACTGCGGAACTCAAAGGATGCATAAAGGTCCTTCGGCGCGCGTTCCCCAGACAGCCGCTGCTGCGCCCGGCATCTTTCCTCGTTAGTATAAGGGTATGCTGTCTGTACTGACTCAGATGCGGCCCCCGCGGCGAAGAGTTGCCTGGAGCATTTTCGCAGACGGTGGTCGAGCGGCGCGGGGAATGTTTAAGCCGGCATTTTCCCGGCGCGGCGCGCATCGATCCCGCTTTCCTGCTTTGTCGCCTTGTTTGCGGATGGGCGGGGAGACCGGGCTGGTTTCGTCGGGCACCGATTGAGCAGGGAGAGATAGACTTGAGGGCGATGCCGGTAGAAGCCACGAAGAAGCTGCTTGCCACGAATGCTGCGCGCTTCGGCCGGCTGCTCCCGTTGGCTTTCTTTCTCCTCGGCGTGGGTAGTGTGTCCCGCGCGCAAATAGTCGCGCCAGTGGTTCCCCTGGCCCTCTTCGCCGCCCCGCCCGCGGCGCCCCTTGGCGGTGAAGCGCTGACCCCATGGGAAGGCCTGCCGGTTGTGCGCATTGACTTTGCCGGTGTTCCCGCCAGCCGCCTCGATCCTCTGCCCGCCCGCCTCGCCCAGACTCCCGGAACCCCACTGCGCCAGGAGAACCTGCGCCGCAGCCTGCGCCAGTTGTACGCCACCGGCCTTTATGAGAACGTAGCGGTGGAAGGCGAGCATCGGCCCGAGGGTATCGTACTCACCTTTCGCGGTACGCCCCGCGCCTTTGTCGGCACCATCACGGTGGCGGGGGCCAAGGGAGCCGGGATCAACACCCAGTTGGCCCACGCCAGCCGCCTCGATCCCGGGGTTCGCTTCACTCCGGCGCGCCTCGATCAGGCCGTGGAGCAGATGCGCACACTGCTCGCCGAGAGCGGCTTTCACGAACCGGTCATTACCCACACCCTGACCGCGCGTCCCCAGGAGCAGTTGGTGGATATTGCCTTCCAAGTGGCCAGTGGGCCGCTGGCGCGGGTGGGCAAGGTGCAGATCTCCGGCGAGCCCGGCATGAACGCCGACGAGTTTCGCCGCCACGCTCATCTCAAGAGCGGCGCCGCCGTCGATCACGATACCGGCAACCGCGCCCTAGCCGGGATTCTCAAGGAATACCAGCACCAGGACCGCCTGGAAGCGGAGATCAAGCTGCAAGACCAGCCCTACACGGAAAGCACGCGGAAAACCGACTTCCATTTCTTCGCCAACCAGGGGCCGGTGGTGCGCGTGCGCGTGGAAGGCGCCG
>Ga0326728_10017565_pt1 | contig 14293 bp, 15 predicted proteins | sample MB3enrmetagenome_FD_207602 | JGI IMG/M metagenome (GOLD analysis project Ga0326728, IMG submission 207602) | Lab enriched peat soil microbial communities from McLean, Ithaca, NY, United States - MB31MN | ecosystem: Environmental > Terrestrial > Soil > Wetlands > Peat | place: USA: New York...
TTTGGAATATTTCAGGAAGGTGTAGAACGCGGCCATGTGCGCGATGGTCAAACCCTCCGGGCCGTCCAGGAAACCGCGCTCGACGAAGTAAGTTTTCACGAAGGTCCAGGCCGGATCCAGAATCAGTCGCCAGAGCGGCACCTTCATCTTGCGCGCCACAATCTCCTGCGCGGCCAGCGTGGTGTAGCGATCCAGAGTCCGCAGGTGTTCGGAGAGCGAATCGCAGGTGAAATGCAGAATGCTGCCTTCGAGGTGGCCCACGCGGCCGTCCACCTGGACGCTCTCATGCACGAAATCGCCCACCCAGCGGGCCTTGCGCCGGTCGTAGAGGCGCACCTTGCGGTCCGGATACCAACCCGAGTGCAGAATCCAGCGGCCCAGGTAGCGCGCCAGGCGCGGCATGGTGTAGGCGTCGTACAGCGGGCCGGATTTCTTGAGGCGCAGGATCTCGGCATCCAGCGGCTCGCTGAGGGCTTCGTCGGCGTCCAGCGAGAGAATCCAATCGTGGGCGGCCTGCTCGGCGGCCCAGTTTTTCTGGCCCGCGTAACCGCGCCATCCCGCTTCGATCACGCGCGCGCCCAGCTTTTCGGCCAGCTCCACGGTGCGGTCCACCGAGCCGCTGTCGATGATGAGGATCTCGTCGGAGCAGCGCAGGCTCTCGAGCGTTCGCGCGATGTTGCGCTCCTCGTTGAGCGTGATGATCGCCGCGGTGATCTTCATATCCGGCTACTGCCCGCTGGCGGCGATGGGAGCCAGGATGAAGGTGAGCAGAAAGACGGCCAGCGCGATCCAGCCCAGCTTGCGCCGGCCGGGCGTCAGATCCGTGTCGTCGTATACCATCGGGTGACGGCGTCCCAACACCAGCAGCACCAGCCCCCACATGGACCATCCGAACCAGGAGAAGTAGCCCAACGGAATCATCAGCATGCACAGCACGGTCGATATCGTGCGATGGCGCCGGCGGAAGAACGCGTAGACAATGTGGCCGCCATCGAGCTGGCCGATGGGCAGCAGGTTCATGGCGGTGGCAAACATCCCCACCCAGGCCGCGCGGGCCACCGGGTGCAGGTAGATGTCAGCGGAGGAAATGCCGGGGAAAATGGCGCGCTCGAGGAGCAGTTCGAGCGCCGGCGCGCCGAAGCGCACATCGCCCTGGTGAGCGATGCCCGGGATCACTTTGGAAAATGCCAGCCCCACTGCCAGGGCCGGCAGCAGGAACACGAACCCGGCCAGCGGCCCCGAGATGCCCACGTCGAACAGCACGCGCCTGGAATAAATCGGCGAGCGCACGCGGATGAAGGCGCCGAAAGTGCCCAGGAACGGCGACGGCAGAAAATACGGCAGGCTCGCATCCACGCCGTGATATAGGGCCGCCGAGTAGTGGCCGAATTCATGGGCCAGCAGAATCAGCAGGAGGGTCACGGAAAACGGCAAGCCCCGCAACAACGCGAGCGGGTGATACCAAAACCAGGAGTACTGCGCGAAATGATGTTCGAGATCGAATGGCAGGTTGCGTTCGAAATCCGACTGCATGGAGGCGCCCACCACCGTGGTGGTAAAGAGCGTCACCAGAAACAGCAGCCCGTAAAGCCAGTAGCGCTCCCGTGTGCGCGTTTTCGGGGCCGCGTAAGTTTCGCGGCCGCCGTTTGCGGCGTAGAACGGGAAAGGCGCGGGAGACAGATCCTGGGAAGACACGATGGATCGGCCGCGGCAGCAGTCTTACTGCAGCGTCTGCAACTCCTTGCCGGGCTTGAAGCGCACGGCCTTGCCGGGGGGGATGGACACTTCGGCCCCAGTGCGGGGGTTGCGCCCGATGCCGGTCTTCCGGGGCTTCACGTTGAAAACACCAAAGCCGCGCAATTCGATGCGGTCGCCCTGCTCGAGAGCCTTCTTCATGGATTCGAACACGGTTTCAACCGCCATCTCGGCTTTGGTTTTCGTGATTCCGGTCCGGTTTACGACCTCGTTAATGATGTCGAGCTTGATCAAAACAGCCTCCTCGTCCGGGCGCGGGGCGAAAACTTGGTTCCCGCTTTTGTCAACTCCATGATAGGATTGAATTTATACCCATGTCAAGCGAACGTAACGGGGGATCGCCCGCGTCGGTTTCGAGCGACCTGTTCCGCCGGGCGTGCGGACGCTTCGCCACGGGTATCTCGATCGCCACGGTCCTCGATCCCGTCGGCGAGCCCCACGGACTGACCGTGAGCTCCTTCACCTCGGTCTCACTGGAGCCGCCGCTGATCCTCATTTGCCTGGGTCACGCGGTCTCCTGCATCGAGATCTTCCGGGCCGCCTCACACTTTGGAATCAATGTGTTAGGGGAAGATCAGCGGCCCCTTTCCGAGCACTTTGCGCGCAAAGGCCACGACCGTTTCGGCAGCCTGGAGTGGCGCCGCGGCGAGACTGGCGTGCCGCTCCTTCCCGACGTACTAGCCGTCATGGAGTGCGCCCTTAAGCGGCGCGTCACGGCCGGAGACCACGATATTTTCATCGGCGAAATGGTGCACGCTCACGTGAGGGAAGGCTCTCCGCTGGTGCATTACGCCAGCCGGTACCGGCGGCTGGGGTAAGAGGGGAATTCTTCCGGCGCTAGACTGGGGGAGATGGCGAACGCACTCTCGTTCCTTCACGAACAAATCGAGGAGTGGCGCACCGAAGGCACCTACCAGCGCCTGCGCGTCCTCGAATCGGAAAGCGCGGCCGAATCGCGCTTCGATGGGAAGCTGGTCGTCAACCTCGCTTCCAACAACTACCTGGGGCTGACCACGCATCCCAAGCTGCGCGAGGCGGCCATCGAGGCGGTTCGCCGGTTCGGCGTGGGATCGGGCGCGGTGCGCACCATATCCGGCACCATGAGTTTGCATATGGAACTGGAAGAGCGCATCGCCGCCTTCAAGAACGTCGAAGCGTCGGTGGTGTTTCAATCCGGATTCGCGGCCAACGCCGGCACCGTCTCGGCCATTCTGGGACCCGAAGACCACATCGTTTCCGACGAGCTGAACCATGCCAGCATCATCGATGGCTGCCGGCTCTCCAGGGCCAAGATACACGTCTTCCCGCACAAGGATGTGGACGCCGCGGAAAAGATTCTGGCGGAGCTGGCCGGCGCGGCGGGGCGCAAGCTGCTGATCTCCGACGGAGTCTTCTCGATGGATGGCGATATCGGCCCGCTTCCCGGACTGGTCGAGGCGGCCGAAAAGCACGGCGCCATCATGATGGTGGATGACGCGCATGCTTCGGGCGTGCTGGGGCGCAACGGCCGCGGCACCATCGATCATTTCGGTTTGCACGGCCGCGTCCACGTGCAGGTGGGTACGCTCTCGAAAGCCATCGGCGTGCTGGGCGGATACGTGTGCGGCAGCCGCGACCTGATCGAATTCCTGTATCACCGCGCGCGGCCGTTTCTGTTTTCCACATCGCACCCTCCGGCTGTGGCGGCGGCATGTCTGGCGGCATTCGATGTCCTGGAGCGGGAGCCGGAGCGCATCGCGCGGCTGTGGGAGAACACGCGCTACTTCAAGCAGGGGCTGGCGTCGGAGGGTTTTGACACGGGCATCAGCGAGACGCCCATCACGCCGGTGATCGTGGGCGAAGCGCGGCTGGCGCACGAGCTTTCGCGGGAGCTGTTTTCAGAGGGCGTGCTGGCCACCGGGATCGGCTTCCCCACGGTGCCCAAGGGGCGCGCGCGCGTGCGCACCATCGTCACCGCGACGCATACGCGCGACGAACTGGACCGGGCCCTCGAGGCGTTCCGGAAGGCCGGCCGCAAACTGGCGCTGGTCTGACTGGCGCTGGTGTGAAGGGTCCGCGCGGCTTTTACTGCTGGTCCGGCGGCGTCTCTCCCGGGCGCATGAGCGTGGGCGGCTTGCGCTTCGGCTGGCCGCTGTTGCCGTCGTCGGCCTTCTGCGCTTCTTCCTTCCGGGCTTGTTTTTCCGCTGTGCTCATGGAGGCCTGGCGCTCCTTCTTCTCCTTTTCCTCGCGCGCCTCGATCTGGTGGGCGCGCTTTCCAAGGTCCTGTTGCGCGGCATCCAGGCTGTCGGAAGTGGTGTCGATGGCGTTCTTCAAAACGAAGTCGTAGCGGTCCATGTCTTTCGGCCGGTCGTTCCGGATCTTCTCCAGGATGGGCAGCGTCTGCCGTTCCTCGGAGGCCACCGCGGCCACCCCGGCCTTCACGTCGAGGTGGCGGGCCAGCGCGTCATCGACCACGTCGTCGATGGCGTCCAGGATCTTGCCGTAATCCTCAAGCGCGTCGTGTATCTGGACCGAGCGGCCGGGCTTTTCCTTGGCGAGCTGGTTCTTGACCAAATCGATGCGCGCCTTGGCGAACTTGGCGTAGAGGGACAGGCGCAGGTTGGGTTCCTGCGCGTCGCGGATCTGGTCGATCTCGTCGGAGTTGAGGAAGTCGCGCTGGGCCGCCAGGGGCGCGGCCAGCAGAAGGCAGCAAAGCAGGGTTTTCATCTGCGTTTTCCCTCCATCAATCCCATGAGCAGGTCGTCGTGCACCTGCTGCACCTTGGCGCGAAGCTTATCGAGCTGGGGGCGGTCAGTGTAGCTCATCTCCTGCTGGAAAGCATCCAGCCGGCGATCGAGGTCGCGCGTTTCGATCTCGGCCTTCTTGAACCACCGGGGATTCCGGCGGGGGTCCTTGCCGGTTTGGGTAAGCGAGTTGTAAGCCAGGTCCACGGACTGCCCGATCTCTTCGATGCCGGCGGTCACCGCATCGTTTTCGCCCTTCCGGTAGGCTTCGCGCGTCTCTTTGAGCGCGGCGTGGGCATTCTCCAGCGCCAGCGCCGAGCGCTTCTCGAGGTTGTTCTCGGCCATGGCCTGTTTCAAGTCCGCGGCCGCCGGGAAGCCGAACGCGCAAGAGATCAACGCCGCCCACAGTAGTTCCCGCTTCATCGCACCTTATCTAACTCCTTTATCCAACTCCTTCTTCAGCCATCGGGAACGCTGCCGCGCCTGGAACTCCTGGTTGGGATTCTGGCCGTTGCTCAAGGCCAGGAACTTCTGGTAAGCCTCCAGCGCGGGCTTCACCTGCTTCAACTTGTCTAGCATGATCGCACGAAAGAACCAATTGCCCGCGGTATCTTGACCCAATTCGCGGGCCCGCTCGAGGGCGGCCAGCGATTGCTGATAATCGCCCATCATGTAGAGCACGCTGCCCAGCTCGCTCCAGGTCTGAGCCTCGTCGGGCTTAAGTTTGAGGGCCGCCGAAAACTCGGCGGCCGCCGCGGGGAATTGCCGGGTATCGCGGAGCGCGCGGCCGCGAAGCATGCGCAGATCGAAATTGGATGGCTCAGCGGCCACGGCCTCCTGGAGCAGGGGCAAGGCCTTCTCGAATTGCCCGGCGCCGACGTAAGCCGCGGCGAGCGCCACGCGGTTGGCGGCAATGGGGGATTTTCGATACGCGGCTTCCAGGGGCGCAATGGCATCCGCGGATTGGCGCCCCTCGAGCAGCAGCTCACCCAAGCGCGCCTGAGCCGCGGCGTTATCGGGCAGCTCGCGATAGATGGCGATGGCGTCGGCCGTCGAGTGGTCCTTCTCGTAGAGGTCCGCCAGCTCCAGAAGGGCGCCCCGGAAGCTGGCATCCAGTTGGGCGGCCTGGCGGAAATGCGGCGCGGCATCGGCCAGTTTGACGTCGCGAGCCAAAGCCCGCGCGAGACCCAGCTCGGCCGCCGCGGATTTAGGATTCGCCGCGAGCGCCAGGCGGTAGTTGGCCTGCGCCTGATCGAGCGCTCCGGTGGCCAACTGCGCTTCGGCCAGATAGTAGCGCGGAGCATATTCTCGAGGCTTCTGATCGGCCGCGGCGGACAGCGGTTCGAGCGCGTCGGCCGGCTCCTTTTGCCGCAGGAGCAGCATGCCCAGGTTCAACTGGGCCTCGTAGAGACCGGGCTGGAGTTCCAGGGCCTTGCGGTATTCGGCTGCGCCCTCGGCATCGCGATGGAGATAGCTGCAGGCGACGCCGAGGTTGAAGTGCGCGGTGTAGTCCCGGGGATCGGCCTGAATGGCTTTGGTGAAGGCCTGCGCCGCGGCTTCGTATTGGTGGGCGTCGAGCGCAGCGGACCCCTCGGCGTTGAAATCCGGGGTTTCGAGCAGAGCGACGAACGCCAACACGGCCCACATACTTCAATTCTAAGCCGCAGAGCGCGGAAGGGCGTTACACAGCGCGATTCCTACTTCTTGCCCAAGTCGGGCGCGGGTACGTCCGCCGGCGGTCCGAAGGAGAGCGGGATATCGATGAGAGCGCCGCGTTCGCCGCTTTCGTCGGAGACGCGCAGCCTGCAATGCTGGGGCGGAAGGTCGAACAGAATCGTGCCCTGGAGCGTTTCGCCGGCTTTGGCGCGGCGCACGAAGCCGAGCCATGCAGGGACGCCGTTGCCGTCGCTCAACTCCTCGTAGGTGCGGCCGCTATCGTCTTCGAGGATGGCATTGGGCACGATGCTGTCGGCGGCGCCGGTATTGGTCGCGCTGATGCGGATTTCGAAAAAGCGGTGCTGCGGCACGCGGGCGCTGGTACCTTCTCCGATCTGGGGCAGCCATTCGCCTTCATAGGCGGTGTAGACCAGGTGACCCGTTTCCGCCTTTTGTCCCAAGGCGTAGGCGCGGGTCGCGGAAGCGCTGTCATGAGAGCAGGCAGCGAGCGCGAGCAGCACAACGGCTGCAAGTAGAAGGAGCGGCCTCAGATGGCGCATCTCGCCTTATTTTCATTGGGGATAGCGGATAAGTCAATAAGGATAAAACAGGCCCCAAGCTTAACTCAGGAGGAAGTTAGTACTATTGCTGCGGCTGATGGTCCTGCAACATGCGCTCGAACTTCTTCCGCTGCGCATCGGTGAGCAGCAGCTCAACACGGGTCTTACCCTCGCTCAGGACGGTCCGGTAATATTGCCAGAAATCGTTGAGCACAGACTCCATCTGCTCGGATTGCGCGGGCGTCAACTCCAGTTCCTTCTGGATGCGTTCGAAGGAGACGGCCTTCCCAGCCACGGTGCCGAAGGCTGGCGAGCGGGTTTTCCCGTGGATGCCAAGGTCCATAATCAGGGCCCCGGTGACGCCGCCGCAAAGGAACACCAAGCTCAGCGTGGCCACGAACGCCACCCTGGGAGTCATCCACCTCTTCAACGGATGCTCGAGCAGGCTAGTGCTCATAATCGGTCAACGTGACGAGCATGTTATCCGCGCCGGGCTGGCCGTCGAAAGCCGGCGAGTTCTGCTGCGCCAAGACCGCCTCGGGCGAGGGACCGCTCTGGTAGCCGGCTTCCCGCGACAAAAGAAGGCCACCCGCGATCGCCAGGGTGAGCAGACAGGCAAACGCCAGGCGGCGTCCGAAAACCAGGTTCAACCCGAAGAACCCCGCGAAGGTGGCCACAGCCTTCCCTTCGCTCACGCGCTCCATCACACCGGCGAAAAAACCGGGCATGGGCTCAAAGCTTTCTTCTTCAGAGCGCAAGGCAACCAACAGCTGCGAGACGTCCTCGATGCCGTGAATCTCCCGCCGACATGTTCCACAGGCGCTCAGGTGTGCCTCGAATACCCGTAGCTCGGCCGGCTCCAGTGTGCCGGCCAGATACTCTTCGAGGCTCTCCATCACTACTGCGTGCATATGTTTCTTCCCTAAGAAATGTAAACCGCACTCCCAAAACCACCCCCCGCGCGGGTCTATCCGTCGCCGGCCGCCCGCTTCCGGGGGAAACCCAATCCCAGTTCACCCGGTCACCAGACCGGGAGCACGATCCAGGCGCTGGGCCGCCTTGACCAGTTTCTGCCGGGCACGGAACAGCTTGACTTTGATGGTGTTCTCGTTCATGCCCGTACGTTCGGCCAATTCCTCTACAGAATAGCCCTCAACCTCCTTCAACATCAACAGCATACGCTCCTCCTCCGAGACTCGCGAGAGGAGCTTGAAAACGTAATCGCGGCTCGCCAGAATGGAATCCGCCGGCAACTGCCGATCCACCGGAGGTTCGGTGTTTTCCACCCGCCGCACCTCGTCTTCGCTCAAATCGCTCTCATAGACCAGCTTCCGCACCTTACGTTTGCGCAGGTAGTCGAAGCACTCGTTAACCGTGATTTTGTAGATCCAGGTAATCAGAGAGCTGCGGAAATCGAAGCTCGCCAGAGACAGGTAGACCTTCGCAAACACTTGCTGCGCAATATCTTCCACATCATTGCGCTGGCGAACGATGCCGTGGATAATGGAAAATACCTTGGTCTGATAGCGCTCCACAATCTCGCGGAACGCCGCTTCTTCGCCCGCCCGAGCCCGGCGTACCAGGGCGCCTTCCGGCGTGTTTTCGTAATCCACTTTGGGTCTTGCCGCAACCTTGCTGCCGAATGCGGGGAGTGGGAGCGCGCCGGTCAGTGTTCCCATACACCGTGTCCGACGCACACCCTCTCGATCGGGTTTCAAGTACCTGCCGATCAGTACATTCGCACGATAGCACAGCTAGCGACCGACATTCCCGCGACCCGAGCCGCGCTCTCTTCATCCAACACGTAGAACGGCGAGCTGTTCCGGGTCTCTGGTTATAATGAATGGAGCACGCTCGAATCAGGAGTTTACGCATGGTGCAATTAACGGAAAAGGCGGTTGGCAAAGTCAAAGAGATTATGGCCACTCAGGACCCCATGCCGGGTGGGTTGCGCATTGCCGTGGTGGGCGGCGGGTGCTCGGGCTTCAGCTACTCGATGGCTTTCGAGAATCAGCCCAACATGCTCGACAAGACTTATACCTATGATGGCTTGAAGGTCTTTGTGGACCAGGCCAGTATGCTTTATCTGGACGGCGCGGAAGTGGATTACGTGGAGACTATCGAGGGTTCGGGCTTCAAGTTCAACAATCCGCACGTCAAATCGACTTGCGGTTGCGGCAGCTCGTTCCAGGCCTGATATTCACGCGGTAGCGAAGACGCTTACGCCGCCGCTTCGGCCGCGTTGAACCGCACCGACACCAAGCGCGAGATTCCGGGCTCCTGCATCGTCACGCCGTAGAGCGCCTGGGCGGCTTCCATGGTGCGCTTGGAGTGCGTGATCACCACGAATTGCGTGTGCTCCGACATTTCCAGGAGCAGCCGGTTGAGGCGGCCGATGTTGGATTCGTCGAGCGGCGCATCCACTTCATCGAGGACGCAGAAGGGGCTGGGCTGATAGCGGAAAATGGCCATCAGCAGGGCCACCGCCGCCAGGGCCTTCTCGCCGCCGGATAGCAGCAGCACGTTTTGCAGACGCTTGCCGGGAGGCGAGCAGACGATATCGATGCCGGATTCGGCCAGGTTCTCCTGGTCGGTGAGGCGCATCTCGCCGCTTCCGCCGCCGAACAGCTTCTGGAAGGACTGGCGGAAGTTCTCGTTGATGGCTTCGAAGGCCTCGGCGAATTTCTGGCGCGAGACCACGTCGATTTCCTGAATGGCCTTTTCGGTGTCGCGGATCGAATCGATCAAGTCCTGGCGCTGCGCGCTTAGGAAATCGTGACGCTGCTGGGCCTCCTGGAATTCCTCCATGGCGGCAGCGTTTACCGGACCGAGCGATTCGATGCGGTTGCGGATCTCACCGGCGGCCTGCTCGGCTTCGGCGATGGCTTCGGCATCGGGCACCGGATCGTCGGCGGCGGCCAGGTCTTCCACGGCAGTGTTGAGCTCCTTGCGGCTGGTCTCATCGAGATACTTCAGCTCGGCCTGTTTGCGCACCAGCTCGATTTCGATCTCGGAACGTGTCTCGTGAGAGGCTTCCACGCGCGCGCGGGTGAGCTTGAGATCTTCCTCGCCGGCGCGCAGGGCTTCGCGCAGGGCCGCGTCGGCGGAGGCCATTTCCCCGGCGCGCCCATCCAGGGCGGCGATCTCGCCGGCCAGGAGCGCGGCGCGGCCATCCAGCTCGATATTGCTGGCCAGCAGGCGGGCGCGCTCGATTCCGAGGCGTTCGATTTCCGGGGCGATGGCGTTGCGCCGCCCCAGCGTTTCGCGCAACTGCTGTTCGAGGCGGGCCATGGCGGCGCGTTCACCCCGTTGGCGCTCCTCGAGGCCGGCCAGTTGGGCGCGCGTGGCGGCGTGCTCTTCGCCGATGCCGGCGGCTTGCGTCTCGAGGGTTTCGAGTTCCTGGCTTTCGGTTTCGAGCGCCTGCTCGCGCTCGGCGCGGAGGCGCTCCTTCTCCTCGACGGCAGCGCGACTCTTCTCACGCTGTTCGGCGGATTTTGCGGCATCGCGACGCAGGCGCTCGAGTTCCATGCGAGCCACCGAAAAGCGCGAACTGGCGCGCGCCAGATCGTCGCCCAGCTTGCGCATATCGTGATCGAGCGCGACGCGGTCCTTTTCGCGCGCCTGCTGCAACGCTCGCAAACGCTCGAGCTCGGCTTCGAGCGCCAGGACCTCCTGATTCAGGGCGTCCAGAAGCGCCACCTGGCGATCGAGATCGTTCTGGCGAGCCACCAGCCGCGCGGCCAGCTCGCGCGATTCGCGTTTCATAGCCAGCGGGCCGGCACCGGACTTCTTGCCGCCGGTCACGGTCTGGCCATGGTAGGAAACGCCATCGGGCAGCAGGAAATAGAGGTGCGGATAGGTCACCGACAGGCGCTGCGCGGAGGAGCGGTCTTCGGCCAGGAAACACAAGGAGAGGCGCGGCAGCAGATCCACAGCGCGGTCGCGGAAGCCGTTGGTGAGCCGCAGGGTGTCGCTGAGGCGCGCGGCGATGCCGGTCTCGGGACCGATGGCCGGCTCAGGGAGGCGGCGGTAGCCCGGGCTCTCCGGCTCGGGATGCACCAGGAAGGTGGCCCGGCCATCCAGTTCGGCGCGGATAAAATCGAGGCCGCGCGCCGCCTGGTCCCAGGTCTTGACGACCACGTACTCCAATTCCTCGTGGAGGAACTCTTCGGCGGGCTTCTCGAACTGGGGATCGACTTCCACGTAGTCCGCCAGCACGCCCAGCGGGGTGAAGTCGGAGGCCTTGCCCGTTTCCAGAGCGGCGAAGAGGCGCTTGACGGATTCGGTGGTATAGGTGCGGTGCGCCAGAACCTGTTCGAGCGATTCCTTGCGCGCGCGTATCTGGGAAACCTCGTTCTTCAGCCCATCGATCTCATGGCGCAAATCCGCCGCGGACCGGCGGCGCTCGGCGAGCTGCTCTTCGGTGCGGCGGCGGTCCCCGGCCACCGATTCGAGCTCGAGTTGGCGCCGGGCGAGGGTCTCGGATAGCTGCTTGCGGGCGTTCTCGAAGCGCTCGATTTCGGCGCCGGCCACCTGCTCCTCGCGCGTGGAGCGGGCGGTTTCGCGGTCGATGCCGGCCAGGTACTCTTCGATTTGGGCAAGCTGGTTCCGGAGCGTGGAGGCCTCGCCCAGCAGCCGCAGAATCACCTGGCGGCCGGATTCGATGGCGCGCTCGCGCTCGCGCACCCGGGCCTGCAAAGCTTCGCGCTGGCGGTTGATTTCAACCATGCGGCCGCGCGCCTGGGCGATCTCGGCATCGAGTGCTTCGAGCGCGGCCCGGTGGGCGGCGATTTCGCCATCCAGAAGCTCGAGCCGCGCGGCCAGATCCTGGGATTCCTTCTCCGAGAGGGCGATGCGCTGCTCGATAGCGCCGGCTTCCTTGGCCTGCGAATCGAGGCGTCCGCGGATGCGCTCGGCCTCGATATTCCGCTCGGCCAGCTCCTGGCGCGCGGCGGTGAGCCGGTGCTCGAGATCGAAGCAGGCGGCCTGGCGGCTCTCGTGCTCCTTTTCCTTTCCGGTCACCTGCTCGGTGAGGGTGCGCAGCTCGGCGGTGGCGAGGTTCAGGTCGATGGCAGTCTTGGCGGCATCGCGCTCGAGCAGGCGATAGCGGCCGGAGAGCACCACGCGCAACCCGGCTTCCAGCTCCGATTTCAACTCGGCATAGCGCCGGGCCTTGGAGGCCTGCCGCTTGAGCGAATTCACCTGGCGGGTGACTTCCTCGAGGATATCGTAGACGCGCGCGAGGTTCTGCTTGGCGCTTTCCAGCTTGGCTTCCGCCAGGCGCTTGCGGGTCTTGAACTTGGTGACACCGGCAGCCTCTTCGATGACTCCCCGGCGGTCCTGGGGTTTGGAGCTGAGAATCTGGCCGATGCGCCCCTGCTCGATGATGGCGTAGCTTTCCGGCCCCAGGCCGGTGCCCATGAAGATGTCCTGGATATCGCGCAGGCGGGCGGGACGCCCGTCGATGAGGTATTCGCTTTCGCCGGAACGGAACAGGCGGCGCGTGATGGTGATCTCGGCAGGCCGCTTGGGCCCGCCTTCCTCGACCGCCTGGATCTTGTGCTGCTGGTAAACCTCGGGGTCCACCAACGTCAGGGTCACATAGGCCATGCCGAGCGGCTTGCGCTCGCGGGTGCCGGCAAAGATGACGTCCTCCATGCGGGTGCCGCGCAGGCTCTTGGCGGATTGCTCCCCGAGCACCCAACTGATGGCATCGCTGATATTAGACTTGCCGCAGCCGTTGGGACCCACGATGGCGGCGATACCCTCCCCGTTAAACCGAAGCTCGCTGCGTTCGCAAAAGCTCTTAAAGCCCTGCAATTCAATCCGTTTGAGTTTCAGCACAGCATTGACCTCAGCTTCGGGGGAGTTGTAACCATACTAAACTCGCGCCGCATAAAAGTAAAGTACCTCTACCCCACGATCTTGTAGCCTAATTCGAAAGGCCCCTCTATACTGTGGCTACTCTCCCAAATTTAGCAGTGAAGGCCATTGGGGATCCCGTCTCTCGCGAAAAGCCCGAAGGCCCTCTTCGAAATCGCGGCTTCCCAGTACCGCGCCGCGAATACGCCGGGCGATCTCGCCGGCGGTTTCGCCATCCTTCCCGCGCGCCTCGCGGACATACTCGAGACCTCTTTGAATGGCGGTGGGGCTGAACCCGGCTATGGCGCGGGCCACCTCCGCGGCGCGCTCTTCGGGATCGGCGGCGATTTGATGGATCAAACCCAAACCGAGGGCCTCCGGCGCGCTCAGGATGCGGCCGGTGAGCGCCAATTCGAGGGTGCGGCGCTCCCCGAGAGCCGCGGCCATAGCCCGGAATACCAGAAACGGCCACAAGCCGAGGCGGATTTCGGTGAGACCGAAAGCGGCCTTTTCCCCGGCCACGACCACGTGGCAGTTGGCCACCAACCCCGTGCCGCCTCCCAGGGCCGGGCCGGCCACCGCGGCGACGATGGGCTTGGCCAGCCGCGCGCCGATGGTGAAGAGCCGTTCCTGGACGCGATCGATTTCGCCGATCGCGGGGGCGGCGATCTCGTCCAGGTCCATTCCAGCGCAGAAGGCCGTTCCGCTACCGGTCAGAAGGATCGCGCCCACCCGCGGATCGCCGGCCGCGCGTTCCAGCTCATCCGCCAACCGGCGGCAGAGATCGCTGGAGAGCGCGTTGCGCTTTTCCGGGCGGTTGAGGGTCAGCCGGAGCACCCGGCCATCCTGGAGGGATTCGAGGATTCGACTCATGTTAGCTCCGCGCGGGCAGGCAGAGGATCGCGGCGGCGCGCGGAGCCCACGCCGCTACCGCGATTATACGCCCGAGGGCAAGGGATTACCACCGAAATCGGGTGGCAAACCGGCCTCGATCTGATCCATCAGGCAGTGCATCAGAAACTGGTGAGCTTCCTGCACGCGCGCGCTATCGGGATGCGCCACCACCACCGGGCAAGCCGCCAGGTCGCGCGCCTTTCCACCGTCACTGCCGAGAAAGGCGACCGATCTCAGCCCCATGTCGCGCGCCGCTTCCAAAGCGGCCAGAACATTGGGCGAGTTTCCGCTGGTCGTGAATGCCACCAGGATGTCGCCAGGGCGACCCAGGGCGCGGGCGAGCCGCGCGAAGACGTCTTCGAACGAGTAATCGTTTCCCACGCAGGTGAGCAGGGCGGAGTCCGCGTTCAACGCCACGGCCGCAAGACCGGGACGCGAGCGCTTGTAGCGTCCCATCAGCTCGACGCACAAGTGATCGGCCTCGGCGGCGCTGCCACCGTTCCCGCACGACAAAATCTTGCCGCCCGAGCGTAGCGATTCCAGGCACCATCCGGCGGCAGTGCGCAATGCCGGTTCGAGGTCCGCGAGCGAAGAGAATACCGCCGATGCTTCCTGTAAGGATTGCAGGTATCTTTCCATGCGCTTCTATTCAGCCTTTCCTACAATACCCCAGTGTGACGATGCCGGCGCCCGCGGCGGGCGCGGTAAAAAGGGTGTTTGCGACTATGCAAGCTCGTGTCGAAGTCACGCCCCGCAGACCTGGCTCGCACTAGCCAGTTCTACACCGAGATCCCGCATTTCAGCCAGCGCCCGCCGGCCATCCTCGCCGTTCAGAGTTTCGAT
>Ga0326728_10017566_pt1 | contig 14291 bp, 14 predicted proteins | sample MB3enrmetagenome_FD_207602 | JGI IMG/M metagenome (GOLD analysis project Ga0326728, IMG submission 207602) | Lab enriched peat soil microbial communities from McLean, Ithaca, NY, United States - MB31MN | ecosystem: Environmental > Terrestrial > Soil > Wetlands > Peat | place: USA: New York...
GGAACCTCTGCGCAGGTGCGTGATTTTGTAGGGGCAACTCGACGGCAGATACTTTCTTGATTGTGAAGCAGTCTTCTGTCAGAAAGTTCTGGTTGCTGCTGGTCTTTTGGCCTTTGGGGGCCGTTTTCCGGCCTTCAGAGACACTACGCCCCTTGCGGGGCCAGCCGGTTGCGGTGTTGGTACAGGTTCACCAGCGCGAAGGCCGCGCACAGCCATTGGTGATTTTTCCAGATGCCACGGTAACGAACCTTGGTAAATCCGAAGACACGCTTCAGGATGCGGAAAGGATGCTCGACTTTGGCTCTAACTCGGGCCTTGGTGGTGTTCTTGCGCTTGGCTTCTTCATCCACATAGTCCTTGTATTTCGTCCGGCGGCAAGTCATATCTTGTGCCTTCGGCGCGGCGGCGCGAATGGCCTCGGTCTGGCCCTGATAGCCGCCATCGCCCCATACCTTGCGCTCTTCACCGTGCAGTAAGTCGGGCAGCATATGTTTGTCGGCCACGCTGGCCGCAGTTGTTGCCACCGAATGAACTACCGTCTCCTTTCACCCCACAGACGAAGACCTGTCCGTGGGGACCCCGGCCTTGCTATCCACGCCGATGTGCGCCTTGGCGCCGAAGTACCACTGGTTGCCTTTCTTGGTCTGATGCATCTCAGGGTCGCGTTTGCCGCTGGAGTTCTTCGTCGAACTGGGCGCATGAATAATCGTCGCGTCCACGATGGTGCCGGTGCTGATGCGAATGCCCTTGCTCTCCAGGTAGCGGTTCACCGTGTCCAGCATCTCGCCGCATAGATCGTGCTCTTCGAGCAGGTGGCGGAAGCGGAGGATCGTGGTTTCATCTGGCGCGGCGGCCACGCCCAGATCCACTCCGGCAAAGCGGCGCAGCACAGGCGACTCATAGAAGGCTTCCTCCATGCCGGGGTCCGACAAGCCAAACCACTGCTGTAGAAAGTAAGTCCGAAGCATGATCGCCAGGCCCACCGGCTGGCGGCCGTTGCCCGCTTTGGGGTAAAAAGGCTCAACCAACGCCAATAGCTCGGCCCACGGAACCACCTGATTCATCTGATCCAGAAACAGCTCCCGCTTGCTCTTGCGGCCATGCTTCTCGAAACTCGCCTGAGATGCCAGTGTTTGCTGAAAACGCGCCATTCGCTTCATACCTATAGTTTATTCAAATATGACGCGGGTTGCAGACTTGTGCAGAGGTTCCCTAAACTCAATCCGTGGGCTTTCAGGAGTTCCTCGGCAACGCGCAAACCGTCACTCACCTCCGCGAGAGCATACGCGCGGGGCGTTTTCCTCACTCGCTCATCCTGGCCGGGCCTAGCGGAGCGGGCAAGTACACCCTGGCCCTGATGCTGGCCAAAGCCGTCAACTGCCTGCAACCCACCGAAACGGACGGCCTGCCCGACTTCTGCGGCGCTTGCCGCAACTGCGCGCGCATCGGTCTCTCAGCCGGCCTTGAAGCCCTGGTGGACGAGGCCGTCGCCGCCCGCGACGAGATGCGCGATACCGACAAGCGCGAGACCCGCATCCTCATCCAGACCCACCCCGACGTGCTCATCATCCCGCCCGACCCTCCGCAACTGCTCATCAAGGTGGGCCAGGTCCGCCAGGCGATTCATGTGGCCTACTACCGCCCGCCGGTCGAGTCGCCCCGCACATTTACGATCTTTACCTCTTCGGCATTCATGAAGGAGGCGGCCAACAGCCTGCTCAAGGTTCTGGAAGAGCCGCCCGAGCACACCTCGCTGATCCTGCTCACTGAGAACCCGCAGGAGATGCTTCCCACCATGCGCTCCCGCGCCGTCATTCACCGCCTTGGCGCGCTGCCCGCCGCGGAGCTTGAAGCCCTTCTGGCCGCCCGCCGGCCCGAACTCAAGCCCGCCGGCCGCGCCCTCGCCGCCCGCCTGGCCGAAGGCGCCGTGGGCCGCGCGCTCACCCTCGACCTCGGCGTCTACCTGGCCAGCCGGAAAGATGCCCTCATCCTGCTCCACACTGCCCTGCGGGAGTCCGGGGTCCCCGCGGATAGGTCTTCGTCCGCGGGGTGGGAGTCCGGGGTCCCCGCGGATAGGTCTTCGTCCGCGGGGTGGGAGTCCGACTACGCGCAGCTCTTCCACGCTACTGAAACCTACCGAGCCGGCGCCGACGGCCAGGAAAAAACCCTGAACCTCCTCCGCGCCACTGGAAGCCTGATCGAGGATATGCTCCTGATCGTCGCCGGAACCCCCCAGCTCATCCGCAACATCGACCTCGAAGCCGAACTCAGCCGGCTCGCTCAGGGTCTCAGCATAGACTGGATCGACTCCGCCGCCCGCGCCCTCGTCCAGGTGGAGCAGGGCATGCGCCGCAACCTCCTCCGCTCGCTTTCCCTCGACGCCATGGTCGCCAGCCTCGACCGAAACTAGCTCGTAATTGACCAGCAACCGACCCGCAATTGACCGGCGGTCGGACCAACGCGCCCGATTCAAAATTAAGTGCAACCCGCGCCCGGCGCCAGGCATCTCTTTCTACAAGCAATCCCAGCTATCGCTCCCACTCCGGTACAAGACGGGCCTTCTCAGCCTTTGTAGTCTTGTATCCGGCGTTTCTTCAACTGCTGGGCAGAAGTTTTTTGCGCTTTCGTGCTGTTTCTTGGGGTGCGGCGAACGTAATCGGGAATGATCTGGAATGCTGAACCGGGGTTCCCGGCAACAGGTTTCCGTCGCTGGGGTAGTGAAGCAGACCTGCCGGGATCCCATCTCGACCCGCAACCGTCGGCGGCATCTTCAACTTTCGCATTTGCGCAGAAGGGTTGTTTCCCATGAGCAGTCAAGCCACTGTTCCCACCGTCCGCAACAAGAGCGGCCCAGGAACCAGCCAGCCGCTCTCGCGCAACCGCCATGCCGCGCCCGCTCCGCTTCCTTTCCGCTCTGCGGCGCACGCCGTCTTTGAGGAGGCCGCGCAGCGCCAGGCCGAGCTCTTCTACCTGCAAAAGCAGATTCAGTCGCAGACCCCCATGGTCGTCATCCTCGAGGACGGCGAGCAGATCGAGGGCTGCATCGAGTGGTACGACCGCAATGCCCTCAAGGTCCGAAGCCGCCAGAAGACCCTCATCTACAAGTCCGCCATCAAGTACATGTACAAGGTGGGCGATGCCGGCCAATGAGGCCGCTCTTGAGGGACCAGTCGCTACTTCCTACTCCCTGTTTCCTGCCTTGACCAACCGGTCGCGAATCGCCGCTCCAATCCCTCCATCCGGCGGCACAGGGCAAAGAATCACCGTGCATCCCTTCGCATCCAGCGCCCGCAGTCCCGCATAGAGCTCCCGCGCCAGCTCCTCCAGCTCAGCCCACCGCCCCCACCGGAACACCGTAGCGCCTTCAACGGGCGCGGCAACCTCCGCCGGCAGCATGAACCCTAACCGTTCCGCGGTCCAGCCCAACGCAGCCTCGGCGAGGCGGGCGCCCAACTCAGCCAGCGGCGCTTCCACCAGCACCAGCCTCGCCCGCGGCGCATAATGCCGCAGCCCCAACCCCGGCGAGGGCAGCGCGGCTCTGGGCGTTTCCGCCAACTCCCCGCCATTGCGGAGAATCTCCGCCGCCCCGGCCACCGCTCGAATCTGCTCCGCCGACACCGCTCCTGGCCTGTAAATCGCCATCGGCGTCCGGCAAGGATCGAGCACCGTAGACTCGACTCCGTGCGCCGTTGGCCCCGCATCCAGCACCGCATCGATTCGCCCGTCGAGATCCTCGAGCACGTGCGCCGCGGTGGTCGGGCTGATCCGTCCAAAGATGTTCGCGCTAGGCGCGGCCACCGGAACCCCGGCCAGAAGGATCAGCTTGAGCGCCACGGGATGCGCCGGCATCCGCACCCCCACCAGCACACGCCCCGCCGTCACCGCGTCCGGCACCGCGTGAGTCCGCCTCAGCAGCAGCGTCAGCGGCCCCGGCCAGAACGCCTCCATCAGCCGCCGCGCCGCCTCGGGAACCTCCTCGACAAGCTCCTCCAGCATCGCCTTTCCACAGTCGGGGCCGGCCACGTGCACAATTACCGGGTCCCACGCCGGCCGCTGCTTGGCCGCGAAGATCCGCCCCACCGCCACGGCATCCAGCGCATTCGCGCCCAAACCGTAAACGGTCTCCGTGGGCAGCGCCACCAGCCCGCCGCCACGCAAAATCACCGCCGCCCGCGCCAGCGTCTCCTGAGCTCCGGCAGTCTCCAGATGCCCGGGGTCCACAGCCAATCGCAGTGTCTTCACGCTTTTATTGTCGCCTGTTCACGCCAACTGCCGCCACTTCATTGCCACACGTTATAGTGGATGCGGAACAGGAAAGCTCGTGAATCAGGAATCTGTCCAGTTGCGACGAACGGAACCTCGCATCCCGCCCGCTGCGCCGCCGTCCTGGAAGGAGATCGTATGAATCCGTTGAAACTCCGCCGCTTCTGGCAAGCCAGACGGCGATTTGCTGTGGGGTTATTGCTGTGCCTCTGCTTACTCAGTCTGACTCCGGCGGGGTATGGGCAGACAGATAACATAACCCAACTGATCGACAAGCTGAAGGATACAGATGAGAGCGTTCGAAATGGCGCTTCCACCGCGTTGGTCAAGATCGGTTCCGCTGCGGTTGATCCATTGATCGCCGCCCTCAAGGACGCAGATGTTCTTATCAGGACGGGTTCGGCCGACGCGTTGGGCAAAATCGACGATCCCAGAGCCGTCGAATCCCTTATCGCAGCCCTCAAGGATACGGAGTGGCTCGTCAGAGACTCTGCGGCCGAAGCCTTGGGCGAGATCAAAGATCCCCGCGCGGTCAAGCCCCTTATCGCAGTCTTCAACACGGATGAGTACGTCCGCTGGAAAACAGCTGAGGCGTTGGAAGAAATCAAAGATTCCCGCGCGGTCGAGCCCCTGATTGCCGACCTGAAGAACCCAGATGCTGATCTCCGAAAGTATGCGGCTGAAGTCTTGGGCAAAATCAAGGATACCCGCGCAGTCGAGCCTTTGATTGCCAACTTCAAAGACACTGATGCCGATGTACAAAATATGGCGGCTGCGGCGTTGAGCGCAATCGGAACGCCTGCCGTTGAGCCGCTAATCGTAGCCCTCAAGAACACCGATGCTGGTGTCCGAAAGAATGCGGTTGATGCTTTAGGTCGGATTTCCTCTATGGAGGATTTGGAAGCTGCGAAAGACCCGCGCGTTGTCGGGTCGATAATTGCCGCCTTAAAAGACACGGATGCCAAAGTCCGGCAGAATGCGGCTTTTGCTGTGATCTGGGGCAGAATCAAAGACCCGCGCGCGGTCGCGCCACTGATTGCCGACCTCAAGGACCCGGACGCTGACATCCGACAGAATGCGGCTGATGCGTTGGGCGAAATCGGAGACGCACGCGCGGTCGAGCCCCTCATCGCCAGCTTGAAAGATGTGAATGCCGATGTCCGAATGGACGCGGCCGAAGCCTTGAGCGAAATCAAAGATCCTCGTGCGGTCGAGCCCCTTGTCGCAGCACTCAAGGACACGGGCGTGATCGCCCAACAGTATTCGGATGAACTGAAGCATATGGGTTGCAACGTCCGACTGTCTGCGGGCAACGCATTGGGCAGAATCAAAGACCCACGCGCGGTCGCGCCACTGATTGCCGATCTCAAGGACCCGGACGCTGACATCCGACAGAATGCGGCTGATGCGTTAGGCGAAATCGGAGACGCACGCGCGGTCGAGCCCCTCATCGCCACCTTGAAAGATGTGAATGCCGAGGTCCGGATGGACGCCGCCGATGCGTTGGGCAAAATCGGAGACGCACGAGTGGTCGAGCCGCTGATCGCTGCCTTGAAAGATCCAGATTCTACCGTCCGATGGAAAGCAGCGAGGTCTTTAGGGGAGATAAAAGATCAGCGCGCGGTCGAACCGCTGATCGCTGCTCTGAAGAGCAAGATTACCGACGACCGAGACGGTGCGGCTAGGGCACTGGGCGAAATCAAAGATCCCCGTTCTGTCGATCCCCTGATCGCAGCCATTAATGACAAAAATGATCGTGTGCAACGTCTCGCGGCTCACGCGTTGGGCGAAATCAAGGATCCCCGTGCGGTCAATGCACTGCTGGCAGCATTCAAGATGCGTAACGCAGAAGTGATCGCAGGAGCTGATAACTTCTTCATCGGACAGGGTGAGCCGGGGTCAGAGGAAGTGTTGATCGAGGTCCTCGAAAAGTCTGAATACGGGTTTATGGCTGATGACTTCCTGAGCTGCGGAAATAAGAAGTTGGAAGAGGCCGCGCGCGCATGGGGGAAAGGGCCCAATCGGCTCTTGGAGCCAACTACCAACGGCGTCGTGTGGGGCAGCGCGCGGCAAACGCCGTCGCCCAGCACAGAGAAATAACCCAGTCAACACTCGGCCAGTTCACCACCCCCTGCCGTATACTCACTGCTTACCATGCCCGTCGAAACCGAGATCAAATTCCGCCTGGACGACCTCGCCGGCCTCGCCCGGCGCCTTGAGGCTGCCGGGTTCACCCTGCAAACCCCGCGCGCCTTCGAGTCGAACGTCCTCTACGACACTCCGGACCGGCAGATGCGCGCCCGGACAGAAATCCTGCGCATCCGCAGCTACGCCGGGCGCTGCACGCTGACCCACAAGCGCCTGCCCGATTCAGGACCGGGGGAAGACACCCACAAGCACCGCATCGAAACCGAGACCGAAATCTCCGACGGCGAAGCCCTGGCCCAGGTCTTCCTCTCCATCGGCCTGGTCCCCGCCTTCCGCTACGAGAAATGGCGCGCGGAATGGAGCGACGGCGAGGGCCACTGCGTGGTGGATGAGACCCCCATCGGCAACTATGCCGAACTCGAAGGCTCCGCCGCGTGGATCGACCGCGCCGCCGCCCGCCTGGGCATCGATCCGGCTGAGTACATCACCCTCAGCTACGGCCGCCTCTTCGACCTCTGGCGGGAGCGGCACGACTCGCCCGCCGAAGACCTCACCTTCGCCGCCGTCGGCCAGAACTCTTAGCAACGCCCGGTGCTGAGCGCTCGATTCCCTTTGTAATCAGAAACTAAGAATCCCCTCATCCTGCCCCTCCCGTCCGCCGATAACCCAGACGAGCAGCACTCAGTCTGCAGGAGGGCCCATGAATTCACTTCACTTCGGAACCAGTCCCCGCCGGTTGCGGCGCGGGGGCATCTGGTTGTTTCAGGCAGCCGCCCTGGCGCTGCTGTTGGCAATGGCCATACCCGCCAGGGCGGCAAACGATCGCGCCGTCAAGTCGCGCGTGGCGCCCGTTTACCCGGAGATCGCCAAGCGCATGAAGATTTCCGGCGTGGTGACAGTCCAGGCAACCGTGGACCCCGAAGGTAAGGTAACCGATGCAAAGGCCGTCAGCGGCAACCGCGCACTCTCTCCCGCCGCTGAGGAGGCGGTCCGCAAATGGAGATTTGCCCCAGCGGACGCCCAATCGACGGTTATGGTGGAAGTTACCTTCGCTCTTTCTCAGTAGCGAGTTGTCGGCGCGTCGGCTTGAGGAGCCGGCGTTGATAGCCCGCCCTCCCTCGTGCTTCGAACCTGTTCGCCGGAGCATGACCCCAAGAGGAAACCAGAGAGTCATCAAAGCAATATCCTTCACTGCTGGAAACGGCCCGGACGCTTCACCCTTCTCGGATTGAACTTGGCAGTGTTGCAAGCAAGTGGGAGCAGCAACTGCGTTATGTCGGCCTTACTCCAAATTTCCGACGCTCCCGACGCCGGCGTGTTGTCCATTGCGCTGATCGGCCCCAACGAGCAGCACCGCAAGACGGTTGCTGGCGCTCTCGCCTGGTGCCATATTGGGATGGAGAGCCGGGGGCCGCAGCGACTCGACCCCGCCGATTCCGCTGAGAGCCATGGCGTCCGGCGACACCACCACCACTCCGGGGTCGCCATCCGCGAGTTTGCTTCCTACCCCCCCAACGATCTCGACGATATACCCAAGGCGCTGGGGATGGACTACGACCTGGTCATCATTGAACTGGACTCCGACCCAGCGCTAGCCCTCGGCATGGTGAGAAGCATCTACGCCCTTGGCCTGGCAACCGTGATGGTCTATTCGGCGAACCCCGATCTGGAGATGGCCATCGGCAGCATGCGCGCCGGCGCCCGCGAGTTCCTCAAACTGCCCCTCGCCACCGTCGATATGGCCGACGCTCTCGCCCGGGTCGCGATCCGCCGCCCCGTGCCTCGCCAACCCAAAAGCACGGCCAAGAAATCCTTCGTCTTTCTGGGCGCAAAAGGCGGTTGCGGAGTCACCACCCTGGCCTCCAATTTTGCCGTTTCCCTAGCCCAGGAGTCTAGACAATCTACCCTCCTGATCGACCTCGGTCTCCCCCTCGGGGACGTCGCCATCAACCTTGGCATGGTTCCCAAATACTCCACAGCCAACGCTCTTCATGATTCAAGCCGCCTGGATGCCAACTTCCTCTCCTCCCTGCTGTCGGAACATGCCTCGGGTCTGCAGGTGCTTGCCGCTCCCAGTGAATTCGTTAAGACCCCGCCTCCCCCCGGCGCTATCGAAAAACTCCTCTCCGTCGCCCGCCAGAACTACGATTACGTCGTCGTCGATGCCGGATGCAGAGTCGACCTGAAGGGTTCGGCTCTCCTCGAAGACTCCGCCATCGTCTACCTGGTTACGCAGGTAGGCGTTACCGAACTCAGAAACGCCAATCGCATGATCTGCCACTTCTTCGCCCACCGTATCCACACGCTGCAGATCGTGCTCAACCGCTATGCGCCGCGCGCCCTGGGGTTCGATGAAAGCCACATTACCAAGGCCCTCACCAGGCCCGCGGAGTGGAGAATCCCCGACGACTACGCCACTGCCCGCCGCACCCAGAACACGGCCACTCCCATTGCCCTTGAAGACTCGCCCATCTCCAGAGCCATCCACCAGATGGCCAGAGCCGCCTGCGGCATGTCTGAACAACGGGAAAAGAAAAAGCGCTTCAGCTTCTTCCGGTAACGGCTCGGACTTCCTCGTATTGACGAAAGGTTCGGCCGTGGAAAACTCGCTTCGGTGAAGGGAATGAGCTTTGCGGACTGCGGCAACGCTTGCTTGATGAAGAGTACGGGCTTCAGCCCGTACATAAATGCAATAGAATCAACGGTGGCTTCAGCCCCGGAGGGAGGCCTTTGGATCACTCGCCCGGGTTGCTCTGCCATGTACTGCGATAAAGCTCTTCCAGCGCATCGCACGCCGACCGCACGCCGTCCTCGTGCTCCAGCCGGTGCGCCACTTGCTCCGCGCGCCGCGCAAAAAGCGGCTCCGCCAGCATCGCCTTCAGCTTGCGCGCCACCCGGATCGGAGTATAGTTCCGGCGCTGAATCACCCGCGCCACCTTCAGCCGCCGCATCCGTCGGGCGTTGTCTGGCTGGTCGTGCGAGTAGGGCATGATCAGCATCGGCTTGCCCGCCCGCAGGCACTGAGCGGTGGTGCCCGCTCCGCCCTGATGGACTACCAGGGCCGCGTGCGGAAGCAGCTTGGAATAGGGCGCGTATTCGGCCACGCAGATGGTCTCCGGCAGCGCTTGCCGCGGGCGGTTGCGAGGATCGGAACCGATGAGCAGAACCGCCCGCACCCCCAGCTTGATGGCCGCCTTGGCCGAGAACTCGTAGAAGCGCCCAGCCGCCAGCACCGCCGCCGACCCCAGCGTAAAGACCACCGGCGGCGGGCCGGCAGCCAGAAACTCCTCGAGATGCGGCGGCAGCGCCCCGTTTCCCGCGTCCGAGTCGTAGTAGCAAAACCCCGTAATTCTCGTGTTATCCGGCCAGTCCTTCTGCTCTGTGCCCAGAACCCGCGAGAAGAGCGCCAGCACCAGGTAGGGCGAGTGCTTGGCGTCAAAGAGCGGATTCCTGCCCTTGGCCAGCCCCAGTTCGCTGCGCAGATCGTAGATCGGCTGCGGCCACTTCCGGCTGACAAACCGCGCCAGCCGCCTGATCACCCGTCCGAAGCCTGGCACCGCCTTGTCCGCCCGCGCCAGCCGTGGATAGGGGGGCAAAACCGGCGGGTCGAAGGCGGAGAAGAACGACAGCGGCGCCAGCACGTAGCTCGCCCACTTGATACCCGTCACCTCGGCCACCAGCGGCCCCGCATAGTTCAATTCGCCCAGCAGCAGCAGGTCCGCCCGCTCCGGTTTGGTAGCCGCGTCCAGCAGGTCGTCGTAGGTCTGACGCAGCACCGGAAAGAGAAACTCCCGCAGGCCCCGCTCCGTGCCCTTGCGCACGTCGTAGATCATCTCCGCCCGGTGCGTGTCCTCCGGGTCGATATCCGGCCGCACGGCGTGAAACTCCAGGCCCAGCGGCGTGATCTTTGGCTCGAAGACCGCCGGCACGGCCATCACCGGCGCGTGGCCCCGCCGCTTCAGTTCGAGAGCGATGGCGATCAGCGGATTGATGTCGCCGAAGGTGCCTATGTTCGAGAGAACGATGCGCAAATAAATCTCCCCTGAGCCGCCATCGGCCCATTCCTATGAGGGTAATGCATCGGGGCCGAGTCTGGCCGTACGCTTTCATCGCGTCTCTGGGCCGGGCTCCCGCTCAATCCCGCTTGGCCTTGGCCTTCGCAGCAACCAGCTTCTTGCGTTTGCGGATTAGCTTGGCGCGCTCCTTCTCCGGCAGGGCCAGCACGGCCTTGGTGCGCTTGGGCAGCTTCTCGTAGATGAGGCCGTGGGCCAGGCGCAGCTCCTCCTCCACCTGCCGCGGCCGGAGGGCGTCCCAGCGCTCCATGGCGACCCAAAAGGCCCTGGCCAGGTGGGGCGCAGCGAAGATTCCGTCGATCTCCAACAGCTCGTGAAAGCGCTCCTGGCCGCAGTGGAACCACAGCACGCCGATGCCCGTGCCATCGAGGTCGGTCATGGCAAACATCTTGCCGCCGATCTCGCGGTCGCCCACCCAGTAGACCAGGTGATGACCCCAGTTAAGAGTCTCCGCCGTGTGCGGAAGCGCCAGGCAGATCTCGCGGATGCGCTCATTGTCCATGGAAAGAGTGTAGGACGAATGAGGCTTTGGGGGAAGCAGGCTCTTCGTTGCTCCAAAGTGTGGGGATCGGTTAGGCGTTTTCACAGTTCCTCTAATATGGGTGCCCCATCCTTCGCGCGTCCGGGGTCCCCACGGACAGGCCTTCGTCCGTGGGGTGGTTGAGCGAAGGATGGGAAGCGAGCAACGCCGCTGGGGCCGACAGCGGAATGCTTTAGAATTCATTCAGCCGTTACAGCCGGTTGCTCAGCAAAAGACATACGGATGCGGAAGCGAACTCCGCGAGGCAAGCCTTCGCCGCCGTGGAGCGGACCAAAAAAGGAAAGACCATGAGATACGCCGGATTGCTGGTCATGCCAGCCGGATTCTTTCTCGCGATCGCCGCACTCGTCCTCTTCCCCGCATCCGCATCGCGGGCGGCCTTCGTGGTCTGCGGACTGGCCGTCGAAGCGCTCGGCCTGGGGGTCGCCGTTCGCGGCCACATGCCTCAGCGGGGAGCGAGCCGCCCATGACTCCCACTGCCCCCGCCATGACCGACGCCGCCTTTGCCCTTGCCCTCGCCCTGCTCCTGCTCGCCCCACTGGCCATCGCCGGCGTGGCCCTCATCAATACCGGACTCGGCCGCTCCCGCTCCGCCGTCCAGGCGCTGCTCGGCAACCTGGCCATTGTGGCCGTTGCCGCCATCGTCTTCGCCCTGGTGGGCGCAACCCTTGCGGGCACTCTGCCTGGAGCTGCCGGCGGCGCGGGCTGCATCTTTCATCTGGCCGGCAAACCCTGGAACTGGATCGGCGCCAGTCCTTTTCTACTCGGCGGACTCGCGGCCGCTCCCGCGCAGTCCCAACTGGCGCTGCTCTTCGAGTTCCTGGCCGTTGCCTTTGCCGCCCTCATTCCATGGGGCTCAGGAGCGGACCGCTTCCGCCTCACATCGGGCTGCGCCGCCGCCGCGGTTCTGGCCGCAATCGTCTTTCCGCTTCTCGCCCATTGGGTTTGGGCCGGCGGATGGCTCTCGCAACTCGGCGTCAACTTCTCGCTCGGCGCAGGCTTCCTCGATCCTGGCGGCGCGGCCACGGCCCACGTCCTCGGCGGCTTGAGCGCTCTCGCCGTCATCTGGATCGCCGGACCGCGCAAGGGGAAGTTTCCCAAGGAGGGCCTGGCCACCGCTCTCCCCGGTCACAACGCCATCTATATCCTCTTCGGCTGCTTCGTCTCGCTGGTCGGCTGGCTGGCCTGGAACGTCGCTGGAGCGCTCATCTGGCTCCATGCTCCGCTGGCCGCGCTGCCGGTAACCGCCGTCAATACACTCCTCTCCGCCTCGGCGGCGCTCGCGGCCACCTTCGCCGTAACCCGCATCCGCTTCGGCAAGCCCGATGCCAGCCTCTGCGCCAACGCCTGGCTTGCAGGGCTCGTTGCCTCCAGCGCCTGCGCGGCCCTGGTCACGCCAGGTGAGTCGCTCGCCGTGGGCTTCATCGCCGGAATCGTCACCCCGCTGCTGGTTGAAGTGCTCGAACTCGCCGTCTCCATCGACGATCCCTCCGGCGCTATCACGGTCCACGCCGCTGGAGGACTTCTGGGCCTTTTTGCCGCCGGTCTCTTCGCCTCCCAGACCGGCCAGCTTCTAGCCCAACTCATCGGCATCGCCACGCTGCTGGGCGTCGTGCTGCCGCTCGTTTACCTGCTCTTCTGGCTGCTCAACCGCGTGCTGGCCTTCCGCGTGGACCCCGACGGCGAGCGCATCGGCATGGACCTGCACGAGCTGGGCGGCGGCGCATATCCGGAGTTCGTCATTCACCGCGACGAATCGTACCGGTGAGCCGCCCGGCGACCGCGTGATAGTGGACTGCCAACGGTAAGTGCAGCGTCGTGATCTGCAGCGCAGCGCCTTCAGCGGCTTTTTCCATCTTTCAAGGATTTGCGATTTCCCTTTCCCGCCCGAGCGTGTATTCTGACGCCAAGGCTGCCATCGCATGGAAATCCTGAGTTATCTTCTCTATCCCCTGGGCTTGCTGCTTGAGGTGTTGGCGATCATCCACTTCATCCGCCACCGGCCGCAGATGTATTGGATTTACATCATTGTGTTCCTCGGTCCGCTCGGCGCGACCATCTATCTCGTCTCCGAAGCGCTTCCCGATATGGTTCAGGCCGGACAGTCCTTAAGCGGAGTTCCGCGCCGCAGGCGCGCCGCAGAACTGGAGGCTGCTGTGCGGGACAATCCATCGGCAGCGAACTACGAGGAACTCGGCGACATCTATATGGAAGGCGGCAGCCTGGAGCTGGCCCGAGCCGCGTTCGACAAGGCCATCGCTGCCCGTTCCGATACGCAGGATTCCTTTTACCGGCGCGGAATTTGCGCGCTCAAGCTAGGCGATGCGGCGGCTGCGGTACCCGACCTGGAACGGGTAGTCCGCCAGGATCCAGGCTACGATTTCCATCGCGCCGCCGGATTGCTCGCCCACGCCTGCGCCCTGGCCGGACAAAAAGAAAAGGCCGAGGCGCTCTTCCGCAAGGCAACCCTCTCCTCAACATTATCGGAGACCTACCTGAATTACGCGGAGATGCTGGCCCGGGAGGGGCGCAGCGCCGAAGCCCGCCAATGGGCGCAGAAGGTGCTCGACAAGGAGCCGACCATGCCGCGCTACCTGCGCCGCCGGGAACGTCCATGGTTCCAGAGCGCCAGCGAAATGCTCAAGCGGCTGCCCGCAGCGTGATGCCTTACCGCCCCGCCAGCAGCAGCATCAGCCCAAACAGCGCAATCGGGATCAGCACGAGGCCCGCGTAGAGCAGCAGCTTGCGCGCTCCCGGCAGCCGCAGGGCGCCCAGCGACAGCCGCCGTTCTTCCTCCTCCACTCCCACCTGGTCCGGATGTTCCAGTTCCCAGGCCATCTCGCTGGCGGTCGCGTAGCGGTGGCGCGGGTCCCGCTCCAGCGCGCGGTTCAGAATCTCCTGCAACTGCGCTGAAATCTCCGCCCTCAGCTTGCGCGCCGGCCGGGGGTCGTGGAGCACCCGCTCGTTCATCACCGCCAAGGGATTCGGCCCGCTGAAAGGCGTCTCGCCGGTCAGCATCTCGTAGAGCATCACGCCCAGCGCATAGATGTCGCTGCGCTGGTCGCCACGCTGGCCCTTCACCTGCTCCGGCGAGATATAATCCGGCGTGCCCAGCGTGGAGGACAGATTTACGAAGGTGAGCCGCCGCGCGTCCTCCTTCATGGCGATCCCGAAGTCGATCAGCTTGATGCGGTCGTCGCCGTCCACCATGATGTTCTCCGGTTTCAGGTCGCGATGCACCACGCCGTGCTTGTGCATGTAATCCA
>Ga0326728_10017567_pt1 | contig 14291 bp, 11 predicted proteins | sample MB3enrmetagenome_FD_207602 | JGI IMG/M metagenome (GOLD analysis project Ga0326728, IMG submission 207602) | Lab enriched peat soil microbial communities from McLean, Ithaca, NY, United States - MB31MN | ecosystem: Environmental > Terrestrial > Soil > Wetlands > Peat | place: USA: New York...
AGTATGCGGAAAGGTAGGAATGTCGCGCCCCGCGCGGGGCGCGTGGATTGAAACACGTTGGCCTGCGTAGCGCCGACAACGCCGGTAGTCGCGCCCCGCGTGCCCGTGTCTGTACCGGCTTTCGAGGAAACTCTCGCTCGGGGACCGCAGTTCTTCTGTTTTCGCAAAATGGAATCGTCGCCCATCTGCGGTTTGCCTGCGAGCCGACATCTTCAGCATCTGAACATCCGATGAAAAATGCGAACTGGGCGCGTTTTTAGGAACGGGACCATACCCCCTTCTGCGCGGCGGGCACGAAAAAGCTCAGTACATTGTCGCCCTGCCGCACCTCGCGCGTGTGCTCCAAACCCCCGGCCTCCGGCAGCGTGAAATGCACGGAGTGCTGCACGATGGCGATCGGCGGCGGGCTCGCCGCTAACGCCGCCAACACCGCGGCATACTCGCGCTCCAGGCCGTAGGGCGGATCCACGAAAACGATGTCCGCCCGCCAGCGGCCAATCGTCCGCGCCACCGGGCCGCTGACCACAGTCGCGCGCGCCCCCAGTTTCAGCGACTCCAGGTTCTCGCGAATCGCCCCCAGCGCCACTCGGTTTTTCTCCAGAAAATAGGCGTGCGCCGCCCCGCGGCTGAGCGCTTCGATGCCCACCGCGCCCGTGCCGGCATAGGCGTCGGCGAACGTCGCCCCTTCGATGCGAGTGGCCAGGATATCGAACAGCGTCTCGCGCAGCCGGTCCGGCGTGGGACGCGTGGCGTCTCCCGCCACGCTTTTCAGCCGCCGCGACCGGAATTCTCCCCCAATCACCCGCATCAGCCCACCGTCACCAGGCCGTAGCGGCGCTGCCAGTGATCGCGGATGTACGCCACCGCGCGGCGCAGGTCCTCGGGCGACGGCGGCCGCGCGATGAAGTCCACCGCTTCGCGCCGCGCGACCTCCAGAATTTCGCCGTCCCGCAGAATGTTGGCTACGCGCAACGCCGGCAGTCCCGATTGCTTCGTGCCGAAAAACTCGCCCGGGCCGCGCAGCCGCAGGTCCATTTCGGCGATGTGGAAACCGTCCGTCGATTCCACCAGGGTTCGGATGCGCTCGCGCGCCGCGTCGTTCGTCTTCTCCGTCACCAGGATACAGTAGCTCTGCGCGGCCCCGCGCCCCACCCGGCCGCGAAGCTGGTGCAACTGCGCCAGTCCGAATCGCTCGGCCTGCTCCACCACCATCACGCTGGCGTTGGGCACGTCCACGCCCACTTCGATCACCGTGGTCGATACCAGAATCTGGATGGCGCCCTCCTTGAAGCGCTGCATCACGGCATCTTTTTCATCGGCGCCCAGGCGGCCGTGCATCAGGCCCACCGAAAACGTGGGGAAGACTTCTTGCGAGAGCTGCTGGTACATCTTCTGCGCCGCCTTCATGGCCTGCGTCTCGGATTCTTCGATCACCGGGTAGACCACGTAGGCCTGCCGGCCTTCGTCGATCTGCCGCTTGAGGAAGCTGTAGACGCGTTCCACCTGGTCGGCTGTCGCGTGGCTGGTCTTGATGGGTTTGCGGCCCGGCGGCAGCTCGTCGATGACCGAGGTGTCGAGATCGCCGTAGAGCGTCAAGGCGAGCGTGCGCGGAATGGGCGTAGCCGTCATCACCAGCACGTCGGGCGAGAGGCCTTTCTGCTTCAGGCCGAGGCGCTGCAAGACGCCGAAGCGATGCTGCTCGTCCACGATGGCCAGCCCCAGCTTGTGGAATTCCACGTCCTTCTCCAGCAGCGCGTGGGTTCCGATGACCACGTGCGCCAGGCCCTCGGCGATCAGCTTCTTGAGTTGCGCCTTCTCGCGCGCGGTGAAGGAACCGGTGAGCAGCACCGTGACGTAGCCCAGCTTCGAGAGAATCTGCTTGAAATACAGGCCGTGCTGCGTGGCCAGAATTTCGGTGGGCGCCAGCACCGCCACCTGGTAGCCGTTTTCGATGGCGATGACCGCGGCTTCGGCGGCCACGATGGTCTTGCCGCTTCCCACGTCGCCCTGCAGCAGGCGGTTCATGGGGCGCGGCTGCTTCATGTCGTCGGCGATCTCCTGGATCACCCGCTTCTGCGCTCCTGTGGGCTTGAACGGCAGCATGGCCTTCAGGCACTCGCGAACGCGCGCGTTCAGCTCGAACGCGATTCCCGGCAGCATGCGGGCCTTTTGCCGCTTGAGCGCCACCCCGCACTCCAGCCAGAAAAACTCCTCGAAGATCAGGCGGAACTGCGCCTGGGAGCGGAATGCGTTGAGCAGGCGCAAGTCGGAATCGGCCGGCGGGAAATGCGCGTCGCGGATGGCCGTCCATCGGTCGGGCAGTTTGAGCTGCGCAATCAAATGCGGCGGCAGGTTGTCTTCCACCGGCTCGATGGATTCCAGAATGGTATGGGTGAGTTTCCGCAGCACGCGCGTGGTCAGCTTGCGCGTGCCTTCTCCGGTGCCTTCATAGATGGGGACCACGCGGCCCACGTGCAGCGCGGCGTCGCCATCGTCGTCGCCCGACAAGATCTCGAATTCGGGATGCAGCATGGTGAGCTCGCCCGAATAGTTGTCGAACTCCACCTTCCCGAATAGGGCCACGCGCATGCCCTCGGAGAACACGTTGGCCAGGTAGCCGCCGTGGAACCACTTGCCCACCAGAATGGCGCGCGACGAATCCGTAAAACGCGCTTCGAACAGCCCCAGGCTACGGCGCTTGAACCCCGACATCTTGACGGAAGAGACCTCGCAAATCACCGTGGCCATTTCACCCGGCGCGAGCTGCCCGATGGGCTTCAGGTTGCTGCGGTCCTCGTAGCGGAACGGCAGGTAGCCCAGCAGGTCCTCCACGGTGACCAGCCCCTTGGCCGCCAGCATCGCGGCGCGCGCCGGGCCGATTCCTTTGACGTAGGTGAGCGGTGTGGTGAGGTCCATTTCAGCGCAAACGTTCCAGCACTCCGGGTTTCTCGAAGCCCCGCAGCACCCATATGTCGCCGCCCGGACGGCTGAACGACGTGGCGAACGATTGGCCGTCGGCTGCCATGCTGAAGCCGTGAACTTCGGCCGCCACCGGTAGCGGCAAGTCGCCGATGGTCTTTTCCACGCGCTTCTCCGGATCCACCGACGCCACCACGCGGCGCCCGTCGGCGAGTTGCTTGATACCGAAAAGCATCTTGTCGTCGAGGCTCCAGCCGTAAACCAGCCAGCGGTCAGGACTCACCACGCTCTGCTCCTTGCCATCCTCGGAAACCAGGCTCAGGCCTTCGGCGGTGGTACAGGCGATCCGGTTGCTGTGGTGGTTCCACTTGGGATGGGTCGGCGTACAATGCTCGTGCAGCACCACCGGCTGGCCGCCGCCGCCGGAGCGGGCCTTCACCAGGGTCCACTGGCCGTTGACGTTTTGCAGGAAAGCGATCCAGGCGCCGTCGCCGCTCCAGGTGGGGGAACGCTCGTCGGTGAAGCTGGGCGAAACGCGCAGGGGCTTGCCGCCGGCCACCGCGGAGACGTATATCGAGTGGCCGTTCCCGGCCGCCACGGTGTAGGCGATGCGGCGGCCATCGGGCGAGAAGTTGGGCTCGCGGAACTCGGCGATCCAACTCTGGCCGAAGTCCTTTTCGGTCACCAGGGGCCGTTCCCAGCCTTCGCGCATGCTCTTCAGCCAGATCTGCGGAACACCCGTGCGGTCGGTGACGAAGACCAGTTGCTCCCCGTTGGGCGGCGCCCACATGGGGTCGAATTCGTTGCGGCGTGTGGAAATCAGGCTCTGCACCGGAGAGCCGTCCAGCGGCACCGAGACGATGTTGTAATCGTCCTCCGCCTCCTGAAACGCGATGGTCTTGCCGTCGGGCGAGACCGCAGGCTGGTTGGCGTCGCGCGTGGTCACCGAGATCTGGCGGATCCCCTGGCTGCGGATATCGGCCATGAACAGGTCGGCGCCCACCGTGCCGGGCAGCGCCGCGCCGAAGACCACGCGCCGGCTGTCGGGCATCCAACTGAACGGGTATGCGCCCAGCATCATGGAGAACGCCAGGCGCGGCGCTCCTTCTGGATAGGGGAACGCCCAGAAATCGGAAGCGCCGTCCCAGCGCTCGAGCCACGCTCCCAGGGTCCGGCCGTCGGGCGAGAACCCCAGGTAGCCGGACTGATACTTCCCCGACGCGAACGGCGGGGCGTTGTAAGCTCGCGGTTCGCCCCCGCCGCGCGCGGCATTGTTGTACAGAGTGAAATACAGCGCCAGCGGTTGATTGGCGGTGGGATCGGAGCGCAGGAACGCCAGCGTCTTGCCGTCAGGCGAAAGCGCGGCGGCCGAGGCATTCGATTGCACCAGCTCCGGCGATCCGCCGGCCGAGCCCACCATCCAGACGCCCGGAACGCCGCCGGCCGAGGAGAGGTAGAAGATCCTGGTATCGTCGGGCGACCAGAACGGCGCGCGGCAATCTACCGGCGAATTGGTGACCTGGGCCGACATCGGCGAGCTGAGTTCGCGCGCGAACACCTGGCGGATGCCGTGGACCTCTCCGGTGTACGCCAGGCTCTTACCGTCGGCGGACCACACCGGATCTCCTTCGTGCGCGCCCGTGCTGATCAGCGGCTGGATACGGTACTGGCGCAGGTCCACCATGGTCTTCGGGACCATGAAGACCTCACATGCCAGGCAGCCCGTGGCCAGACCGGCCAGCGCCAGCAGCTTGGGCCACCATCGCCGCGCCCCGCCAATCGGCGCCGCGGCGTGCGCGGGCTGCTGCGCGGAGGAGGAGAACTCGTCCAGGTGGGCGCGGATGGTCTGCAGCTCGCGTTGTAGATCCCCGGTGGAGGCGTAGCGGTCCTCGCGGTCCTTGGCCATGCAGCGGTCCAGGCACCAGCGCACCGGCGCCGGGACGGCGGGGTTGAACTCGCTCACCGGCTTGGCCTGCTCTTCCACGATGGCGGCCATGGTGCTCATGGCGCTCGACCGCGCGAACGCCGGCTTGCCGGCGATCATCTCGTAGATCGCCAGGCCCAGCGAAAACTGGTCGGTACGGTGGTCCAGATCGTCCCCTCGCACCTGCTCTGGGCTCATATAGGTGGCCGTGCCCACGATGAAGCCCGGTTGCGTCGGTCCCTGCGGAAGCGAGACCGGGGAGTCTGTCTTGGCGATGTTCTTGGCCAGCCCGAAATCCAGGATCTTGGCGAAGCCGTCGCGGGTCAGCATGATGTTGGCGGGCTTCAGGTCGCGGTGGACAATCCCGGCCTGGTGCGCGGCGCTCAGTCCCGCGGCCACCTGAACCGCGATGTCGAGGACTTTTTTCAGGGGCAAGGGTCCCTTGGCGATGAGGGCATTCAAAGCCACGCCGTCCACCAGCTCCGAGACGATATAGGGAATCCCTTTCTCCATGCCGACATCGTGAACGGTCACGATGTTGGGGTGGTTGAGGCCGCTGGCGGCGCGGGCCTCCAGGGCGAAGCGGCGCTGCTGGTCGGGATCCAGGGCGTGATCCGCGTGCAGAACCTTGACCGCCACGTCGCGCTCCAGCCGGGTATCGCGAGCGCGGTAGACTTCTCCCATGCCACCCGAACCCAGGAGCGCGGCGATCCGGTAGGGTCCCAGACTATTTCCCACATTCAGGCCCATGCGCCCTAGTTTAAACTAAGGTATTCATGCATAAACTGCTGGAGGGCAAATTTGCCCTGATTCTGGGGATCGCGAACCGCTGGAGCCTGGCCTATTCCATCGCCCAGGCGTTTTCGCGCGAGGGCGCCACCCTGGCCTTGACGTACCTCGGCGACCGCCAGAAAGAGTCCATAAAAGAACTCTCCGAAGGCCTGAACGTGGCCGCCACTCTGCCCTGCGACGTGACCAAGGACGAAGAACTGGCTGCCCTGACGGAAAGCCTCCTGGCCATGGGCCGGCCGCTCCACGCCGTGGTCCACAGCCTGGCGTTCGCCAACCGCGACGATCTCACGCGTCCCTTCCTGGAAACCGGACGGGCCGGGTTCGCGCTGGCCAACGACGTGAGCGCCTATTCCCTGGTGGCCGTGGCCCGCGCCGCCGCGCCGCTGATGACCGAAGGCGGCTCGCTCAGCACCCTGACCTACATGGGTTCCACCCGCGTGGTTCCCAACTACAATGTGATGGGAGTGGCCAAGGCCGCGCTAGAGGCATCCGTGCGATATCTGGCCAGCGAGTTGGGAGAACGGCGGGTCCGCGTCAACGCCATTTCGGCGGGACCGGTGAAGACCGCCGCGGCGCGCGCCATCAAGGGCTTCTCCTCGATTCTGGACGGCGCCGAACGCAATCCCCTGCGCCGCAATACCGACCCCGCGGAAGTGGCCGACACCGCGGTTTTCCTGGCCAGCGACCTGGCGCGGGGCGTAACCGGCAACATTCTGTTCGTAGACGCAGGCATGCACGTCATGGGGCTCTAACCAATGAAAGTCGAAGTCGTACTCACCGAAGCCGATATCACGCAGGAGTTCGCCGAGGCGGTGGAAGCCCGCGATCTGCCGGAGAAGTTTTTCTTCTGGTACCCGCGGTCGGCCGCCGAATGGACCGCGTTAATGGAACATTCCGAGCTCTATGGCGGCCTGTGGGAGAGCTGGAAGGAACTGGCGTCCGGGAGCCAGTCGCTGGCCGAGCACTTCGGCGCCAGGATTCCGGTGATCAGTTTCGGCGCTGGCGACGGCAAGCGCGACCGCCTGTTGATGAAGTCGCTCAAGGCTTGCGGAAGCGAGTGCCTCTACTTTCCCGTGGACGCCAGCCAGGCCATGCTGGAGATGGCTTGCGCCTCCGCCGAGGACGAGGACTTCGAGACCGTCGGCATCAAGGCCGACATCTCCAGCCCGGTACACCTGGTCTACGCCGCCGATGCCGCCGAGCCTCCGCGCTTGTTCATCATCTCGGGCAACACCATGGGCTCGTTCGATCCGTTGGCCGAGATCCGCTACATTTCGCAGTGCATGAAGCCGGCTGACCGGCTGATCATCGACGGCGAAATCCACCATGTGCAGAAGACCATGGCGCGCCGCGACAACCCCCCGGCGCGGCGATTCCTGTGGTCCTTGCTGAACAGCGTGGGCATTAACGACGAGGAAGGCGAGATCCGATTCGACCAGAAGCGCGACGACCGGCACGAGGGCCTGCATCTGATCACCCGCCACTTCCGCGTCGAGCGCGACCTTTCGGCGACCGTGGCCAGCCAGGAAATCTCCATGCAGCGCGGCGAGCACATCGGCCTCAATTTCCAATACACCTACACCCCCGCGGCCTTCCGCTGGCTGCTGCGCGATCAAGGCGGCCTGGAGATCGTCCGCGAGTTCGAAAGCCCCGACGCCCGGTTCCTGACGGCCATCTGCCGGAAGTAGTGTTTTGTGGGGCAGGTTTGCAACCTGCGGCGGGTTTGCAACCCGCCTTCAGACGCGCGTAAGTAGCCGCCCACGCGCCGGTTGCCAATCCGCCGCAGGACACCATCCCGCCCCACAAGTTCTGCCGCGTCTCTGATATTGGGAAAGGTATGCGGCATTGCGCACTCGCCCGCGCCGCGTCCCGATTCAGGCGACGATATCAGGCACCGCAGGCAGCCCGGGGTGCGTGGCTGGCTGGCCCCGTGAGCGCATGGCGAAAGAGGGACGGCGAGAGTCCGGCTTCGCTCCGAAATTCGCGCGCAAAGTTAGAAATACAAGAGTGGCAGAGCCCGCCCGCGATAGCGCCAGGCCGTTGCGCCGTAAGGTAACGGCTTGATCCCGATTTGGACGCTTCCATCCCCTTGGTGGGCAAGATCCAACATGCGGTCCAGCCGCCACCCTCCGGCTGCGGGGCCACCGCAGCGATGCCGGTGGATGGCGAGAAGGATGTCGAGATGGCAGAAAAACAGCCGCCGCAACGGGCAAGCTGCGGACGCGGGTACCAACGTACCATAAGTAGCGCGCTCCAGCCACGAGCCTAGGGCGCCATGCCGGGTTGCCAGGAAACCGTTGAAGCCCTGGACTTGGTCTTCGCGGCTCATAAGCAGCCACCGGTGAAAGGCCCGCTCATGGGCCGATTGGAGGGGCACGAATGCATCTCCGCCGTCACCGGCCGGATCGTTGAAGTCCGCAGCGGTGAACAAGCGCACAAAAGGAGATTGCCCCGCGTCGATCCCAGGTGAATACCGCGACAAGCCGGCGGCGGCAGGGTTATCGGCCGGCTGCTGACTTGATGCCATGGGTGCCTCAAGAAGTAATTCGGGGCCTCTTTCACCTATACGCCAGATATGAGTCAAAATCAAGTGTTGATTTTGATAAGAAAATGTGCGGGCATCCTATTGACTTCAATCGGGGCAAGGCCATATATTCATCCAACGAGACCTGAAATAGTTGAATTGATAGTTCGGATCCACTAAAGGAGGCAGGAATTATGGTAATGCGACGGCTCGCGCCCTTATGCATGGTGTTCGCCCTGGCGCCGTGCATCCCGGCCCAGACAACCGTGCCGGGGCCGGTTGCTGCTCCAGCCACCGGGAAACCCTCACCTGGCGCAGCCACCCAGGCCGCTAGTACGGGTACCGGCGCGGAGTCCGCCCTCCGCGTGGTAGGTCTGCATGTTGTATCCACCCTGAACCACCGGGCACAAATCGAGATCGAGCTCAACAACCTTAGCACGGAGACGGTCACCGCCTACTCGTATGAAATCGTCGGCCGCTACGCCGACGGGACGCAGAGCAGGGTCGCCCATGTGGTTGACGATGTGTCGGCACTGGTGGCGGATCGTCTCAAACTGGCCACGCGCCCGTTCTCCACGCTTCGCCGTGGCGAGTATATGAGGTTCACGGCCGAGGTGCCCCTGGATTCCTTAGGCGCCCAACCAATCTCGATTGAAGCCCACATTACCATGGTTGCACTTGGCGATAGAACCGTCATCGGGGATGCCGCCGGGATCGACTCCCTGCAGGAGTCCCGGCGCAATCAAGCCGGAACCATCGCCCAGATCGTCGCGGATCTGAGGTCTGTCGCGGCCGCGCCGGCTCCCAAGAAGGCGGCCGACGATCTGATTGCGCGCCTAACAGCCGGAGAAAGGCAGCCCGCTCAGAACCGGACGCGGGTCGCGCTGCTTCGGGTGGTTTCCCGAAACCTCGATCAAACCCCTGGCGCCGCCGGCTCTGCCCTGGCCACGTACGAGGCCGAGCTGGCGGTTCTCACCGAACATTCGGCCCTCACCCGCAGGGAGGCCAAGTAATATGAACCTGTCGGCCTCGCCGGACCTCCGGTTTCTCACGCCGGAACTGTTGGATTCGGAAGTGCACCCGGCCGCGGAGGAGCGGCAGAAGCAGCAGGCTCTGACCGACGGGCTGAAGCGCGAAAACTTCCCGGTGCTCGGCGCCAAGGGTGCGCCGGTAACCATCGCGGTGTTCTCGGACTTCCAGTGCCCTTACTGCGCGCAGTCGGCAAGGTGAGGGTGGTCTTCCGGTACTTCCCGTTGTCGATACACCCGTGGGCGCGCGGAGCGGCGGACGCGGCATCGTGCGCACAGGAGCAGGGCGACCGCTATTTCTGGAGCCTCCACGACTACCTGTTCGAACATCAAAAGGAAATCACGGTGGAACGCGTGCAACGGCGCCTGCTGGGACAGGCTACCGGTGTCCCCGGGTTCGACACGAAGAAGTTCGAGAGCTGCCTCGACACGAAGGCCGGCGCTGCGCGTGTGGACGCCGACCTGGCTTTCGGAAAGGAAATCGGCGTGAACGGTACGGTCACCGACCTTTGAGATTTTTCTTCTGTTTCGTTTGTGCCACTTACAGACACACCCACCTAAAACTCGAAATCCCGTGTGCTACCTTCCAATCGGAAGGAACGGTATACACCTTGACGTTCCTTCGACAGTTTTCTTCAGGGCCCGGAAGCGTTGCAGTTGAGGTGGTACTGAACTCCCTGGTAGCCGCTAAAGCCTTTGCGATGGGCAACTATATGTATGACACCGACAGGGAGATCTTAGAACCAGTTCCATAACACCCCCTGGTGATCGGATAGCCTTCATTGCCGCCCCAGGGGACATCAGAGAGTGAGTCTTCGAAGTGGCAACGATATGTCCGCCATGAAGCGAGCTTGGATCACCACAGAAGTCATTCAAACCATTGGGCGGCCGGCACGCGCGGCGGGGTACCCTCTGGGTCCGTCCGAGGTGCTGCCACCTAAGCCCGGCCGCCCGCAACGTCTCCGGATTCCCCCAACGTCTCGCCCGCAGTGTCTTTTCTTCTATCCCCGTAAATCCGCTTTCATCTGCGGCCATTCTCTTTCTTGGCTTCCTCACCCCGGTAACCCATCTCTTGGCTTCGTTTCGTCAACTTACCCACGATACCCTGCATTTGCGCCCACACCCTACCGTCCGTTTGGCTTCGAATCGCCAAACCACCCAATCACCAGCAGTAAGTCCTCAGCTTCCACGTGCCGGCCCGGCCGCACCAGCAGATCTTTCACCTCGCCGCCGGTCGGCGCGGGACGCCCCACGGGCGCAGGCGAATTTGGCTTCGTTCCGTCACGCTCCCCCTCGCTATTCAATCACCAGCAGCAGATCTTTGGCCTCCACGTGCCCGCCCGGCTGCACCAGCAGCTCTTTCACCTTTCCTCCCACCGGAGCATAAACCGTGCTCTGCATCTTCATGGCTTCCATCACCAAGAGCCGGTCGCCTTTCTTGAGAATCTGGTTCATCTCGACCGCCACGATGGAAACCACCCCGGGAATCGGCGCGCCGATCTCGCCGGGCAGCGTGGGGTCGGCCTTGCGCCTGGGCTTCTCCTTCACCTCCAGGCTGCGGTCGCGCACCGAGACTTCGCGCGGCTGGCCGTTCAGCTCGAAGAATACCGTGCGCGTGCCGTCCGGGTGCGGCTCGCCCACCGTCAGAAACTTGACCACCAGCGCCTTCCCTGCCTCCAGCTCCACGGTGATGTCGGAGCCGCGCTGCATGCCGTAGTAAAACTCCGGCGTGGGCAGCACCTCGACGTCGCCATAGGACTGCCGCGCCTTGGCGAATTTGAGGAACACGTCGGGGTACATCAGGTAACTCAGAACTTCGTCGTACTCCGGGCGCCGTCCGATCTTCTTCTCAAGCGCCGCGGCGGTCTCTTCCAAATCCACCTTGGGCAGGTTGGCGCCGGGCCGCCCGCGATTCGGTTTCGCGCCGCGCAGAATCGTCTCAGACAGCTTCTTCGGCCAGCCGCCGTCGGGTTCGCCCAGCGAGCCCATGAACATCTCGATCACCGAAGTCGGCAGCGTGAGCGTGTGATCGGGCGTGAGGCGCGCGAACTGCTCCATGGTCATATTGTGGTTGACCAGGAAGATCGCCATGTCGCCCACCACCTTGCTGGAGGGCGTGACCTTCACGATGTCGCCGAACGCCATGTTGACGTCGGCGTAGGTGCGCGCGATCTCGTGCCAGCGCCCGCCCAGGCCCATCGATTCGGCCTGTTCCTTGAAATTGGTGTACTGCCCGCCGGGCATCTCGTGGAGATAGACTTCCGCCGTGCCGCTCTTGAGACCGGTGTCGAAGGGAGCGTAAAATTCGCGCACCACCTCCCAATAATCGGCGTACTCGTTGAGGGCGTCGAGCGAGAGGCCGCTGGAGCGTTTGGTGTTGGCCAGCGCCGCCACAATCGAGTTGAGGTTGGGCTGGCTGGTCTGCCCGCTCATGGACGCCACCGCGGCGTCGGCCACGTGCACGCCGGCCTCGCAAGCCTTGAGCACGCTGGCGGCGTTGATGCCGCTGGTGTCGTGGGTGTGGAAATGAATCGGAATGCCCACTTCCCGGCGCAGCGTCTTCACCAGCTTTTCGGCGGCGTAGGGTTTGCACAGGCCCGCCATGTCCTTGATGGCCAGGGTGTGCGCGCCCATGCGCTCCAGCTCCTTGGCCATGCGCACGTAGTAGGCCAGCGGGTATTTATCGCGCCGCGGATCGAGGATGTCGCCGGTATAGCACACGGCCGCCTCGCACACGCTGCGCGTGCGGCGCACGGCCTCCATCGACGCCTTCATGTTGGGCAGCCAGTTGAGCGAATCGAAAATGCGGAAGATGTCGATGCCCTGCGCGGAAGCCTCGTCGATGAACGCCGCCACCACGTTGTCGGGGTAAGCGGTGTAGCCCACCGCGTTGGACGCGCGCAACAGCATCTGGAAGCAGATGTTGGGGATGGCCTGGCGCAGCAGGCGCAGCCGCAAGAAGGGGTCCTCGTGCAGGAAGCGCATGGTGACGTCGAAGGTCGCGCCGCCCCACATTTCCAGGCTGTACAGATTGTGCAGCCGGTGCGAGACGAAGTTGGCGATCCCCAGCATGTCGTAGGTGCGCACGCGCGTGGCCAGCAGCGATTGATGGGCGTCGCGAAACGTGGTGTCGGTGAGCAGCAGGCCCTTGTGGCGATGGGTCCACTGGGCGAAGCCTTCCGGGCCCAGGCGCTGCAAGAGCTGGCGGGTGCCCTCGGGCGGCGCGGAAACATCGTGGCGCGGCACCGGCGCCGGCGCGATGCGCTGCGGGCGCGGCTTCCCGGCCACCGTGGGATTGCCGTTGACGATGACGTCGGCCAGGTAGCTGAGCAGCCGCGTGGCGCGGTCGCGGCGCGGGGCGAAGCGGAACAGCGCGGGGGTTTCCTCGATCCAGCCGGTGGTCACGCGGCCCGCCTGGAAATCGGGGTGGTTGACCACGTTCTCCAGAAACGGAATGTTGGTCTTCACGCCGCGCACGCGGAACTCGCGCAGGCAGCGGTCCATGCGCTGGGCGGCGTGGAGGAACTCGCGGCCCCAGGCCGTGGTCTTCACCAGGAGGGAATCGTAGTAAGGCGTGATCACCGCGCCCGAGTAAGCCGAGCCGCCGTCCAGCCGGATGCCGAAGCCCGCCGGAGAGCGGTAGGTGGAGAGCCTGCCGTAATCCGGCACGAATCCGTTCGAGGGGTCCTCGGTGGTGATGCGGCACTGCAGGGCGTAGCCGTAAAGCGGAATGCGGTCCTGCGCGGGCAGGTCCATTTCGGCGCCATGCAGATCCAGGTCCTGAGCCACCTGGATCTGGCAGCGCACCAGGTCGATGCCGGTCACCATCTCGGTGACGGTGTGCTCCACCTGGATGCGCGGGTTGACCTCGATGAAGTACCACGCGCCGCTGTCGGCGTCCACCAGGAACTCCACCGTGCCGGCATTGTAGTAGCCGGCCGCGTGCGCCAGCGTGACCGCGGCCTGGGACAGCGCTCTTCGGATATCCGCGTCGAGCGAAACGGCGGGCGCCACTTCCACCACTTTCTGATGGCGCCGTTGCACCGAGCAATCGCGCTCGTAGAGGTGCAGGATGTTGCCGTGGCGGTCGCCCAGAATCTGGACTTCAATGTGGCGGGCGCGGCGCACGAAGCGTTCGATGAAGACCGCGCCGTTGCCGAACGCGGCGGCGGCTTCGCGGCGCGCTTCCTCCAGCAGACCCGGAAAATCGGCAGAGCGCTCCACCACGCGCATGCCGCGTCCGCCGCCGCCGAATGCGGCTTTGACGATCAGCGGAAAGCCGATCTCGCGCGCGATCTTTTCGGCCTGCCGCGCACTGCCGACGGGCTGTTCCGTGCCCGGCACCACCGGGATACCGGCCTGCTGCGCCAGGCGCCGAGCGGCGGTCTTGTCGCCCAGGAGCTCCAGAAGCTGGGCCGAGGGTCCGATAAACGCGATCCCGGCGCGCTCGCAAGCGCGCGGCAACGCGGGGTTCTCGGCCAGGAAGCCGTAGCCCGGATGGATGGCGTCGACGCCCTTCTCCCGCGCGATCGCGACAATGCCTTCGACGTCGAGATAGGCCTCCACCGGACCCTTGCCTTCGCCCACCGGGTACGCCTCGTCGGCTTTGAAACGGTGGAGCGCCAGGCGGTCTTCCTGGGAGTAAATGGCGACGGTGCGCAGGCCCAGCTCATTGGCCGCGCGCAGGATTCGAATGGCGATTTCGCCGCGATTTAAGGCTAGAAGTTTTTTCATGGACGAAGAGCGGTGGAATTCGAACGTGGAATCCGAGTGCTCCTTAGAGGATACCAAGGGTCCGCCTCTCTCTAGCGGCGTACGCACTCTTCGGTGCATGCGTATCAGGTACTTCGGAAGCGACGGCAGCCCCGGCGGTGGTCTTCCGGCGAGGAACCGGCGGGAAAGAGGGATCGGCATCGGGCGCGTTTTCCGGGGGATATGGGTTCGTTTCGCGACTGGGGTAAGTGGCTGTGTCCTGTTGGGGTTGGAACGGGGATTTGGGTTCTTCCGAAAATAACATCTAAGCCTCTGCCTTTTTGCTCCGTTTGGGGCGCGGGACGAGCGCGGTTTTAGGTTTCGCCGGACGGCAGGAACGGGTGGCAACACC
>Ga0326728_10017568_pt1 | contig 14290 bp, 15 predicted proteins | sample MB3enrmetagenome_FD_207602 | JGI IMG/M metagenome (GOLD analysis project Ga0326728, IMG submission 207602) | Lab enriched peat soil microbial communities from McLean, Ithaca, NY, United States - MB31MN | ecosystem: Environmental > Terrestrial > Soil > Wetlands > Peat | place: USA: New York...
CTTCAGGGTTATTGTGATGATAGTGCCCTCTACCGAGCACCCGAGCGAGGGGCTGGCGCTGCATGCCGCGGCCAGCCTGTCCAAAGAGCCCACCGGATAGGACTGGAGGTAGCTGGACATGTCTTTCTGCTCCACTATCATGGAATTGCCGGACGAGTCGAACGTCTGCACGTAGGTCTGCGTGCTCCCGGTGAGCAACAGGCAGACTGCCAGCAGCGCTACAAGAAGATATGGTCTCCCCATTTCAACACCGCAGATACGTTTACTTTGACATTTAAAAGGATAGATGATGCCTCTCATTGCTGTGCCGGCGCCTGGGGCGTCCCGAGCGCCTTCATCTGCGTGAGCCTGTCTTTTGTGCCCTGCTCGCCCATGAGAGCGACCATTTCCTTTATCCCGTCGGCGAGTGGCCTCGGGCTGAAGCCCAGCTCCTTCTGCGCCCTGGAGCAGTCGAAGCGCCTGTCGCTGGATAGCACTGAGATGTCCTCGGGTATGAACTTAGGCTTCGACTTTGTCAGGGATGAGCGGATGAGGGACAGTTGCGCCATAAGCGCGGCCAGCAGCGTCGGCACATGCTTCCTTGGCGGCTCGACTCCGAGCTCTTTGGCGGCGATTGCATAGACCTCGCTCTGCGTGAGGCACTCGCCGACCAGCACGTAGATGCCCCTGCCTTCGGAGACCGCGGCCTGGATCGCCCTTGCCACGTCCTCCGCATGCACGAAGGGGATGTGGTTGTTCCCGCTGCCGATGACGCGCATGGTGCCGTCCTTTATCATGCGCAGGACCTCGAAATACTCGTCGAACCCCGGGCCGTAGAGCGGGCCGATCCTGAGTATTACATGGTCCGGCTTGGATGATACGATCCTCTCGGCCTGGAGCTTGGTCTTCGCGTACGGGGTGTCGGGCCGCGTGGCCGTGGCCTCGTCCGCCGGCATGGCCGCGAGATGCTTGCCGTAGACGGATATCGAGCTGGCGAATATTATGCGGGCCGTCGGGGGAACGGCGGTAGCCAGCCTTTGCGTGAGTATGACGTTGCCTTCGCGCGCCTTGTTCATGTCAAGGAAATCGCGGGACGCCGCAAGATGTATGATTACGTCCGCGTTGCGGAGCATGCGCTCCAGGTCGTGGAAGGAGTAGTCGGTGACTATCTCGTTTTCCAGCCCTGATGCCTGCCGCACGATGGGTATCGCCTCTGGGATCGCCTTGAGCACTTCCCTGCCCAGCCTGCCCGAAGCCCCGGTGACATAGATGTTCTTCTTGACCATCATTTACGCCCCATCTCCTTCATTCGCTTGTCCAGCTGCTTCTCGGCCTCGAGCCGCTCGAACGCGTAGTCGTTCATGTCCACGAATTTCATGTGCTTGGCCAGAGATGGATGCACGCGCTTTATCTCTTCGTACATCCTCTGCGCCACCCTCCGGTAATCTATATGCCCCTGCCTGGCCGAGCGCAGCTCGCAGAAGTGGAACGCCTCGCGCAGCGTCAGGGACATCTGCCACCTTATGCGGTAGGCGAGCGGGACGACGTATTGCGCCTCGTACGGATGGGTCTTTGCCATGCTCTCCCAAGCCCGTTTCGCAGCCTCCATCGCGCCGCGGAACTCGGCCTCACAGCCCGCTTCCACGATCTCCCTCGGGAGCGTGTAGCCGTGCAGGCATCCGAGCAGCTGCCTCTGCTGCGTGAGCATCCTGTGCCTGTGGATGTCCCGGTAGCAGCCGAAGTTCGCGCAGACGTCGAACGTGTAGAGCGTGGATTCGAAGCCACGACCCGGCTTGTGCCTGCGGTTGAGCCGGTTGCCGCAATAGGATGAGATTATCTCACCGCGCTGCTCGCGGCCCATGTGCCGCGCATCTCCTATGAGCGATGCCATGGAACGGTGCGTGGACGGATAAAGGGCCGCCGCTATAACGCGCTCCTCCGCGTCCTTGTCGTAATCCACCAGCACGACCTCCTCCGCATCCGGCTCGCTCTTGAACGCGGAGCCGATGCCGTCGAGCCGCGTCTCTTTTAGATAATTCTGCATGATGAGCCCGAGCTCGGTGTCCGGCCGCTTCACGAACGACGGGATCGTCGTCCTGAGCTCGGCCTGCATGGATGCGGCGAGCGCCCTCATCTCGGGGAGCGGGTCCGCGTACATCTTGGTTATCAGGTATTCGTACGCCCTTCCGTTCCCGAAGAAGCCCATGTTGGTCCTGGTTGAGGCGGGAAGCAGGCCGCGTATGATGTCGCAGGTCTTGGAGCGCACGACAGCCTCGGCAGCCCTCTCGCTGAGGCCCTTCTTCCCCTCCTCGCCCAGGCGCCCGGACACGTATTCCGATATCCTGGGGATGAGCTTCGCGTAGGTCTCGAAAAGCAGGTCGCATGTCCCGGAGTATTCGTCGAACGCTTCCAGCTGCGCGTCGCTGTAGTACTTCCATCTCCCGTCCGAGCCCTTCTGGTCGAAATAGACGTAGCGCGTGGATTTCTCCAGCGGCGAGAGGCCGATGCGCGCGTCCTCCACCACCTTCGTGGCGATTATGGATATGTCCTCGAGCGCGATGTGCGCGCCGGCCAGCTCGGCCACGGAATCGTCGCCATAGCCCAGCAGCACGCGGTCGTAGAAGGCCTCGGCCTTCTCGGTGGCCACGACGCCCTCGAAACCCGGAGCGCCGGGCCCGAAGCCGATCTCCTTGTTCTTTATGAATTCGTCGAGCAGCGTGCGCCTGAGGCTTTTCGTGGAGCGGGAATAGCGCGAGAACAGCGCGCCCTTGACGACCTCGGGCAGGTTGCGCAGCACGAACACGGGCCGCTCTAGATTGGATACGAAGGGGGCGAGGAGCCTTCTCTCCTCGTCCGAGAATTCCTCGGTCATGTGCGGCTTTTTCCAGAAAGAGTTTTTATACTGTTGTGAACCACTAATTTATAGGTTTTAAAACATTTCGGTGCATAATAGCCTCATGCAGATACCGTCAGGGGGCAGGATATACGACAAAAAGGGGGCTTCCCCGGCCTTCGAAGACAGCGGATACGACACGTCCACGCTCATGGTCGCGCTCGAATACAAGCTGAGGCTCGTCTCCACGTTCCACACCGCCAAGGGGGTCTGGCTGAGCGACTGGCTGAAGCGGAACGGCCGGGATGTATGGGGAGTGGTGTTCTCCGCAGCCGAGCTCGCGAGCCCAGACCGCGACGCACCGTGCGCTTACATAATGACCCCGAGGGCCCTGTCCAACAGGATAAACATGGAACTTGGCAGGACGCCCATCGCCTGCCTCAGGAGCATGGCGCTCGGCGTCGAGACCATCGGCGAGATATGCTCCATAAACAACCAGCGCTCCGAGTGGAGGGCGTTGCTTTCCGGAGAGATGCTCATCATCGCAACCTCCGAATTCAACAGGGAGATGCTGCTGGGCATCATGCACGCCATCCAGCAGGTATTCGACGATGGCAGGGCACCCGGTGATTTAGGCATGCTCATCGCAAGGGACGTCTTCGACAAAGCGCACAGGGGCACGAAAGAAAGGAATGTGTTCCTGAGCGCTGACAAGTTCGAGGACCTCGCCGTGAAGGCGATGCGCAAGCGCAAGGTCGAACCGCACCTGACGCAGCGGCTCATGCCTTTGGCGAGGCAATCGTTCTCAGGCGCCCGTCATGAGAGCAGGACGCTCAGGACCTTGAGGAGCTGAGGCCTGCCTGCCACGACCTTGGCAACGGGGCCTGCGAATTTCCCGTCCATGGTCTCGTTGAGCTCCTTGTAGGTTATGGTGTTGAAGATATAGTCCAGGTCGTCGTCGTTCAGTTTCTCTATGGCCTTGCGCAGCATGAGCCGCTTGGCCATCTTCTTACCCAGCGTCGCCTTCCATTTCGTCTCGTAGGGCGATAGCGCCGCCTTTGAGAAGTCCTTCCTCTTGTGCGCGTCTATCACCGTGGCGGCTGCGAGCGCCGCGGTCTCCATGGCCACCGCCATCCCGCCGCCGTGCACAGGGTCGACCTGCTTCGCCGCGGTGCCAATCACCATGAAGTTATCCTTCACGAACTCGTCCATGGGCGCGCCCACCGATATCACGCCGCCGAACTCCAGCAGCGTGCTGGCGTCTTTGAGCTTGGGGTGAGAGGCGATGAATCTATCCAAGAGTACCTTCGGGTCGGCGCCGTCCACGCCGGTCGCTCCTTTCTTGGCGTTGACGTGGTTGCCGCCTATGCCGATGCCGACGTTCGCCTTGCGGTCCGACTTCGGGAATATCCAGACGTAGCCGCGGGGCGCGATGGAATTGCCGAAATAGAGCTCGAGGAGGTTCTCGTGGTCGTATGGCTTCATCTCATACTGGTAGCACGTGTCCACGTCGTAGAGCGAGTGCACGGTACGGAAGCCTGCCGCCCTCGCGATCATGCTCTCCATGCCTTCCGCGGACACGACGAGCGGCGCGCGCACGTCATAGGGATCCTGGCCTCCATGGGAGATCTTGACCCCCGCCGGCTTCCCGTTCTCGATTATGAGCTCGGTCGCGCGCGTGTAGGTGTGCACCTTGGCGCCCTTGTCCACCGCCAGCTCGCAGAGCCACTTGTCGAACATCTTCCTCTCGAGCACCCAGCCGGTGGTCTCCTGGTCCTTCCATATAATCTCCTTGCCGTTGGGAGCGACTACCCGCGCCCCGACGACATGGGTAGATATGCACCTTTTGGGGAGCTCGAGGTTTTGGGCGAGCACCTCCCTGGTGCCGAGGCCTTCGCCGCAGCGCACCGGGACGCCGATCTCCCTCCTCTTGTCGACTACGAGCACGTCCATGCCCGCGCCCGCGCAGTAGCGCGCGAACGTGGAGCCGGCCGGGCCCCCTCCGATTACTATCACGTCGTGGTCGTATTTCATTTTCCCGCCCCCTTCGATGCCTTGAGCTGGCCCGGGTCCTTTACGCCCTTGTGCAGCGTTATGACGTTCGCCGGGCAGACCTTCGCGCAAAGCCCGCAGTCTATGCATCTCTCAGGATAGTGCTTCATCCTGGTGCCCACGGCCTCTATGGCGTTGACAGGGCACACGGACGAGCATCCGACGCAGAATATACAGCCTGCATGCTCTATGGTGATCATAGTGATGCCTCCTGATGAGGGATTGGAAAGAAAGTAACAAAAAACCTTCGCCTTGGCCCGGTTATCCGGCTTTTTCAGCCCTGAGCCCGCCCTATTAGAGGAACCCGGCCTTGCCGAGACGAGGTATCTCCAGCACCACGGCGTATCTGTCGGGCGGGAAATCTTTGCGCACCTCGACGCTCACGTCGAACTTCGTTCTGGATCTCTTCAACGCGTCTTCGAACGCCTTGGCGAATACCTGCGCCTTGTCCTCGGACCCGATCTTGAGCAGCAGTGTGGCGCCACCGTGGATTTCGTTTTTCTCTTTGGCAGCGAGATGCTTCGCGTAGTTATTGACGAACTCGGCGGTGGCGCTTTCAAGAAGCGTTGTTCCGACTTTGTTGGCCGCGGCGGCAAAGGCGCTGCGCAGGGTCTGCAACTCCGGAGCCTGCCTTATCTTGGACGAAGCGTTCCGGGCGGGCGTCTTCTGCGTCAACACGACATCTGCACCCTTGGCTCTGATATCCATCATCTGAGCGTACTCGTCGTACACTCCCGCTTTCTTGAATTCGGACACGAGAGCTGAAACGAATTGTTTGGCTTTCGATGGGCTCTGGAAGTCGTGTGCGGTCGTAGCGTTGGATCCTTTCTTGCCTCTTGCGAACTCTGAGAGGTCGCTGAATATCGGATGGTCCCAGGGTACGGATATGTTTACCCTCTGGAAGGCCCTTTTTGCGGCGTCAACGATGATTACGGCCAGTTCCGGTTTCGGCGCTTCGATCTCTGTTTGAGCCATTCACATCACCTTCGGGATGCATCCACGCATGCCTCTGTACAGCTTCAGCATGCCGCCATTTCCGCTTTTAAGCCAATGCTCCAGGGTGTCGGCCAGTTCCTGGAACCCGAGCGCTCTTATGGATCCGATGTAAGCGCCCGTGGAGGCGTTATCGGTCTTGCCTTCAAAGGACCAGGTCCTCCTGAGATTCCCTGCGTTGAGGGATATGGAATCCATCGCGATCGCGAACCGGTCTTCGCGAGAGAAGACCGCGGCTTCTTTAAACACCCCCAACTGCGCGGCAAGCCATGCCGGCACGTCTTCGGGTGAGGCCACCCTCGGAGGCTTTTTGTCAAGTTGTTTATGCTCTGCGATGAGAGAGCCGTATTCTTTATCGCGCAGGGATCTCATCAGCTCATTGCCGTTTGCGAGCATTATGGATGCGTCTATCGAATATCCGATGCCGTCCTTGGCCTGCGGCGGGTCCTTGTCCCGCATCGGAGCCGTGTCTTGCATCTTCTGGAGATTGCTTGCGATCAGGGCTTTATCATCCCTCGGCGCCCGGGGCAGCGCGTGCGCTGTTGACTCGTACGAAGGCAATCGCATGACAAAACTGAGGGCTGCCACGGTTATGGTGTTCCTGATGGCATGGGGGCAGCTCCGCAATACCCCGTTCATAACAACATTTGTGCTGCGAACGTTTTAAATAGGTGTCGGCGGGGCGGAATCCTGGAAAAACTGCACTTCCGGAGCTATTCGCGGCCTTCCAGCATATCGACGAGCCTCCTTCCGAACTCGCCGGCGACCTCAGGGCCGCACGCGGTCAGGAGCTTGCCGTCCGCGGTCACGCGTTCCGCGGTGTATCTGGCGCCCCCGTCCCGGAGCGCCCTGGTGGCGTCCGAGGACCGGAACACGGTGGCGCGCCTGCCGGAGAGCACGCCGGCCCTGGCGAGCGCCACTGGACCGAGGCATATCGCCGCGACTATCTTGCCCTTTCTGAACGCGCCCTGCACGAACTTGAGCACGTCCTCGTTCTCAGCCAGCTTCATCGCGCCAGGACCCCCGACGACCACCACCGCGTCGAAAAAATCGGGATTCACCTCGTGCACTGCGAAATCCGGGTTCACCACCGCGCCGAGCGCGCCGGTCGCCCTGGACCTGGCGAGGCTTGCGACCTTCACTTCGTGCTTCCCCGCTTTCAGGACCTCTTGTGGCACGAGAAGCTCCTCGTCCCTGAAGCCGGACTGGGCGACTACCATGAGCACTTTTGCCATTCCACCACCCCGAACTCTTTTCCCGGGCAAGAGTTTAATATATTTGCAGGCTAATCAGGCTCATGCTCATCAGCCCTAATTGCGCGGATCTCATGAAGCCTGATATCGAGACGAAGACATTCCCGGACGGCGACGCATACATCCGCATCCCGGGCATAGCCGCGCTTAAGGGGGAGGAGGTCCAGGTCCTCCACAGGCTCTACCCTGAGCAGGACAGGTGCATATTCCAGGCAATACTGATCCTGGATACGCTCAGGAAGGCCGGCGCAAAGCCGGTCCTGGTCTCGCCTTATCTCCCGTACTCGCGACAGGACAAGACCTTCCTGGACGGCGAGGCGCTGAGCGCCGAGGTGCTCTGCAGGATGCTCAGATCTGCCGGGGCCGAGCGCCTCGTGACGCTGGACTGCCATTTCCTGAAAAAGGAGGGCAGGATGGAGTACGGCGGCCTGGCGATAGAGAACGTGTCCATGGCTGAGAGCCTCATAAGCCACGCTAAGTCGAAGGGTGGGGACAACGAGCTGGAGGTCATCTCCCCGGACGTCGGCGCGAACTACATGGTGGAGGGCCATGGCGGCAAGTCAATGCGCAAGCTCAGGGGCGATTACGTGGAGGGGAGCGAGACGTACAGGAAGATAGAGAAGCTCGAGCGCGGGTTCGAAGTGAAGGGTAAGAACGTGCTCATCCTGGACGACATGGTGTCCACCGGAGGCACCATGGTGAGGGCGGTCGAGAACGTGAGGAAGGGGGGTGCGAAAAAGGTCCTTTGCGCAGCCACGCACGGATTCTTCCTCAAGGACTCGCTGCAGAGGCTGAGGGCGTCCTGCGACGGGGTGTTCGCGACCAATTCCATAGCGTCCGATGTCTCCGAAGTGGATTTCATGCCTGTGCTGAAAGCGAAAGGGCTTGTTTGAAAAAAAGCGCGGGTATGGTGGTTTTTTAAACAGTTTGCCTCATTTATACACCTACTATTACAAATAATAAGAGAGGCGGATGACAATGGCAGAAAACAAAGACAAAGGACTCGCAGGGCTCAGGGCAGCGCTCCTAGCTCCAGGAAACCAACCACCCAAAGGAAGCCGACCACCCGAAGCAAAGCCCCGGATGGCTGCTGACGAAGTGGAACCGCATAAAATCCCGCCAGAAGGCGCCATGGGCGGTGCGACAGCTAAACCGCCTGCAGCTCCTCCTGCTCATGCTAGTCCGCCAAAAGCGGATTCACCTGCCGCTGCGCCAAAAGCGGCTGCTCCTGCAGTTGCTAAACCGCCGCCTAAAAACGCCGGGCAAGCAACTCCTCCGGCTACTGCGCCAAAAGCGCCTCAGCCTGCAACTGCTAAAGCGCCTGCAGTTCCTCCGGCTCAGACCGCTCCGGTTCTGCCGCCACCCAGGGAAGTTCAACTACCGCCTCCGGCTCCTGCCGCTCCGGTCCAGCCGCCGGCAGCCGCAAGTGCTCGGGCAGGCGCTGTTGCGCCAGCACCTACCAAGGCGAGGAGTGCGAGGCTCGTTCGCTTTTCGAAAAAAACCATCGCAAGCGTGGCAGGCGCGGCGCTCGCGGCTTTCCTCGTCTGTGCGACTGTGATTCAGTTCCATAATGACAAAAAGGCCGCGGAAGCGCGCGCCGCGGACAGGAAGGCCCGCATAACGCAGATGGCTGATGAAATCAAGAAATGCAGGCCCGGCCCCCTGCCCAAGGGGTGCCTTTCCGATGCCGAGAAAAAGGAAGTGGGAACTGCCGCTGATCAGTACGAAAAGCTGGGGGACTCTGCCGCTGACCAGCACAAAAAGCTGGAGTATTATGCGGATGCCGCCCGCGCTTACATCAAGCTGGGGGACTGGGACAAAGCAAGAGGGATCATAGTGAGAGATTTGAGGGCGCACGACAACGAAGCGACCCCCGCGCCGGCAGATGCGGATTCCGCTGGCAAAGTCGAGGATGAGATGAGGAAGGGCCTCAGCGAGCAGATAGCTGACCCGGGCCGGTGCATGCCGAGGGCGGTGCCAGAGGGATGCCCGAATGCCGTAGAGAGGAACGCCTTGCTCGCGAGCGCCAGAAGCAACGAGAACGGCAAGGAGTACAAGACGGCCGGGCTACAATACGCTGAACTCGGCGAAGCGGCAGATGCCGATAGAATGATCGCGAAGTGCAAGGAAGGGGACAAGATGCCCGATGGCACGGTCGTGAACAAGGACCCGCAGGGCGCTGAGGAGATCATAGACAGGTTCAATATGAGGGCCGAAGCGCTCAGGCTGTCGGTGCAAAAAAAATAAATGCATTTTCTTAATCCTTTTCCTTTTAATCCATTTTCATGAGAGCGATATTGGTCCTTCTTGCTATAGGAATTCTGATCATCCCAGGCTGTCTTGGGTCCCAGGCGCCGGTGGCGAACTCCACGAACCAGAGCAAAGCGATAATGCCGCGCAGTATCACCAATGTCACCAACACCACCGGTGTGAGTAACCTCACCAATGCAAGCAACGTCACGGCCAATGCCACGAACACGACGATACAGATACCGGCCGGCTACGAGGTCAAGGATTACTGCGTGAAGGACGGGGACTGTGTGAGGCAGAACCAATGCTGCGACTGCGGCCCTGGCGAATACGTGAACAGATATAATCTGGACAACCCGGACTGCAACGGCAGCGCCTGCACCTGCCAACCCCAGGCATCCATGGGCGTGTGCAGGCAGAACAAATGCATGACCGTGCCCCTGGTGGCGAACGAGACCACCAACCAGAGCGAAGACGAGTTCTACTTCAGGATTCTCGGCCAGCCCGGGTGCGGAAACGAGATCGACCCCACGAAGAACATCACCCCGTACAGGACCGTGATGAGCGGCGCAATCAGCACGCCGAACCCCTGTTATACTGCGAACGCAGTGCTGGGCCGGAACAGCACGACCTACATGGTGAACATCACCAGCGCGCCGCTCGAGAGCTCCGAGGCCTGCGCCCAGTGCACGGGCGCAGTGTACTGGCTGGCGGACATAAACGGCTCAAACGATTCCGTGGACGTCTACTACGACGGCAACCTCGTGTACACGGATTCCAACCCGTTCTGCGGATGGAGTACTGGCAGTTGCTCCACCGACTCCGACTGCAGGACGGACGGGTGCAACTCCGAGGTCTGCGACTCGGTTCAAGACCAGCACATGTTCACGACCTGCGACTGGAGGTCGTGCTACGACCCGACCCCGTATAAGCTCACCTGCGGCTGCGTGAAGCGCAAATGCACCTGGGAACCGCAGGGCTCATGATACGGCTTCGACCAATCTCATCAATCCAGCCTCATCGCCGCAGCCGCAGATGCCGCGGCGCACGGCCGCGCTGTTCCCGAAGCCGCTGAACATCTGTATCGCCTTGGATTTGAGGTCAGGGAACCTTTCCACGCCCAGCTCCTCGCAGAGGGAAAGATATTCCAGGAAAAGCGAACGCTTGCGCTCCGGGCTGGCCTCTTTCGGTGACGAGAAGATCCCCGGGTCTGTCATGGCCGCCCTTCCGACCATGAAGCTTGCGCAGCCCGATTTCTTTGCGAGCAGCTTCCCCTGCTCCATGCTCCGGATGTCCCCGCTTCCGATCACCGGCACGGAGACGTTCCGCGCGATGTGCGATATCGCCTCCCAGTCCGCTTCACCGGAATAGCCCTGGCTGGGGAGCCTTCCGTGGACGAAGAGCGCGGAAGCGCCGGCATCCTCGCAGCGCCTGCATAATTCCAGGGTGGCGGAATCGTCCTTGAGCTTCCGCAGCTTCACCGTCACGGGGGCACCTGATTTGCCCGCCGCTTTTATCATCTCCGCGACCACGGCGGGCCTGTGCAACAGGGCCGAGCCGGCCCCGTTCCTGACGACCTTTTTCACCGGGCAGGCGCAGTTGATGTCTATGTAGCTGATGAAATCGTAGCGTTCCGCGATGAGGCGCGCCGCTTTCCCGATGTCGTCCGCGGAAGCTCCGAAAACCTGGACCCCGACGAACCGTTCAGAGGGAGCGGGGTCGAGTTCTTTCGACTCTCCTTTGTGCATGATTAGCGCTTTCGCGCTGATGAGGGGGACGGTCGTGCCCTGGCAGCCGTGCCTCTGGCAGAGCAGCCGGAACGGCAGGTTGGTGAACGTCGACATGGGCGCGAGCATGGCCCTGCCTGTTATATCCATGAGGGGATTGTGCACTGAACCGGTTTTAAAGAGAAGCGACTCAAGAGAAGATTTTTAAGCCGGAGACGGTTCTACTCCCCATGACGGTACGTAAGCGGATGGAGCATCTGGCCCGGAACATAGCAAAGAACGCAGGCAAGGTAGACGAGAGGTCCGTACGCAAGCTCGTGAAAGAGCTTGACAGGGCCAAAAGGATCTTCCTCTGCGGAGCGGGCAGGTCCGGCTACGTGGCCAAGGCGTTCGCAATGCGGCTCATGCACCTGGGCTTCGAAGTGCACGTGGCCGGGGAGGCGACCACGCCGGCCATAAGGAAAGGGGATCTGCTTGTGGCCGTGACTGGCTCGGGCGAGACGAACTCGGTGGTGAGCATGGCCCAGGCCGCGAAGAAGATGGACGCCCGCGTGGTGTCCGTGACATCGGACCCGCGCTCCAGCGTTGCTGCGCTGTCCGACGTCATAGTGATGGTGAAGGGCAGGGCTCCGGGAAGGCGCGAGAAGGACTGGCTCGCGAGGCAGCTGCGCGGGGGCCACGAGCCGCTCGCGCCGCTTGGCACGCTCTTCGAGCTCTCCGCAATGGTCTTCTTCGACTCCCTGGTGGAGGAGCTCATGGTGCTCAAGAAGGAGAGCGAGGAGGACATGAGGAAGAGGCACACGCAATTGGAATAGGTCAGCCTTCCGCTATCTTTCTCCATTCCTCGGCCAGCTTCTCGGCTTCGGCCTCGCTTTTGGCTTCCGCGAAAACCCTGGCGTAATTCTCCGTTCCGGATGCGCGCACGATGACCCAGGAGTCCGGGAAATTGACGCGCACTCCGTCCACAGTGGTGTAATCTAATTTTTTGCTTTTGGCATGAGCCAGCGCGCGGGCGACGATCATCTTCTTCGCCTCGGCATCCGCAACGATCTTCTTCTTCACGTTGTGGTATACCGGGATTTCCCTGAGCCACGCGCCCAGGGGCTTGTCGCAGAGCGCCTCGGCGAGCCTTGCCGCGGTCATGAAACCGTCTTTCGCGAGCGAGAGCTCCGGCCATATCACGCCGCCGACCTCCTCGCCGGCGATCGAAGCCGGGCCTTTGGCTACCGCCTCGGAGAGGTAGGGCGCTCCGATCGCCGTGTAGCGCGTCCTGCACTTGAACCTCGCCGCCACGTCCTCGGCTGCCCTGCTCGTGGCCACCGTGGTCACGATATCCGCCTTGCTTCCATTCCCGAGCTTCCATAGCACGCTCAGGGCGAACACCCTGTCGCCGATCACGTAGTTGCCGGTCTCGTCCACGAAGACCACGCGGTCGCCGTCCCCGTCCCATGCGATGCCTGCGTCAGCCCCGGAGCTCTTGACTGCGCTGATGAGTTCGCGGACATTGGCTTCTGTCGGCTCCGACGGCCTCCCGGGGAAACGGCCGTCCATCGTGCCGTTGATGATGACCAGGTCGCAGCCGAGGTTCTCTAAAAGCCTCGGAGCGACGAGGGCCGCGGTCCCGTTGCCGCAGTCCAGGACGAGCTTGAGCCTGCGGGCCCTGATCCTCGCCGCGTTGACGAGCGAGGCTATGGCGTCCGTGTGCTCGGCGGCCGATGTGTTGTAAGCCGTGCAGGGCCTCACGCGGCCCCAGGATACGGAACCCGGCTTGTCTATCAGCTTCTCTATGGATTCACCGCGCTCCCTGGACACCGTGACGTCCTTCGCGTCCACGACCTTGAGCGCGTTCCACTCCGGAGGGTTGTGGGACGCGGTTATGATTATCAGGCCGTCGGCCTTCAGTCTCTTCACCATGAATTCCGCGGTCGGCGCGGTCGCATAGTCGAGGTCCACGACTTCGCAGCCCGCGGACTGCAAGCCTGCGATGACAGCATGCTTGAGGCATTCTCCGGTGAGCCTCGCGTCCCTGGCGACCAGTATCCTCCCATGGCCGAAATATGCGCCGATCGCCCTCGCCATCCTCATGGCCAGCATTGGGTCGAGCTCGCTGAAAAGGCCGCGCACACCGTTTGTCCCGAAATATCTGGCCATATCATTTCCTCTGCCTGTACCAGGCGACGGTCTCTTTCAGCCCGTCCGTGAGCGAGGTCCTTGCCTCGAAGCCGAGCTTGTCCTTAGCTAGCGAGGCGTCCGCCCAGGAGTATTTTATGTCACCTTGCTTCTCGGCCTCGAACATCGGCTCCAGCTGCGTGGAGAGCACGGAATTGAGGGTCTTGACGAGCTCGTTTATGGTTATTCCGGACCCGGTCGCGATATTATACACGCCCTTGACCTTCCGGGCCTCCATGGCCAGCATATTCGCGCGCGCCACGTCCTTGACGAATATGAAATCCCTGGTCTGCATGCCGTTGCCGAATATCACCGGCCGCTCGCCCTTGCTCATGCGGTCTATGAACTTGGATATCACCCCGGAGTAGCTGGATCCGGGATCCTGCCGCGGGCCGTAGACATTCGCATAGCGAAGCGACACCGTGCTGATGCGCTCTTTCTTCGCGTATTCCTCCATCAGCAGCTCCCCCATGCGCTTGGAGTCCCCGTACGGGGAGATGGGCTTGGGCTCCTTGCCCTCCCTGAGCGGCGGTATTGCATTGCCGTAGACCGCGGCCGAGGATGCGAACACCACGCGCTTGGCTCCAGCCTCCACCGCGGCGTTGAGCAGCAGCTTCGTGCCCCTTATGTTCGTCTCCCACGTCTCCTTGGGATGCTCCATGGAGCGTGCGACCGACACCTGGGCCGCCTCGTGGAATACGACTTCGACGCCCTTCATGGATTTCTCGAGCGCGGCCCTGTCCGTGATGCTCCCTTTCATGAAGTCCACGCCGCGCTTAGGGAGATTCTCCATGCTGCCGGTGCTGAGGTCGTCCAGCACGCGCACCTCGTGCTTCCTCGCGAGAAGCTCCTCTACGATGTGCGAGCCTATGAATCCTGCCCCTCCTGTTACTAGCGCCTTCATGGAGATTCCAATTGGTATTTATGGTATATTCTTTTTAACTGATAGAGATGGTGGGATAATGGAAGGAACACCGGAAATAGTGATACTGAGGCTCGGGCACCGCCTCCCCCGCGACGAGCGCATGTCTACG
>Ga0326728_10017569_pt1 | contig 14290 bp, 10 predicted proteins | sample MB3enrmetagenome_FD_207602 | JGI IMG/M metagenome (GOLD analysis project Ga0326728, IMG submission 207602) | Lab enriched peat soil microbial communities from McLean, Ithaca, NY, United States - MB31MN | ecosystem: Environmental > Terrestrial > Soil > Wetlands > Peat | place: USA: New York...
GAACGGTAAATGTCCGTCAGAACCGGTCTGAAAAGCGCCCAGAAATTCTCTTTTCATCTCTTACAAAGGAGAGAAAATGGATGCCATAATTTAGGTATTTTAGTTTTTGAATTTGCCGAAGGTCCTTCAAACGAAGGATAAGGATTTCGATATTCGTATTTAGAATTTATTTGATTATTGAAAATTGAATCTTGTTACTTGATTATTTTCTTCCAGTTCGTGTTATAATAAGCACCTGTGAAATGATAGTTTAAAAGCCGTCGGCAGAAACATGAAACATCAACTGAAAATCCGGGAAATGCTCGAAGCGCGGGAGGAAACCCTCTCTCCCTTCGCCCAGAAAGTCCGTTTATCCCGCGGCCGGGCCAGAGTGGAAGCCCCGGATTCCGTGCGCACCGATTACCAGCGCGACCGCGACCGCATCCTGCACTCGAAGTCCTTCCGCCGCCTCAAACACAAGACCCAGGTTTTCATCGCACCGCTGGGCGACCATTACCGCACCCGCTTGACCCATACGCTGGAAGTCTCCCAGATTGCCCGCACCATCGCCCGTGCCCTGAACCTGAACGAAGACCTGACGGAAGCCATCAGCCTCGGCCACGACCTGGGGCACACTCCTTTCGGGCATGAAGGCGAGAATGTTTTAAATGAACTATCCCCGATGGGGTTCAAGCACAACGAGCAGTCTTTGCGCGTCGTGGATTTATTGGAAAAGGACGGCCGCGGCCTGAACCTGACCTGGGAAGTGCGGGATGGCATCGTCAACCACTCCAAGTCGCGCGCGCAGGTCCTGGGCAGCGAATGGGGCAAAGTCAGCACCCTGGAAGGTGAAATCGTCAAGCTCGCCGACCTGGTGGCTTACGTCAACCACGATTCCGACGACGCCATCCGCGCCGGCATTATCAAAGAAAACGATATCCCGACAGCGGCCCTGAAAGTGCTGGGGGACTCCCCCTCCGACCGGATTGATACCATGGTCTGCGACACTATCGAAAAATCTTGGCCGTGCAGCGGTTTGATCGCAGTCAAAGCGGGAACCAGCCCCGGTATCAAAATGAGCCCGCGTGTTTTGAAAGCCACCGGCATCCTGCGGGATTTTCTCTTCGACCGTGTTTATAAAGTACAGTCGGCTTTGCCGGAAACGGAGCGGGCTCGGCAGGTCATCCGCGCACTCTACGCCTACTTCCTGAAACATCCGCAGGAATTGCCGCCGGAATATCTGCTGCACAGCGATAAAAAATGGCGCGGCGTGATTGACTACATCGCCAACATGACGGACCAGTACGCGCTGAAGACGGCGGCGGAATTGTCTTTACTTACCCCCCAAAGCAAGCCATAATATATTCAGAAAGAATGCCTTGTGCCCTTTCCCTTTTCAAATCATTGTGTTAAGATATTTGTCTCTATGAGTACTGTTGACGAAGTTAAACAAAAACTGGATATTGTGGAAGTCATCGGGCAATACGCCAAACTGACTAAGGCCGGACGCAACTTTAAAGCCGTTTGTCCTTTCCACAACGAAAAAACGCCATCGTTCTACGTTTTTCCGGAAAGGCAGTCCTGGCACTGTTTCGGCGCCTGCGCCACCGGCGGTGACGTTTTTACCTTCGTGATGAAGAAGGAAGGCGTCGAATTCGGCGAAGCCCTGCGCATGCTGGCCGATAAAGCCGGCGTATCTTTGCCTTCTAAAATCGAAGCGGGGCCGCGCAAAGACGAAAAGGATAAATTATTCCAGGTCAACGAGGCGGCGGTGCAGTATTATCACAACCTGCTGGTCAACTCTTCGGCGGGCGAATATGCCAAAAACTACCTGCTGGGCCGCGGCCTGACGGTTAAAACCATCGGCGATTTCCAGCTCGGCATCAGCCCGGATGGCTGGGAAAAGCTGCTGAACTATCTGAAAGAAAAGAATTTCAGCGAAAATGAAATGCTGGACGCCGGGTTAATCATGAAAAGTGAAGACGTCAGAATCCGCGACCGCTTCCACAACCGGCTGATGTTTCCCATCCGCGACGCCCGGGGGCGCACCATCGCGTTTTCCGGCCGGGAAATGGACGGCTCCCAGCCGAAGTACATGAATTCGCCGCAGACCGCCGTTTTCGATAAAAGCGGCACCGTTTACGGCTTGGATATGGCCGCGGCCGCCATCCGTTCCAAAGACCTGGTCGTCATCGTGGAAGGCTACATGGACGTCATCATGGCCCACCAGTACGGCTACAATAACGTGGTCGCTTCCATGGGCACGGCCATCACCGAAAAACATATCAATATCCTGAAAAAATTGACTAAAAATATCGCGCTGGCGCTGGACCCGGATAAAGCCGGGGAAGAAGCCATGACGCACAATGTGGATTATGAAAATACCGCCGAAGTAGAAATCGAAATCGTTAAATTGCCGGCGGATGAAGACCCGGATGAAGTCATTAAAAGGGACCCGAAAATCTGGGAAGCTGCCGTCGCCAACGCCAGTCCGCTGGCGGAATACATGGTAAACTTCACCGCGTCCAAGTATGATTTATCGAAAATCATGGAAAAATCGAAGCTCATCAGCCAGCTGCTTCCCACCATCGCCAAAGTGGAAAACAATTTACGGCGCGACCGTTGGATACGGACACTGTCTAAGCTCACTAAAATAGACTATAATGTAATTGAAGGCCAGTTAAAGAAATCGCTGATCGGGACTCACGCGAATAAATCCTTACACCGGTCAAACATTGTTCCCGCCGATACAATTGGTTATATTGCGCGTGAAGAATATTGTATCGCCCTGCTGGTGCAGTATCCGGAATTAAAAAAACAGGACGAAGGATTAATACCGGACTATTTCCAGAGCATTGTCAACCGTGAGCTTTACTGTGCCTGTTTGGCGACTGATGACACCATGGCGCTGAAAGAACGGTTGGAACCGTCAGTCAGGGAGAAATTAGATAACATTATTGCGAAACCGATTCCCGCGGAACGCGTGGCCGACCGCTTTACCGAATGCGCCCTCGCCCTGCGCCGGGCATATCTGATAAATCAGGAAGCGATGCGCGCAGAGGTTTTCGCCAACGTTGAAGCCGAAAACGGCAGCCCTGGCGCCGCGCTGGCCAGGCTGCAGGAAGAAGGTATCGAGCCTAGCGTACAATTGAAAATTGTCTTTGCCCGTAAACCGCGGGTAATAACAAGGAGAGCCCAAAATGGAAGAAATAAATAACTCCCCTGATTTTGACCCCGAGGCCAAAGAAGAGGAAACCATAGAAGAACCTACCGAAGACGTCATTCTGGAAGAACCCACGGCGGAAGACCTGGAGCTTGAATCCCAGGCCGAGCTGCTGGAAGACCAGGACCAGGAAGTCGGGGACGACCCGGTCCGCCTGTATCTGCATGAGATCGGCCGTGTGCCGCTGCTCACCGCCCGCGACGAGAAAACGCTGGCCAGAAGAATCGAAGAGGGCAAGCGTATCGCGGAAATCAAACGCGAGCTGGAAAAACAGGGTAAGGACACTTCCGCCACCCAGATATTGCTGACCATGCTCCGGCAGGTCGGGCAGGCCACCGACGTCATTATCAACGTCCAGGAATATCTGGAACTGCCGCCGAAAGCCAAGTTCCGCGATATCGTCTCCAATGAAAAGCTGCGTGCCGGCATTGACGGCGTCATCGACCAGGAACTGGTCGCCTCCATTATCAAGAAGACCGATATGGAAGCGCCCCAGATTGAACAGCAGTTGATGAGTCTTTCGGTCAACAGCGCTCTGCTGCCCCCCAAGCTGCTGGATGTCATCGGGAAGAAAGCCTCTGCGGCGGATATCGCCAAACTGGTGGACAACCCCGATTTCATTGAGCGCCTCGGCAGTTTTGAAACCGAGCTCCGTGAATATCTGGATAAAGTGGAACAGGAAGCCAACAGTGCCAAAGACCATCTCACCGAGGCTAATTTGAGGCTGGTGGTCAGCGTCGCCAAGAAGCACATTGGCCACGGTATGTCTTTGCTTGACCTGATTCAGGAAGGCAACATAGGTTTAATCCGCGCCGTCGAAAAATTCGACCCGCATAAAGGTTTTAAATTCAGTACCTATGCCACTTGGTGGATACGGCAGGCCATCACCCGCGCCATCGCCGACCAGGCACGCACCATTCGGGTGCCGGTGCACATGATTGAAACGATTAACAAACTTTTAAGATTAAGCCGGCGTCTCTCGCAGGAATACGGCCGCGACCCGACTTCGAAAGAAATCGGCGATAAGATGGGGATGTCCCCGGACAAAGTACGGGAAATCATTAAGGTTGCCCAGTTGCCCATTTCGCTGGAATTGCCCATGGGCGAAGAAGAAGACAGCCACCTCGGCGATTTTATCGAAGACCGCAACGCCCTGCCGCCGGTGGATGCCGCTTCCAAACAATTGCTCAAAGAGCAAATTGACGAAGTGCTCTCCAGCCTCACCCACCGCGAACAGCGGGTGCTGGTGTTGCGTTTCGGCCTGGAAGACGGGCGCAGCCGCACGCTGGAAGAAGTCGGGCAGGAGTTCAACGTCACCCGCGAACGCATCCGCCAGATTGAAGCTAAAGCGCTGCGTAAGCTCCGCCACCCCAGCCGCAGCCGCAAATTAAAGGACTATCTGGAATAATAACCTGAGCAGGGTTTGAAAATGTTAGCAATTATTGATTACGGCGCCGGCAACATTCGCAGTGTCCAGCGGGCCTGTGCCGAGACTGGCATCCGGTCTTTTATTACCTCGAATCCCGCCGATTTAAAAAACGCCGAACGGATTATCTTTCCCGGCGTCGGCGCTGCCCCGGCGACCATGCAGAACCTGAACCGGACAGGGCTCGGTGCAGCGGTCAAAGAAGCCTTTGCCGCCGGCATCCCGATTCTAGGTATCTGTCTGGGCGCGCAGGTCGTTCTCGAGCGTTCTGAAGAGGGCGACACCACCTGTCTGGGGATTATCCCCGGCACCACTGTGCGCTTCAAATTTCAGGACAAATCGCTTAAAATTCCGCACATCGGCTGGAATACGGTGAAAGCAACGCAGCCGCACCCGTTGCTGGAAGGCCTGGGCAAAGACGATGAATTCTATTTCGTCCATTCCTATTATCCGCAGCCGGCCATGCGAGAAAACCTTTTTGCGGTATCGGATTACGGGGGAGAATTCTGCTGCGCCGTAGGGAAAAACAATTATTTCGCGGTCCAGTTCCATCCGGAAAAAAGCGGACGCCTGGGCTTAGAAATGCTGTCGCGTTTTGCCAAATGGGACGACAAACTGCCAGCTCAATCGGGGAATAGAGGCAAGCAAAAATGCTGAGCAAACGGCTGATTGTCTGTCTGGATGTCCGCGAAGGCAAACTCGCCAAGAGTATCAAATTTGTCGATACCAAAGACATTGGCGACCCGGTGGCGAAGGCCCGCCAGTACTATCTGGACGGGGCGGACGAACTGGTGTTCTATGATATTAATGCGTCCCGCGCCAACCGCGATATCACGCTCAAATTTGTCGAGGCCGTGGCCGCGCAAATCTTCATTCCCTTCTCGGTCGGCGGCGGTATCCGTTCCATTGAAGACGCGACCAAACTCAGGCTGGCGGGGGCGGAAAAAATCAATGTCAATTCTGCCGCTGTCAAGCGGAAAGAACTAATCTCGGAGATTTCCGGCGCCATCGGCGCACAAAGCACCATCCTTTCGATGGATATCAAAAAGACCGGCAGGACGAAAGCAATTCCTTCCGGCTACGAAATAGTGATTAACGACGGCACGGTTACGACCGGCCTGGACGCGGTTGAATGGGCCAAAACCGGCGAGAAACTAGGCGCCGGGGAACTGGTGGTTAATTCCATTGATGCCGACGGTACTAAGGACGGCTACGAACTGACTTTGACGCGCATGATTGCCGATTCTGTGGGGATTCCGGTGATTGCCTCCGGCGGCGCCGGCAAACCGGAACACCTGTACGATGCCTTCGCCGTCGGCCATGCCGATGCGGCGTTGGTGGCTTCCATCGTGCATTACGGCGAATACACCTGCCGCCAGCTGAAAGATTACCTGCACAGCCGCGGGATAAAAGTCCGGTTGCATTATTAGTCGCGACGATTTACAAATCGCCTGATTCTTTTCACCGGTTTTGTGCCTTAGCCCCTTGACATCTGGTACTATATATAGTACTATTCCTATATGAGCAGTGTGGACAAGCTGATCAATAAATTCCTTTCTCGAAAAAATATCACAGTGGAGGATTGCGACAGACTGCTTATTTATTACGGATATGAATACCATAAAACAGGCGGCAGTCACCGTGCTTATCATCAGAAAGGCTCTAAGTCAATAACCGTGGTGATTCCCAAAAAATCGAAATATGTTACACAGCTTACGTTGATTTAATTATCAACGGCCTCAATTTTGAGGGATTATATGGAAAAAAATAACAAACGCAAACCTTTGCAATATTATTTTGATTTGCAATATCCGGTTACTTTAATACCGGCCGAAGAAGGCGGTTATGCTATCCAGATTGAAGATTTGCCGGGCTGTTATTCGCAGGGCGAGACAGTGGAAGAAGCGATGGAAATGATTGAGGAAGCCCGGAAAGTGTGGATGGAATCAATGTACGAAGACGGCAATGAAATCCCGCTGCCTTCCAATCAGATTGAGTACAGCGGTAAATTCAATGTGCGCGTACCGGCCAGCCTGCACCGGAAATTGGCCGGACTCGCGGTCAAGGAAGGGGTCAGCCTGAATCAATACGTGGTTTATGCCCTGTCCCATGCCGCCGGCGTGGCAGAAGCCAAACGTCCCTACAAAGAAAAATAATGCGTTTTGTGCTTTGGGTTATGTTGTTGACAGACCGGCAGAAATTCCCGCTATTTTTGCCATCCGTACATATCGGCAAAATTTTGTTTACAGAATTGTAACCTGCTATAATTGCAATATTATTGACAAGAGGTGGCTGATTCTGTAATCATTAAGTTGTAGACATGCGGCAAGTGGTTGCCGTATGCTTTTCTTGTTGAATTACCGGTTCCGGTAAAGTCAGCGCTTCCATGTAAAGAATAAAAGTATTTGCTTTTGCCGTATTTTGGCACGGATAACGAGTTAAGGGATTAATAAACTATGAACGTAGACGAGTTCAGAAAAATCGCGGGCGATGTAAAAATCATCGATAAGGCAGCAGAAAAAGAGCAATACAGCCATGACATCGGCGACCTGCCGAACATCATGACGAAAACGCTTTTTACAACCATGCCGGATTTTGTCGTCCAGCCGAAAAGTATCGATGAAATCAAAAAGGTCCTGGCTTTTGCCAACGATAAAAAAATACCCGTCGTGCCGCGCGGCGCCGCTTCCTGGGGTTTTGGCGGCGTTATTCCCACCCGGGGCGGCATCGTTATCGATTTATCTCCTTTCCGCAACATCCTGGAGCTTGATACTGCCAAAAAGACGGTGACCGTGCAGGCGGGCTCACGCTGGAGCGATATTGACATTTTAGCGAAGAAAAGCGGCTTATGCCTGATGACCTATCCCTCCAGCAAGTTCTCCACGGTCGGCGGCTGGATTTCCACCGGCGGCATCGGCATTAACAGCTTCCGCTACGGCCATCTTTCGAAAATGCTAGTATCCATCACGGTTGTTACCGGCAGCGGCGAGGTCAAGAAGTTATCCCCCGCGGACCCGGATTTCAAATATTTTATTTCCACCGAAGGGGTATTCGGCATCGTAGTTGAAGCCACCCTCAAACTGCGCGATGTGCCGCAAGGTTCGTATCCTCACCTTTTGTATTTTCCGGGTGATAAAGAAGCATTTGAATTCATCAGCTCATTCGTTAAAGAAACAGGTGAGACTAAAATCAATCCCGATACTATCCGTTTTCTGGATGAAAACTCAATCGCCGATATCAACAAGATTATGCGCTCCGGCGTCTTTAAAAAAAGCGCCGCCGTCCATATCGAATTCAGCAGCGCCGGGAGCGATGCGCTTTTTACTAAATACATGGCCGCGCACGGCAAAATCGAAGAAGCGCCCGCTTACGTAGCCAGTTACCTCTGGAACGAGCGCCTGTTCGGCATGAAAACCAAGCGGCTAGGGCCGTCCATCCTGGCGAGCGAGCTGATTATGCCCATCAAATCGGCGGCGGCCTTTATTACCCGGGCCAAGAAAATCGGCGCCGATTTCGGGGTGGAAATTACCATTGACAGCTATGTCATTGATGCGGAAAAAACCCTGATTATGGCTAATTTCCTGACCGATGCCAGGAGAAAGAAATATTTTATCAATATCCCGCTGGTGGCAATAATCACCAAAGCTGCGGTCAGCCTGGGGGCGGAACCTTATGGTCTCGGCCTCTGGAATGCCGCCTTTGCGCATAACCTCTTCAATAAAACCAGATATCAGGAATTATGCGCTTACAAGGCCAAGACCGACCCCAATAATATCCTGAATCCGGGCAAATTCTTCGGCACCGGGTCGAAAGGGGTAACTGCCCTCGCATTCAAGCCCGGCTTTTTCGGGCCGGCGATGTCGATGCTGGGCGGCATGAGCCCGGTTGTCGGCAGAACCGCCACGCTCATCCTGGGCAAGGATAAAAAGATTGGTAACCTGACCTACGAACTGAACCTGCATGCCTGCGCCAAATGCGGCAACTGCATGGCGGAATGTCCGGCTTACCTGGTTACCGGGAATGAAGCTGTCACCGCCAAAGGGAAAATCGCCCTGGCCAAGAAACTCCTGGCCGAGCAGAAAGTCACCCAGGAAGAGGCCGCCACCGCCTTCATGTGCATGCACTGCAAGGGCTGTGAGGAAATTTGCCAGACCAACCTCGAATTGATGAACCTCTGGGACGCCCTGGAAAAAACCCTCAAGGAAAAATTCGAGTGGCCGCAGCCGCAGATTGAAGAATTCCTGAAAAAAGTTGACGCCACCAAAGAATACTGGGATATGGTAGAGCGGAACAACTAAACCGCCGTAGAAAATAAAATCGAAAAAGACGGATAAAGACTATGCCCAAGAAATATCATATTCACCCCAAGTCCACGCCCCTCGAGCTGGAATATATTTATAAATTCAAGATTGTGCGCGGCGAAAACTGCATCAATTGCGGCAAGTGTACCAAAGTGTGTATTTACCAGGCGCACAAGCGGAGTGAGGCTGACCCGCGTATCATGGCGGACCCGAATACCGTGGTTTGCCGTAACTGCTTCCGCTGCATCCAGGAATGTCCGCGCGGCGCGCTGGAAAAATCCCTGGAAAAGGTCTTTGCCAGCACCGGCGGCGCGTACTGGAAACCGGACATGCTGCTCACCCTCTACAAACAGGCGGAAGATGGGGCTGTTCCCGTTTCCGGCGCGGGTTACCGCGGCCCGTTTACTGGCCCCGGCTTTGACGGTATGTGGACCGATATGTCGGAAATCGTGCGCCCGACCCGGGACGGCATTCACGGACGTGAATATATCAACACCTCCATCGACCTGGGCCGCAAGCTGAATCACCTGGTTTTCAGCCCGGAAGGGCAGCTGTTATCTAAAGTGCCGGATACTGTTGAGGTATCTCTGCCCATTATTTTCGATATGCCCGCGTTGAAGTTAAGTCCGCATATCAAGCTGGCGATGGTTAAGGCTGCGGCCGAACTCAACACTTTCGTAATTATGCCGGTCGCGGATATTACCGCTGATTTTGAAAAACACAGCGATAACATCGTCCCCCGCCTGACATCCGCAGAAATTGACGGGCACAAAGAAATAATTAAAAAAGCCCGCGTTGTTGCCGTTGATTGTGACAGCACCGTATTGGGAGGATTGGCTGCGCTCCAGGAAAAAATCAAAAAAATCGGGAACGCGCTCATCGTTATTCGCGTGCCTGCCGTGAAGGAAGTCGAATATACCGTTGCTAAGCTGGCCCATGACGGCGCGGAAATTATCCATATTGTCGCCGATTACCGTGGACAGGAACTCAACAGTCCGGACGGGTCCGGCAGCCGCCACCTCAAGGACATTATCCGCTCGGTGCATCAGCGGCTGGTAGAAGATAAATTGCGCGACGAGGTCATTATCATGGCTTCCGGCGGTGTCGCCCTGGCAGAACATGTAGCCAAAACGATGCTTTGCGGCGCCGACCTGACTGCGATAGACCTGCCCCTGATGGTCGCGCTCGGCGGCCGGATTTATGAAGAACAGCAACAGATTTTAGTCCTGCCCGAACAACTGGCTAAAATCCCCGTCCCCGTGATTACCCAGCGCATGGTCAACCTGATGGGCGCCTGGCATTCGCAAATACTGGAAATGATGGGGGCCATGGGCATCCGTGAAGCGCGCCGCTTGCGTGGTGAATCCGGTCGGGCCATCTTCTTTGAAGAAATCGACCGAGACACTTTCGGTAAATTATTTTTAAAATAAATTAAAGCTGTGAGTATATGAAACCATCAACCGTTAACATCAAATTGGCGCCATCCCGGTTTAAACACCAGGTACCGAAATATAAGGTTACGCGTTCCGATGCCTGCATCAACTGCGGCACGTGCGCAAAAACATGTCCGTACGGCGTGCATGAAAGAGTTGAAGGGCACAACAAGATAAAACCGCCCATCAGCTATAAATGCATCGGGTTTGAATGTCAGAACAAGGATTTCTACTGCGTCGCGAAATGCCCGCAAAAAGCTTTGAGCCTGTCGCTGAACCCGATGTATGCCACTCTCGGCGATTTCCGCTGGACGGCAGACATGATTACCGGCACCTGGATAATGGCCGAAACCGGGGCTCCGCCGGAGCGCAAAGACCTTGAATATAATATCGGCAATTCCGGCGGCGGTTTTGATAAACTGCGCTTCAAATTCCCGGCGCACCCGAAAAAAATGAATAAATCGGAAATATCCACGGAGATTCCGCTCAACCGCCGGAATGACGGACGTCCGAATGTGGTCATTTCCACGCCGGTCTACGGCGGCGGGATGTCCTTTGGCTCGGTCAGCCTGCCCACAATGGTGGGAAAAGCGCACAACGCCACCAACTGGAATACCTTTACCTGCACCGGCGAAGGCGGTTTCCCGGAGAACCTCCAGCCGTACAGCGACCATGTGATTACCCAGGTCGCCACCGGTTTGTTCGGGGTGCGCGAAGAGACCATCCAGCGTGTTAAAATCGTCGAATTCAAATATGCCCAGGGCGCGAAACCGGGCCTCGGCGGGCACCTGCTCGGCGAGAAAAATACGGAAAGCGTCGCTAAAATGCGCGAAGCGGTCAAGGGCACTTCGCTGTTTTCCCCGTTCCCGTTCCATTCGGTTTATTCCATCGAAGACCACAAAAAGCATATCGACTGGATTAAAGAAATCAATCCCCATGCCCTGGTCTCGGTTAAAGTTTCCACGCCCAACGACGTGGATATGGTGGCGGTCGGTTCATACTATGCCGGCGCGCACATCATCCATATCGACGGCGGCTACGGCGGCACCGGCGCCGCGCCGGATATCGCCAAGAAGAACATCGCCATGCCGATTGAGTATGCCATCACAAAAGTACATAATTTCCTGAAAGACGAAGGCGTGCGCGACGGTATCACGCTCATCGCCTCCGGCGGTATCCGCACGGTGCATGATCTGGCCAAAGCCATCTGTCTGGGCGCTGACGGCGCCGTTATCGGCACTGCCGAAATGGTCTCGTTAGAATGTGTCCGCTGCGGCAACTGCGAATCGGGACGCGGCTGTGCCCGGGGCATTGCTTCCACCGACTCCGAACTGGCCGACCTGTTCAACGAAGGCTGGGCCACACAGCGCCTGACCAACATGTATAACGCCTGGAACATCCAGTTGGTTGATATCCTGCAGCAATTTGGTATGAAGAGCGTCCGGGAACTGGTCGGGAGAACGGATTTGCTGAGGCACATAGATTATAGCAAAGAAACGGAGTCACCATAATGGATAATGCCGAAAAAATATTGTCTTCGCGTTCTGAATTATGCCGCCTGATGCCGGAACTCGAAGCTAACACTGAAGAGGAAGGCGGCTGCGGCGTCACCGGGTTTGTCTGCTCTATCCCGGTCACCGGGAAAAATATCTTCGAACCTTCGGTGCAGATGCACAACCGCGGCAACGGCAAGGGCGGCGGCATCGGCGCGGTCGGGTTCGTGCCGGAAGCATTGGGCGTTTCCCGTAAAGTACTGGATGAAGATTACATGCTGCATATCGCGCTGCTGGACCCGGCTGTGGCGCATGAAATTGAAAGCACCTATATTAAACCTTATTTTAAAATTGATAAATTTGAAAAGCTCGATACGCTCGCTGACTACAAGAGCATCGGCCTGGAAGTCAAACCGCCGGATATCATGCGTTATTTCGTCCGGGTGAAGAATGACGTCCTGGACAAGTTCATTGCCGATGAGAATTTTAAATCATTGGACCGGCGCGACGCCGAGGATGAGTTTGTCTACCAGAACAGCTTTAAAATTAACAAGCAATATTATGCCTCACTGGGCGAAAAGAAAGCTTTTGTCATGTCCCACGGCCGGAACATGATGATTTTGAAAATCGTCGGTTACGCCGAAAACGTCGTCCGTTACTACAAACTGGACGATTTCAAAGCGCATGTCTGGCTGGCCCACCAACGTTATCCCACCCGCGGGCGTGTCTGGCATCCCGGCGGCTGCCATCCTTTCAGCGCGCTCAACGAAGCGCTGGTGCATAACGGCGATTTCGCCAATTACCAGTCCATCCTGGAATATTTGAAACAGCGCAATTATTACCCGCTGTTCCTCACCGATACCGAAGAAGCCGCGCTGCTGCTTGACCTCTGGAGCCGGGTTTACAAATATCCGCTGGAATACTTAATTGAATCCCTGGCGCCGACTTCCGAGATGGACTTCGACATGCTGCCTGCGCAAAAACAGGCATTGTATAAAGCCATTCAGAAGCACCATGTTTTTTCTTCACCGGACGGACCCTGGTTCTTCATCATTGCCCGCAACGACGTCAAGAACGACCAGTTCCAGTTAATCGGTATCACGGATACCGCCATGCTCCGGCCGCAGGTGTTTGCCCTGCAGGAAGGCGAAGTGCAAGTCGGTCTTATCTGTTCGGAAAAACAGGCCATTGACGCCACGCTGATTTCTCTCCAGCGCGAAGATGCCCGTTTCCGGCCCATCGCCGATAAATACTGGAACGCCCGCGGCGGCAGTTATACCGACGGCGGCGCTTTCATCTTCAGCCTTAAAGGTGCGCCGGACGGCTCCGGGAAAAAGCAGCTCATCTGCGCCGATAAATTCGGGAAGGTCATTGAAACGACGACGGATAAAGTGGTGGTTGACGTCTCCAAGAAAGTTAAAGTCCGGGCCGTCGAAGGCAAAGTCGTCGAAGAAAAGCTGGACAGTCTGTTCGCGGAGACCGATGGTTCCGCTGCGAATAAAATTTTCACCTATATCCGGGACGCGATGATTGGATTCCAGACCGATACCGAAAATTTCCGGTTCGCTATTGAATCCATCAAAACACGCGGCCTGAAAAATGACGCATACAAACAAACGGCGATTACGGTCCTCACCCTGTTAAACGACCTGCGCTACAACACCGGCAAAATCAAACGCAGTTCCGTGCAGCAGGTCCTGAAAATTAATCTGGATGAACTATTGGCCGCCACCCCGTTGATTACGGAAAAATCAACCTCCAAATTCGCCCAAATCGATTTTGCCAACCGCAATGCGCTGCGGAAACCGCACCAGACCGAACATACCCTGGTTATCGATGCGGGGCAATTCGAGCCGGAGGGCGAAAACTGCGATGCGGTGCTCATGGTTAAAGCTTTCAAACTTGGCTGGCGCAATTTCATCGTCTATAAATACCGCGGGCAGCGTTTCACCGGCTGCGGTTTCGGACCGGCCACCAAAGGCGTCAAAATTGACGTCTACGGTTCATCCGGCGACTACCTGGCCTCTGGCCTGGACGGTATGGAAATCTACGTCCACGGCAACGGGCAGGACCAGCTCTGCCAGATTATGAAAGACGGCAAACTCGTGGTCTACGGCGATGTGGGTCAGACTTTCATGTACGGCGCCAAAGGCGGCAGCGTTTTTATTATGGGCAATGCCGCCGGACGTCCCCTCATCAACGCGGTCGGCAAACCGCGCGTGGTCATCAACGGCACTGCGTTGGATTACTTGGCGGAATCGTTCATGGCCGGTGACGCCTTGAACGGCGGCGGGTTCGTGATTTTGAACGGCCTCGGCTTCGACGACCGTGACGGCTCCATCCGCGAACTGGATTCGCCTTATCCCGGCTCCAATATCTTTTCCCTAGCCTCCGGCGGCGCGATTTACGTGCGCGACCCGCACCGGAAACTGGTG
>Ga0326728_10017571_pt1 | contig 14289 bp, 14 predicted proteins | sample MB3enrmetagenome_FD_207602 | JGI IMG/M metagenome (GOLD analysis project Ga0326728, IMG submission 207602) | Lab enriched peat soil microbial communities from McLean, Ithaca, NY, United States - MB31MN | ecosystem: Environmental > Terrestrial > Soil > Wetlands > Peat | place: USA: New York...
GCCGCGTGCAATCGACTTCACAATATCGAACAGCGCCTTGCACGCTGGCTGCTGATGACTCAGGACAGGGTGGATTCCCCGACGTTTGCCATCACCCAAGATTTCCTTGCCACGATGCTAGGGACAGACCGACCCACGGTAAGCTTGGCAGCGGGAATGTTGCAGAAAAAGGGGGTTATCAAGTGGACTCGTGGTGAAGTGCAGATTCTGGACCGCGCCAAGCTGGAAAAGTGCGCCTGCGAGTGTTACGGAGCTATCCGGGAGGACAGGTACGGCGATGGACCCTTGCGTCAAGGAAAGGCTTTCAAGCAGGACGTGTGAATACTGCCGGAAGGACAACCCCTGAGGGTTACGGAGCTATGCGGCAATTCAATCGCAAGCTCGGCCCCAGATAATATTCCAAGCCAGTGTTCGATGGCCTTCAGACAGAACCTTCTCCGAAAGCTACCATCTGCGCCAGTGGCTAACTCGAGTTGAGGATCGGAAATCCGAATTGAAAGGTTTGCGTACAGTTTCCATGCGGATATCCACAGCCTCGCCTTCAGCAAGGACTAAGGAAAGGTTGTTATGACGCCACCGAAGAGCCAGCCTAAGGATGTCAGGGCCATCGGCAAATGTAAGCCTACACTGCCTACAGTTAACGAGAAAACTCAACCTGTCGATTGGGCAGTATTCCTAGCAGGAATTACGCGCGGGAAAACCGTTCTAGAATACGGCGCGAACCGCACGATCTTCCTGCAGGGAGCCCCTGCGGATTCCGTGTGGTATCTCCACAAAGGCAGGGTGAAACTCACGGTAACTTCCCAACAAGGAAAGGAAGCCATCGTCACGATTCTGGACGCCGGCGAGTTCTTCGGTGAGGGATGCCTTGCCGCCCAGCCCATGCGCATCTCCGCGGCCGTCGCGGTGACGGATTGCAATCTTTACAGGATTGAGAAGGCGCTGATGGTGCGTCTGCTCCACGAGCGGCACGGAATCGCGGAATTGTTCATCACGCACCTGCTTTCGCGCAACATTCGATTTGAAGGGGATCTGGTCGACCAGCTTTTCAACTCCAGCGAGAAGCGCTTGGCCCGGATTCTCTTATTGCTGGCACATTTTGGCAAGGAAAGCAGAACCGAAACTGTCCATCCCGGAATCAATCAGGAACACTTGGCCCAAATGGTCGGTACCACCCGGTCACGGGTCAGCCATTTCATGAACAAGTTCCGGACGCTGGGCTTTATAGATTACACGGGCAACGGCGGTTTGACGGTCAACAGTGGCCTCATAAGCGTAGTCCTGCACGATTAGTCAGGGATGCCTCGGCTTTAGGCCCGAGGCCCCGTTCCTGCTGCCTGCCAGCTATCGTCCAGAGTTAAGGTTTTGGACTCCAAGGGTTCGAACAGGGTTTTGATCAAATTCAAACCGAGCGAAGCGCGGACTTGGTAGGAAAGCCTAGTTGACCTGGTAAGCTGAAAGGAGCTTTCCCTGTAATTGCTCATGCAACAGGCGGTCTTCCCGACGTGGGAAGGAGAAATCCGACTGGCAAGGCTCTGGGAGGCGAACCCGCGATCCCGCACGACGGGAGCCAGCGAACCCGATACGGCCCCTTAGCGCGAAGGGAAAGTCGCCAGTCTTCCAGGTGTGATGAAGGCTGCTACCCGAGGTGAAGAAATGAGCAATAGCAGGTAGCCATCTCTTAACAGAAAGCCGCGCGTTCTCCGTCAGGTTGGCAATGAGTTTCCGCATGTCGTCGCCTTCCACTTCGAGGCTCAGCGCCCAGATGGATGAAGTCTTCTCCTGCCCTCCTGGGACTAATGCCGCCGGAACAGGCCACCTTGGCGCTAACTGGATTCAACCGCGTTCACCAGCTCGAAGAAGTGGTGTCCCATGATGGCCAGAGTGAAGGCCTGGTGGAGATGCTGGCGATGGCGGCGCATAGCCTGCCCGATGAACTTCCAGTACTCCATGCGGTAGTCCGCGAGGAAACCTTGCCGCCAGAGGGAGCGCGCCACGGCCATGAGATCGGAGAAGACTACCGGCGTTTTTGCTGCCGCGCCGAGTTGCGACAGGCACGCCGAGGCGCGTTCAAAGTACTCTTCGGGATTATAGATGGTCCTCAGGATGCGGCGGTAACCCTCGATGAGCTGTTGCGTATCCATCTTGGGGATGAAATTGAGGTCGAGCAGAGTGTTATTGCCGAGGCTCTCCTTCAGGAGACGGCCTTCCGCCTTCAGACGATGCCACAACTGGGTGTGGGGCAGCGCGCTGAGCAGGCCGACCATGGAGAGGGGAATCGCCGCCTCTCGAATGAATTTGATCTGGCGATCGAATACGTCCGCCGGGTCGTTGTCGAAGCCGACGATGAAGCCGGCCATCACCTCCATGCCGTAGGACTGGACGAGCTTTACGCTCTCCAGCAAGTCCTTCCTCAGGTTCTGGAACTTCGTGGTTTCTTTGAGGCTCTCGACTACGGGCGTCTCAATGCCCATGAATACTCGCTTGAAATTGGCCTCGCGCATTAATCGTAGCAGGTCTTCGTCTTCGGCGAGGTTCAAGGAAGCTTCCGTATAAAGTGTGAACGGAGACTTGTGTTGGTGCATCCACTCCACGAGCCGGGGAAGCAGGAGCCTGACGTTTTTCTTGTTGCCGATAAAGTTGTCATCCACCATGAAAACAGAGCCGCGCCAGCCCAGGCGCTGAAGCTGGTCGAGTTCCGCGCACACCTGATCGGGAGTCTTCGTTCTCGGCCGGCGGCCGTAGATTTCGATGATGTCGCAGAATTCACAGGTGAAAGGACAGCCCCGGGAGTACTGAAGCGACATGGAACTGTAGCGCCGCAGGGGTGCGAGGTGCAGTTGTGGCAGCGGCACCTGCGTGACGTCGGGCCATTGCTTCTTGAAGTAATGGGGCTGGGCCTCCCCCCGTTCGAGGTCCGCCGCGAGCTGGGGGATAATCTCCTCGGCTTCACCCTCCACGGCGTGGTCGGCTTCGGCGATGGCGAGGTGCTTGGCGCTGACAATCGGACCGCCAACCACCGTGCGTACCCCGTGACGCTTGGCGCGCGCGATCTGCTCCTTCATCGATGGTCCCTGCACAATCATGCCGCTGATGAAGACAACGTCCGCCCAGGCCAAGTCGGAGTCCTTGAGGCGGCACACATTCAGATCCACGAGCCGGCGTTCCCAGTGCGAAGGCAGCATCGCAGAGACGGTGAGTAAACCCAAGGGCGGGAATGCCGACCTCTTCCCTTCAAATGGTAAAGCGTGCTTGAAGCTCCAAAACGTGTCTGGAAACTCCGGGTAGACCAACAAGACCTTCACGAAAACCTCCTCTAAACTTCGAATGACTCGAGCAGCCTGCAGTCCGAAGCGCCATAGATCGGAGCCACATCGAAGTTTCTTTCAGATTCTCCATCTTGGGTCTCCGAGTGGCTAGCGGTAGACCCACGGTTTTCATTTTTAGCCCCGCGCAACGATTAAAGCGTCCGCGGCGGAGGCGTGTCTGTCCAAAATTGCTCACTCTGGCAGGAATTCACTATTCTTACGAGCCAATGGCCGTGGACGAGAGACTGCGCCCCTGCTTCACGTTGTCGATTGCCGAACGGCCCGACAAGCTGGGAAGCCAGGGCGTGCGTATTGGACCGGCACATCAGCTCGCGGCCGGATTTGATGACCTCTCGAGAACGGAGCGCACCCTGTTCCGCCAGATCACGGTCAGCAAAGGGAGATCTGATGCCGCCTGCGGCTCTCTTGGCTGAGTTGTTGGAGACTCCGTGCCCTTCTGCGATGCCAGAACAAAATTGACTCAACGGTGTGTCCCCGGCGCGCAAGCTGTGGGCCTGGCGCTGCTGTAATCGGACTTCCGGATCGGCCGAGTCAGGGTACGGCACGAAGCTCGATTCTCGCTCCGGCGGAATGGCAACTCACCGAGCCTTGTCCTCACGGGTTTGTACAGGCCTTTCGGGGTGGTCGGCAGCATCCTCGAGACCGTCCACGGCCTCGGCCTCATATGCCTGATCCGTCTCGGCGAGTTCTTCGACGCTCTCCTCGTCAGCGTCCGAAGTTTGTGACAGCCCTTGGGCATCACCCGATTGCCCGGCGCTGTCAGAAGCTAGTTCCTCGTTTTCATGCTCATCGAGCTGAACCTCGTCATTCCGCAATTTACGTTTCATGATGGACACCTCCCCAGAGCGCCACAATCGATTGCCGAACAGTGGCTACTCACTGGATGAATTTCGCCAACATTCGTAGGCGGCGTCTTGGTCGCGGCGATGCTCTTCAGTTTCACACGGTCCTTCACCATCGCCCAACGAAACCGGGTATCACGCTGTACGTTCACGAGATCGGCCCTTCAGTGCTCTGGCGCTTCGCACCCGGCTCTTCGCGTCCCTGCTTGCGGTGAGCTGCTTTGTTTTCGACAGCAGCTTCTGAGACTCCCGAACGGTTTCCGCTTCCTTCGCATTCGCGCGTGCAGTGATCTCTCGTCTTTCACCTGTGTTTGGCATATCTTTATGGTTCTCCTTTTTGCCGTGCAAGACGTTCCGTTTTGCACAGACGCGCACCCGCACCTGTCCAGGTCCCATGGTGCCGCCGAACATTAGTAACTCAAGGTGGAATCAACGCTCCCCTGGGATTCGTGGCTATTCCCACTGTTCCAAAATCTCGATCTGCTTTCTGATGGACTCCACCCTGTCGTCTATTTCCTCGGCCTCCGCCTCGAAATTGGGAGAGGTCATTCTCAGCTTCCGGGCGTGGTGTTCCAGTTGATTGGCATCATGTTTGAGTGCATCAATAATCGGCTTTAATTCCACTTTCATGATTGCTTTACTCCTCAAGAAAAGTTCATCCCAGAGCCAGAACGCTGGGAACAGGCCTTCCTCTCCAGGGACATTCCATCAGATGATGGCAGATGGCGCATTGCACGTCTGTTCAGAATTGCTCACGGTCTCCGTTTCGCCCATTCCGTCAATGCAGGATCTATCGTGCCCTCGCACGGCATGAGTCGGTAGCAGGGACACTGTTTCTTGCCATTTGAGCAGTTCTGACCACCCCTCTGAGCAGTTTTGAACTGATTCGCGAGTCACCTCGCGTTATAAAGGTCGTGCAATTCGGGACAGCCCACCAGGGTGGATATTTAGGTGAGAGGCGATGCGAAGCTCAACGCAAGCTCCATGGATAAGCGACTACGATATGTATCTGCTGGAGGAAGGCACGCACTGCCGTGCCTACGAGAAGATGGGGGCACACCTCGGCGAGCTGGCCGGGCAGAGCGGCGTTCATTTCGCCGTGTGGGCGCCCAACGCCAAGCAGGTCAGCGTACTCGGGGACTTTAACGGATGGAACCCGCGATCAAATGCCCTGGCATCGCACGGTGCAACCGGGGTATGGGAGGGCTTTGTACCGGACGCAGGGCCGGGGGCGCTGTACAAATATCACATTACGTCTCAGTACCAGGGTTATGAAGTAGATAAAGCCGATCCGTACGCATTTGCCGCGGAAATCCGGCCGCAAACCGCCTCCCGGGTGTGGGATCTCAGCACTTATTCGTGGGGAGATAGCGAGTGGATGGCGAACCGCGCCAGGAGAAACAGTCTGGGTTGCGCCGTCTCCATTTATGAAGTCCATCTCGGCTCCTGGAAAAGGGTGGCGGAGGAGGGAAACCGTCCGCTGACTTACCGCGAAATGGCTGTGCAACTCGCAGACTATGTGCATGAGGCCGGTTATACGCATGTCGAGTTTCTTCCCGTCATGGAGTACCCCTTCGATGGTTCCTGGGGATACGAAGTCATCGGCTATTACGCACCCACGAGCCGATTCGGCACGCCCGCGGATTTCATGTACCTGGTGGATTGCCTTCATCAACGTGGGATCGGAGTGATCGTCGATTGGGTCCCGGCTCATTTCCCCAAAGACCAAGCCGGACTGGGTTATTTCGATGGCACGCATCTGTACGAACATTCGGACCCGCGGCAGGGCGAGCAGCCCGAGTGGAACACGTTCGTATTCAACTATGGGCGTTCCGAGGTTCGAGGTTTTCTGATCGCCAATGCCATGTTTTGGTACGACAAGTATCACGTCGACGGCCTGCGGGTGGATGCCGTTGCCTCGATGCTGTACCTTGATTACGGACGCCCTATAGGGCAGTGGATCCCCAATCAGTATGGAGGCAATGAGAACGTTGACGCGCTTCAGTTCCTGCGGCAAATGAACGAACAGGTGTACGCCGCATTTCCCGATGCCATGATGGTTGCGGAGGAATCCACCGCCTGGCCGATGGTGTCGCGACCGGTGTATCTCGGCGGTCTCGGCTTCGGCCTTAAATGGAACATGGGTTGGATGCACGACACTCTTGAATACATGTCGAAGGACCCGATTTATCGCAGGTATCACCAACATAAGATCACTTTCAGCTTGGTTTACGCATTCACGGAGAATTTCGTATTGCCTCTCTCGCACGATGAAGTGGTCTACGGCAAGGGTTCGATGATTGCCAAAATGCCAGGCGATGAGTGGTGTAAGTTCGCGAACCTGCGGCTGCTTTACGGCTATATGTGGGGCCATCCCGGGAAGAAGCTGTTGTTCATGGGCAGCGAATTTGGGCAATGGAGCGAATGGAACCACGATGGCAGCCTGGATTGGCGCCTGTTGGAGCATCCGCTGCATTCCGGGTTGCGGCGGTGGGTGCGCGATTTGAACACTTTTTACAGGGGGCAACCGTCATTGTACGAGGTGGATTTCGAACCCTCCGGATTTGAGTGGGTGGACTGCGGCGATTTTGAAGGGAGTGTCATCTCTTTCCTCAGACGGGCAAGGAATCATGCGGACGTGACTCTCTTCATCTGCAATTTCACTCCCGTGCCTCGGCACAACTATCGCGTCGGGGCGCCTGTGAACGGCGCTTGGAGGGAAGCCCTGAATAGCGACGCTCTGCTTTACGGCGGCAGCGGCCAAGGAAACAGCGGGCGTGTGGAAGCGGTTCCCCTGCCGCTGCATGGGAGGCCCTACTCGCTAAGCGTGACGATTCCGCCCCTTGGCGTACTGATTCTCGGCCCTGAGACTTCGAGCTGAGTCTGAACCGGGACCTCCTGGCGATCGGGGCAAGCGGACCGGAGGCGGAAGAGTTCCGCCAATTGGCAGGTGGCGTGATGCTGAGCATTCAGAAGATTCTTGTTCCTGTTGTGTTCGCGAATACTTCCCGGCACGTCGTGCACCAGGCCGCGTGGTTGGCGCGCCGCTTTCATGCGGAGATGATCCTGCTGCATGTGGTGACGCCTCTCAGTTATCCCGCCGGCATGCTGGAGAGCGGGTACGAGATCACCGCGCGGGATTTGCACGCGCACATCGTCGAGCGGGTTCAGAAAGATCTGGATCAGGCGCTGCGGCCAGAGCTCGATGGGATTGCGGTCACACGCGTGCTGCTCACAGGCGACCCGGCCCAAGAAATCGTGAAGACGGCTCGCGACCGGAACATCGACCTGATCGTGATGTCGACCCATGGCCATGGGCCGTTCTACCGCTTTCTGCTGGGCTCAGTGACAGCAAAGGTACTGCACGAAAGCCCTTGCCCGGTCTGGACAGGCGCTCACCTGGAAGAGGTGCCGACGCGCGAGTTCTCGATCCGCCATGTCCTCTGCTCGGTGGATTTGAGCCATCACAGCCGCCACACCGCGTCACTGGCCGCGGAGATGGCCGCGGCCGTCGATGCGACGCTTACACTCGTCCACATCACGCCCGGCGTGGGGATCTACGGCCCCGGCGGATCCTACGTCGACCCCGTCTGGAAGGAAAAGATCGTCGGCTTCGCCGCCCAAGAGATCGCCAAGCTTCGGCAGGACGTGGGCACGAAGGCCGAGTTCATCATCGATAGCGGCAATGTTCCGGAGCTGCTGAACCGCGCGGCAGAGCAAACGAAGGCCGACGTCCTGGTCATCGGACACAGCCCTATTCGCGGCCATTTAGGGGACAACGGTAACGGCTATGGGATCATTCGGGAGTCGCACGTCCCGGTCCTGAGCGTCTAAGCACATGACCTTTGATGATGCGTTCTTAAATCAGTTTTACGGAGATAGCGCGAAATGAAATGTCTAAATTGTGGCGCCGAGATGACGAACAATCAGGTGAGCACCAAGAACGATCTCATCTCTTACGACATGTGTGAGAAGTGCGGAAGCCTTTGGTTAGATGAAGGCCAGTTGGACAAAATGGCTTTTCAAGTGGAAGGAAGCATTGAATACTGCTCACAAGAACCGGTCGAAGAGCCCGAGAAGCAGATACGAAAGTGCCCTCGGTGCGACAACTCCAACTTGCATCGAGTACGATTTCTGAAGTCCACGGATATTATCCTCCACCATTGTAGGGACTGCGGCGGTTTTTGGCTTGATGGTGGCGAGCTCGACTTAATTGACAAGCAACTGGCGAAAATTATGCCTGTAAGCGGAAAGGGATTTTCTGATTTCGTGAACAACGTGCATGTCCCCTATTGGTATAAGCGGATCAAAACACGAAGCAGCGAGACTGATACGCAGGTGCAAGTGCTCCCGATCAAGGGCGCTAAGCTGGAGGGCACCACGGCTGACCAATGCCCCGGGTGCGGGAAGCCCCTTGATGAGTACATCGTGTTCTCGATGAGATTTGAAGGCTGTCCGGCCTGCAAGGGAATTTGGTTGCTCAAGGACGAATTGCGAAGACTGAAAAATAAAGTCGAGCACGGGTCAATGCGCTGGCTCAATGATGAAATCAACAACATCGAGAAAACGAGCGCAGTGGCAACTAAGCGTGTATGCCCTAAGTGCAAAAACGTCAAGATGGTTTCTGTCCTTTTTGGGAAATCGTCGATTGTTATTGATTGGTGTCCGCAATGTCAAGGAATGTGGCTTGACCAGGACGAATTCGACTCTGTAACCGAGTATTTGAAGCACGAGTTGTACAACATGCATTCGAAGGAAATGGAAAAGAAAGCTCTTGATGAGGTGAAGCTCCTCTGGAGTGGGGGACCTGAAAGCAGGTATGAAGAGCTTTTGGACGTCAGGGCCACGATCTCTGCCCTAATCAACACCACTATCTTTGAGCATCCGATCCTAGCGAGGATCTGCATGGGCGCTCCGCGTCTTTGAAGCGCATTTCGCGGGACTCAATGTTTAGGCTGTACGCAAACTTTAGTCGGAGGTGCAATATGTCGAAAACGGCAGTTGGTTTGTTTGAAAATCCGGGCGTGGCCGATCAAGTCGTCCGCGATCTTGAGGCCAGTGGTTTCCCCCGGAACGACGTTCGCATTCTAAACGAGTCGCTGGACATGAAGGGCAGTGGGGCCATGGGCATCCCCAACATCGACTTCGAGGTGAGTCTCGACCGGGATCTCCGCAAGATCGGGGCAAGCGGGACGGAAGCAGAAGCCTACGTCAATGGCGTGCGGCGTGGAGGTGTCCTCGTATTCGCGAGCGGGTCGGACGAGAGGATCGACGCCGCGGCTGAGATCATGAATCGCCGTAGTCCCGTGGAGGTCGAAGAACTCAGCGGCGGCGGATTGGATGTTCCCAGTACGTCTGGCGAGAACGCGACTCCCGCACGCGGTAGTTCCGTCCAAACCGGGCGGGTCCGCCAATCGGGCGGCGGCGCCCGCGTGTTCTCGTGGTAGCTCCTCAAGGCGGATCAGGGAAACACACACGTCGGCGCAGGCCACGTGCCATCTATCGATTTGCGCTCCTCGCAGTGCACGAGGTGCTGAGAATAGCCATTCTCAACCCTGTCCATTGCGCGGTAGCGTACGTGGCCCACATCTTGGACGGACGCCGGGGTTTTCGGGTCTGTCTGGCGCATACTCTCCCCTCACCACCGGCTGGATTGACAGAGTTCGGGGGCGCTGAGGATCCCCAGAAGGAAGAATGGCTGGAAGCTCGAACGGGAGAAGGACAGCAGAAGGCAACCTATGTGAAAGAGTCAAAGAGACGTTGACGGAGGCCAGATGAAAAGAACGATCCCGATCACGACGTTATTTCTCGATATCGGGGGCGTCCTGCTCACCGACGGGTGGGATCATCATGCCCGCAAACGGGCGGCGACGAACTTCAAGCTGGAGTGGGCTGAGATCGAGGCTCGGCATAACCTGACCTTCGACACCTACGAAGAGGGAAAGCTCACGCTGGAAGAATATTTGGCTCGCGTAGTCTTCTACCAAAAGCGACCGTTCACCCGGGCTCAGTTTCGGCGCTTCATGTTCGCGCAATCGAAACCTCACCCTGAGATGATCGAGCTGGTCGTTCAGCTCAAGGTCCGGCACGGGCTGAAGGTCGTCGTGGTCAGCAACGAAGCTCGCGAACTGAATGTGTATCGGATTCGCAAGTTCAAGCTGGACGGGTTTGTGGATTCCTTTATCTCCTCCTGCTTCGTCCACGTCCGCAAGCCCGACGCTGACATCTTTCGGCTGGCGCTGGATATCTCCCAGGCGCCAGCCCGGCAGGTCGTCTATATCGAAAATACCCCGATGTTTGTCCAGATCGCGGAAGGTTTGGGGATTCGAAGCATTCTTCACACGGATTACAGGTCCACCTGCGCGAAACTGGCCTCGTTCGGATTGCAGAATGAGGAAGGAGCCAGCTATGAAACCCGCTAACCCACACATCCTGACGGTCAATGGCGGCTCCGCTAGCATCAAGTTCGCACTGTTCGAGGCCGGTGACTCACTCCGTCGGATTCTGGAGGGCGGGATTGAGCGGATTGGACTGCTGGAAGCCACCTTGCGGGTGAAAGGCGTGAACCAGGCGGACAACTTTTCGCGATCAGTGACGGCGCCGGATCACACGGTGGCGGTGGGCGCTCTGATGGATTGGATCGAGGAACGCGGCGGACGTGACGCACTGACCGCGGTGGGGCATCGCGTGGTGCATGGCGGGCCGAAGTATAGCAAGCCCCAGCGAATCACAGCGGAAATGGTTGAGGAGCTGCTCCGGCTCAGTGCGTTCGATCCTGAGCATCTGCCGGAGGAGATCCAGTTGACTAAGGCGTTTCATCGCCGATTTCCTGACCTGCCCCAAGTGGCGTGTTTCGACACGGCTTTTCACCATGACCTGCCGCGCGTGGCCCGGTTGTTGCCGATCCCGCGCCGCTACGAAGCGCAGGGGGTGCGGCGCTACGGGTTTCACGGGTTGTCGTATGCGTATCTTATGGGAGAATTGGCCCGCCTGGCCGGAACGGAAGCGGCACAAGGCCGGGTCATACTCGCCCATCTCGGCAATGGCGCGAGCCTGGCGGCAGTACGTGACGGCAAACCCGTGGATACCAGCATGAGTTTCACCCCGACGGCCGGGGTGCCGATGAGCACCCGCTCCGGCGATCTCGATCCTGGGCTGGTTTGGTATCTGGCGCGCACCGAGGGCCTCGATGCAAAACGGTTCAATGAGATTGTCAATTTCCAGTCCGGGCTGCTCGGCGTGTCGGAGACCAGTTCCGACATGCGCGACTTGCTGGAGCACGAAACGCAAGACGTGCGGGCGGCGGAAGCGGTCGCCTTGTTTTGTTACCAGGTGAAAAAATGGATCGGCGCATTCGCGGCGGCGCTCGGCGGACTGGACACGCTGGTGTTCGCCGGCGGCATCGGAGAGAACGCGCCCGCAGTCCGCGCCCGGATTTGCGATGGGCTGGGATTTCTTGGAGTCGAACTCGAAGAAAAGCGAAACGTGGCGAATGAGGGCGTAATTTCCGCGGCGGCCGGCCGGGTTGCGGTCCGCGTCATTCATACGGACGAGGAATGGATGATCGCGAACACGGTCTGTCGCGTTCTGGGTCTTGCCCTCGAAGATGAGCCAAGGGTACATGACAGCCTGCCCCGCTGAGAAGAACGGGCAGAACCTGCGCCGGCTTTCCCCCGTGATTAGGTCGTTTACGCCACGCCGCCTTAATGGATCCTGAAAATATGCTCCTGCTTCGCCGGAGGACGTGCACCGTGAAATCAACTCGTTTGGAACCTGCGATATCAAACCATACATCTCGTATTCCGGTCGCAAGCCAACGGTACGTCTACATCGCGGCCATATTTGCCGCGGTGGGTGGATTGCTGTTTGGATACGACACGGGTGTTATATCCGGCGCGCTGATTTTTATTAAGAAGAGTTTCGACCTTTCGACATTCGAGCAGGGGCTTGTTGTCAGCGTGGTGTTGGTCGGCGCGGCCGTTACCGCCATAAGTGGCGGCAGCCTCTCAGACCGGTTTGGACGCCGGAAGATGTTGCTCATCACGTCGCTCATCTTCATAGCGGGTGCGGTGGTATGCTGCGCGGCAGGGTCCGACCCGGTCCTCATTGTTGGGCGCTTAGTCTTAGGAGCGGGAATAGGGCTGGCGAGCTCCGTCGTTCCTCTTTACATCTCGGAAATTGCCCCGGCTGACGCACGCGGCTGGCAGGTATCTCTCTTCCAATTGGCGATCACCGTGGGGATTCTGGTTGCCTATATCGCGGATTACACCTTCGCCGCATCCGGCAACTGGAGGTGGATGCTCGGTCTTGCTGTAGTTCCCGGCGCCATGCTGGGTGCTGGGATGCTGTACCTGCCGGAAACCCCGCGATACCTTGCTCGGCAAGGGCGATTTGATTCGGCCCGTAGCGTTTTAATCAAGATTCGGGGGATCGAGGACGTTGACGCCGAATTTCTGCAGATCAAGGCAGCAACGCAGAAATCAGAGCTGCGCGGCCGGTTCTCGGATTTGCTTCTCCCTGACATTCGACGGGCTATGATCATTGGCATAGGTCTTGCCGTTTTCCAGCAGGTCACGGGGATCAACACAATTATCTATTACGCGCCATCTATCATTCGGTCTGCGGGAATCTCCTCGATTCGAGGATCGATTCTCGCCACGGCAGGCATCGGTCTCGTGAACGTGATAATGACTCTAGTGTCGATGTGGCTGATCGATCGTGTGGGGCGCCGGCCGTTGTTGTTGACCGGTATTGCGGGAATGATGATCAGTCTCGGCGCACTCGGCTTCGTATTTCATGGCACTGCAAAGAGCAGAGGATTTGCGGATTTTGCCGTGATAATCCTGATGATCTACGTGGCGTCGTTTGCGATCAGTCTCGGACCGATTTTTTGGTTATTGATTTCCGAGATTTACCCGTTGAAGATTCGTGGACTTGCGGCAGGCATCGCAGCCGGAGCAAACTGGACCTCCAATTTTGTTGTCTCACTAACCTTTCTGATGCTTCTAGATCTACTCGGCCCGAGCTGGACGTTCTGGCTGTACGGAGTGCTTGCGCTCGGCGCTTGGCTCTTCTCTTATTACCTTGTGCCGGAGACGAAAGGCCGCACTCTGGAAGAAATCGAAGGCATTTGGCGGAAGAAGCGTTAGCCCGACATCGAAGTGTCGATTCATCCCACCTACGCCACGAGAGCTTGCAGACCAACTCTCTTGGGCATGAGGTTGGAGATTATCTTGTAACGATAGAGATTAGGCGGGACACTACCAAGAGGCATTTTATAGAAGGTGGTCAATACTGAACAGGAAGATGGTCGTTTTTGGACAGACATGCGCGCTATGGCGGCTTATTGTGATCATAGCCATACCGAGGAGGACCGATTCGTGGTGTTCCTGATGGTGTCGCTCTTATCTCGTCAAATCGAGAAAAGGGGCGGTTGCTCCGTAGCGCTAGCTCTGCTTTGCCAGAGCGGCTCGGAGGTCGTAGATGGTCGCGTGAGAATTGAGCGACTTGGCGCTTCCGGGTTTGAACCGCGACCTGGTCATCTCTGTTTATTCGGAGGCCCAAAGCGATGAAGGTGCAGAGGGGGTTCAAGAACATGAACATTTTCGGATGTGACGCAGGGTTCTCAAGGCCTCGATTGGGCAAACAGATTTTAATTTCCCTGTTGGGGTTGTCTCTGTTGTTCGCGATTTGGCCTCAGAGCCTGTTGGCGCAACAAGACGCGCAAGCCCCGCCGCAGGCCGAGCAAGCGCCGCCGCAGGGCGCGCCGGCGCCGCCCTACACCCAACAGACTCCCGAACAGATGCAGCAGTTGGTAGCGCCGATTGCGCTGTATCCGGATTCGCTGGTGGCGCAGATCCTGGCGGCGTCCACGTTTCCCGAGCAAGTCGTCGAGGCCGACCGATGGGTGCAAGCGAATCCTGATTTGAAGGGCGCCGCTTTGGGTCAAGCTGTGGACCAACAACCCTGGGACCCGAGCGTCAAGGCGCTTACCGCATTTCCATCCGTCCTTGGAAATATGGACAAGAACCTCTCCTGGACGTCATCGCTAGGCGACGCCTACTACAACCAGCAACAGGATGTGATGGATGCCGTACAGGTGATGCGCCAGCGGGCGC